>Ga0208826_1000256_pt1 | contig 60504 bp, 45 predicted proteins | sample AD_UKC115_MetaG_FD_184451 | JGI IMG/M metagenome (GOLD analysis project Ga0208826, IMG submission 184451) | Active sludge microbial communities of municipal wastewater-treating anaerobic digesters from Hong Kong - AD_UKC115_MetaG (SPAdes)... | ecosystem: Engineered > Bioreactor > Anaerobic >... | reverse complement strand
CCGGCGAAGGGATTCTCACCGTCCTTGAACACGATGCGTACCGGCGTACCAACCAGGCGGAAGCGCTTGCGGAAGAAATTCTCCAGGTAGCGGCGGTAACCCTCGGCGATATGCGCGGTGCGGCTGCCGTGGATGATGATGGTCGGCGGCGCGCTACCGCCCGGGTGGGCATAACGCAGCTTGGGCGTGTGCCCACGCACCAGCGGCGGCTGATAGCCCTCGTAGGCGGCCTCCAGCGCGCGCGTCAGTTCGGACGAACCGAATTCGCGCGTGGCCGCCGCGTAGGCGCGATTCACCGCACGCATCAGTTCGCGCAGGCCCGAGCCGTGCAGCGCCGAAATGAACACCCGTTCGGCGTACTGCACGAAGTCGAGCTTGCGCGCCAGCATGGACTCGCACTGCTCGCGCTGATACTTGGTCAATCCGTCCCACTTGTTGACGGCGATGACGAAGGCGCGCCCGGCGTCGAGCACGTGGCCCAGCACGGTGGCGTCCTGCTCGGTGACGCCCTCCTGGGCGTCCAGCAGCAGCACCACGACCTGAGCTTCCTCCAGCGTCTGCAAGGTCTTGATGACCGAAAACTTCTCCACCGCCTCTTCCACGCGTGCGCGCCGGCGCACGCCGGCCGTGTCGATCAGCGTGTAGCGCTTGCCATCGCGTTCCAGCGGCACGCGGATGGCATCGCGCGTGGTGCCGGCCACGTCGGACACGACCACACGCTCCTCGCCAAGCAAGCGGTTGACCAGGGTGGACTTGCCCACGTTGGGGCGGCCGACGATGGCAACGCGGATGCCGCCGTCCGCTGCGGCATCGGGCGTGTCATCCGCCGCAGGCAGCAGGGGCAGGATCGTCGCGACGAGCCGATCCAGTCCGCGCGCATGGGCCGCCGCGAGGGGCAGCAGCGTGCCGACGCCGAGCGCGGTGAAGTCGGTGAGCGCGGCCTCGGCATCGATGCCGTCGGTCTTGTTCACGGCGACCAGCAGCGCCTTGCCGCGCTTGCGCACGTCGGCCAGGATATCGCGGTCCAGCGCGGTGAGGCCGGCGCGCCCATCGGTGACGAGGACGACCACATGCGCCTCCTCCACCGCCAGGTGCACCTGGCGCGCGGTCAGCGCATCCATGCCGGCGTCCTCGCCGGAAAGGCCGCCGGTGTCGACCAGCACGAAGGGCCGCTCGCCCAGCCGGCAGACGCCGTAATGGCGGTCGCGCGTCACGCCCGGCATGTCGTGCACCAGCGCGTCGCGCGTGCGCGTGAGGACGTTGAACAGCGTCGATTTGCCCACGTTGGGGCGACCGATCAGGGCGACGACGGGCAGCATGGGCGGGAACCGGAAAACGTGCGCGGACTATAGCCCGGACACTGCAACGACGCGAACGCCGCCGCGCGGGGCGCGGCGGCGTTCGGAGAAGATCGCGACGACAGCGTCCTACAGGGCGGCGCGATAGGCGCCGATGCGACCCTGCTCGTCTTCGACGTAGACCGTGTCACCGACCACGACGGGACGGGCGCGGATGGGATCCTTGGACAGGCGCTCGCGCGCCACTTCCTTGCCATCGGAGGCAGCCAGCCAATGCACGTAGCCTTCGATATCGCCCACCACGATGTAGTCGCCCTGGGCCGCCGGAGCGGTCAGCCAGCGATGCAGAAAGGCGTCCTGCTTCCACATCGAGCTGCCGCTGTTGCGATCCAGTGCCCACACGTTGGAGTCGGCGTCGACGGCGTAGACCTGGCTCGCGGAGACGGCCACGCCGGTGTAGCTGGAAAGTTCACGCGCCCACTGCGGACGCCCGTTGCCCGCCGCCAGCGCCATGACGCTGCCGCGGTAGGCGGCGGCATACAGCACGCCGCCGTCGAGGACGAGTTCGCCGTCGCTGTCGTTGAGGCGCTCGACCTCGGTCTTGCCCTCGCCCAGCGCCACGCGTTGCTCCCACAGCGTGGCACCGTTGTCCAGGCGCAGGGCGAAAATCTTGCCATTGTCCGCGCCGGCGTAGACCACGCTGCCATCGATCAGGGGGGCGGCATTGCCGCGCAGCGACAGCAGCGGCACGGCGTTGCGGTCGAACACCCACTTGCGCGCGCCACTGGTCCCATCCAGACCATACAGGTGCCCGTCGTTGCTGCGCACCACCACGGTATCCAGAGCCACACCTGCCGCGCTGATCACTTCCGCGCTGACACTGACGTTCCAGCGTTCCGCGCCAGTGCCGGCGTCGTAGGCCAGCACTTCGCCATTCAGGGTGCCGGCCACCAGCAGATCGCCGTCCACGGCCGGGCCGCCGGCGAAGGCGAACTTGGTCTTGTTGCGCCACAGGCTCTTGCCGCTGGCCGCATCGAAGGCCGCAACCACGCCATCGACACTGGCGGCGTACAGCTTGCCCCCCGCCACCGCGGGGCCGATGCGCACGCCGCTGCTGCGGGCGCCGTCGCCGGCCGAGGCTTCCCACAGGCGCTGCACGGACAGGCTGGCGTTGAGCTGCGCCAGCGGCGTGGGCGGCGCGATGTTCTCGCGCTTGGACGACTTGTTCTTCATCCAGCCGCAGCCGCCCAGGGCGACGACGGCACTGGCCAGCAGGAGAGGCAGAACGCGCTTCATGAATTCTTCTTCTCGGCAGCCGCGGCAATGTCGTTGAGCTTCATTTCCAGCGCCGAACGATTCGGCGCCGCGGGATCGAGCGCCTGCAGCGCCGCCTGATAGGCGCTGCGTGCCTCTGCCGCCTTGCCCTGGCTGCGCAGGGCATCGCCACGCAGTTCGTCGAGCATGGCGCCGAAGCCCGCAGTGGGCAGTTTGCCCACGAGGTCGAGCGCGGCCTGGGCGTCGCCCTCGCCGAGCTTGAGGCGCGCCAAACGCAGTCCCGCGAGGGTCTTGAGCGCGTCGCTGCCGGAGTGCTCGTAGGCCCACGAGGCCGCGGCCAGCGCCCCGGACTTGTCGCCATTGCCCAGTGCCGACTCGGCCTGGCGCATGGCGCCGAACACCGCATAGGCGGTGTCGGAGTAATCGCTCTTGAGCAGCTCGTAGCCCTTGGCCACGGCGGCCGCATCCTTGGCCTGCACGGCCTTGCCCAGGGCGTCGTACTGCACGGCGGCCTCCGCCTGGTGCCGGGCCTGGTGCGAGCGCCACTGCTGGTAGCCGAAGATCAGCAGCAGGCCGAGGGCGACTCCGATGATGATGGAGGAGCCGTTGTCGCGCAGCCACTTGCGGACGAGTTCGCCTTGTTCGTGTTCGTCGAGGGCGTCGAAAGCCATGATGTGCTCGTGGTGATGGCGGCGCCGCAGGCGCCGCAGAAATGACGAAGGGCAGCGGCAGGGGCCGCCGCGAGCGCGGCGTAGGGTAGCAGGATCGCGCCGCCATTGCTGCCGGCGCCGCAGTGGTGGCGCCGGCGGATTCAGCCGCGGTGCACGCGCTGCGTGCCGCTCAGTTTTCCGCGCTGGCGATCGCACCCTTGGCGCCGAACGCGCGGAACAGCGCCACGTTGGCCCGACGATAGGGTGCAAGGTCGACGCTGCGCCCGTCCAGGCGCACTTCGGCCCCGCTGGCGTTGCCCAGACGCACGGTGAGGGCGCCAGTGCTGGCGTACTCGCGCTCGCTGCCCGCGGCGAGGATGCTGTACTCAAGCCGGCGACCGTCCTCACCGATCACCTCCACCCAGCTCGACTCGCTCAGCTTGAGCTGCAGGCGGTGGCCAGGACCCGCGGGCAGCGCGGCCGGCGCCGCGCTGGCGGAGGGCATGGGCGGGAAAGGCGCCAGCGAGGCCATCAGCGGCTGGTCGGCCGGATGCGCCGCCGCGGGTGCGGACTCTTCCGGCGCACCGGCAGCCGCTTTGGCTGCCGCGGGATCCACGGCATCCGTCTGCGCCGCGGCGGATGCGGCCGATCCGGTCGGCGCGCCCGCTGCGGCCGTGGTCGCGGCCGGTGTCACGTCCAGGCTCGCCACATGCGTCAGGTTGCGCTCCAGCCCGCCGTGCGTGGCCAGCCACACGGAAGGTCCCAGGATGAGTCCGGTCAGCAGCACGTATACCGCCGGGACCGAATAGCGCTGGTAGAGGTAACGCGAGTGCGACACCGTCCCGGTAGCCACCAGCGGCGGCGGTTCGACCTGCGGAGCGGCGTCGCACGCGATGAAGTCCTGCTCCGGCAGACCGAGCAGACGCGCATAGTTCTTCAGGTAACCGCGCAGATAGACGCCGTGCTCGATGCGCGAATGGTCGTCGGCTTCGATCGCCTGCAGCAGGCGCTGCGGCAGGCGCAGCCGTGCGGCAGCCTGCTCCAGGTCCATGCCGCAGGCCTCGCGCGCGACGCGCAGGCGCCGCCCCGGCAGGTCGACGCGGCGATCGCTGCCGGCGCTGGGCGGCATCACCAGCAGGTCGCGACCGCGGTCGGCCTCGACACACGGATCGAAATGAGCCACGCCCTGCACGGCGGGCGGGGGCGTGCCGGCGTCGATGCTGTCGGAGTCTGGTTGGCTGGCATTCATCGTTGGCGGGTCACTGGCGAACGGCAGGGATTTCTGCCGCAGTGGCGTCGGTGCCGCGGCGTCCGCGGCCGGAGCCGCCCCAAGCACCACGGTCGGAACGAACCTATCCTGCTTGCCCTTCCGGCGCCGTTTCATGACGGATTGCTCGAATCCAGCGACTGGGCTTGCGGGGAGTCGGGGAACTTCTGGCGCAGGCGGGCGGCGTACTCACGCGCCCCTTCGGCGTTGCCGAGCTTGAGCTCGATGTCGCGCCCGAGGTGCAGGGATTCGGGCGTGTCCTGGCCCTGCGTCTCGAAGCGCTGCATGAAGGCACGTGCCTTGAAGAAATCGTTCTTGCGGTACAGCACCCCGGCGAGTTGCAGCAGCGCCGCGGCGTTGTTTGGGTTCAGCTCCACCGCCTTGCGGAAATCGGCTTCCGCCTGGTCCAGGCGGCCACCGTTGAGCAGGCAGACGCCCGCGTTGGCCAAAGCCACGTCCGCGTACTTGTAGAAGGGGTCGGCCACGGCGCGCTGGAAATAGCGATCGGCCTCGTCCAGCCGGCCTGCGCTGCACAGGATCTGTCCGTAGTTGTTGTTCGCCGCCCCCGCCTTGGGCTGCAGTTCCACCGCGCGGCGATAATGCTCTTCCGCGCTCTTGGGGTCGCCGATGCGCTCGTACAGCAGGGCGATGACGGTGTGTGCGTCCGCGTAGTTCGGATTGAACTGCAACGCCCGTTGCAGCTTCTCCAGGGCAATGTCGAGCTTGCCCTGCTGCAGGTAGCGCTGCCCCAGTTCCACGTGCACACGCGCGGCCTCGTCACGCTTGTCCGTGGCGGAGGTCTTGGGCAGGTTGCCCGGATTGCTGGCGCAGCCGGCGAGGAGCAGCAGCGCCAGGCCGCAGAGGAGTTCACGCTGCATGTTTGTCGTCCCCCGCGAGTGCGGATTCCTCCAGCCGACGGCGGAACTCCGCCTGGCGCCGCGTGCGATCAAGCACCTGGCCCTTCAGCTGCCCGCAGGCCGCATCAATATCGTCGCCGCGCGTGCGACGCACCATGGTCAAGACCCCGGCGTCGAGCAGGATCTTCTGGAAGGCGCGGATGTCCGCTTCGTCCGACCGCTCGAAGCGCGTGCCGTGGAAGGGATTGAAGGGAATCAGGTTCACCTTGCTCGGCAACTTGCGCATCAGCTTGATGAGCTGGCGCGCGTGCTCGGGGCGGTCGTTCACGCCGCGCAACATGGTGTATTCGAAGGTGATCGACGTGCGCGGCTTCTTCTGCGTATAGCGCAGGCACGCCGCCAGCAGCTCGGCAATCGGGTACTTCTTGTTGAGCGGGACGAGCTCGGTGCGCAGTTCGTCGTTGGGCGCATGCAGCGAGACGGCCAGCGAGACGTCGCTCTCCTCGGCGAGACGGTCGATCATCGGCACCAGTCCGGCGGTGGAAAGCGTCACGCGCTTGTTGGCAAGGCCGAGGCCGAAGTCGTCACGCATGATGGCCATGGCGCGCACGACGTGGTCGAAATTCAGCAGGGGCTCGCCCATACCCATCATCACGACGTTGGTCAGCTTGCGCTGGTGATGGGGCACGTTGCCCAGGTGGCGCGCCGCCACCCAGACCTGGCCGATGATCTCGGCGGTGGAGAGGTTGCGGTTGAAGCCCTGCGTGGCGGTTGAGCAGAACTGGCAGTTGAGGCCGCAGCCCACCTGCGAGGAAACGCACAGGGTGCCGCGCGAGGTCTCGGGGATGAACACGGTCTCGATGGCGTTGCCGCCATCCATACCGAGCAGCCACTTGTGCGTGCCGTCGGCGGCCTGCTTCTCGAATTGGATCTTGGGCGGCAGGATGTCGATGGCGGCACTGAGCTTGTCGCGCAGCGCCTTGCCGACGTCGGTCATTGCCGCGAAGTCGGTGACATGGCGGTGATACACCCACTTCATCACCTGATCGGCACGGAACGGCTTCTCGCCCAGCTGCGCGAACAGGTCGCGCAGCCCGGAGCGGTCGTAGTCGAACAGGTTGACCTTGGCTGTCGTCACCGCGGCAGGAACCTCAGCGCGGACACAGTTCGGTGGTGGAGAAGAAATAGGCGATCTCAATCGCCGCATTCTCCAGAGAGTCCGAACCGTGCACGGCGTTGGCGTCGATCGAATCGGCGAAATCGGCGCGGATCGTGCCCTTGTCGGCCTTCTTCGGGTCGGTGGCGCCCATCAGCTCGCGGTTCTTGAGCACGGCGTTCTCGCCCTCCAGCGCCTGCACCATCACCGGACCGGAGATCATGAACTCCACCAGCGAGTTGAAGAACGGGCGTTCGCGGTGCACGGCGTAGAAGCCTTCGGCTTCCTTGCGCGAGAGGTGCTTCATCTTGGCCGCCACGACCTTCAGGCCGGCCTTTTCGAAGCGGGAATAGATCTCGCCGATGACGTTCTTGGCGACGGCATCGGGCTTGATGATGGACAGGGTGCGCTCCAGCGCCATGGGATACTCCGGGACTATGCGACAAAAGCGAAACGCCCAGCGGCACGACGATACAGCAAATTCGTGCAGGAAAATGGGCTTAGGGGTTGAAATCCGTAGGGATTCTAGCTCATTCCCGGCGCAAATTGGCAGCTGCGCCTGGCGGCTCGCCAAAATCCCGCATCGCGGCCGTCCCGAGGTTTGACCGTTCCGGTGCGCGGGCGTAGGATTCAAACGGTTGTTTGACACCCGCCGGGCCGGAGCGCCCGGCCGCCCACCTCCCGCGAGCATCCTGGATTGCCGGCTTGAACACCCAGCATTTCTCCACCAAAGAACGCATCCTTGGCGCTGCCGAGCAATTGTTCGCCCGCCACGGCTTTGCCGGGGCCTCCCTGCGCCAGGTCACGGCGGCCGCCAACGTCAACCTCGCTGCGGTCAACTACCACTTCGGCTCGAAGGAGAACCTCATCAACGAGGTCTTCCGCCGGCGCCTGGACGACCTCAACGCCCAGCGCCTGGCTGCGCTGGACGCCGCCCTGGAGCGCCCGGGCTCGAGCCTGGAGTCCCTGCTCGACGCCTTCATCCGCCCGGCCCTGGAGCTGTCCCTGGACCGCAGCGGCGGCGGCGCCTTCGTGCGCGTGCTGGCGCGCGCCTACGCTGAACACAACGACGCCCTGCGCAAGTTCCTCTCCGACAACTACGGCCATGTGCTCAAGCGCTTCCATGCCGCCTTCGCCCAGCTGCTGCCCGACCTGGACAAGGAGGAACTGTACTGGCGCCTGGACATCGTCGCCGGCGCCCTGACCTACGCCATGGCCGACTTCGGCGTGATCAAGCGCAAGTCGGGCGTGAACGAACAGACCCACCGCGAGCGCTACGCCGAGCACCTCGTGCGCTTCGCTGCCGCTGGCCTGCGCGCACCCTGACGCGCCGGCCCCTGCTTTTCCCCGCTGTTTCCGACGAGACCCGCATGAGTCATTCCCCACTTCGCATCCGCAAGGCCGCGGTGCTGGGCGCCGGCGTCATGGGCGCGCAGATTGCCGCGCACCTGACCAATGCCGACGTCGACACCGTGCTGTTCGACCTACCCGCCAAGGAGGGCGACAAGAACGGCATCGTCCTCAAGGCGATCGCCAACCTGGGCAAGCTGTCGCCCAGCCCGGTGGCGGACAAGGGCCGGGCCGCCGCCATCACCCCGGCCAACTACGAACAGCACCTTGAACTCCTGCGCGACTGCGACCTGATCGTGGAAGCGATTGCCGAACGGCTCGACTGGAAGAAGGATCTGTACGCCCGGATCGCCCCGTACGTGGGACCGCATGCGGTGCTGGCTTCCAACACTTCTGGTCTATCGATCAATAGCTTGGCAGATGTTCTTGATGAAAAACTTCATCACAGGTTCTGCGGCGTCCACTTCTTCAACCCGCCGCGCTACATGCACCTGGCCGAACTGATCCCCTGCGCCAAGACCGACCGTGCCGTGCTCGACGGGCTGGAGGCCTTCCTGACCACGACCCTCGGCAAGGGCGTGGTGTATGCCAAGGACACGCCGAATTTCATCGGCAACCGCATCGGCGTGTTCTCGATCCTGGCTACGATGCACCACACCCAGGCGTTTGGCCTCGGCTTCGATGCGGTGGACGCCATCACCGGACCGGCCATCGGCCGCCCCAAGAGCGCCACCTACCGCACTTCCGACGTGGTCGGCCTGGACACCATGGCCCATGTCATCCAGACCATGGCCGACACCCTGCCCCAGGACCCCTGGCACCGCTATTTCGGTGCCCCGGCGTGGCTCCAGGCGCTGATCGAGAAGGGGGCCCTGGGTCAGAAGAGCGGCGCGGGCTTCTTCCGCAAGGTGGGCAAGGACATCCAAGTCCTCGACCTCGCCCGCCAGGACTACCGCCCGGCCGACCAGAAGGCCTCGGACGAAGTCGCTGCCATCCTGGCCCTCAAGAATCCGGCCGAGAAATTCGCCAAGCTGCGGGCGTCGACCGACACCCAGGCGCAGTTCCTCTGGGCCATGTTCCGCGACCTGTTCCACTACACCGCCTACCACCTCGCCGACATCGCCGATACGGCGCGTGACGTGGATTTCGCCATCCGCTGGGGCTACGGCTGGAAACTCGGCCCCTTCGAGACCTGGCAGGCGGCGGGCTGGCAGCAGGTGGCCGGCTGGATCGCCGAGGACATCGCCGCCGGCAAGGCCATGAGTTCGGCCCCCCTGCCCGCCTGGGTGACCGACGGCCGCCAGGGCGTGCACGGTGCCGACGGTTCGTTCTCACCCAAGGCGGGCAAGGCCCTGCCCCGCTCGGCGCATCCGGTCTACCGGCGTCAGCGCTTCCCCGACCCGCTGCTGGGCGAGAAGTTCGACCCGGGCAGCACCGTCTGGGAGAACGAGGGTGTGCGCCTGTGGCACCTCGGCGACGACGTGGCCGTGGCCTCCTTCAAGACCAAGATGAACACAGTCAACGACGCCGTGCTCGACGGGCTGCAGCGCTGCGTGGAGGAAGCCGAGAAGGGCTTCAAGGGTCTGGTGCTGTGGCAGAGCGGCGAACCCTTCTCCGCCGGTGCGGACCTCAAGGGCGCCATGGGCCTGCTGCAGGCCGGCAAGGTCGACGCCTTCGAGGCCATGATCGCCAACTTCCAGGCCACCAGCATGAAGCTGAAGTACTCGCTGGTGCCGACCGTGGCCGCGGTGCGCGGCATGGCGCTGGGCGGCGGCTGCGAGTTCCAGATGCACTGCACCCGGACGGTGGCGGCGCTGGAGAGCTACATCGGCCTGGTGGAGGCGGGCGTGGGGCTGCTGCCCGCCGGCGGCGGCCTCAAGGAGATCGCCCTGCGCTGCGCCAAGCAGAATCCGGCCGATCCCTTTGCGGCGATCAAGAACTACTTCGAGGTCGTGGCCATGGCCAAGGTCTCGACCAGCGCGCTGGAAGCCAAGGAAATGGGCCTGCTGCGTCCGGGCGATACCGTGGTGTTCAACCCCCACGAATTGCTCTGGGTGGCCCAACGCGAGGCCGCGGCACTGGCCGACAGCGGCTACCGACCGCCCCTGCCCGCGCGCCAGGTGGTCGTGGCCGGCGACGTCGGCACGGCCAGCCTGAAGATGATGCTGGTCAACATGCTGGAAGGGCGCTTCGTCTCCGCACACGACGTCGAGATCGCCTCGCGGATCGCCGACACCCTGTGCGGTGGCGCCATCGAGCGCGGCGCGCAGGTGGACGAGGCCTGGCTGCTGGCGCTGGAGCGCAGGCACTTCGCTGCCCTGGCGCAGATGCCCAGGACGCAGGAGCGCATCCAGCACACCCTGACCACGGGCAAGCCGCTGCGCAACTGATCGCCTCGCCCCGGCCAGTTCCGGGGCCCGGCGCCTTCGTCCCGACCACCACGCCACCGCGTCCCGGCGCAGCCGGGACGACACCACCGGGCGCCGCCGCGAGGCCGGCGACCACTTCGGAGCCAGACATGAGCACGCAAATCCAGGACGCCTACATCGTCGCCGCCACACGCACCGCCGTGGGCAAGGCGCCGCGCGGCGCATTCAAGAACACCCGGCCGGACGACCTGCTTGCCCACGTGATCCGTGCGGCGGTGGCGCAGGCGCCGGGTATCGACGTGAGCCGCATCGACGACGCCGTCATCGGCTGCGCCATGCCCGAGGCCGAGCAGGGCATGAACGTGGCGCGCATCGGCGTGCTGCTCGCGGGCCTGCCCGACAGCGTCGCCGCAGTGACCATCAACCGCTTCTGCTCCTCAGGCGTCCAGGCCATCGCCATGGCGGCGGACCGCATCCGCACCGGCGACGCCGACCTGATGCTGGCCGGCGGCACCGAGTCCATGAGCATGGTGCCGATGATGGGGCACAAGGTCGCCATGAACCCGGCTGTGTTCCGCGACGAGAACGTCGCCATCGCCTACGGCATGGGCATCACGGCCGAGAAGGTGGCCGAGCAGTGGAAGGTGAGCCGAGAGGACCAGGACGCGTTTGCCCTGGCTTCGCACCAGAAGGCGCTCGCCGCCATCGCGGCGGGCGAATTCAAGGCCGAGATAGCGCCCTACACCCTGGACGACCACTACCCCGACCTCGCCGCGGGCCGCATCGTCGACGACACCCGCGTGGTCGACACCGACGAGGGGCCGCGCAAGGACACCAGCCTGGAGGGCCTGGGCAAGCTCAAGCCGGTGTTCCGCCTGGGAGGCAGCGTCACCGCCGGCAACGCCTCGCAGATGTCCGACGGCGCCGGTGCCGTCCTGCTGGCCAGCGAAAGGGCCCTCAAGGAATTCAACCTGACCCCGCTGGCACGCTTCGTCTCCTTTTCGGTTGCCGGCGTGAAGCCGGACATCATGGGCATCGGTCCGATCGCGGCGATTCCCAAGGCCCTGCGGCAGGCAGGCCTGAGCAAGGACCAGCTCGATTGGATCGAACTCAACGAGGCCTTTGCCGCACAGGCCCTGGCGGTGATCCGCGACGTGGGCCTGGATCCGGCGCGGGTGAATCCGCTCGGCGGCGCCATCGCGCTGGGCCATCCGCTCGGCGCGACCGGCGCCATCCGTGCCGCCACGCTGATTCACGGCCTGCGCCGGCGCAAGCAGAAGTACGGCATGGTCACCATGTGCATCGGCACCGGCATGGGCGCGGCGGGAATCTTCGAGGCGCTGTAGGTCCGCGGCGCAGTCCGCGCTTCACCGGCCACGAAACGGCGCCCGCGCGGCGCCGTTTCCGGCCCGCAGGATCACCCGCCGGGCGCCTGGCCATCTCAACGGAAGTGAGTTGCCCACCGGCGGCCCGGGCCGGCGCCCCAGGCGGCATAACCGGCGCGCCGCGCGCGACCCGCAGCGCTAGCCTTCGCGCCAGGCCTTCCAGGCGTCCCTGAGCTGATACCACCAATAGCTGGCCTGCGCGGCAGCAAAACCGAGCGGCCGGTGCGCCGATGCCAGGCCGAACGGCGCAAACCGCTGCCAGGCCGTATCGTCGGCGGCGATGGCTGCGGCCAGCAGTTCGCCCGCCACCGTCGTCGGACCGACGCCGTGGCCGCCGAAGGCCTGGGCGAACCACAGTCCCGGCGCGCGTTGGCCGATCTGCGGCATCTGATGGCGCGCATAGCTCATCAGTCCGGACCAGGCGTAGTCGATGCGCACGCCGTCGAGCTGCGGATACACCCGCAACAGGTCGCGGTAGAGCAGATCGCGCACGGCCTGCGGCGCGCGGTCGCGCACCGAAATGCGCCCGCCCCAGAGCAGGCGGGTGTCCGGCAGCGGGCGGTAGTAGTCGAAGGCGAAGCGCGAGTCGTACACCGCGGCATCGGTATTCACGCAGTCGCGCAGGCGCGCACCGAGCGGCTCGGTGACCATCACGTAGGTGGCGATGGGCAGGATGGCGCGGTCGATGCGCGGCTCCAGGCCCGCCAGGTAGCCCCCGCAGGCCAGGACGACGTGGCGGGCCTCGATCTCGCCCTGCGCGGTGCGCACGCGCCAGCCCTGTCCGGCCCGCTCCAGGGCCAGGGCGGGAGATTCCTCGTGCAGGCGCGCGCCCCCGGCCGCTGCGGCCTGGGCCAGGCCGATGGCGTAGTTGAGCGGGTGCAGGTGCAGGGCATTGCGTTCCCACAGGCCGTCGCCGTAGCGCTCGGTGCGCAGCAGCTCGCGCAGCGTCTCGCGCGGAACCCAGTCCCAGTGCACGCCGAAGCGCTCGGCCAGGAAACGCTGTCGCGCACGCAGGACCTCCGGATCGCGGAACCAGTTGACCCAGAGCACACCCTCGTCCACCAGGGCACAGGGGATGCGGTGGCGCCCGACGCGCTTGCGGATCAGCTCGACCGCGCCGAGCGTGCACAGGAACAGCGCTCTGGCGTGGTCCGGACCGAGCTGGCGCAGCAGCGCCGCCTCGCCCAGCGAGTAGCCGGCGAAGACGAAGCCGCCGTTGCGACCGGAGGCGCCATGGCCGATGCGCTGCGCCTCCAGCAGCACGATGTCCGACCGGCCGCGCTCGACCAGTCCGAGCGCCGTGTTGAGGCCGGCGTAGCCGCCGCCGATGACCACCACGTCCGCGCTGTCCCGGCCGCTCTGCGCGGCGAAGCCGCCATAGGCGGTCGCCGTGGCGCGGTAGTAGCTCAGGGGGGATGCGGTCTCGCTCACGGGCCGCCGCTGGCCTCGCTGCTGTCCTGGTCGAGGCCCACCTGCAGCCAACCGAGGTTCAGGCCGATGCGCGTGGCTTCCGGATTGGCCCAGGCGTAGCTGAGGGTGCGGCCGCTGGCGTCCTCGATCACGGCCAGGCGCAGCACCTCGGTGTTGCTCTCGCGGTAATTGAGCCGGGCCAGCTCCAGGGAATAGCCGGACTCGCTGCCGTCGCGCCAGCGCAGGGGGATGCGCCCGCCTTCGCTGTGCAGGCGCAGATCGCGGCGCAGGTGCCAGTCGCTGTTCTCCGGCGTGGCGCGCGGACCCGCACCGTTGAGCGCGTCCCAGCCGGCGAACCAGCGCACGCGGTGGGACACGGTAACGGCGTCGGCGCCGCGCGCGGAATCACTGACCGTGGCCAGCGTCAGGGTGTCACCGACGAGGCTCAGGCGCTGCGGCAGCAGCGCCGCCGCGGCGCCGAGGCCCGGCAGCAGTGCGCTGCAGGCGGCGGCGTCCACGCGGTAGTCGAAACCACTGCCCCTGCGTTGCAGCGCGCAGGCCCCCAGCGGGGCCCAGTCGGCGGCCTGGAAGCGGTAGCTGGCATCCTTGGCATCGAAGGCGGCGTTGGCCGCGGCGTTGAGCGGACGGTAGGGCACCAGCGCCCCGCCCTCCTCGCGCAGCAGCCAGCGCCCCTCGGACGCCGCGGTACCGGAACTCTGCTGCAGTCGCCACAGCAGCCCATCGGCAGCGTGCGTCGGACGCAGCCACTGGTGCAGCGGAGGCGGCGCAAAGCCGCTGGCCGGCGGCGCGCCGTCGCCACGCTGGGCGTGGTTGTCGTACTCACCGGCCAGGTCGCGCAGCGCGGCGGCGCGGCCCGAGGCGCTGCCCGCCGGCGCCGACGTCGCAGCGGCACCGTTGCCGCGCGGCATCGGCGCCGCGCACCCTGCCAGCAGGACGGCGGTGACGACGGATGGAAACAGCGGAAACACTCGCATCGGACTCTCCTCGCGCCTACACGCGTTCCAGGGCCTGGGACAGGTCGGCAATCAGCACTTCGGGCTCTTCAAGGCCTATCGAAAGGCGCACTACGTTGACCGGCACCTGGCCGGGACGTTCCTCGCCCACCGGCGTCTGCGCCGGATAGACCGCCGCCACGGGGAAGCACAGCGACTCGTAGCCGCCCCAGGAGACGGTCATGAGAAAGCGTTGCAGGGCGTCGCAGAAGCGCTCCACGCCGGACGTGCTGTCGCAGCGCAGCGCGATGGAGAGAAGACCGCTGTTGCCCTGCAATTGATCCACGCCGCCGCCCTGCCCGACCCCGCCCGCCTGCGGATACCACAGGCATTGCACCTTGGGATGGTCGCGCAGGAAGGCGACCACGCGCGCCGTCGTCGCGGCGATGCGCTGCATGCGCAGCGGCAGCGTGCGCAGGCCGCGGATCATCAGCCAGGCGTCGTGCGGCGAGAGCATCGCGCCCAGCGTCATGTACGGCCCCTTGAACACCTCGCGGATCAGCGCCTTGCTGCCGCACAGAGCACCCGCCACGACGTCGCTGTGGCCGTTGAGGTACTTCGTGGCCGAGTGCGCAACGAGGTCGATGCCCAGGGCGATGGGCTGCTGGTGCAGGGGTGTGGCGTAGCTGTTGTCCACCAGGGTGCGCAGGCCATGGCCGCGCGCCAGCTGCGCCACGGCGGCCAGATCCTGCTGCTCGAAGGTCATCGTATTGGGGCTTTCCAGCACGATCAGACGCGTTCGCGGCGTCAGCGCCGCCTCCACCTTGGCCACCGACGTGGCATCCACGAAGCTGTGGGTCACACCGAACTTCCCCAGCAGCTCGCGCAGCAGCGTGCGCGTCCAGGAATACGGCTTCTGCACGCACACGACGTGGTCGCCGGCCGCCACGCAGGCAATCACCCCGGCAGCGATGGCGGCGGCGCCCGAGCCGAACAGCAGCGCATCCTCGGCGCCCTCCAGGGCTGCGAGCTTCTTGCGCAGGACCTCCACCGTGGGGTTGTTGCCGCGGGTGTAGACCGTGCGGTCCAGCTCGTCGCGGAACCCCTCGCGCATGGCTGCGACCGTAGGAAACGCGAAGATGGAGGTCTGGTAGACCGGCGGCGCCACCGCGCCGCGATGGCGCTCGCGATCCTCTTCGCCTAGCTGGTTCAGGATGTAGCTGAGATCCACGGTCAGCGCGCTTGCGCCACGAACTCGCGCGTCGGCGCCGCCAGGGCCGGATCCTCCAACGCAAAGTGCAGCGTGGCCTTGACCAGGCCGAGCTTGTTGCCGCAATCGAATCGCTGGCCCTCGAAGCGGTAGGCCAGCACGCGCTCCTGCTGCAGCAGGGCGTCGATGGCGTCGGTGAGCTGGATCTCGCCGCCGGCACCCGGCTTGGTCGATTCCAGCAACTGGAAGATCTTGCCGGGCAACACGTAGCGCCCGACCACGGCGAGGTTGGATGGCGCCTCCTCCGGCTTGGGCTTTTCCACCATGTGGCGGATCAGCGCGGCGCGTTCGTCCACCGGCGTGGCGTCGACGATGCCGTACTTGTTGGTCTGGTCGCGCGGCACCTCTTCCACGGCAATCACGCCCGAATTCTCGAAGGCCGCCAGATCCGCCATCTGGCGCAGGGCGCTGTGCCCACGATTCCAGATGAGGTCGTCCGGCAGAATCACGCCGAATGGCTCGTTGCCGACGACCGGCTTGGCGCACAACACCGCGTGGCCCAGGCCCAGGGCTTCCGGCTGGGTGACGAAGACGCAGCGCACGTTCTTCGGCAGCACGTTCTGCACCAGCGAGAGCAGCTCCTTCTTGCCCGACTGCTCCAGCTTCTGCTCCAGCTCGTAGGCCTTGTCGAAGTAGTCGGCGATAGCGTGCTTGTAGCGGTTGGTGACGAAGACCAGGGTATCCGCACCGGCGTCCACCGCCTCATCCACGGCATACTGGATCAACGGCCGGTCGAGCACGGGCAGCATTTCCTTGGCCACGACCTTGGTCGCCGGCAGAAAACGCGTGCCGAGACCCGCCACGGGAAACACCACCTTGCGAAGACGTTGCGACATGGACTCTCCTCGGTATCAGGACGGGCGCGGCGCGAACACCACGACGTCGGCATCGCCGCCATCGCGCCAGCGGAAATCAGGCAGCAGGGAGGACACGCAGCGACGCAGTGCCTCCTCGTCGTAACTTGCCACCGCGTCGGCGGCGCGGGCGAACTGGGCATTGAGCAGCTCCCAGCCCACACTGCGCGGCTGCGCCAGGAAGATCTTGGCGTGGCGGGTGTTGCGGTAGTTCTCCTGCGGGTGGAACAGTTCCTCGAACAGCTTCTCGCCGGGACGCAGCCCGGTGTAGACGATGGCGATATCGCGCCCCGGCTGCTTGCCTGCCAGGCGGATCATCTGTTCAGCGAGGTAGGCGATCTTCACCGGCTCGCCCATGTCGAGGGCGAATATCTCGCCGCCCTGCCCCAGCACGGCCGCCTGCAGGATGAGCTGGCACGCCTCCGGAATGGTCATGAAATAGCGCGATATTTCCGGGTGGGTGACGGTGACCGGGCCGCCGGCGCGGATCTGCTCACGGAACAGCGGCACCACCGATCCGGCGGAGTCCAGCACGTTGCCGAAACGCACCGTGATGAAGCGCGTGCGCGAGCGCGCGGCGAGGTTCTGACACCAGATCTCCGCCAGGCGCTTGCTTGCCCCCATGACGCTGGTCGGGTTGACCGCCTTGTCCGTGGAGATGAGCACGAAGCATTCCGTGCCGTAGCGATCGGCCGCCTCCGCCACGCAACGCGTGCCCAGCACGTTGTTGCGCACCGCGGCGCGCAGCTGGTCCTGCAGCAGGGGCACGTGCTTGTAGGCGGCGGCATGGAACACCACCTCGGGCCGCACCTCGGCGAACACGCGCTCGCAGATCACCGGGTCGCCGCAATCGCCGATACGCGCCTGCAGCAGGAGATCGGGATAGTCGGCGCGCAGCTCCTGGTCGATGCGGTAGAGGTTGTACTCGCCCTGCTCCAGCACCGTGAGTGAAGCCGCGCCCAGTCGCGCCACCTGCCGGCACAGCTCGGCGCCGATCGAGCCGCCACCGCCGGTGATGAGTACGCGCCGGCCGGTGAGGCCGTTGCGGATCGCGGTCCAGTCCAGCGTGACGGGATCGCGCCCGAGCAGGTCCTCGATCGCGACCTCCTTGAGTTCGTTGAACTGCGAGCGCCCGGCGACCACGTCGTCCAGGCGCGGCACCGTGCGGAACGGCAGGCCGGTCAATTCGCACAGCTCGACCACGCGCTGCATCTGCGCATTGCTGGCCGAGGGCATGGCGATGAGCAGCATTTCCGCCGCCACCTCGCGCGCGATGTCCGGCAGCCGTTCGATACGACCCAGGACCGGAATGCCGTGCAGCTTGGAGCCGCGCAGCTGCGGGTTGTCATCGACGAAACCCACCGGGCGATAGCGGTTCTCCCGCTTCAGATCGCGCACCAGCGCCTCGCCGGCGCGCCCGGCGCCCAGCACCAGCACGCGCTGGGTCGGACTGGTGGAGAACAGGTCCAGGCGGCTGTCCTTCCAGTAGCGGTAGGCCAGGCGCGGCAGCCCCAGGCACACCACCAGCACGGCCGGATACAGCAGCAGCACGGCGCGCGGCACGGTGCCCAGGCGGTTGTACAGGAACAGGGCCAGGGCGATGAGCAGGGAGCCGATGGCGCCCGCGCGCAGGATGTTCCACAGGTCCGGCAGGCTGGCGAAACGCCACAGGCCGCGGTACAGGCCCGTCCACCACAGCACCAGGCCCTGCACGCCGAGCACGATGCCCACCTCGATCGAGACCCAGGGCACGGGCTGGGGTTCGGGCAAGAGTGAGTAGCGCAACAGGTTGGTCGCGATCCAGGCCAGCCACACCATGGCGAGGTCGTGCAGCACCACGGCCAGGCGCGGGTGGAACAGGCCGATGCGCAGGCGGGTCACGAGGCTAGGCGGCATGTCGGCATCCGGCGGCGCGAACGTGGACCAGGCACCAGCGCCTGCCGAACCACCACAGCACGGTGCCGGACAGCAGCACGAGGGCGATCAGCCACACCGGCCCCGGGGGCGCCGGCAGGATCGGATCCCGCACCGGCCGAACCGACAGACCGGCGAGTATGCGCGGCCAGTAGAGGTAGATGAGCGCGCTCGGCAAGGCAATGCAAAGGTTCCACAGCGCGTAGAGCCCGACGACCTGGGCATGACTGAATCCGGATCGCGCCAACCACTGGTACAGGTGTTCGCGGTGCGCACTATACCAGCGGCGTCCGCGCAGCAGGCGCGCGACCAGGGTCGCGCTTGCATCGACGATAAAGGCGGAATTCAGCATCAGCAGCAGCAGTGCCGCCGGCGTGCGCCACGTCGTCGCCGCCACGAGCAAGCCGAGCACGCCGCTGGCCACGTCACCCATGAACACGCGCGCCTGCGGAAAGTTGAAGGGCAGGAAGGCAAGCGCCGCGGCGGCGATTGCAAGCATGCCCCAACGCTGCGCCGCGTCCAGGCCGGTCAGCGGCAACCACGCCAGCGCCGCAAACACGAAGGCCGCCTGCGACGCCAGCAGGCCGTTGATGCCGTCCATGAAGTTGTGCAGATTGATCGACCACACGATGGCCAGCACGACCAGTCCACCGCACAGGAGCGCCGCCGGAACGGCCAGGTCCGGACCGACGGCACCCCGCGCACTGGCCAGGAGCGCCGATCCGTTGGCTGCGACGCAGAGCGCCGCCGCGACGAGATGTGCGACGAGCTTGGGCAAGGCCGGCAGCGAGCGGTGGTCGTCCCAAGCTCCAGCCCCGGCCACGGCCAGCAAGCCCAACGCGAGGGCCACCAATTCGGTGCGCCGATCCGGCGCCACGCCTGGCCAGGGCAGCACGACGCACGCCAGGAAGGCCGCTGCGACGATGCCGATCCCACCGCCGCGCGGGGTCGGCACGCGGTGCATGCGGCGATAGCCCGGCTGGTCGATCAGCGCGCGCCGCCGCGCATAACCGATCGCCGCCTCGGTCAGCACGGCCGACGTGGTCGCCGCCACGAGGGGCCAGCTCCAGAGAGGCAATAGCGCTGCCGGCGCCTCCATGCGCGGCGCCCTACTCGTTCGCCACGCCGTGGATCGGCCGCACGCTGCCCCAACTCTTGCAACTCGGGCACTGCCAGTGGTGTGCCTTGGCGCCGAAGCCGCAGCGGTTGCAGCGGTACATCGCCTGCCCCTCGACTAGCTTGCGCGTCAGGTCCTGCAGGATCAGCAGGTTTTCTCGCGCCTCACCGCTGGACTTGTACAGGGTGACGTTGATGAGTTCCTTGAGGCCGCGCACCGACGGTCGCTGGCGCAACTGGCGCGTGAGGAAGTCGATCGCGGCGGCTTCGCCGTGCGTGCTCGCGTAGAGCTTGGACAGGGCGATCACTGGCGAGATGCCCTGATAGCGCTCCAGCAAGTGCAGCAGGAAGGCCTCGGCGCGCTGCATCTGCTGCGACTTGGCGTAGCAATCCAGCAGCGGCGGCAGGATCTCGGGCACGAAATCCACGTCCCGCTCGGCGACCTCCTCGAAGGCGTCGACCGCCGCGGCGTGGCGTCCCTCGTCGGCGAGCAACTGGCCCTGGCACATGCTGGCGCGCACGCTGCGCGGCTCGCAGGCCACCGCCGCGGCCAGGTACTCGCGCGCCGGATCGTAGGCGCGCTGCAGGCGGGCCTGCTCGGCCAGTTCGCAATAGAACTGCGCCATGATCGCGCCCTGCGATTCGCCGGTCATCTCCTCCAGGCGGCGCGCATGGTCGATGGCCTTGTCCCAGTCTCGCTCATGTTGATAGATGGCGATGAGGTGCTTCAGCGCCGAGGGCGCATGCGCCTTCATCGCAACGAGGTCGGAGAACAGCGTCTCGGCGCGGTCGAGCAGACCGGCGCGCATGTAGTCCTCGCCGAGTTCGAGCAGGGCGACGGTCTTCATCTCGTCGGTGAGGTTTGGGCGCGCGATCAGGTTCTGGTGCACGCGGATCGCGCGGTCCACCTCGCCGCGGCGGCGAAACAGATTGCCCAGGGCGAGATGCGTCTCCACCGTGTCGCGGTTGACTTCGGCCAGCTTGACGAAGACCTCGATCGCCTTGTCCTGCTGCTCGTTCAGGAGGTAGTTGAGGCCGCGGAAGTAGCTCGAAGACAACGCGCTGACGCGCTCGCCCGAGGCCCGCGCGCTGCTGCGGCGCGCCAGATACCAGCCGGAAAAGGCCGCGACCGGCAGCAGCAGGAACAGCAGGTGCAGCGGATTCATGCGGCGTCGGCGGCGGAGCCGGCGACGGCGGTACGCGCCGCGCCGCGGCGTGCCTCACGCAATTGGCGGCGCAGGCGCAGCACCACGCCCAGGTAGACCAGCGCCCCGCCAGCCAGCCAGCCCGCGGCCAGGGCAGCCAGCAGCGCCGCGCCGCGTGGCAGAGTCAGGGCGAAAAGGTAGAAATCCACGACGATGCGCTCCCCGTTCAGCGCGCCGAACAGCAGTCCCAGCAGGGCGAACACGGCGATCAGGCTGAGCCAGAGGATGCGCATCCGCGATCTCGGGAAATCCGTGCCAGGGCCGCTCAGGTGCCGGCGGGAGCGGACGGCGCCGGCGGCGCGTCCTCGTGGTTGACGCGCTCGCGGAGCTCCTTGCCCGGCTTGAAGTGGGGCACATACTTGCCCGGCAAAGCGACCGCGGTGCCGGTCTTGGGGTTGCGTCCCATGCGCGGCGGGCGGTAATGCAGCGAGAAGCTGCCGAAGCCGCGGATTTCGATGCGCTCCCCATTGGCCAGGGCGTGGCTCATCTGCTCCAGCAGGCTCTTGACCGCCAGTTCCACGTCGTTGAAGGCGAGGTGCTTCTGTCGCTCCGCCAGCGCTTCGATGAGTTCCGACTTGGTCATAGCCCCAGGCTCCAGCGCGCCGTAGTTTCTTTTTCGTACAGTAGCTTAGCGCACTCCGGCGGGGGCGTGAAGGCTTGCCGCCGCGGAAAAAGCAGACCCCGCCTTGCGGCGGGGTCTGTGCAGTGTCCAGCGCGGGCGCCGGACCGGTCGGGCGGCCGAGGCCGCCGCACCGCTTACTTCTTCAGCTGTTCCTTGAGCAGGGCGCCGAGCTTGGTCGTGCCGCCGGACGCCGACTGGTATTCCTCCAGCGCCGACTGCAGCTCGTCCTCGTCCTTGGCGCGGATCGACAGCTGCAGGGTGCGGCCCTTGCGGTCCATGCCGATGAACTTGGCCTCGACCTTGTCGCCGGCCTTGAGGTGCTGGGTCGCGTCCTCGATGCGCTCCTTGGCGATGTCATTGGCGCGCAGATAACCCTCCACGCCGTCGCCGAGGTCGATGGTGGCACCGCGGGCGTCGACCTCCTTCACCGTGCCATTGACGATGCTGCCCTTGGGGAAGCTCGCCATGTACTGGCCGAAGGGATCCTGCTCGAGCTGCTTGATGCCGAGCGAGATACGCTCGCGCTCCGGATCGACCGCCAGAACCACGGCCTCGACCTCGTCGCCCTTCTTGAACTGGCGCACCAGGTCTTCGCCCGTACCCTGCCAGGAGATGTCCGACAGGTGCACCAGGCCGTCGATGCCGCCATCCAGGCCGACGAAGATGCCGAAGTCGGTGATCGACTTGATCTGGCCGCGCACCTTGTCGTTCTTCTTGTGGATGGCCGCGAAGGTCTCCCATGGGTTGGACTGGGTCTGCTTGATGCCCAGCGAGATGCGGCGACGCTCCTCATCCACGTCCAGCACCATGACCTGGACCTCGTCACCCACCTGCACCACCTTGGAGGGATTGACGTTCTTGTTGGTCCAGTCCATCTCGGACACGTGCACCAGGCCTTCCACGCCCGGCTCCAGCTCGACGAAGCAGCCGTAGTCGGTGACGTTGCTGACCTTGCCGAACAGGCGGGTGCCGGTCGGGTAGCGGCGGGCAATGTTGACCCACGGATCTTCGCCCAGCTGCTTCAGACCGAGCGAGACGCGGTTGCGCTCGCGGTCGAACTTCAGCACGCGCACTTCCAGCTCGTCGCCGACGTTGACGACTTCGCTGGGGTGACGCACGCGCTTCCACGCCATGTCGGTGATGTGCAGCAGGCCGTCGATGCCGCCGAGGTCGACAAACGCACCGTAGTCGGTGAGGTTCTTGACCACGCCCTTGACCACGGCGCCTTCCTGCAGCTTCTCCAGCAGCTGTTCGCGCTCGGCGCTGAACTCGCTCTCCACCACGGCGCGGCGGCTGACCACCACGTTGTTGCGCTTGCGGTCGAGCTTGATGATCTTGAACTCGAGTTCCTTGCCCTCGAGGTAGACCGGATCGCGCACCGGGCGCACGTCGACCAGGGAGCCCGGCAGGAACGCGCGGACGTCCTTGATGTCGACCGTGAAGCCGCCCTTGACCTTGCCGCTGATGCGGCCGGTGACGGTGGCATTGCTCTTCTGCGCTTCTTCCAGTTCGTCCCACACGAGCGAGCGCTTGGCCTTCTCGCGCGAGAGCATGGTTTCGCCGAAACCGTTTTCCAGCGAATCGAGGGCTACCTTCACCTCATCGCCGATGGCGACCTCGAGCTCGCCCGCTTCATTGCGGAACTGCTCGATCGGGACGATGCCTTCGGACTTGAGCCCGGCGTTGACGACAACGACGTCGGACTTGATGTCGACGACGATGCCGGAAACGATGGTGCCCGGCTTGAGCTTGATCAGCGCCTGGCTCTGTTCAAACAGTTCGGCAAAACTTTCGGTCATGTTGGGTTCCAAAGAATGAAAAGGCCACAGCCCGGCCGCAGGACTTGATTTGGCGGCAGGGGCGCAGAGCCTCACCGGGTTGGGGGTACGCGGCGCGCACCGGGGAGCACCCGCACGGGGCGGGACCAATGCCTTTTGCACAAGTGAAGAACGCAGCGTCCGCGTCAGGCGGAATGGACTAGGCTCAGCACCTTGGCCACGACGGCGTCCACGGGCATGCCGGTGGAATCGATCAGGACAGCATCGGTTGCCGGCTTGAGCGGTGCCACCGGACGGGCGGCATCGCGGGCGTCGCGCGCTTCGATCTCGCGCAAAAGGGCCGATAGTGTAACGGCGAGTCCCTTTTCCTTCAACTGCTTATAGCGGCGGCGCGCGCGTTCCTCGGCACTGGCGGTGAGGAACACCTTGGTGCCGGCATCGGGAAAGATGACCGTGCCCATGTCGCGACCATCGGCAACCAGACCCGGGGCGCGGCGGAAGCTGTGCTGCTTGGCGACCAGCGCGGTGCGCACGGCGGGAATGGCCGCAATGGCCGAAGCCACGGCCCCGACGGTCTCGGTGCGCAGTTCGTCGGTCGCCTCATGGCTATTGACGTAGATCCTTGTTTCTCCGCCATCTTTCAGGTCACGGAAGGTGATCTTCGTGGTCTCCGCGCAGCGCGTTAGGGCATCGGCGTCGGAGAGGTCCAGGCCGGCCATGCTGGCGGCGTAGCCCACGGCCCGGTACAGCGCGCCGGAGTCCAGCAGGTGCCAGCCCAGGGCGTCGGCGACGAGCCGGCTGATGGTTCCCTTGCCCGAGCCGGACGGCCCATCGATGGTGAGGACGGGAACCGGCTTGTCGGATTTGCTCATGGTGGACCACGGGGAGAGGGACGCGGGATTCTAGCCGAGCGCCCGCCAGCGGCCCCAGCCCGACGCTGAACGCGAGGCCCCCTGAGCGCTGCCGCGGCCCGGTCGTGGAGGCAATTCCGGCACCCGCCCCGGGGCGCAGGTGCGGCGGCCACTGGCAAGAGAATCGCAGAGGTACTGCCTGCGTCCGTCGCTCCATCCGTGCGGGCGCCGGCAGGCGCGCGACCGCCTGAGCCAACGAGGATTCAGCCGCCGTCCGGCGCCAAGGCAAAACCGCAGCCACCGGCCAACTGCGCGAAATCCGGGAAGGACGTTGCGACATTGGCGCAATCGCCGATGCGCACCGGCGCATTCGCCACCAGGCCGGCCAGTGCGAAACTCATGGCGATGCGGTGATCACCGCGGCTGTCGATGCATCCGCCAAGCAGATGCCCCCCCTGCACGAGGGCACCGTCGGCTCGTTCATCCACGGCGATGCCAAGGCTGCGCAGTCCCGACGCCATGGCCGCCAGGCGGTCGGATTCCTTCACCCGCAGCTCGGCGGCGCCGCTGACCCGCGTCGTTCCGTGGGCGGCGGCGGCAGCGATGAACAGTGCGGGAAACTCGTCGATCATGTCGGGCACCAGGTGCTCGGGGACGTCGATGCCGTGCAGCGGGGCGTGCCGGACCACGAGGTCCGCCACCGGCTCGCCGCCCTGCTCCGCCGCATTCTCCGCGCGGATGTCGGCCCCCATCAGGCGCAGGGCGGTGAGCAGGCCCGTGCGCCGCGGATTCACGCCCACCCCCGGCAAACGCAGCTCCGAACCCGGCACGAGACTGGCTGCCACCAGGAAGAATGCGGCCGAGGAGAAGTCCGCCGGCACGTCCACGTCGCGCGCCTGGAGCACACCACCGCCGCACAGCACGGCGCGTCCCGGGGCGAAGTCGATGGGCCAGCCGAAGGTGGCCAGCATGCGCTCGGTGTAGTCGCGGGTCGGATGCGGTTCGCGCACGCAGGTCTCGCCGTCGGCGTAGAGGCCGGCCAGAAGCACAGCCGACTTCACCTGGGCGCTCGCCACCGGCAGGGTGTAGTCGATGCCGTGCAGGCGCCGGCCGCCACCGATCCGCAGCGGCGGCACGCCCCCCTCCTCCGCCGCAACGTGCGCCCCCATTCGGGCCAGCGGTTCGATCACCCGGCGCATCGGTCGCTTCGACAGCGAGGCATCGCCGACCAGGGTCGTGTCGAAGCGCTGCCCCGCCAGCAGTCCAGCCAGCAGGCGCATGCCCGTGCCGGCGTTGCCGCAGTCGATGGGGCCTGCCGGCGGCCGTAGCCCGTGCAGACCGACGCCGTGCACCACGCGCTCGCTCGGCGCGGGCGCGTCGATGCGCACGCCCATCTGGGCGAAGGCGCGCGCGGTGGCGCGGGTGTCTTCGCCCTCCAGGAATCCCCGAATGCGCGACCTGCCCTCGGCCAGCGCCGCCAGCATGATGGCGCGGTGAGAGATCGACTTGTCGCCGGGCACGCGCACCTCGCCGCGCAGCGGCTGGGTCACCGGCGCGCTGACCCAGTCGAGCCGCCCCGCGCTCACGCCAGGGCCTCCAGCAGGCGCCGGTTCTCGGCACGCGTGCCCACGGTGATGCGCAGGCAGGTGGGGAGGCCGTAGCCCGCCATCGGCCGCACCACCACGGCGTGGGCGAACAGCCTGCGCTCGATCTCCGCCGCGTCGCGGGCGAAGTCGACCAGCAGGAAGTTGGTCTGTGACGGGAACGTGCGCAGGCCGCGCCGCCGCAACTCGACCTGCAGCCAGTCGCGCTCGCGCGCCGTCTCGGCACAGCCGCGCCGCATGTGCGCTTCGTCGTCCAGGGCCGCTGCGGCGGCCGCCAGCGCGGGTCCATTCACGTTGAAAGACTCGCGCAGCCGCTCCAGTACGGCCGCCACACCCGGCGCGCTGAGCGCATAGCCGACGCGCAGGCCAGCCAGGGCGTAGGCTTTGGAGAAGGTGCGCGTGACCACGAGGTTGGCGTGCCGCGCCAGCAGTGAGGTCGCGCTGGCCGTGCCCGGGGCGTCGAGGTATTCGCCGTAGGCCTCATCGGCGACGACCAGGGTGGTTTCGGGCACGCGGGCCAGAAAGGCCGCCAGCTCGGCCACCCCGAACCAGGTGCCGGTGGGATTGTTGGGGTTGGCCAGATAGACAAGTCGCGTGTCCCCGCGCACGGCCGCGGCCATCGCCTCCAGATCGTGGCCCAGCGGAGCCTGCGCATGATCACGCGGCAGGGCCGGCACGCACAGCGCCTGCGCGCCCGCCGCGGCCGTGGCGATGGCGAAGACGGCAAAGCCGTACTGCGAGTACACCACCGAGGTGCCGGGCTCGGCGAAACACTGCGCCAGCAGCATCAGCAGCTCGTGCGAACCGTTGCCGAGCGTCACCTGCCGTGCATCGACGCCGAAGCGCGCCGCCAGCGCCCCCTTCAGCGCACCGCCCTTGGGATCGGGGTAACGGAACGCCTCGTCCAGGGCGGCCCGAGCCGCGGCCAGAGCAGCCGGACTGGGGCCGAGGGAGTTTTCATTCGAGCCGAGTTCGACCAGGTCCTTGCCCACTTCCCGGCGCAGCCGCGGCAGGTCGTGGCCAGGATCATAGGCGCGCAGGGTGCGGGTGGCAGCATTGGCGAGCGCCTGCGCGTCGCCGCTCACGGCACCGCCACCGGGTAGGAGCCCAGAATCTTGATCTGCGCGGCGTGTTCGCCGAGCTCGGCCAGCGCCAGCTTCATGGCCTCGTCGTCGATGTGCCCGGACAGATCGATGAAGAAGGCGTATTCCCACTTCGCTTGATGCGAAGGGCGCGACTCGATGCGGTTCATGCTGATGCCGTGCCGGGCGAACGGCTCCAGCACATTGAACAGCGCGCCCGGCTTGTCCTTGATGAACACCAGGATCGAGGTGCGATCATGCCCGGACGGCGGAAAGATCTGCCGCCCGAGGACGAGGAAGCGCGTGGTGTTGTCGGCGCGGTCCTCGATCGGCGAGGTGATGACCTTCTTCAGGCCGTACACCTGGCCGGCCGATTCCCCGGCGATGGCCGCGGCGTCGTCGGCATTGCGCGCGCGCCGGCAGGCCTCGGCATTGCTGGTGACCGCGATCTTCTCCGCGGCGGGAAGGTTGCCGCGCAGCCAGGCCTGGGTCTGGGCGAAGGACTGCGGATGCGAGTAGACGCGCTCGATGTCCTCGATGCGCCCGCTGCGCGAGAGCAGGTACTGGTGCACGCGCAGCTCCACCTCGCCGCAGATGCGCAGCGGCGAGGTCAGGAACATGTCCAGCGTGACCTGGATCGTGCCCTGCCCGGAGTTCTCCACCGGCACCACGCCGAAGTCGGCGTTGCCGTTCTCGACCTCCTGGAACACTTCCTCGATCGACGCCAGCGGCATGCCGTGGGCGGAATGGCCGAAATGCTTGCGCGTGGCCTGCTCGCTGAACGTGCCCTCGGGACCGAGGTAGCCGACCTTCAGCGGCTCCTGCTGCGCCAGGCATGCCGACATGATCTCGCGGAACAGACGCACCAGCACTTCGTCGGCAAGCGGTCCGCTGTTGCGGTCCACCACCATGCGCAGCACCTGCGATTCGCGTTCTGGTCGGTAATAGTCGACGGCCGCCTTGAGCGGACCCTTGGCCTTGCCCACCTGCAGCGCCCAGCGCGCGCGTTCGGCGATGAGCTCCTGGATCGTGCGGTCGATGCGGTCGATGCGCGCGCGCGCATCGGCGAGGGACATCGGCGCGGGTTCGTTGGCTTCACTCATGGGCGGCTCCGCGCGGGGCGAAATGGGTCAGAACGGGGGCAGCGCGGTACGGACGCCGGCCGCCGCGGCGCTGCCGCAACGGCCCGCACGACCGCAGCAAGCCACACGGCGTCAGGCCCGCCGCCACGTCAGGCGAGCACCCGCACGGACAGGATGCCGTCGATGGCGCGGATCGCCGCCGCCAGCGGCTCGCCGGCGGGAGCATCGAGGTCGATCAGGGTGTAGGCCAGGTCGCCGCGCGAGGCGTTGTGCATTTGTGCGATGTTCACCCCGGCCTCGCCCAGCACGTGGGACAGCTGGCCGATCATGTTGGGGCGGTTCTGGTTGGCGATGCACAGGCGCGCCACGCCGTCGCGCGCCATGCGCGTGTTGGGGAAATTCACGGAGTTCGACACGTTGCCGGTCTCCAGGTAGTCGCGCAGCTGGTCCACGACCATGAGCGCGCAGTTCTCCTCGGCCTCGCCCGTGGAAGCACCCAGGTGCGGCAGGCCGATCGCGCGCGGGTGACCAAGCAGTGCCTTGCTGGGGAAGTCGCTCACGTAGCGGCCGATGCGGCCGTCGTCGAGGCCGGTCTTGAGAGTCGGCGCATCGACGATGCCCTCACGGGCGAAATTGAGCAGCACCACGCCGGGGCGCGCCACCGCCAGCGCCTGCGCGCCGAAGATGCCGCGAGTCGCGTCATTGAGCGGCACATGAAAGGTGATGTAGTCCGCGGCGGCGAACAGCTCGTTGAGCGAGCCGGCCTTGTTCACCGCGGCATCGAGCTGCCACGCCCCCTCCACGGTCATGTGCGGATCGAAGCCGAACACGCGCATGCCGAGGGCGTACGCCGCATTGGCGACCTTGACGCCGATGGCGCCCAGGCCGACCACGCCGAGGGTCTTGCCGGAGAGTTCCGAGCCGACGAAGCGCTTCTTCTCCGCCTCGATGCGATGGTGAATGTCCTCGTCGGGCTTGAGCTCGCGCACGAAACCCAGGGCATCGGCGATATTGCGCGCCGCCAGCAGCATGCCGGCCACCACCAGCTCCTTCACCGCGTTGGCGTTGGCGCCGGGCGCATTGAATACGGGTACGCCGCGCCTGGACAGCTCGGCCACGGGAATATTGTTGGTGCCGGCACCCGCGCGCGCGACCGCCAGCACCGAGGCCGGAATCGGCTTGCCGTGCATGTCGGCCGAACGCACCAGGATGGCGTCCGGCTCGGCCACTTCGTTGGCCACGCTGTAGAGATTGCCCGGCAGTCGCGCCAGGCCGTTCTTGGAGATGTTGTTGAGCGTCTGGATCTTGAACATGGGAGTTTCCGGCTCGTCGTTCCCGCGTCGGCGGGAAACCATCAGTGGAGAAAGCTCATGCGGTGATGCGGTGCGGCGGGCCGCGGCTGCACTCCTGCCCGCGGTGGCGCAAGGTGGCCAGCGGCCAGTCACCCTGGGAGTGTGTCCCGGCCGTCGCCGCGCCTCAGCCGTTGCGCGCGGCGAAGTCCCGCATGAAATCCACCAGCGCCTGCACACCCTCCAGCGGCATGGCGTTGTAGATCGAGGCGCGCATGCCGCCAACGGCGCGGTGTCCCTTCAGCGCCAGCAGGCCCGCGGCCTCGGCCTCCTTGAGGAAGGGGCCGTCGAGTGCTTCGCGCGGCAGGGTGAAGGGCACGTTCATCCAGGAGCGCACTGACCTCTCCACCGGATTGCGGTAGAAGCCCGAGGTGTCGATGTAGCCGTAGAGCAGCTCGGCCTTGGCCCGGTTCTGCGCCGCCATCGCAGCCAGACCGCCCTGCGCCTTGATCCACTTGAACACCAGGCCAGCGAGATACCAGCCGAAGGTGTTGGGCGTATTGAGCATGGAACCCTGCGCGGCGTGTTCGGCGTAACTGAAGATCTTCGGCAGATCCTTGGGGCAGCGCTCCAGCAGGTCCTCGCGCACGATCAGCACCACCAGGCCGGACGGACCGATGTTCTTCTGCGCACCGGCATAGATCAGGCCATAGCGCGCGACGTCCAGCGGGCGCGACAGGATGGTGGAAGACAGGTCGGCCACCAGCGGCACGTCGCCCACCTCGGGGATGTCGGCAAACTCCACGCCGCGGATGGTCTCGTTCGGCGTCACATGGACGTAGGCGGACTGCGGATCGAGATCCCAGCTCGCCCGGGCGGGCACGCGGTCGTAATTGGTGTCGGCGGCGCTGGCCGCGACATGGGCGCGCACCAGCGGCTTGGCCTCCTTCAGCGCCTTCTCGCTCCAGTCGCCGGTGAGCACGTAGTCGGCACGCTGGTCGCGGCGCGCCAGGTTCATCGGGATCTGGGCGAAATGCTGCGTTGCACCGCCCTGCAGGAAGAGCACCTTGTAGTTCGCTGGCACATCCAGCAGCTCGCGCAGGTCGCGCTCGGCCTCCTCAGCGCAGGCAACAAACTCCTTGCCGCGATGACTGACCTCCATCACCGAGGCGCGCGCCTTGCCCCACTCCAGCATCTCGGCCTGGGCCTGGCGCAACACGGCTTCCGGCAGCGCGGCCGGGCCCGCGCTGAAGTTGTATCCACGACTCACGGGCGACTCCGATGCAAAGCGAAGGGATGACCGCATTATGCCGCGTTGCAGCAAGCTGGCAACGGCGGCGACCATGCCCGCCAAGCATAAGCAGGCAGGCTTGGAATCTTTGCTCCAGCGCCGCCGTACCAGCAGCCGTTGCCGGGTGCACAGCCGTGCAGATGCGAATCGCTGCGGGAACGCCCGGTCAGGCGCGCCACTGCCGCTGCAGGCCGACGCTCAAGACCTCGTCCATGGCCTCGGCCGGCATGGGCCGGGCATAGAGATAACCCTGGGCGGTGGCGCAGCCCATGCTCAGCAGCAGCTGCGCCTGCCCCGGGGTCTCCACCCCTTCGCCCGTCAGCATGAGCCCCAGCTCGTCGGCCAGGCTGGTGATGGTGCGCACGATGGCGCGATGGCGCGGATTGGTCTCCATGTCGCAGACGAAACTGCGGTCGATCTTCAGCGCATCGAACGGCGCGGAGGCGAAGGACTCCAGCGACGAGTAGCCGGTGCCGAAGTCGTCCACCACGAGCATCACACCCAGATCCTTGAGCGCCCAGAGGATTTCCTCGGCACCGCCGCGGCCGCGGCGGAACACGGTTTCCGTCACTTCCAGCGCGATAGCACCCGGGTCCACGCCGGTGCGCTCAATCACCGCGCGCAGATCCTTAACCAGATCGCGCTCGGCGAACTGACGCTCGTCCAGATTGATGTTGATGCGCAGGTCGGCCAGGTCGGGATGGCGACGCTGCCACGCCACGACCTGGCGGCAGGCCTGTTCCAGCACCCACCAGTCGAGGGCGACGATCAGCCCGGACTCCTCCGCCGCGTCGAGGAACAGCGGCGGCGGCAGCAGGCCGCGCTCGGGGTGCTGCCAACGCACCAGGGCCTCGCAGCCGACCACGTCGCCGCTGGCGAGATCGACGATGGGCTGGTAGTGCACGCGGAACTCGCCCCGCTCCAGCGCCATGCGCAGGTCGGTCTCCAGACGCAGGCGCTCGCGCGCCGCCTTGTGCATGGCGTCATCGAACACGACATAGCCCGACTTGGCCGCCTTGGCGTGATACATCGCGGTGTCGGCGTCGCGCAGGATCTGGTCGGGGCTGAGGTAGTCGGGATGGCCCAGCACGATGCCCACGCTGGCGCCGGAATACACCTGGTGGCCGTGCACGTCGATGGCGTCACCCAGCAGGTTCAGCACGCGGCGCGCGAGGGCCTCCGCGCGGAACCCCGGACAGGGCCCCTCCGGCAGCACCGTGAACTCGTCGCCGCCGTAGCGTGCCACCAGCCCCTCACCGGCGAAGGCGTCGCGCAGGCGACGGGCGATCTCCAGCAGCAGTTCGTCGCCGGCGGCATGCCCGAGGCTGTCGTTCACCAGCTTGAAGCCGTCCAGGTCGAGGAACAGCACGGCGTATTCGTAGCGCGTGCTGGCGATCGCGCGCTCCAGGCGGTAGCCCAGCTCGCGTTCGAACAGTACGCGGTTGGGCAGCCCGGTCAGGGCATCGTGAGTGGCATTGTGCTCGAGCTCGCGCTGGAAGCGCCGCTGCTCGGTCACATCGCGGATCGTGCCGCTGGTGTAGACCTTGCCGTCGATCTCCACCGGACCTGCGCTCACCACGACCTCGACGCGTGTTCCGTCCTTGCGCAGCAGCACCACGCTGTAGTCGCCCGTGGGCAGTTCGCCGGACTGGCGCCGGCGGTAGCGCTCCTCCTGGCGGTGCTGCGACTCCGGCGGCACCAGCAGGCGGAAGTTGGCCCCGACCAGCTCCTGTTCGCTGTAGCCGAACATCGCCGCGAAGGCCTGGTTCACGTAGGTGTAGCAGTCGGCGTACATCATGTAGACGCCGACCTGACTGTGCTCGACCAGATTGCGGTAGCGCGCCTCGGACTGCTGCAGGCGCAACTCCGCCTCGCGCCGCGCGGTGATGTCCTGCACACTGCCCTCGAAGTGCGCGACGCCACCCTGTTCGTCGCCCACGGCGTGCACCGACAGCTCCACCCACATGAGCTGTCCGTTGCGGCGGCGCATCTGCAGCTCGTGCCGCTCCAGGCGCCCGGACTCGCGGATGCGTTGCAGCAGCGGATCGCGTTCCTCGGGATGGGCGTACAGATCGCTCACGTGGCGCCCCGCACCGAGCAGCTCGGCCGGCGTGTCGTAGCCGAGCAGGCGGGCGATGGCCGGATTGGCCTCGAGCAGGGTGCCGTCGGGATGGGTGCGGAACAGACCCACCACCGAGTGCTCGAACAGTTCGCGGTACTTGCGCTCGGCCTCGGCGAGCGCGCGCTGGCGGCGGCGCTCCTCGGTGACGTCGCGCGCCGTGCCGATGCTGGCGTTCTCGCCTTCGTATTCCACCGCGTCGGCGCGCACCGCCACGACGCGCGCGGTGCGCCGCTGCGCCTGCTCCGCACGCCATTCGGGTGCGATCAGTTCCATGTACTCGCAGTCGAGCAGCTCCGGCACGGCATAGCCGAGGATCTGCGCCATGGCCAGGTTGAGGAACTTGACCTTGCCGTGCTGGATGAGGAAGACGCCGTCGCGGCAGTTGTCCACCAGGATGCGGTAGAGCGCCTCGGACTGGCGCAGGCGCGCCTCGGCCTCGATGCGCTCGGTGATGTCCACTACCGAGCCCTCGTGGAATAGCAGCCGCCCCGAATGGGCATCGCGCACGGCGCGGGCGTTCTCGGCGATCCAGATCAGGCTGCCGTCGCGGCGGCGTACGCGCGAGCGCACGTTCTCGATGAAACCGCGCTGCTCCAGCTCCTGGTTGATCCAGGCGCCGTGGGCCGAATCCGCGTAAAGGTCCAGGGTGCTGCGCGCGGCCTCGCGCAGCATCTGCAGCGGCGAGTCGTAGCCGAAGATGCGCGCCATGGCCGGATTGAGGTCGATGAAGCCGCCATCGGGCAGGCTGCGGTACAGGCCTTCGGCGGCGGACAGGAACAGGGCGCGGTAGCTCTCCACGTCGGCCGTCGCCGCGTCGGCCGTCGCCGATTCGCGCACCTGCTGCGCCAGCGCCAGCACGCGCGGGCGCCCGCCGTCGTCGAACATCTCGCAGGTCACGCGCGCGTGCAGGCGTCCGCCGCCGCGGGTGAGGAATTCCACCGCAACGTCGGTCACGCAGCGATTGGCGCGCAGTTCGGCCCAGATGCGGGCACGGGCGTCCAGATCGGTCCACAGGCCGAGGTCGACGCTGCGCCGCCCGATCAGTTCGGCGCGCGTGTAACCACTGGCCCGCTCCAGGGACGGATTGGCGTCGACGATGGTGGCGTCGCCCGCGTCGATCACCAGCACCAGGCTGGTCGACAGCGTGAAGGCGCGCGCGAGCTGGCTTTCCCCCGGAGTCATCACTGATCGTCGATGGGCGTGGTGCGAGTATACGCTGGCCACCGCGCAGCCCAAGCCCTCGGCAGGCGCGACGAAAGCCCGCGCCCCTCGCGCCGGTCCCCTGGCCCGGAGGTATCCCATGACACGCCACCGCATTCCCCCGATTGCCCCGTCCGAGATCACGCCCGAAGCACTCTACCGGCGTCGGCGCGAGTTCCTGCGCACCCTGGCCCTGGGCCTGCCCCTGCTCGCCGTCGGTTGCGGCCGCGAGGGCGAGGCCGAGGCCCGCGCCGAGGCGGCGCCCGCCGTGCCGACCGGCACGCCCCTGGCGGGCACGCGCAATGCGTCACTCAGCACCGACGAACCGCTGACGGCCTGGTCGGATGTGACCGGCTACAACAACTTCTATGAGTTCGGTACGGGCAAGGACGATCCGGCGAAGAACTCGCGCCACTTCCACCCCAAACCCTGGAGCGTGGAGATCGCCGGCCATGCCGAAGTGACGGGGCGCTACGCGCTGGAGGACCTGTACCAGCCCACCGCACTGGAGGAACGCATCTACCGCCACCGCTGCGTGGAGGCCTGGTCGATGGTGATTCCCTGGGTGGGCTTTCCCCTGGCCGACCTGCTCAAGCGCTTCAAGCCGACGGCGCAGGCCAAGTACGTGGCCTTCACCACCCTGCGCCGGCCCGGCGAAATGCCCGGGCAGAACTACGCCGTGCTGGACTGGCCCTACCGCGAGGGCTTGCGCATCGACGAGGCCATGCATCCGCTGGCCTTCCTCGCGGTGGGTGTCTACGGCCGCGAACTGCCCAACCAGAACGGCGCGCCGCTGCGCCTGGTGCTGCCGTGGAAGTACGGCTTCAAGAGCATCAAGTCGATCGTGCGCATCGAGTTCACCGAACAGCAGCCGCGCACCGCCTGGAACCAGGCGGCGCCCGAGGAGTACGGCTTCTACTCCAACGTGAATCCGGACGTGGACCACCCGCGCTGGAGCCAGGCCACCGAGCGGCGCATCGCCGGCAACGGCTTCGGTCTCTTCGGCAACCGCATCCGCACGCGACCCTTCAACGGCTATGCCGAACAGGTGGCCTCGCTCTACAGCGGCATGGACCTGCGGAAGAATTTCTGATGGCGCATTCCGCTCCGGCGCAGCAACCGCGCCCTGCCCCGCGACACGACCTGGTCGCGCGCAGCAAACCCCTGGTCTTCGCCCTCTGCCTCCTGCCCCTGGTCTGGCTCACCTGGGACGTGTGGCAGGGCACGCTGGGGCCGGACCCGGTGGCGCAACTGGAACACCGCACCGGCGACTGGGCGCTGCGCCTGCTGCTCGCCTCGCTGGCCATCACCCCGCTGCGGCGCCTCGGCGGCTGGCACAAACTGGTGCGCTACCGGCGCATGCTCGGGCTGTTCGCCTTCTTCTACGCCTGCCTGCACCTCACCACCTACCTGGTGGTCGATCTGGGCGGCTTCTGGACGCAGATCTTCGCCGAGATCGTCAAGCGCCCCTACATCACCGTGGGCTTTGCCGCCTGGCTGCTGCTGATTCCCCTCGCGGCCACCTCCACCCACGCCATGATGCGGCGCCTCGGCCGCCACTGGCAGCGCCTGCATCGGCTGGTGTACCTGATCGCCCTGCTCGCCGCGCTGCACTTCCTGTGGCTGGTGAAGTCCGGGCAGAAGATCGCCGTGCGCGAGCCGCTGGTCTACCTCGCGATCTATGCCGGGCTGATGCTGGCCAGAGTGCCGTGGCGCAGGCAGGCGGCGCGGACGGCGCGCCGTCCGGCAGCCATGCAGTGAACCTGGGAAAGCCGCTGCGGCCGATTCGAATTCGGCGCGGACGGGCTGGTGTCGCGGCCGCAGCGTACCGGCGACTGGCCGGAACGCGGCGGAGCCTTGGCATTCACCCTAGAACTTCACCAGCAACAACAGCGCAATCCCCGTCCCGATCAGCGCGGCGGCGCCGATCAGCCACCAGATCTCGTTGCGCGAGGGCGCTGCCGCGGCGGCCTTGGGCGGATCGGGCACGTCCACGGCGCGCATGGTCTGGGTGATCATGGGTGTCTTGCTGGCATCGGCACGGTCGGTGATCACCTCGGCGCCACGCACGGGCATGCCGGGGGCCTCGAGCAGGAAGCGATTGCGGTCGAAGGCGAGTTGGTCACCGGGATGCAGCACCGCATTCTTCACCTGCACGCCGTTGACGAAGGTGCCGTTGGCGGAGCCGAGATCGCGCAGGTAAAGGCCTTCCCCGGAATTCTCGATCATGGCGTGGCGACGCGACATCTCCGGCTCGTCCAGCACCAGATCGCAGTCGCTGCCGCGGCCGATCACCAGGCGCGCGCGGATCGGGATGACCTTGCCGAAGTGACTGCCCGACACGCCGCGCAGCACTGCGCGCGGCGGCACATTGCGCAGACGGGTCTGCGCTTCTTCCAGGTCACCCGCCTGGCTGGGGATGGTGGTGCGCACGGCGTCGTCACGCTCCGGCTTGATGAGGATCTGCACGCTGTCGATGCTCAGCGTATCGCCCAGCCGCAGCAGGGCCTTTTCGCGCACCGGGCGGGCATTGACGTGGGTGACGGCCTGGGCATCGAGCACGCTCAGGGTGAGGCCACGGCCGTCGTTGTCGATGCGGGCGTGGTGCCCCGCCACCCCGGCCGACTTCAGCACGATCGCGTTGTCCGGGGAGGAGCCGATGGTGCAGGGGCCGGCGGCGAGCGCGACATCGCGGTGGTCTCCGCGGGGAAAGCTCAGGCGGGCGCGCGTGTCCATCGGGGCGGGTGGATTCCTGGCGGTAACGGGGCGGAAATGTAACACGGCCGAAGCCGCCTACCAGCGCGCCTCCAGATCGAGCAAGACGCGCCGTGTGGCCTCGTCCACGCCGTCGCGCCGCTCGTCGAAACCCGCCAGGCGCAGGCTCCAATGCTCGGCGAGGCCGTAACCGATCCAGGGCATGCCGCCGCGGGAAAAACTGTGGAACCACCAGTCGTCCTCGTTGAATGCGGCCATGGCCGCATTGCGTTGAACGCGCTGGTAGGCGAATCCGAACTCCAGGCGGCCCGGCTGCCAGCGGTCGCCCAGCACCACGCTGGCGCGCGCGCCCTCGTTGTCGGCCGCGGCACCACCGTTGCGCAGCAGGTCCAGACGCGCCTCCAGCGGCCAGGCGCCGAACTCGGTGCGTCCGACCAGTTGCAGGTCGAGCAGGCGGTAGGCGTCGGCCAGGAGGCCACCCTCGCGCCGGTTGGTCCGCGCCAGGCCATTGCGCGTCAGGCGATCGAGGGCGCTGAAATCCAGCCACGACAGCAGTACCGCCGCGCGCGTCGGCGCCCCCTCGTGCCAGCGCCAGGCCAATTGCACGGCGCCGATGCGCGAAGCGTCGCGGTACAGGTGCTGCCCGGCGAACCAGCCGGCGGTGAGCTGCAGGCGGTCGAAGTCGCCCAGGGCAAGGCTGTGGTCCAGGCTCAACCCGGCCGGACGCAGATCGCGGTCCCAGGTGAGCGGCGACAGCTCGAACGGGAACGGTGCCTTGCCGAGCAGCAGGCTGCTGTGTTCGCCCGCCTGCCAGCGCAGAAAGAGCTGGTCGAGGTTGGCGCCGTTGCTGCGCTCGTTGTCGTTGTTGAGACGGTTGTCGCGGTTGCTGTCGCTGCCGGCCGCCAGCTCGATGGCGGCGCCGAACTGCAGCGAGGGCATCGGCGCGTAGGTCATGCCGACTCGGCCGCGACTGCGCGTGCGGGTCAGGGGCTCGGTGTAGCGCGCCCCGGGCAGGCGCCAGGTGTGCTCCTGGCGCAGTTGCAGGTCGCCGAACCAGGCCCAGCGCGCCGGCGGCGCGTCGGGCGCGGTCTCCAGGATGGCATCCTGCGCCGCCGCGCCCGCGGCATGCAGCAGCAGGCAGGCGGCGCAGGCGAACACTCGGCGCATCGGCATGGTCAGGCCCTCAGCTGCGCCAGCGCCGCGCCGAGATCGGCGGCGCTGGGGTAGCGGTCGCCGGGGGCGCGCCCCAGGCAGCGCAGGATCACGGCCTCCAGTTCGGGGCGGATCTCCGGCCACAAGGCCGAAGGCCGGGTCGGTTCCTGCTGCATCTGCGCCATGTAGAGCTCCATGGTGTTGTTGCCGGAATACGGCAGCCCGCCGCAGAACATCTCGGTCATCAGCACGCCGCAGGCGTAGATGTCGGCACGCTCGTCCACTTCCTCGCCGGCGAGTTGCTCGGGCGCGCAGTAGTGCGGCGTGCCGAGGAAGGTGCCGGGCTGGGTGTGGCCCGGTTCGGCGCGGCGGGTCGGTCGGGCAATGCCGAAGTCCATGAGCTTGGCATTGCCCTTGGCCTCGAGGATGAGGTTTTCCGGCTTGATGTCCCGGTGCAGCACGCCGACTTCGTGCGCCGCGGCCAGGCCGGCGACGAGCTGGCGCGCGATGCGCAGCCCGGCCGAATAGGGCACGCGCTTGGCCTCGCGCAGCAGGTAGCGCAGGGTGAGGCCGCGCACATACTCCATGGAGATGTACGGCAGACCGTTGACCTCGCCGAAATCGAAGGTGCGCAGCACATTGGGGTGGGTGATGCGCCGCGCCAGCTTGATCTCGCTCTTCAGGCGGTCGAGCTGCTCGGCGTCGAGCAGCGCACCGGGCTTGAGCATCTTGAGAGCCACGACGTCGTCGAGCTCCAGGTCGTGCGCCTTGTACACCACGCCCATGCCGCCGGCGCCGAGCACCGACAGCACACGGTAGCGTCCGCCCAGGGTCGTGCCGGGGGCGACCTGGGCCGGATCGGTGCGCACGGCCGGCCGCGGTGTGTCGGCGGCCCCCGGCGCCGCCGCCGGGCGCACGACGGTGGCCGAGGTGGATGCCGGCGCGGACGGCAGGCGCGTCAATGCGGCGGTTTCGATGGCGTAGTAGGGCTTGCCGCTGAACGCACCGGCCTGCACGCGCAGCGCCTCGGCGCCGAGCAGTGCCTTGACCGCCTCGCCGCTGCCGCGCGTGGCCAGCGCCTGGCCCGGCGCGGCCTCGCACAGCAGGCGGTCGATCTGTACCAGGGCCGCGCCCAGCGCCCCGCCCTCGCCGCTGACGACCTCGCCTTCGGCCAGGGCGGCCGCAGGCACCGGCAGCGCGGCCGCGCGCAGCGCCTCACCCAGGTCGCGCCAGGCCTGCAGGGCGTGGCTGCGCCGCGCCTCGCCGCCGAAGCCCAGCAACCAGCGCGCCCCGCTGCGGCGGGAACTGCCGTCGAGCGCCGCCAGCAGCGGCGCCAGCAGCGCGTCCACGCGCGCGGCCGCCGCCTCCACCTGCTCGGGCGGCAGGTCCGGCGGCAGGGCCAGCAGGTGGCGGAACTCCAATCCGAGCAGGCACAGCGCCTCGCGCCGCGGCGGCAGCGGCACCGGCTGGGTGCGCAGTGCCGGCACCGGCCGCGCGTCCTCCTGGCCCGGCTCGGGCAGGAAGCGCGCGAGATTGCCGACATAGCCCTCCATGTCGCTCTTCTCGCGCAGGTCGGACAGGAGCGAATCGAAGGCGCGCGCCAGCCGCGCCAGCTCGTCCTTGCCCTCGATCCCGAGGCGCGTGGAGTAGTGGCCCGCGGCAGCGTCCTCGGCGGCCTTGGCCATGACCCGCACGGGCTTGAGGATGCCCTTGGAGAACAACAGCGACAGCAGCAGGGCGGCGACCATCGAGGCCAGCCCCGCCAGCAGTACCCAGTTGAGGATGGCGCGGTAGCTCGCGACGATCTGATCGGCCGAGGTGAGCACCATGAGGGCGCCCAGCTGCAGCTCGTCGGGTCGCGCCGTCGGCATGAGGCTCGCGACCCAATCCTGGCCGGCGAAGTGCAGCCGCACGCGCGCCAGCGACTTGCCCGCGGCCACGGCCGGCCCGATCTCCGCCTTGTGCGCCTCCAGCGCCTGGCGCAGTTCCGCCGCGGCCGCGGGATCCAGGGAACTGGCGCCGAGCTGCAGGGACTTCTCCTGCGGCAGCCAGAAGGCCAACTGGGCGCCGCTGGTCTGCGCCACGGTGCGCGTCAGCTCGTCGTTCACCGCCAGCGCCAGCAGCAGGAAGCCGACCAGGTCCTGGTCCTGCGCCAGGGGCATGATGGCGGCCTGGTAAAGCCTGTCGCCGCGGCGCCAGTAGCCGCTCACCGGCGTGCCTTCCTTCAGGGCGGCAGCGACGAGGGGATCTGCGGCCAGGGATTCCCGGAAGGCTTCGCTCTGGTCGCTGCGCGTGAGCACCTCGCCGCGGGCGTCGAGCAGGATGCCGAGGTCGAAACCGAAGTCCTTCTGCCGCTCCGCCAGGAGGTCGCGCATGGAGGCGGTGTCGGGCGCCGCGGCAGCGCCCATGCCGGGCAAGGCGCTGCCGCCGGTGGCGTCGGCGATGTACTTCACGAAGCTGGCATCGGCGGCAATCAGGCGCACGCTCGACTGCAGTTGCTCCAGCCGCCGCTGTTCGAATTCCCGCTGCACCGCCACGCTGGTGGCCAGCGCCTTGTCCACCGCCTGCGCGGCGATGCGCTGTCCCTGCGTGTAGGTAACGAAGACCGCCGCACCGACTGCCAGGGCGATCAGCACCGCCGTCCCCAGGAAGAAGCGCAGCGCCAGCGGCAGCGCGAAGCCGCGCTGCCGCCGTGCCGGATCAGTAACCGCCATCGGCGCTGCGTCCATAGGGCTTGCCGAACTTGTTGGTGTGGGGCGGGATGCGGCGCTGGGTCAGGTCGAGCTGCACGCTCAGGGTGCCGGCCGTGGACGGCCGCAGGCTGCGGTGCCAGGGCGTGGCGCGATCGTGCCAGACCACCACTTCTCCCTCGGCCTCGGGCAGCCCCTGCAGGCGGAAATGCCCGCGCGCGTCCGGCCGCGTGAAGAACGGCGTGTCCAGCACCAGGATGTGTCCGACCATGGAATGGTGCACGTTGCAGTAGACCCGCACGTATCCCGGATGCTGGAAGGTGACCGTCTGCTCGTCCCCCTGGCCGTACAGACCGACGTCGAAGGGATTGTCTTTCGAGGTCGAGAAGGCGTTGTGCAGGATCGGGTCCTGATTGGGGAAGCGCACCCGGCTGCCCACGGTGATGGGCAGGATGCGCGGCACGAACTGCTTGCGTTGGGTGCTCATCGCATAGGGCTGCGGCGCAGGCGCCACCGTGCCCATGCTGACCGGCCGGAAATACACCACGGCTTCGGCGGCCTCCTCGGCGCGCAGGGGCTTGCCCTCGGCGAGCAGTGCCACCTCACCCTTGATCTCCGCGGCCGCCGCCGCCCCTGCCTGCAGCAACAGCAGCACCGCCAAAGCGCGCAACCGCATCGTTCCCCTCCCCCTTCGGCAACGTACCGCTGACGCGGTGCGCATGGTGCGGCATCATAGAACTCCGCGGCCGCCACTGGCCACCGCCGTCCCACCGGAACCCCGCATGCCCACCATCGACATCCGCCGCAAGCACAGCAAGAACCTCAAGGACGCCAAGGTCGCCATCGGCGAGGTGGCCGAGGAAATCGCGGGCAAGTTCGACTTGACCTGGGGCTGGCGCGGCAACCACCTGCACTTCGAGCGTTCCGGCGTGAGCGGGCGCATCGCCCTGGAAAAGGACACGGTGCACGTCACCGCCGAGCTCGGCTTCATGCTGTCCATGCTCAAGTCGGCGGTGGAGCGCGAGATCGAAAAGCGGCTGGACCAGCATTTCGGCAAGACCTGAGGGCAGACCGCGCCGGGTCGCCTTGCCGCGACGCCGACGGCCGCTACAATCGGCCGCCCTCCCCCGGCATACTCCCGCGCATGCTCGTTACCCAGGCTGCCCAACGTCCACGCCGACGCGCGGGCCGCGCCCGCATCGGCATCGCCATCGCCGGCGGCGGCCCGATCGGCGGCATGTACGAACTCGGCGCGCTGCGCGCGCTGGACCTGGCGATCGAGGGACTGGACCTCACGGCCCTCGACGTCTACGTGGGCGTCAGCTCGGGAGCCTTCCTCGCCGCAGGCCTGGTCAACGGCCTGGGCACGGCGGAGATGTGCCGCATTTTCCTCACCGGCGACTCCCACGAGGCGCGCTTCCGGCCCGAGTCCTTCGCCCGGCCCGCCCTGTTCGAGTACCTGCGCCGCGCCAGCTACGTGCCGCGCCTGCTGGCCGACTGGTTCGGCGCCATCGTGCGCAACCCCTTCGACATGAACATGACCGATGCGCTGCTGCGCATCGGCAGCCTCCTGCCCACCGGCCTGTTCGACAACTCCGCCGTCGAGGCCTTCCTGCGCGACGTGCTGACGGGCAGCGGCCGCAGCAACGACTTTCGCAAGCTGGCGCACCGCTTCTACGTGATCGCGGTGGAGCTCGACACCGGCAAGGAGGTCCGCTTCGGCGCCCCCGGCAACGACAGCGTGCCCATCTCCCAGGCCATCGTCGCCAGCGCCGCACTGCCCGGGCTGTACCCGCCGGTGCGCATCGGCGACAAGTTCTACGTGGACGGGGCGCTGCAGCGCACCCTGCACGCCTCGGTCGCGCTGGACGACGGCGCCGAGCTGGTGATCGGCCTCAATCCGCTCGTGCCCTTCGACGCCGCACTGGCCAAACTGCACGGCAAGCAGTCGCCCGACAGCCTGGTGCAGGGCGGCCTGCCGGCCGTGCTGTCGCAGACCTTCCGCACCCTGCTGCAGTCGCGCATGCAGGCCAGCCTGTCGCGCTACGCCCGCCACTACGACAGGGCCGACGTGGTGCTGTTCGAGCCCAATCCCGACGACGCGGAGCTCTTCTTCACCAACGTCTTCAGCTACGACAACCGGCAGCACGTGGCCGAGCTGGCCTACCGCTCCACCCTGGCCGATCTGCGCGCGCAGCGGGAGACCCTGGCGCCGCTGCTGGCGCGGCACGGTCTGCGTCTGCGCGGGGACGTTCTGCGCGATGGCGCGGCACCGGGCCTGCTGGACAGTCTCGACGGCCGGCCGCCGCGACCCAGCAGCGCGACCGCCCGGCTGCGCCGTGCGCTGGACGATCTCGGCCACCTCGTCGCCGATCCGCCCAGGTCCGCGCGCCCGCCGCGCGCCGCTGCCGGCAAGGCGAAGGCGCCGACGGCGCAACCGCCCGCCACGGGTCGCGCCAAGCGTCCGCGCCGCCCGGGGCACTGAGCGGCGGCGCGGCCGCACCTGCCGGCGCGCCAGCCCTCACAGCCCCATGCGGCGGAACAGCGCCAACAGCGGCATCGACGCCACGCAGACCACGCTGTCGGCGCCGCCGTAGTACAGGTAGATCGTGCCGTCGACGAGCACGGCGCCGCAGGGAAAGACCACATTCGGCGTCTGGCCGAAACGTTCCTCGTCGGTCTCGGGCTCCAGCAGGGTGGCCCCGGTCTCGGCGATCACCCGCGTCGGATCGTCGAGGGCAAGCAGCAGCGCCTCGACCTTGTAGACGGCGTGCGGCCGGGTCACGCGGTGGAAGAACACGACCCAACCCCGGCTGGTCTCCAGCGGCGGCGCCGCGATGCCGAACTTGCCGTTGTCCCAGTACTCCTTGCGCGGCCTGATCGCCGCGGCATCCGGCCCGAGCCAGCGGCCGTCGCCGAAATCCAGCGTCGGCGTCGCGCTCACGCGCATGCACTCGCCGAAGCGGTGGAAGACGACGTACCTGCCGCCGATGCGGCGCGAAAGCAGGGCCCCGTCCTTGTCATCGACGCCCGGCGGGGTGACCACCGTCGGCGCGCTCCAATGCCAGCGCCGCGCGAGGAAGTCCGCCACCCCCAGGCGACTGCAGGCGACGCGAGGCGTATGGCCGTCGTAGGCCGTGTAGAAGAGGTGGACGGTGTCCTCCAGCACGGTCAGGCGCGGGTCTTCGCAACCGCAGTTCCCGGGCCCGCGGCGGGCTTCGAAGGGCACGCGCGGGCCGTACACCGGTTCGCAGGAGCGCTCATCGAAGTGCACCCCGTCGGCGCTGCTGGCGTGGCCGAACCGGGACGTGCCGTCCACCGCCATGGCGCGGTACAGCAGGTGCACACGGCCGCCGAGGTGCAGGGCGGCGGGATTGAACGCCGCCCGCGCCTCCCACGCCAGCTCCGGGCGCGGCCGCAGCACGGGGTTGCCGCTGAAGCGCGCGAAGCCGTGCGGCGACAGGCTGCTCGGCACGAAGCACTCGACGTCCGGGGGCATAAGGGCATCGAGCACCGCGTCGATCGGCGCCTGCGCGGCGCAGGCGCAGGTGTCGGCGGCACCGTAGTAGACGCGCAGCACGCCCGAGTCCACCACCGCTCCGCTGGGAAACGCCACGTCGGGCACCGCGCCCCGGCGCTCGTAGTCCCGTTCGGGGGCGAGGAGAAGGACCGCGCTGCGACTGCGCACCCGGCGCGGGTCGCCACGGTCGAGCAGCACCGCTTCGACGCCGAAGCGCCGCGTCGGGTGGAAATAGTCGCGGATGTACGCGTAGACCAGCAGCCAACCCTGTGCCGTGGCGAGCGGTGCAGCCCCCACCTCGACCTGGTCGGCCGGGCTGCGCAGCAGTGGCACCACGTGCCGGTCGAGATCCCGATACCAGGCCTGCCAGTAGTCCTCCGACCACAAGTCGCTGTCGCGCTCGAAGACGGCGATCGCCACCTTGGCCGGAGGTCGGTCGGTATTCGCGGTCAGCACCGCGACGAGCCGGCCGTCGATGCGCTCGGGAAACAGCGCCATCGCCTTGGCATTGAAGGGCGTGACCGGATGCTTCTCGAAGTGCTCGAGATCATCGGACACGGCGACACCGACGCGGATGCCGTCGGCCTGGAAGGGAAACGCCGACAGAGCGGGGTAGAAGACGTAGTAGCGGCCGTCGACCCGCGTGATGCGCGGGTCCTCGCAGCCGAAGCGTTCCCAGGCGTGCTCGGGGGCTATCAGCTGGCGGCGCGCACCGAAGTGGATGCCGTCGTCGCTGCGAGCATAACCCACGGTGGACCGCGCGAGCTCCGCGCCATCGATGCGGCTCGGCGCCCCCATGGCGCGGTACACCATGCGGATACGCCAGGCGCCCCAGCACGCGCTGCGGGTCGTCGGGATCCAGCAGCAGGGCGCCCAGCTTGTAGCGATCCGGGTCGCGCCGATCCATCGCGTGGTACAGCACCAGCCACCCCGCCGCGGTGCGCAGCGGCGGCGCCGCGACGCCGCGCACGCGGTTGTCCCAGCCGTGGGGATCGCCCGTGCAGGCGTAATGGCTGTGGATCGCGCCCGTCGCGGCGGCATCCAGGCGGTCGAGCAAGGCGATCTGCACGCCGGGAGAAATGCCGTGCAGGACGGCGAAGTGCCCGCCAATGCGCTCCGGGAACAGCACCCAGTTCTTGTGCGCCTCGCCGGGCGGCGGCAGCACCACCGGCGCACTCCAGTGCCAGCGGCGCGCCCGCAGGTCCTCCACCGGGATCGAGGTCAGGGCCACCGCAGACGCGTGTGTGCCGTCGAAGGCCGTGTAGGTCATGTACACGCGATCACCCAGTCGCGTCAGGCGCGGATCCTCGCCGCCGGACAGGCCTTGACCGGAGCGACCGACCCAGGGCTGCGCATCGCCTTCGCTGCTGCCGCTCGCTGCCGACTGCACCACGTGGCGGTGTACCGGCGTCGACGAGCGCTCGACGAGTTCGCTGCCCTCCAGGCAGGCATGGCCGAACACCGACAGCCCCGCCTCCCCGACGGCGCGGTAGATCAGCTCGACACGTCCGTCCAGCGCCAGCGCCGCGGGATTGAACACGGCCTGCGACTCCCAGGCGTGGGCGGCGATGGGCGCCAGCAGGGGATTGGCCACCTCGCGCTTGAGCAGGGCCGCAACGGGAGCGTGCCCCGCGGGGCACGGCGCGGGACGCGATGCCGCCCCGTGCGGCGTGCGCGCCAGCGTGCGCACGGCGATCTCGAAGCCGCGCTCGCGACTGCGAAAGCGCACGGTGATGCGCTGGTCGCGCCAGGCCAGCCGCGCCGCGTAGTGCCGCGCATGGTCGTGCACGGGACGAAACGACACCTGGCCGCGCCACAGCAGACGTGTCGGATCAACTGGGTCGTAGAGCATCGCCTGCAGCCGGCGCACGGCGTGCGAGACGCGGGTGCCACACGCCGGCGGGCGTGGCCACGGTGCACGGCGGACGTCACGGTGACATGCGAACGCCTGCGCGAGCGCAACACACCCGCACGATGGCGCGATCGCGTGTCGCCACGTGTACCCAGCCGCCGGCCTGCCGATCGACGCAGGTCACGCCGGCGATCGATGGGCCCGCGGGCAACGGCCGATCCCTCTCCAGGGCGCCCACGCTTCGCCGCTGGGCGGCACGTGCGCGGCGGGCTAGCGGCTCGCCCCTGCGTGGGCGCCCGCGGCGCCGAGGTGGCCCGGGCAGCGCAGGATCGGTGCGCGTGGCCGGCAGGGCGTCGGCGACGGCCCAAATCGTCCAATTCCACTTTGCCGCCGCCGCCAACCTGCCGCCGCATAGTGTGATTATTCTAGGTGCCGTACCTAGATTGCCGGCGTCATCGCGCGCGGCGTCCGACGCCGCGTCATCACCACCGTGGAGGGAACATGAGCAAGCCCAGCAAGCCGAAACTGAAGACCAAGGCCAAGGCGACGCCCAAGGCCGCCGGCAAGTCCGCCGAGCACCTCGGCAAGTCGATCATGGAATCGGCCCAGCAGATCTGGCTCGCCGGCCTCGGCGCCTTCTCCAAGGCGCAGGAGGAAGGCACCAAGCTGTTCGAGACCCTGGTGAAGGAAGGTCTGTCGCTGGAGCACAAGACACGCAAGATCGCCCTCGGCAAGGCCGACGAGGTGCGCGGTGCGGTCGAGACCGGCGTCAGCCAGGTCAAGGAGCGCACCCAGGAGACCTGGGACAAGCTGGAGAAAGTGTTCGAGGACCGCGTGTCGCGCGCCCTGGGCAAGCTCGGCGTTCCCGGCCGCAAGGAACTCAACGAACTCGCCGGCAAGGTCGAGGGACTCGCCCGCGAGGTGAAGAAGCTCAATGCCAAGCCGTCCGCCAAGGCCCCTGCCAAGCGCGGAAGCGCCAAGGCCGTGGCCAGCAGCAGCGTGCTGCGCACGAAGGACGAGCTGGCCGACATCGCCAAGGAGCTGGAGGCGGCCCAGGTCGCCACGGCCAGCCAGGCCCGCAGCGGCAAGCGCAGCGCGCGCTGAAGCCGCGGCCCCACCCGATCGCCGCCGCGCAGCGGCGTCCGCTTGAACCCGCCGACCAGTCAGTGCCGAGGGATCCCTCCCCCCGAGGCCAGGTCGGCGGGTTTTTTCCTCCTGCAGACCCGCCAGATCACGGCGACGCGCCGGCCTGCGCCGCGACCTCTGCGCCCGGACCTGAGCCGCCCTCCCCGCGCCACCGCGGCGCGCACCACGCACTCCCGGCCTAACCGCACACGCGGTTTCGCCCGGTGTTCTTCGCCTCGTACAGGCGCGTGTCGGCACGCGACACCATGCGTTCGGGATGCGCGAGTCCACCCTGGTCGCTGACGCCGATGCTGACCGACAGCGTGAGGCCAGCGGCGAAGCCGCTGCAGTCGCAGGCGGCGATCGCCTCGCGCAGGCGCTCCAGCTCGGCCCGCACGCTGGCCGGGTCCTGCCCGACGTAGAGCAGGGCAAACTCCTCCCCGCCGTAGCGCGCAATGACCTCGGCGCCGCCCGCCTCGCGCTGCAGCGTGCGCGCGACCAGGCGCAGTGCGGCGTCGCCGGCGGCGTGCGACCAGCCGTCGTTGATGCGCTTGAAATGGTCGATGTCCAGCAGGGCCAGCACCAAGGGCTCGCCGCTGGACAGGCACTGGGCGAAACGAGCGGCCAGGCGCTCGTCGAAGTGGCGGCGGTTGGCCAGCCCCGTCAGCGCGTCCTCGCGCGCCTGGCGCTCGAAGGCCTCGGACTGTTCGCGCAGGCGTGACAACAAGCCACCCTTCTCCACGTTGGCCTCGATCAGGCGCCGCGTCTGCTCGCTGAGGTCCTGCGTGCGGCGGTCGACCAGGTCGCGCAGGCGGCGTTCGCTGGCGCGCAGCTGGCGCACGCGCAAGCGGTACAGGCCGAGCAGGCCGAGCAGGGCCGCGACGACGGCAGCTGTCCAGAACAGCGGCTGCTGCCACACGTAGGGTCGGATGCGGAAGGACAACGTGGCCTCCTCTTCGCCCCAGTCGCCCCCGGGATTGGCGGCGCCGACGCGGAAGCGGTAGTTGCCCGGCCCGAGGTTGGTGAACTGGGCGAAGCGCTGGGTGCCGCGTTCGACCCAGTCGCTGTCGAAGCCCTCCAGGCGGTAGCGGTAGCGGATCTTCTGCGGCATGAGGTAGGACAGGCCGGCGAAGCGCAGCTCCAGCTTGCGCGTGCCGGGTGGCAGCTCCAGCTGCGGGCGCAGGGGGACGCTGCGCTCATCGACGCTGACCTCCTCGATGATGGCCGGCGGGGCGTGGCGGGCGAACCCGCTCAGGCGCGCCGGGTCGACCACCGCCAGCCCCTTGGCCGTGGCCACCCACACGCGGCCCTCGCGACCGAGCCAGGCGGCGGGATTGGACACGCCGTTGCACTGCGCGCTGGCCATGCCGTCGGCCTCGGCGAAACTGTCGACCTGCACGCGCGCGAGGTGGCCATCGGCCACCGCCTCGGCCTCGGCCCGCGCCAGGCGCAGCACGCCACGGTTGGTGGTGAGCCAGAAGTGCGCCTCGCGGTCCTCCACGGTCTGGAACACCGCATCCACCGGCAGACCCTGGCGCCGTCCGATCAGGCGCCGCTGCCCGCCGCGGTCGCGCACCAGGCCGCGATCGGAGCTGATCCACAGGGTTCCGTCGGGGTCCTCGACGAAGCCGAACACGTCCTCGACGCCGTCCAGTCCGCCCAGGTCCAGCGCTTGCACGCGCTCGCCCGTGATCAGCGCAGCGCCGTTGGACGTGCCGACCCACACGCGGCCGTCGCGCGCGACGTGCAGGCTCATCACATAGTCGCGCGGCAGCCCGTCGGCCACGCCGAAATTGCGCAGCTTGCCGTCCTCGATTCGGCTGAGCCCGCGCGTGGTCCCGACCCACAGGGTGCCGTCGCGCGTCTCGACGATGGCGCGTACCTGGTTGCCGGCGAGACCGCTGTCGATGTCGCGCACCGCCTTGACGCCGCCGTTCCAGCGCACCAGGCCGTTGGCGTAGGTGCCGATCCACACGCCGCCGCCGCGCGCCGGGGCCAGGCTCAGGATGGAGTCGCCGGGCAGGCCGTCGGCGCGGGTGAGCACACTGAAGTGGCCATCGACGTAGCGGTTGAGCCCGCGGCTGGTGCCGACCCACAGCACACCGTCGTCGGCCTGGAACAAGGTGCGGACGTAGTCGTCCGACAGGCCGTGCTCGACCGTGTAGGTGGCGAAGGGCGCATCGCGCAGGCGCAGCAGACCGCCGTTGGTGCCCACCCACAGGCTGCCTTCCCGGTCCTCCAGCAGCGCGGCGACGCGGTTGTTGGGCAGGCCCGCCAGGCTGCCGAGGGCCTCCACGCGGCCGTCCAGCCAGCGCAACAGACCGTAGTTCACCGTGCCGATCCACAGGGCGCCGTCGCGACCCCGCAGCAGTCGGGTGGTGGTATCGCGCGGCAGCTCGGCCGAGGCCGGCACGAAGCGCTCGCCCTCGCGCCGGTACAGGCCCTGCTCGGTGCCCACGAGCAGGCTGCCGTCGGCTTCGGCGAGCAGGCTGAACACGGGCCCGGGCGGCAGGCCCTGGGCCGTACCGAAGGCCTCGACGTGCCCCTCGCGCAGGCGCGCCAGGCCGTGCGTCGTGCCCGCCCACAGCGCGCCGTCGGCGCCCAGCGCCACGCAGTACATGACGTCGCTGGGCAGGCCGTCGGCCTGGCGGAAGTGGCGGAAGCTGCGGCCATCGTACCGATCGACGCCGGCGCTCTCGGTGGCGATCCACAGACCGCCGTCGGCCAGGGGTATGAGGTCCATGATCTCGTCCTGGCCCAGGCCCTGGCGCGTGGTCAGCGCGGTCCACTCCTCGCCGGCGTGGCGGTAGATACCACCGCGGGAGGTGCCCATCCACAGGGCGCCGTCCGCGGCGACACGCAGCACGCGCACGCCGTTGTCCTCCAGCGCCGGCACGTTGCCGCGGTCGAAGGTGCGGAAATCCAGGCCGTTGTAGCGCGCCAGACCTTCCCAGGTGCCGAACCACAGATAGCCTTCGGGCGTCTGGGCAATGGCCGAGACGAGGTTGTGCGGCAGGCCCTGGCGCGTGGTCCAGACGTCGCGGGAGTACTCGTTCAGGGACCGCGGTGCCGCCCCAAGCGGCAGCGCCGGCAGGCCGAGCAACCCGGCCAGCGCCCACGCCAGCCAGCGCGCAACCCTTGCCTGCCCTTGGCCCATGCCCCGCTCCCCCGTGGCCGCGGCCTCAGGATAACGCGGGTGCGCCGCCGCCGTCGCCGCCGCCCAGGCGCCCCATGAAGCTGCGGTAGTAACGCAGTTCAGCGATCGAATCGCGCACGTCGCTGAGGGCCGTATGCGTCGACTCCTTGGTGAAGCCGCGCGCCACGTCCGGCGCCCAGCGTCGCGCCAGTTCCTTCAGCGTCGACACGTCCAGGTTGCGGTAGTGGAAGTAACGCTCCAGGCGCGGCATCAGGCGTACCAGGAAGCGGCGGTCCTGGCAGATCGAGTTGCCGCACATCGGCGACTTGCCCGCCGGCACCCAGCGGGTGAGGAAATCCACGGTGAGGGCCTCGGCGGTGGCCAGATCCGTGGTGGACTCCAGCACGCGCTGCCACAGGCCCGACTTGCCGTGCTGGCTGCGGTTCCATTCGTCCATGCCCTGCAGCCGCTCCAGCGGATGGCGGATGGCGAACTCCGGCCCCTCGGCCAGCACGTTGAGCTCGCGGTCGGTGACCACCGTGGCGATCTCCAGGATCGAGTCGCTGGCGGGATCCAGGCCGGTCATCTCCAGGTCGATCCAGATCAAGTTGTCTTCGTTGCCTTGGCTCATCGGTTCGGTACGGGTGCGGCAGGTTCGGGGCGCGCACCATAGCATCCGCCTCCGCGCCGCGGGATTTGCACGCCTGCGCCGCCCCCACTACCCTGCCCGCTCCGGCATTCACGCACAGGGGTGGAGGGTGGACCGGGTACTTTTGCTGGAACCGTCGGCCACGCGCCGGCGGGCGCTGCGCGGGCTGCTGGCCGCGCGCGGCTATCAGGTCAGCGAACTGGCGGGCTACGACCAGGCCCTGGCCCTGCTGCCGCGTCTTGCCGACGCCACGAGCGACCTGCGCGCGCTGGTGCTGGGCTGGCCCGAGTTGCCCGACGCCGCCTCCGAGGCGGTGTTCCAGCGCCTGCGTGACGACGACCTCGAACACGTCGCCGTGCTGTTGCTGGCCGAGAACAACGAGGGCGGCGCGGTCAACTGGATGATGAAGCGCGCCAGTTCGGCGCTGCTGCTGTGGAGCGACTACAGCGAGTGCGGCGAGGCGCTGGGACGGTTGCTGGCCCCCGCCTCGGCGGCGAGCTCGCCCGACCTCGACCTCGGCGGCCAGTCGCACCTGCGCGTGCTGTTCGTGGACGACTCCGCCACCGTGCGCGTGGCCTTCCGCCGCCTGCTGATGAAGCAGGGCTATCTGGTCGAGACGGCGGAAAACGTCGAGGACGGCTGGACCAAGGCGCTGGCCGCACCCTACGACATCGCCATCGTCGACTACTTCATGCCGGGAGATCTGGGGCCGGTCCTGGTACGGCGGCTGAAGGAAGACGCCCGCACCGCCCACATCCTCACCGCCACCATCAGCGGCACCTACTCCGACCGCGTGATCAACGATTCGCTCGCCGCGGGTGCGCTGGAATGCCTGTTCAAGAGCGAGGCGCGCGAGCTGTTCCTGGCGCGCCTGGGCTCGCTCGCCCGCGCCGTGCAGGACCGCAAGTCGGTGGACGCCGAGCGGCGTCGCCTGTCCAGCATCCTGTCCTCGGTTGGCGACGGCGTGTACGGCGTGGATGCCCGCGGCACCATCGAGTTCGTCAATCCGGCCGGCGTCGACATCCTCGGCTACGACCGGGCCGAGGACCTGGTCGGCCAGGCCGCCCACGACGTCTTCCACTACGCCTTCGAGGACGGCACGCCCGTGCCCAAGGCGAGCTGCTTCCTCACTCAGTGCTACGCCCAGGGCAACCAGGTGCCGGGCTGGCAGACCGTATTCTGGACGCGCCAGCGGCGCGCCGTGCCGGTCGAGTGCACCGTCTATCCGCTGCAGCTGGACGGCCGCCGCGAGGGGTCGGTGGTGGCCTTCCGCGACATCTCCTCGCGCCGCATGCTGGAAGAGGAGCTGCGCTGGCAGGCCAACCACGATGCCTTGACCAAGCTGAAGAACCGCGGCTGGTTCGAGACTCAGCTCGACCAGGAGGTGGCGCGACTCAAGCGTTCGGACCAGATCTCGGTGCTGCTGTTCCTGGATCTGGACCGCTTCAAGTACATCAACGACACCGCTGGGCACACTGCCGGCGATCAGCTCCTGGTGGAGATGAGCCGGCGCCTGTCCGCGCGCCTGCGCGGCACCGACTACATGGCACGCATGGGCGGCGACGAGTACGCCGTGATCCTGCGCAACGTCAACGCCGAACGCGTGCAGCAGATTGCCGACGACTTCCGCCGTGCCGTGGTGGGCACGCCCTTCGTGTACGGCGGCAAGAGCTACCGCGTGGGCGTGTCCATCGGCGTGGCCGTGCTCGACCAGGACACGGCCTCACGCACCGAGGCCATGGCCGCCGCGGACATCGCCCTGCACCTGGCCAAGCGCCATGGCCGCAACCAGGTACACGTGTTCAGCCACGACGCCGACCAGCGCAAGGCGATGGATCTGGAGCTGGGCTGGAGCGCGCGCCTGGAGGAGGCTCTGCGCAACGACCAGTTCGTGCTGTGCTTCCAGCCGATCCTGCCGATGGCGCAGATCGACTACGAATCCCTGCCCGAACAGCAGGGCGCGCTGTGGACACGCCACCTGCGCCGCTTCGCCAATCAGCGGGCCTTCTACGAGGTGCTGATCCGCCTGCGCGACGGCGACGGCGGCCTGGTCGCGCCGGCCGCCTTCCTGCCGGCAGCCGAGCGCTTCAGCCTGATCGGCGAGATCGACCGCTGGGTCATCAAGAACGCCCTGCGCGCCCTGCGCGAGTACCAGGGCAGCGATCCGCCGGCCGGCATCACGATCAACATCTCGGCGCAGTCGCTCGGCCAGACTGACCTGGCGCGCTACATCACCGACCGCCTGGTGGAATACAACGTCGACCCGCGCGCGGTCGTGTTCGAGATCACCGAGACCGGCGCGCTGAACAACCTCGACGCGGCGCGCGACCTCATCACCGAGCTGCGCGCCTTTGGCTGCCGTTTCGCCCTCGACGACTTCGGCGTGGGCTTCTCCTCCTTCACCCACCTCAAGCACCTGGACGTCGACATGCTGAAGATCGACGGCTCCTTCACCCAGGGGCTGTTGACGGATGCCGTGGACCTGGCCGTGATCAGCGCCATCACCAGCATCGCCCACTCCATCGGCAAGCTCACCGTGGCGGAATACGTCGACCGGCCGGAGATCCTGCGCGCCCTGCGCAACTGCGGTGTGGACTATGCCCAGGGCTTCTACGTAGGACGACCCAAGGCCGGGCTGCGCTTCGCCGGCGGCCAGCTCGAGGTGGTGGGCGGCGCCGAGGGCGGGCTCAACGCCGCAGCGGGCTGAGTCACGCCGATCGCATCACGCAAGGCCGCGCCCAGTGGGGTGACGCCGACCGCCGACCGTCCGGGGGTTTCTGGGGAGGAGATCGGTACGGCGGCCGGCGTCGTGAAGGGAACCGCAAAGCGTCCAGGCCCTGGCGGCAAGCGGGTGCCCCGCGGCTTGGCCGGGGTGCCCGTCGGGTGGCAGCGCCTGGGTCTGCCGCCTCAGAAGTGCACCTCGACGTCGTCGAAGAACAGGCGATCGGGATCGCCGATCAGGCGCGTGAGGGCGAAATCGTGCTTGGTGGTGGCGAAGTCGGCGTAGCCGCCGGCAATGACGTTGCCGGAGGGCTCCACCTCGAGCGCATAGGCCTGGTCGTCCTGTGCGCCCGTCGCCACCACGGCGCGGCCCTGGCCGTCGCCATAGGCGGTGTCGGGCAGGCCGTCGGCGGTCAGGCGGCCGAGGAAGAAATCCTTGTACGCGCCTACCGTGGCAAATCCGGCCACGAGGATCTTGCCGTTGCCCTGCAGAGCCAGGGCATTGGCCTCGTCGTAGTTGCTGATGTCGCTGAACTTCAGCGTCACGCGGCCGGGCACCGAAGTGGCCGACCCCGCCGCGGCGAAACTCGTGTCGAGGCTGCCGTTGGCGAGGAAACGCATCACACTCATGCCGCGGTCGCCGCCGCTGCCCGCGACCAGCAGGCGGCCGGCAGAGCTCCAGCGCGCCGCGGCGATCCTGGACAGACCGGTACGCCGGCCGTCGCTGAGACCATCGACGAGGCGCACCTGGCCGCTGCGCGGCACCCCGCTGACCGGGTCGAGGCTCGACAGCGTGGTGTCGATGTCGCCGTCGGCCGTGAGGCGCCCGATGAAGGCGCTGGCGCGGCCGAAGGTGTATCCGACCACTGTGATGCGGTCGTCCGTGGGCTGGCCGTCGGGGCCGAGCGCACCGCTCTGCGACAGGGCGAAGCCGCTGAGGTAATCGGCCGCGTCGTCGCTGGTGTAGAAGCTCGGCAGCACGCGCCAGCCCTTGTGCCCGCCGGCGCCGTCCGGCTCACCGAAGGCGGTGTCGAGCTGGCCGTCGGCGCTGTAGCGCACCACGGCGACGCGCTGGTAGGAGAAGTTGCCCACCGGCACGGTGGTCGTGGCACCGACGACGATCTTGCCGCTGGCCTGCAGGGCCACGGCCATCCCCACGTCGTGGCGGCCGGGGCCGTTCAGATCGAGCAGGGTGTAACCCCTGCGCCCCCCTTGTCCGTCCGCCGCGCCAAACGTCGTATCGAGCTGACCATTGCGGTTCAGGCGGAACAGGGCCAGCTGGGCATAGGCGTCGTTCTTCGGCGTGAGGCTGCCGACGGCGAGGATGCGGCCATCGGGCAACACCTTCAGCGCGCGGATCTCGTCGCTCTGGCCGCCGAGGTCGAACTCGAAGCGCCCGGCCGTGCCGAAACTGCCGTCGACGCGGCCGTCGGGCAGGTAGCGCACGACAGTGGCGTTCAGGCTGCTGCCGCTGCCCTGGGCGTTGGGGCCGGTCACTGCACCGGCCGCCAGCAGGCGGCCGTCGCGCAGCGGCGCCAGGGCATAGGCCTCGTCCGTCCCGCCATGGAAGTCGCTGATCACGAAGCCGCCGCCGAAACTGCCGTCGGTCGTTCCCTGCCCGGCCGCCGCGGCGGTGCCGGCCAGCAGACAGGACAGGGCGAGCGCGGCCCACGCGGGTACAGGGCGCTGCGGGTACAATCGGGCGTCGGTCGTTGCGGAATCGTGCTTGCTCATGGCTTCCCTTCTGTGTGGCGCATCCACCGCGCGGTGTCGCGTCGGGTCGTGCTGCCAGCCAGGGACGGATGGGCGCGGCGATTCCTATCAGGCGTCTGCCGCTGTAACGCGCAATGCGACGCCGTGCTCAGGGCGCCTGCCGCCCAGCCCACACCGCCGCGTGGCGGGCGGCGGCACACTGGCGGCGCCGCTGCCGTAATCGAGGACAGTCCGTGGACGCCCCAGCCAGCCCCGCCGCACCGCCCACCGCACCCGAGGTGACGCGCCTGCTGCACGCCTGGAACCGCGGCGAGAGCCAGGCCGCCGAGCGCCTGACCGAACTGGTCTACGCCCAGGTGCGCGCCATCGCCGGCCGCCACCTGCGCCAGTTCGATCAACAGGTCACGCTGGCGCCGACGGAGCTGGCGCACGAGCTGTTCATGCGCCTGCTGGAAAGCGAGGTGGACTGGCGCGATCGGCGCCACTTCTACGGCGTGGTGGCCGTGGCGATGCGCAACCTGCTCATCGACCTGGCGCGTGCCCGCGCCAGCGAGAAGCGCGGCGGCGCGCAGGTGCGTGTCACCCTGTCGGCGGCCGAGAATCAGCCGGCCGAGGTGGGTGAGCCCCTGGTGCTGGATGCCGCCCTCAGCGAACTGCGCGCGCTCGACACGCGCAAGGCCGAAGTCATTGAGCTGACCTACTTCCTCGGCCTCAAGCGCGAGGAGATCGCCGCCACGCTGGGCGTGTCCGTGCCGACCATCGACCGCGAGCTGCGCTTCGCCCGCGCCTGGCTGCGCGAACGCCTGGCAGCATGACCCCCGAACGCTGGCAACGCCTGCAGGAACTGTTCGACGCGCTGCTCGCGCTCCCCGAGACCGAGCGCGCCGCGTGGCTGGCGCGGCAGGGCGACCCCGCGGACGTTCAGCGCGAGGCCCTGGCCCTCGTCGCCGCCGATGCCGACGCCCGCGACGCGGCCAGTGCCCTTACGCGCGAGCTGCGCGACGCGGCGGGCCGGCTCGACGCGACCCTGCCGCCCGGCACGCGTCTGGGCCCCTGGCGCCTGCTGCGCGAATTGGGCAGCGGCGGCATGGGTACGGTGTTCCTGGCCGAGCGCGCCGACGACAGCTTTCGCCAGCAGGTGGCGGTCAAACTCCTGCGCGGCGTGCCGACCCGCGCCGCGGCCGAGCGCATGCGGCGCGAACGGCAGATCCTTGCCGACCTGGTGCATCCGCACATCGCACGCCTGCTCGATGGCGGCGAGAGTGCCGACGGCCAGCCCTATCTCGTGATGGAGTACATCGAGGGGCGCGGCCTGCTTGAGCACGCCGCCGGTCTGCCCGTGGCCGGGCGCGTGCGCCTGCTGCAGCAGATCGCCGGCGCCGTGCACTTCGCCCACCAGCGCCTGGTCGTGCACCGTGACCTCAAGCCGGCCAACGTGCTGGTGCGCAGCGACGGCTCGCCGGTGTTGCTGGACTTCGGCATCGCCAAATTGCTCGATGCGGAGGAAGCCGGTCACGGTCCCACGCAGGCCTGGTTCACGCCGGGCTATGCCAGTCCGGAGCAGCGCCGCGGTGAGGCCGTCAGCACCGCCACCGACGTCTACGCGCTTGGCGCGCTGCTGGCCGAGGTGCTGAGCGGGCAATTCGCTGCGCCCAACGCCGCCGGCGTGGTGGTGCCGCCGAGCCGGCGCGGCCTGGCCGGACTGCCGCGGCCGCGACAGCGCGAACTCGACGCCATCGTGGAGCGCGCCACCGAGCCCGAGGCCGCGCGGCGCTATCCCTCGGCCGAGGCCTTCGCCGCAGACCTGGAGCGCTACCTGCGCCACAAGCCGATCAAGGCGGGCCCGGATCGCGCCGGCTACCGCGTGGCCAAGTTCCTGCGGCGCCACCGCTACGCGGCGCTCGTTGCTCTCGGCGTGGCCCTGCTCGCCCTGGGCTTCACCTGGCGCCTGGCGGTCGAGCGCAACCGCGCGCGCGCCGCCGAGGTGCAGGCACGGCGCGAGTCGGCGGCGGCCGAGAGCGTGGTCGACTACCTCACCTCGCTGTTCGAGGAGGCCGCGCCGGAGCGCGCCGGTGCCCGCACGATCGCACCGCGCGACCTGATCGACCGCGGTCTCGCCGCGCTCGACATGCGCCTGGGCGCCCAGCCGCAGCAACGCGCGCGACTGCTCGCGGCGCTGGGCGACATCTACCTGCGCCTGGGTCTGGTCGACCCGGCCACCGCCGCGCTGGAGCAGGCCGTGGCCCTGCAGCGCAGGATGGATGCCGGCGACGCGCGCATAGGGCCCACGCTGTATCAACTCGGTCGCGCCTATCAGCTCGCCGAGCGCTACGACCTCGCCAGCGCGCGCTACGAGGACGCCCGCCGCGAATACGAGCGGCACGACGCGCCGCCGGCGCAGATGGCGGAGCTGCTGGGCGACCTCGGGCCGTCGCTGGCGCACCTGGGGCGCATCCAGGAGGGCCTGTCGGCTGCGCGCAATGCCGTGGCGCTGGCCGAGCTGGCCTACGGCGACAACCGTGACCATCTTGCTTTTGCCCTGATGCCGCTGGCCGAGACACTGCGCCTGGCCGGCCAGCTCGACGAGGCGCGACGCCATGCCGAGCGCGCCGTGGCCCTGCTGCGCGCGCACCGCGCCCAGGACGATCCCGACCTGGTCACCGCACTGGGGCATCTGTCGGAAGTGTTGCGCGACCAGGGCGAGGGTGGCAGGGAAATCGCCCTGCTGCGCGAGATGCTGGCCGCGCGCAGCGCGCGCTATCCCGCCGACAGCCAGCTCATCATCACCGTGCGCAACAACCTCGCCACCGCCCTCTACATGCAGGGCGAGGTGCGCGGCGCAGCCGACGAGTTCGCCGCCATCGTGCAGATCCTGCGGCCGCAGGCCGGCGCGGACCGCACGCGCTACCTCATTCCTCTCAACAACCTTGCCAGCATCCGCGAACAGATGGGCGACTACGCCGGCGCCGAGCGCGCCCTGCGCGAGGTGCTGGATCTGTCCGAAGCGGCCGACGGCGCCCACGACGACCCGCGCTTCGTCACCTTCCGCCAGAATCTCGGCCGCACCCTGATGCTGGAGGGCAAGCTGGACGAAGCCTGGCCGCTGCTGTCGCGCGACATCCCCGGCAGCAGCGACGCCAGCGAGATCCGCATGGAGCGCGCCCGCCAGTTGCTGCACGAAGGCGAATGGATGCGCCGCCGCGGACGCCACGCCGACGCGCATGCCTACCTCGCACGCGCTGCCGCGGCCTTCGATGCCCTCTACCCGCAGCCGCACGCGCGCCACGGCAGCATCGCCCGCGCGCAGGGCCTGCTGCTGCGCGATGAAGGCCGCCTGGCCGAGGCGGAGGCGGCCCTGCGCCGCGCCAGCGAGATCCTCGACGCCAAGGCCGGCAGGGCGGCGCCCGCCGCGGTGGAGGCGAAGATCGACCTGGCCGACGTGCTGCTGCGCCTGGGCCGCGGCGCCGAGGCGCTCGCACTGCTGGACGCCGTGGCGCAGCCGCTGCGGGACAAGTTCGTGCCGGAGGCGCCGGCGCGGCGCCTGCACGAACAACTGCACAGACAGGCGGCGCGGGGCTGAGGCATGGGCGCGGTCACGCTCTTCTGGCACGACTACGAGACCACCGGCGCCGATCCGCGGCGCGACCGCCCGGCGCAGTTCGCCGGCCAGCGCACCACCGTGGAGCTCGAACCGATCGGCGATCCGGTCAGCTTCCACTGCCGCCCGGCGCCGGACGTGCTGCCGCATCCCGAGGCGGTGCTGCTGACCGGCATCACGCCGCAGCAGTGCGCGCGCGAGGGCCTGATCGAAGCCGAGTTTGCCGCGCGCGTGCACGAGGAACTGGCGGCCCCCGGCACCTGCGGCGTCGGCTACAACTCCATCCGCTTCGACGACGAGGTCACGCGCCACCTGCTGTACCGCAATTTCTACGATCCCTACGCGCGCGAGTGGGAGCACGGCAACTCGCGCTGGGACCTGATCGACCTCGCCCGCCTGGCCTACGCGCTGCGGCCGGAGGGCATCGTCTGGCCGCGGCGCGAGGACGGCACGCCCAGCTTCCGCCTGGAGGACCTGGCCCGCGCCAACCACCTGCAGCAGGCGCGCGCCCACGACGCCGTGTCCGACGTGCAGGCGCTGATCGCCCTCGCCCGCCTGTTGCGCGTGCGCCAGCCGCGGCTGTGGGAGTTCTACTTCGCCCTGCGGCGCAAGCAGCGCGCCTTCGAGCTGCTCGACGTGGCGCGCATGGCGCCGGTGCTGCACGCCTCTTCGCGCTACCCGGCCAGCCGCGGCTGCCTGGCCATGGTGGCGCCGCTGGCACAGCACGCGACGCAGGCCAACGCGGTGATCGTGGTGGACCTCGACGCCGATCCCGCCGCGCTGCTGCAACTCGACGCCGAGGCGGTGGCCGCGCGGGTGTTCAGCGCGCGCGATGCCCTGCCCGAGGGTGTGGAGCGCATTCCGCTCAAGCTGGTGCATGCGAACAAGTCGCCGGCACTGGCGCCCCTCACCGTGCTCAGTGGCGTGGATACCGCGCGCATCGGCCTGGACGTCGAGCGCTGCCTGCGCCACCTCGAGCGCCTGCGCGCGGCCGAGGGACTCGCCGCCAAGGTACAGCGCGTGTTCGCGGCGCCGGCCGAGGGCGCCGCGCCCGATCCGGAGCTTGCGCTCTACGCCGGCTTCCTGCCCGACGCCGATCGGCGCCTGCTGCGCGAGGTGCGGCAGGCGCCGCCGGCGGAGCTCGCGCGCCGCCAGTTCGCCTTCCGCGACGCGCGCTATCCCGAACTGCTGTTCCGCTACCGCGCACGCAACTGGCCGGACACCCTGGACAGCGCCGAACAGGCGCGCTGGCAGGCCTTCCGCCGCGCCCGCCTGGACGGCACGAACGGCCTCGGTGGACTGGACCTCGAGGCATATTTCCGCATCATCGCCGCCCTGCGCACCGACCCGGCCGCCGCCGGCAAGGGCGACCTGCTCGACGCCCTGGAGTCCTGGGGCCGGGCGCAGGAAGCGGCGCAGGCATGAACCCCCGGAGCCGATCCGCGTGACCACGCCCTACTTCACCCAGGCCAGCTTCCGCTTCCTCAAGGACCTGGCAGCGCACAACGACCGCGAGTGGTTCGCCGCCCACAAGGATCGCTACGAGGCCGAGGTGCGCGAACCCTTCCTGCGCCTCATCGCCGACCTCGCCGCGCCGCTGGCCACGATCAGCCCGCACCTGCGCGCCGACGCGCGCAGGCAGGGGGGGTCGCTGTTCCGCCTGCACCGCGACACGCGTTTCGCCAACGACAAGACGCCTTACAAGACCTGGGCCGGCGCCCGCCTGTTCCACGAGCGCTCGCGCGAGATCGAGGCGCCCTCGTACTACATCCACCTGCAGCCCGGCGACTGCTTCGCCGGTGGCGGCGTGTGGCACCCGCAGCCGGCGACGCTCAAGCGCATCCGCGACTTCCTCGTCGACAATCCGGAGGCGTGGAAGCGCGCCACGCGCTCGCGCGCCTTCGCCGCGCACTACCGCTTCTGGGGCGAGAGTCTGACGCGCCCACCGCGCGGCTTTCCCGCCGATCATCCGCTGCTCGACGACCTCAAGCGCAGGAACCAGGCCGCCGGTTGCGCGCTGGATGCGGCGCTGATGTGTTCAGGCGAACTGCGCCCCGTGCTGGTGGACCACTTCCGCCGCCTGGCGCCCTTCATCGACTACCTCTGCGCCGCCCTCGACCTGCCCTTCTGACGGGCAGGGATCGCCGCGGCACGGCGGCCCATGCTGCAGCGCATTAAAACGGACGTTTGACTTCCCGCCGTACACATTGGTACGGTGCGCCCGCCGTCGCGGCCGCCCGGGAGGGGGCAAGGCCGCGCCGGCGGGGTCATTACGCGCTCCGGTCCATCGCCGGCAACGGCAAGGACGCCATCGCCTGCCGCGGGCTCGAGCCTGACAACGGTCCGTCGTTCCCTGCGACGGCCGTCCCGGGGAGGGGAACAA
>Ga0208826_1000254_pt1 | contig 60738 bp, 46 predicted proteins | sample AD_UKC115_MetaG_FD_184451 | JGI IMG/M metagenome (GOLD analysis project Ga0208826, IMG submission 184451) | Active sludge microbial communities of municipal wastewater-treating anaerobic digesters from Hong Kong - AD_UKC115_MetaG (SPAdes)... | ecosystem: Engineered > Bioreactor > Anaerobic >... | reverse complement strand
CTTGAAATGCTATAGTTGCTGTGGTCATCGTGTGTTCCCTTTCTTGAATTGGTGTATGAGACCTTCAAGAAACCACACGATGACTCTTTTGTCAATTGCTTTTTACACCACAATTTGAGACATTATCCAGGTTGCAGCCAGATTGTTCGACGCTGTCGAAGATTGGAGTCGAAAGCGTGGTATTCAATCGATTCTTGGAGCCCGCGGATTCCTCCGCTCAAGCGGGATTGGAATTCTTGTGGAAGGATTCGATACTCTTCCAGCTATGGGAATCCCATACAACCATTCATATTACGGTCCATTGATCGAATCTTGCGGTTATAGCAAGGCCTTTGACCATTACTCCGGTATACTCGACAAACATCCCGATCCAGCGATTCATGAAATCGCCAAAAAAGTGATGGCGAGAGGGAATTTTCAGGTCATCAGTTTTCGAACGCTTTCAGAAATTGTTCCCTGGATTTCAAAAATTGACAAAGTACATCATGCAGCATTTGCGTCGAATCCAAATTACTATCCTTCTACTTCAGAAGAATTTGAGATGATCTCACGCAACATACTGGCCATCGCCGACCCAAGATTTATTAAATTGATACTGCATAATGGAGATATTGCAGGTTTTATTATTGCTTATCCGAATATTAATAAATCATTGAAGAAATGTGGTGGTCATTTGTTTCCTTTTGGCTGGCTGGTTCTCTCGATTGAGAAAAAACATCCTACCGTGGTAGATCTGAACGGAATCGGTCTATTGCCACAATACCAGGGTTTAGGTGGCAATGTCTTACTTTATTCTGAACTGGATAAAGTTCTAAGTAGTCCCAGGCTTAAAAAAGCGGAAGTGGTTCAAGTAGATGAACGCAACTTCCGCAGCAAGTCAGATATGCAGAACTTAGGTGTAACGATTACAAAAATTCACCGAACATACCAAAAAATCATATAAACTACTTTGAACACCCTGATCAGAACATCATCGCATTGATTTTTTCGAGTGTCGCTCTGGCTGGTCGGAGTTTTTCTGCAGGCAACCGATTCAATGGAGTTTCTGGCAGGTTATATTTATCAAAAAGTGTCGGCGCGTTCGGTTCGACATAGAGCAGACCAGTTAACAACCAGTTATTATTCGCGGCCTCTTCGAGCGTGCGTAAAGCCTGCCACTTATCGGTCGGATCATATTCATTCTCAAGTTTCTTAAGAATAACCGTGCTACCATCATGCATGGTTACTTCACGCACTTCACCCGTTTCAAAGTCATCCACGGTGATTTCTTCGCGTGCCAGAACGAGGGAAATTTCGTGCAGCGGTTCTTCATGAACTTTTCCAAATGAATATGAGTGAAACGAATTTTCATGATTGTGAAAAGTAACGCATGGGCTGATGATATCGATCACGGCAATTCCATCATGAGCAATGGCCGCCTTAATCAACTCTTTTACTTGCTTTGGATCACCCGCGAAGGAACGCGCCACAAAAGTTGCGCCTGACACAAGCGCTTCCATGGCAATATCGATCGGCAGGAATGGGTTTGTTCCCTGTTTTTTCAGGTATAACCCCTTTTCGGCTGTTGCCGAAAACTGCCCTTTGGTCAAACCATAAACGCCGTTATTCTCAACAATGTATACCATCGGTACATTTCGGCGCACCAGGTGTTTGAATTGCCCGAGCCCGATACTTGCCGTATCTCCATCACCACTTAGGCCAATCGCCTCTAAGGTGCGATCTGCAAAAAGGGCTCCTAATGCCAGTGAAGGCATCCTTCCATGAAGGCCATTGAAACTGAATGACCGCCCAAGGAAATAAGTAGGACTTTTACTGGAGCAGCCAATTCCACTAAACTTGACTACTTTTTCAGGAATCAGATTCATTTCAAAACATGCAGTAACAATTTGGGCGGCAATACCATTGTGCCCACATCCCTGGCAAAGTGTGGAGGGTGCGCCTTTATAATCAGCTTTTGTCAAACCAACTTGATTTGTCGTTTGAATTGTTGAAGATGAAGGTACAGTCATTTCTACTTCTCCTCCTTTGCCAATACTTTACTTTTAATCCATTTTGCAGTCAGCGGAAGCCCATCCATGTGAGCAGCCTTTCGAAGTCTATTCGCAATATCAGGAAATTCCATCGTCAATAACTTGAATAGCTGACCATCGCGATTGATTTCAACAACATAAACTTCTTTATGAGATTCGATAAATATTCGAATTTCATCGGAAAATGGCAAACTGCGGATTCTCAGATAATCCGTATTTAAGCCTTCAGCTTTTAACATATCGCGTGCTTCAATTACTGCAGGATCCGCTGAGCCAGAAGAAATGATACCCACTTCGGCCCCAGGTTCGAGCAGAATTTCAGGCTGGGGCAATTCGTTTTTGGCGGTTTCAAATTTCTTGGCTATTCGAGCGAATACCTCTTCCCATACAACGCTGTCTTCAGAGTAATTTGCAAATTCATCATGGCTTGTGCCACGGGTAAAATATCCGCTTTTCGGATGCTGGTTACCGACAACCGTGCGATATGGAATTCCATCACCGTCAATATCCAGGTATCTTCCCCAAACACCATTGGTTTTTTCAAGCATTTTTTCGAGGTCTTCTTCCCAGAGAACCTTGCCTCGGTCCATAGGCAGATTCGGATAATCAAATTTTTTGGTTATCCATTGATTCATTCCAAAGTCGAGGTCTGATAAAACAATCACAGGGGTTTGAAAACGTTCGGCAAGATCAAAGGCTTTCCAGCCAAATTCAAAACATTCATTTACTGAACCGGGAATCAGGATGATCATTTGAGAATCGCCATGACTAATGAAATTGACCATTGTCAGATCACCCTGCGAAGTACGGGTTGGCATACCCGTGCTGGGGCCGACACGCTGTACATCCCATACTACAACCGGTACTTCAGCGTAATAAGCCAGACCAATGTACTCGGTCATCAGTGATAAACCGGGACCTGATGTGGAAGTCATTGCCCTTAAACCTCCCCACCCTGCACCAATTGCCATGCCGATGGCTGCCAGTTCGTCTTCAGCTTGAACCACAGCATAAGTCTCTTTACCAGTTTCCTCATCGATGCGCAATTTGGGTAAGTATTCATTCAGCGTTTCTGCCAGGCTGGTTGCTGGAGTGATGGGATACCATGCAGCAAATTGCACTCCGCCATAAATGGAACCTAGTGCAGCGGCGGTATTACCATCGGTCATGATGTAATCGTCAGTCCCTTTCATCGGAGCTGTGATATAACGATCCTTCTTTTCCAGGTTTTCGGTTGCCCATTGATAAGCGGCTTTTACGACGTCATAATTCGTATCAATTGCCTTCTGGTTACTCTTGAAGTGAAAATCAAGTGCCTGGTAGATCTTATCCATGTCGATTTTTAAGAGATGCGCCAGTATCCCTACGTAAACCATGTTGGCAATATAATCACGCAATTGAGGGGTAACATTGGCCTCTTTAATTAATTTTCTAACAGGCATACGATATACAACAATATCGTCTCTGATTTCGCCATTTATCTTAAAATCATCTGGAATAAGCAGCACACCACCCGTAACCAGCGCGTCAATATCCTTGCTGATCGTGCTGGGATTCATTGCCACCACAATATCATCTTCCTGCACCCTTGCCAGGTATCCATCTTTGCTTAAGCGCAGGGTGAACCATGTGGGCTGGCCCTGGATGTTGGATGGAAAGATGTTTTTTCCAGAAACAGGGATCCCCATGCGAAACAGAGCGCGCATCAGGGTAATATTTGCTGTAGCACTTCCAGAGCCATTGATTGTGCTAAAAGTGATGCAGAAATCATTCTCTATCATACGATTCAGATTCATACAGAAATTTGCTCCAAGAGTGGGATTATTCAAACGAGAGCCTGGGGGGTTCTTTCACCCTCTGGTTTACCAGTTCCATGTGTTCTACCAGGTACTTTAAACCCTGTGAATAGTTGCCAATCTTTATCTGTTCGATTATTCGGGCATGAAATTGCCAAACACGTTCAGCGTAATTAAGGTCAGGATAAATTTCCAATCCAGCGATCCGATAAACCTCCCAATATGCTTCAAAGAAGCCAGAAAGATATGGATTATTTAGATTCTTGTACATCAACAGGTGAAATTTTCTATGTTCGCTAACTGGAACCTGTCCCGGGACGCGTGAAATTTTTTCTTGAGCCGACCTTACAAGATCAGACAGGTTTTCAATATCAGCCGGCGTTAATAACTGGGCAGCTTCAACGAAATAGGCTGTTTCGAGATGCTTTCGTAAATCTGAAAACATCTGAAACGAAAACGCGCCAGATTCCACTGCATACGCCAGACTGGTAAATAGAGCCGGTCGGAAATCATACGGAAGTTTTCGAATTCCTGCCTTAGGCTTTACTTCAACTACCCCCAGGATACGAGCAACTTCCAATTGCTCCCGCAGGGTGGCAACACTTAATCCCAATTGATGACTGAGTTCATTAAGGGGGGGAATGCGTTGATCGCCTCTTTCAGGGATTTCAGCCAGATAACGCAGAAACTCGGATAAACCTGATTTTGACGATGAAGGATCTGCCATAGGAATCCTCTATTAATATGATTATTCCGATAATTAGAGTATACCAGAATCAATATCAAAGGTCAATATTGACATCTGATAGAAATATCAATACTTTATATTCTGATTAATATGATTATTTAATGATCAGGGAAATTCTTTTAAATTTTTCGTAGTACTTGAATTGCCCGTTCTGAGGGTCAGGTTCCCAACGAGATCGATACTTTTCTCGAAACTTTTCAGGCTCTTCATGAATTTGAGACTGGTGACAGATAATAGCATCCACTTTTTTATCAAAATATGCAGACACTTCCATGACTAAATTGGGTTGATGAGTTAATGCGAGCCATACTTCTTCCACCTGGTGTGGATCTAATATCACATGGTTTTCATCCTCGATCAAGTAACGGGGATTACCGGCGTTTGGAAACACAGCGTCAATCACAACTTGCCCTGCGGCTCGATGATCGGGGTGATTAATACGATTTTCAGCAGGAAACAGGTTTTGTGGGTCGCAAGTGACAATAATATTTGGTTTAGCCAGACGAATTTCTCGAATGATTTCTCTTCGCAATGCGAGATCCGGAATTACATCACCATCCATAAAATTTAAAAATTTCACACTTGAGACGCCCAACAATCGAGCAGCAGAATTCTGTTCTCGAATACGGGTCTGTTCAATTTCAGCTATTGAAACCTGAGAATTCTGTGACCCTCGCTGGCCTTTTGTGATCAGGCAGTAACACACTTCGTGTCCCAGATCACACCATCGGGCAATCGTAGCACCACAAAAAAACTCAGGGTCATCTGGATGAGCCAGTATGACCAGGATCTTTTTCTTTTCTAACCAACCCTCAAGATTCTCGTGATTACTCATTCAAGATTCTTCTGGCTGCAAGACTCACAACCACCTTCGCTTTGTTTCTGCACAAAATCTCGAGCGGCCTTTTCGAGAATCTCCGTCTCTTCCACCAGTTTCACCTCGTCTTTGTGAAACTCACGTCGGCCGATTTCGGGCAACTCAACCAGGATAGCCTCTCTCATCGGGTAAACATCAATCACCTTTCCTTGACCATTGGGGGTGATCACATGCTTGTTCTTTTTCGGCAGCGTTTTTCTGGCTTCCAGGTAATTTTCGTATTCGTAGATCAGGCAGCATCTTAGCCTGCCGCACATACCGGTAATTTCAGTAGGTGTAAGAGAAATACCTTGTTCCTTTGCCATTTTGATAGAAATGGAGCTGAACTCAGTAATGTATTTTGAACAACAGCGGCACTCTAAACCACAGGCACCCATTCCACCCATGATCTTAGCCACATCTCGTGGCCCGATCTGTCGCAGTTCCACTTGGGCTGGAGCATATTTCTTTTGCATGTCAGCACGAAGTGACTTTAATTCTGCTTTTTCCTCTGAATCACTGCTAAAAAGGATTGTTAATCTCGATCCGTCAAAACTATACTCACTGGATACAACCTTAATCCCGGTAAGTTTCAATTCCTTTACCCGTTTGATACATTCTTCAACAACCTCTGCCTGCTTTGCTTGCCAGGATTGCCATTGAAGTAAATCCTTGGGGGTAGCTATCCGGTTGATTGGTTTCCATCCTCCTTCAGCAGGTTTCTCAGGTTGATCTACAAAGAGAATCACCTCTCCTAATTGCCACCCGCGACTGGTCTCTACAACTGCGATGTCTCCAAGACGCAAATTTTCTATTTTTGAGGCGTCAAAATGGTAGATTTTTCCAACTTTTGAAAAGCGGACGCCTACGATTTTTTGAGATTGGTTTTCTTCCATATTCTTTCTACTTTCTTATTGATCCAGAAGTCTGGAAACGATCAATGATTGATTTATATGCAAATTTTCCATATGGGAATTTATTTGAAATGAATTATTCACCTGAAATTTTTCTAAAATATTCTCCAACTTCCAGTCGAGAATTGTTGAAGAGTTCGATTAAATCGTGATCTGAGCCCTTATACCTTCGAATAATTAAACGGGCGCATTGGGTACAACCGCGCATGGCTCTGAAAGAATCTGCATTGCAGGCATTGCAGCTTGCAAGTTTAGCAATCATTGCAGTAAAAGCCACCAGATCCAGGTCATCAGCATTCAAGTTGATTAACCGGTCAATTAATAGCTTCCACTCATCACCTCGCAAATTATGCAAGGTCGGTATCACCCGGGTGGGAAAAAGTAATTCAGTGTCGGTGTTGAACATGAAGATTGGTTTCCTGTACGATGGCCAATTTAGTTATTTCGTCCACCGCTTAAGATCTGCATACTTCACGAATTGTAGCATAGTATTTTACGGTCTCTGATACTTTTTCTTCAATCAAATTATTCTCACAATTCATAAACAAATCATAATCATTTCTTAAAAAAATCGCCTGATATCAATCAGGCGATTTCTGATAAACAACAAATTTCACTCAACCGTTACCGATTTTGCCAGGTTTCTAGGTTGATCGATATCTAAACCGCGCAGCGCAGCGATGTGGTACGCTAAAATTTGAAGGGGAATTACAGTGATCACAGGGCTAAGCATCCAGGGTACTTCAGGAACCCACAATACACGATCCACCAGAGATGCCACTCTCTCATCACCTTCAGTTGCCACAGCCACCACAATTCCGCCCCTGGCTTTAGCCTGTTCGATCTGCGAAATCATTTTTTCGTACCAGGGGTCTTTTGTGGCAATCGCCAATACAGGCATTTCCTTATCAATTAATGCAATTGGCCCATGCTTCATTTCGCCGGCGGCATAGGCCTCTGCATGTATGTATGAAATCTCTTTTAATTTGAGTGCCCCTTCGAATGCAATAGGCATATTGATTCCACGCCCAAGGAAGAGCATATCTCTGGTATCTTTCAACAGGCGCGCAGTCTCAACCACCTCTGATTCTCGATCAAGGCAGCGTCCTGCAAGTTCAGGAACAAGCCGCAGGTCATCAACTAATCGTTTTCGATATTCAGGGGTGATTGTTCCCCTTAAATCAGCTAAAAGTACCGCTAACATATATAAATCAACCAGAGGAGCTGTAAATGCCTTTGTGGATGCGACCCCAATTTCTGGGCCAGTTTGCATAGAGATATAACCATCCGCTATACGCATTGCCTGAGAACCAATAGCGTTAACAATTGACCAAAGCCTTGCACCTTTCTTGCGCGCTTCTTCCATTGCTGCCAGGGTATCGGCAGTCTCACCTGATTGACTGATTGCCAGAACAATTGTATTTTCATCGACAATCGGATCTGAATATCGAAATTCCGAAGCAATTTCCAACGTCGCTGGGATCCTCGCAATCCTCTCAAGAAGGATCCTTCCAACCATACCTGCATAAGAAGCAGTACCGCATGCCGTCAGAACAATCTTCTGGATATGATTAGCCTGTTCGGTAGTGAGGTTCAATTGAGGCAGACGAATGCGCCCATCCTCGAAATCCACTCTTCCAGCCAGGGTATCGGTCAAAGACCGAACCTGTTCATGGATCTCTTTTTGCATAAAATGACGGTATTCTCCCTTTTCAGCTGAAATGGGATCCCAAGCAACTGAAGAGATTTGTGGCGTCAGAGGGGTACCTTCGATTGTGGATACCTCAACATTGGTTTTGGTAACAATCGCCATCTGTCTTGACTCAAGGAAGATCAACTTTCGTGTATGTTCCAGAATAGCAGGAATATCAGATGCGATGTAGTTCTCACCTTCACCCAGTCCGATCACGACACCACCGGCATTGCCAATACGAGCAGCAATGATTTTATCTGGCTCTCTCGCTGAAAACACCACAATTCCATGAGCCCCTTTTAGCCGCTCTAATGTCTTTCGAACGGCAGTCTCTAGATGATTTACCTCATTAAGATATTTTTCAACCAACAATACGATTGTCTCTGTATCTGTATCAGATTGAAATTTCAGCCCATCCGCCAGGAGTTCTTCTTTCAATTCGATAAAATTTTCAACAATCCCGTTATGCACCACTACAACCTCACCCGAGCTGCTGAGGTGCGGGTGAGCATTCCTGGCAGTAGGTTCACCATGAGTCGCCCAGCGGGTATGTCCAATACCCATCTTGCCAGAAATGGGCATTTCTGCAATTCTTTTCTCCAGGTTTTGAAGCTTTCCGGCATCCCGCCTGACTTCGATGTGCCCGTTGGTGAGAACAGCCAGCCCCGCCGAATCATAACCACGATACTCGAGTTTTTTAAGACCATTCAAGATGATCGGTGTTGCATTTTTTTCGCCGATATAACCGACAATACCACACATAGATTCCTCCAATGTTTTGGGTATTAATGCAGAGAGGAAATTTCTCTGATGTTTTTCATTTGTTTGGTGGAAAGTTCAGGCCTGTTTGGCCTGGAGGGCATCCGCTGATCTTTCGATTTTCCCGGTGTTACCGGTTAACTCTACCTCGCGGCAGAGAACCCTCATCCTCGTCAACCAGATGAAATCTGGCCCATGCGCTATACTTTCCTTTTTTTCGTTATTATATAAACTTATACATACCTCCTATTTGTCTCGATTATACACTATGACTTTTCGAAATAGTCAACCTGAATCTCATCACAAATTTTATTCACCAGATTCACTCAGGGCTTTGGTTCCATTTACCCTGCCACTATTCATAGTCTTCATTCTCCTTATCGCGCTTTTTCCCTTTCAAGATGAAATCTCAAGAATTGTTACCGATAACGCCCTCGAAGATTTCAATTCGATGATCGTCACCAATGGTTTCCATACACTCTCGCTGCCTGATGGCCGTCACTGGCAGGTTTCTTATGAAGAGAACTCTCTTCGAGTTTTTTCTGGAGTGGTGCGCCACAACTCGGCAATCCACTCAGGAGAATTCGCAATATTGAGTCAGGATATTCTGGTAACCAACGGAGAATTCCAGGATCCATCCCGTGTATCCGTTTCAGTATCTAACCATCACTTCACCTGGAGGTCAAAAGATGGATCGCAACCCCAGGGATCAATCAATTTATTACACACGTTACCCATGGATCAATCTGTTTTTCTCGAATTACGAGAGATAGAAGCGGGTCAAGTCGTCTCGATCAAGGGTTACGAGATCTACCGCATCGAAGCATGGGATGATTCAGGAAATTACATTGGCTATTGGCAGGATTCAGGCTGCAATACCATTCTGGTCACCGAAGTGATCATTGGAGGATAAACCGTTTTTCGGTTTATCCTCCATTCGAACGGATCAACTCGATCACTTCAGGAAAATCAATTCCCAGCCTTTTTGCAGTTTCTTGAGTAGGAACGCCATTTTTGGTCCATCCGCGGCGTTTATACACTGCATCTACCAGTTGTTCATACTGATTTTCTCGATAGGTTCGCATTAATGCAATTTTTTCTGCTGTAGTTTTTCCTTCCGGATCTATTCCAAGCCATTCTCTCAACTGCGAATCGTACCTTTCCTGGTGAGCCAGGTATTCAACCTCGGTCGCCGGACCAATCAAACGATACGGCGGGTAGTCGTGCTGGCGGGTTCCAAAACCCAATCGTAAATTAAATAATCGTTGAAAATTGTATACTTTTTCTGACTGCTCCATGAGATCAGCGGGGGTCGTTTTCTTTCCTGTCATCCCCTCATACAGCCAACAGTAGTTCTCCACATGTTCTGGCACCTTCGCTGGTTCTGCAGCTGTTTTATTCGATGCCGGGATAATATCATTCCAGGGCAGCTTGCATAAGCCGTGCAATGAGAACCACGTCCGCCAGATCGGGAAGTAATGTAACGCTTCGGCTTTGATTTCAAATGTGGGTAATTGTTTATGCACCATTTCCATGAAGATCAACCAGGCCTCATCATGCTGCGGGCCTTTTGACGCCAGCGCATACCCACCTTGCTGGGCAAGAGATTCACGCGATATGTATTCCGAAATCTCAAGTCCCTTAATCTCCATTCCAATGTCGAGCAATTGCCTGGGATCTGCGCCATATTTTTCAACGAATAAACGTCTCATCTCCCGTACACCCTGTCCAACAATTACACCAAATCCCTCGCCGCGTGCCATTTGATGAAGCAATTCAAAAGCAGCCTCTGCATTTCCCCAGGTCAATTCAAGTCCACCTGTTTTTTGTTTATCCAGGATACCAAGTTCATAACACTCAAAAGCAAAGGCCATCGAATTACCAACCGAGATGGTATCAATTCCATAGGTGTCACAGTAAAAACATAATTCCAGTACCGCCGGGGCATCAAATATGCCCAGGTTTGATCCCAGCGCACCTAATGATTCATACTCCGGGCCATCCACGTTGACCGCCTGCCCCTTATATGGCCCAGATTGCAAATGAAAATGAGGAACCGAATGAGCACATTGTAGAGTGCACCCATACCAGCAACCATCTGGCCCGCGAAAATCATACATGGATTTCCATACCTCTCCGTTGATCTTGTATGCCTGCGGATCTGAGCCGAAACGAAAATTCTTTACCGGAAGGATATCGAATTTATTCATGATTTCGATCAAGTACGGAGTTCCCAGATGGCGCATGTCATTTTGAGAAGCATCAAAATCACTGATCTCTTTATTGATTCGTTTCCCAGCAGCTCTGATTAATTCCATGTTAGCTGCTCCGTTACTATCGCCGCTGATACTGGAATATTTAACGACAACCGCTTTGATCTTCTTATCGCGCAATACCGTACCGCACCCGCCCCGGGCGGCCTGCTTGATCCGAATTTCCTTCCTCCGAGAATCATAATAACTGATATTCAACCCACAGATAGGAACATGCTCAGCCGCGCTACCAGCAGATATTATGGATATCCCACTTTTTTCTTTGTCTGTCTCCGCAAGTATGTCTGTGATCTGCTGAATGAGGATATGCGTGTCAACCGCTTCAAGTGGTGCTTCTTCAATGCTCACTTTTCCACGGTCACCATCGATAATGATCACCACATCCTTATCGGCTTTACCCTGGATTTCGAGAGCATCCCACCCGGCAAATTTAAGATAAGGGCCAAAATGTCCTCCACCGTTGCTGTCGATAACGGATTTTGTAAGCGGAGAAATCGTAACAGCGGTGCATTTTCCGCTGCCCGGGTAGGCTGTAATTCCACCGATCGGCCCACCCGCGATTACAAGTTCATTTTCAGGGTCATTCCATTTTGTGTCAGGTTTCGTTGCATTCCAGAGCAACCACAGACAAAAACCTTTACCACCTGTAAACGTATCTTTCATACGCTGATCAACCGGCTTGGATTGGACCATTCCACTTCCTAAATCAATGTGCAATGTCCGATTTGCATAGCCGTGGACAACAGGATGTAAGTCGTAAGAAAACTCTGAAACAACTTTATGACCTTTTTTAATTTCTGTAACCGATAAATCCATTTCCGCTCCTATTTCTTTCCGATTTCTTAGATGAGATACCTTCTTACACATTATATCAATGCTGATCACATACTCGATTAATTTTTAATCTTCTCCGCCCGCTTGCGTTGATCTTCAAACTTCATGGTCATTGGTATAATTTCATATACCAACAGGCATGAAATTCAAATCCATCTTTTCCAAACCAGGTAGCCTTCGACCATCTGAAACACTCACCGTTCAGACCAAACGGAATTTCCAATGTGTTCAGATTGATGCCATTGGCGTGGGTCTGGCAAATGCAGCCAGTCCATTCTTGCCGGTATTCCTCACGCATCTGAACGCCACAACTTTTCAGGTGGGGCTGCTCTCATCCATGCCTGCCCTTACTGGAATGGTATTGGCGATTCCTTTAGGAAGATTCCTGCAAAAGCAGCCCAATATTGTCAAATGGTTCAGCATTGCCAGGGTTCTGGTCATCGCCTCTTATGCGTTAACCGGTATCATATCCTTTTTCATCCCTGAGACCATCCTGGTTAATTCGATTTTGATGATCTGGGCAATTGCTACCGTTCCACAAACGGTCGTATCCATTTCATTTTCAGTAGTCATGAATGCTGTTGCTGGCCCTGATCGACGATTTGAATTGATGAGCAGACGTTGGTCAACAATGGGAGTCACAACGTCATTGTCTGTACTGGCTATCGGACAACTGCTTGACCATGTCATTTTTCCCCTAAACTACCAGTTAATGTTTATCGGTATGTCCATCGGCGGCTTGTTGAGCTACTATTATTCCTCTCAAATAAAACTGGAACCAACAATTCCACCGGTACTGAACACATCGAAAAGTCTCCTAAGCCAACTTAAGGAGATGAAAGATCTTGTCTTTTCCGAAAAGCCGTTTGTCAGTTTTATGTCGAAACGCTTCGTTTTCATGGCGGGGGTTAACCTTTCCATTCCTCTCATACCCCTTTACCTTGTCAGAGTTGCTCACGCATCAGATGCCTGGATCTCTATCATTAACATGAGTCAGACTGTAATTCTCATCCTGGCATACTTCTTTTGGACGCGCCATTCTAAAAGATATGGTACCCGCTCAGTTCTCGTATGGACAACGCTTGGATTATCTCTTTACCCGATGCTGGTATCCCTGACGGTGGTTCCATGGCAGATTGCTTTGATCGCAGGATTTGCAGGTATTTTTTCAGGTGGAGTCGACCTTGTTTTCTTCGATGAGTTAATGAAAACAGTACCTGTTCAATACAGCGCTATCTTTGTCTCGATTGCCCAGATGATCCAGTATCTGGCTGCAATCATCGCTCCGATGGTGGCAACGTTTATCGCAGATACTTTTTCTCTGCAGGCCGGTCTGGTCACCGCCACCGCGATTCGCTTTACCGGATTCTTATTATTCTGGTTAGGGGGAAGAAATTTACTTAAAAAGCAGAACATTGAGAACCCAGGTTAATTTTCTTGACTTTTTAATCAGTGCTTCGTAGAATGTAAAGGCAATAACAAAGTCCTCATCTATAAACCTCGATTCACCTTAATGTCAGGAAATCCAAATCCCCAACGGAGGAAACATGAAAACACTGGAAAACTTGAAATATGCTAGTACTGATGAATGGCTTTTGGTTGAAGGCAACACAGCAACTCTCGGCGTGAGTGATTATGCCCAGGATCAACTCTCAGACGTGGTTTTTGTCGAGATCACTGCTGGAATTGGTGAAACCGTATCTAAAGGTAGCGTTGTAGCTACAATCGAATCAGTCAAAGCTGCGGCTGATGTCACCATTCCTGTTTCTGGTAAAGTCATTGCAGTCAACGAAGACCTTGCCAGCACTCCAGAACTAGTCAATTCCGACCCGTTTGGGGCAGCGTGGATGATCAAAGTTGAGCTCTCGAATCCCAAGGAATTGGACGATTTGATGGATGCAAAGGCATATATCGAATATTGCGAGACGCGGAGCCACTAATGTTCATTCCTCATACCAAAGCAGAAACGGAGGAGATGCTCAAAAGCATCGGTGTCTGTAATCTGGCTGACCTTTTCGCCGATGTTCCCGAAAAGTATCGATTCCCCAGGCTAAATCTTCCATCCGGAGTCACCGAGATGGAAGTTTTGTCTGAATTGGAAGATTATTCCCAGGCGAATGAGCCAGTTTCTGAGCTGGTCAGTTTCTTAGGTGCGGGTGCTTACAATCATTACATTCCAGCGGTAATCGACTCACTTTTACGCAGGGGTGAATTCTACACAGCTTACACGCCATATCAGCCTGAAATCTCACAGGGCACACTGCAGGCAGTGTTTGAGTTTCAGTCATTGATATCCAACCTTACTGGCATGGATGCCAGCAACGCCTCACATTACGATGGTGCAACTGCAACCGCAGAAGCCGGCGTGATGGCATATCACCACTTCCGCGGCAAACGGACGCGCATAATCCTGTCTCCTGCTGTGCACCCACAGTATCGAGAAGTGCTCTGCTCTTACCTCTGTAATTATGAAAATATCTCGATTGAAACCGGTAGTAAAGAAAAGGGTCCATTTGAGAATCCTTCCGAATTGATCCCTCTCATCGACGATCAAACCGCCCTGGTTGTCGTGCAGTACCCCGATTTCTTCGGCAGAATATTTGACTACAGAATTCTTGCAGAAAAAGTGCATGAAAATGGAGCCCTTCTCGCCGTTGTGGCAAATCCCACTGCGCTCGGGTTGATCAAAGCCCCGGGTGAATTCGGAGCAGACATCGTGGTGGGAGAAGGTCAACCTCTGGGAATCCCACTCTCGTATGGTGGACCATACCTTGGGTTCTTTGCTACCAAAAAAGATCTGGTGCGCAAGATGTCTGGCCGACTGGTTGGAGAAACCACCGATGCGCAAGGCAGACGCGGTTACGTCCTTACGCTGACCGCACGCGAACAGCACATCCGCCGTGAAAAAGCCACTTCCAATATTTGCACCAACCAGGGATTAATGACCCTTGCCGCAACCATTTACCTCAGCCTTCTCGGAAGGCACGGTTTGAAACAGGTCGCCAATCTGTGCTACCAGAAAGCGCATTACGCCGCCCAGCAAATCTCTACTATTCCTGGTTTTGAACTTGTTAACAAAGAACCATTCTTCCATGAATTTGTGGTCAAGTGCCCCAAACCGGTTGGTGAGATTAACCGTGATTTGCTCGATAATGGCATTCTTGGTGGCTACGATCTGGGTATCGATTATCCGCAGCTTAAAAATCACATGCTGGTTGCTGTAACAGAGATGAATTCCAAGGATGATATTGATGTTTTCGTAGAGCTATTAAGGGAGGCCGGCAATGACTGAACCTACCATTTATGAATTGTCTTCTGCCGGCAGGATCGGGGTTCGGTACCCAGAATCTGACGTACCTGCCTTCGATATTCCTGATGAATTCATTCGAACAGATCTCCCACTTCCTGAACTATCTGAGGTAGATGTTGTTCGGCATTTTACCCATCTTTCGACCATGAATTACAGCATCGATCGCGGGCTCTATCCTCTGGGTTCCTGCACGATGAAATACAACCCCAAGATCAACGAAGTAACCTCCCGCCTGCCTGGTTTTGCCAATATTCATCCCTTGCAGCCTATTGAAACTGTTCAAGGCAACCTGGCGCTGATGTACAATCTGCAGGAACAGTTGAAAGAAATTAGCGGTTTCGCGGCTGTCAGTTTGCAGCCCGCGGCCGGTGCGCAGGGTGAATTTGTCGGAGTAAAGATCATCCGTGCTTACCATCAATCCCGCGGAGATACCAGACGCACTCGTATCCTAATCCCCGATTCAGCTCATGGCACAAACCCGGCAACATCTGCGATGAATGGATTAGAAGTTATCCCCATCCCTTCTGATTCTCGGGGAAACGTGGATCTGGTTAAACTGCACGAACTCTGCGACGAGACGGTCGCTGGCTTGATGTTGACGAATCCGAACACCCTCGGAGTGTTCGATGAGAATGTCATCGAAGTCATTGAGACGGTTCATAAATCTGGCGGCCTTGTGTATGGCGACGGTGCCAACTTAAACGCTCTGCTGGGCATTACCCGCCCGGGTGATCTCGGTTTTGACGTCATGCACTTCAACCTTCATAAAACTTTTTCAACTCCTCATGGCGGCGGAGGTCCTGGGTCAGGTCCGGTTGGAGTTGCACCTCACCTTGTCGACTTCCTGCCTGCCCCGATTGTGAGCATTGTTGAGGAAGCAACAGATGAGGTTCCACCGTTATATGGGTTTACGATCCCAGCAAAAACCATTGGCCGGGTGAAAGCTTTTTGTGGGCAATTTGGTGTAATGGTACGTGCATTCACGTATATTCGCATGCATGGTGCCGATGGGCTGCGTAAAGTATCTGAATATGCAGTATTGAACGCCAATTATATACTTTCAAAGATCCGCCGTAAATATACACTCCCCTATAACCGCTCATACATGCACGAGTTTGTTGTCGAGGGCTGCTGGTCTGATGCACCTGATGTGCATGCCTTAGACGTGGCAAAACGCCTGATGGATTATGATTTCCATCCACCCACAAACTACTTCCCCCTCATCGTGCACGAAGCATTGATGATCGAACCTACTGAAACTGAAAGCAAACAAGTTTTAGATAAGTTTGCAGATGCACTGTTGAAAATCGCAGAGGAAGCACACTCTTCACCAGAATTGTTGAAAGAAGCTCCCCATCACACTCCAGTCGGCCGTCTTGACGAGGTAAAAGCTGCCAAAGAACTGGTGCTTTGCTGCTGGCTACCCGATCGAAATTGATTCGGTGAAGATGCAAAAAAGAACTCCCACTTGGGAGTTCTTTTTTGATTATAGTTTTCCTTTTAGAAAGGCAGGGATGCTTGCCATTGCCTCAGGTAATTTTGAAGAATCCTTGCCGCCTGCCTGAGCAAGCACTGGTCTACCACCGCCGCTGCCCCCGATGATGGATGCGGCGTGTCTGACAATCTCACCAGCATTGATGCCGCGTTTCACCAAATCCTCGGTCACCGCGCAAATGATCATCGGTTTATCGTTGATCACAGAACCAACCGCAACGACACCAGACGGATTCTTTGAGCGGAAAAGGTCAGTCATTTGTCGCAGAGTGTCAAGGTCTGCACCTTTCAATTCCACCGAAAGCACCGGAATGCCTGAAATGTTCGTCATTCCAGTTAATTTTTCCTCAAACTCTTTCTTCACCCATTCCTGACGTACCTTGCCCAGCTCAATGCGCAAAGACTCTACTTCGTCCTGTAAATTGTTGATCTTTTCCGTTAAATCTTCAATAGAAGCGTTGGTCAATCTTGCTGCGCGTCGCAAGATCTTATTGCGGTTATGGATAACATCGTAAGCGGCACGCCCGGTAACCGCCTCGATACGACGGATTCCCGCAGCTGCGCTTCCTTCACTCACAATGAGGAATGAGCCAATGTCTGCAGTATTTTCCACATGCGTTCCGCCGCATAATTCATACGAGATCGGTTGCTCAGGATCGATTGTGATCGTGCGCACGTTCTCACCATATTTTTCACCAAATAAAGCCATTGCTCCTTCAGACATCGCTGTTTGCAGAGGTTTTACTTTGATCGAGAGTGCGTGAGCCGCAAGAATATCCTGATTAACCCCGCGTTCAATGGCGTCTAATTGTTCCTGGGTCACTGCCTCAGGATGTGTAAAATCGAAGCGGAGTCGATCGGGTGCCACCAATGAACCGGCCTGCCGCGCATGTTCACCTAAAATCTTATGCAGTTGTGCATGCAACAAATGGGTAGCCGTGTGATTTCGCATGATATCCATGCGGCGAGATTGATCCACTTCAGCGATGGCTTCGTCACTGACCTTAGGATTCCCCTTCTCAACCGTACCAATATGAATAACCACGCCTGTTGCAGGACGTCGAACCTGATCAACGGTAATGCTCCAGGATCCATCTCTGGCTTCGATCTTTCCTCGATCACCTACCTGTCCTCCAGATTCGATATAAAAACCAGTTTGAGGCAGCAGCACTTCCACCGGTTGACCTTCCACGGCTTGATCTACCGGATCACCTTCAGAAAACAGAGCCAGGACCTTTCCTTCAGACCTCAGCCATTCATAAGGGTTGTAGGCTACACCTGATGGGTCTAATTGACCACGTTTGACCAGTTCTTCGAACACACCGCGGTAAATCTCAACATCCTCGCCGCCAAGTGGTCCGAATGCTTTGCCGGCACCTGATTGAACCCTGTGTTCTTCCATCGCTTTTTTAAAACCCGCTTCATCAACATCCAGATCAGATTCGCGCGCCACATCGCGGGTCAATTCAAGGGGTAATCCATGGGTGGCATACAATTCGAAAGCCTTCGTTCCATCGAGTACCCTTCCATTGCTCTTTTTAAGTTCATCCAATTCATCCTGCAACCGGGTGATGCCTTCCTCAACAGTGCGCTGGAAGCGTTTTTCTTCTCGTGTGATACTATCTAAAATCGTCTTGCGATGATTAACCAGTTCTGGGTATGCTGAGCCATAGGTATCGATTACGGTTTCGGCAACCTTTGCCATAAATGGTTCATTTAGTCCAATCTTCTGTGCAAACCGGGCTGCCCGCCGAATAATCATCCTGCAGATATAATTACGCCCAATGTTTCCAGGAACAACGCCATCGGCGATCAAAAATGTCACTGCACGTGTATGGTCGCCGATAACACGGTATGGGGTAAAGTTAGCGTTCATTTCATCGGTCGTAGTCCCTGCAAGTTCACGAATCCTGTCCATCATGGGGCTGAAAAGATCAGTGCGATAGTTTGAATTGGTATTTTGCAGAATCGACACAATGCGATCAAGTCCCATCCCGGTATCCACATGAGTCGCTGGTAAAGGCTCAAATACAGTCTGGCTGATTCGTTTGTATTGCATGAAAACCAAATTCCAGATTTCAAGGTAACGAGCACAATCTCCATTGACTTTGCATACGTGTCCCGCTACTCCCTTTTTATCGCAAAATTCAGGTCCCCGGTCTATACTAATTTCACTACAAGGACCACACGGGCCAGTTTCTGCCATTTCCCAAAAATTATCTTTTCGGCCAAAGTATAGAATGTGATCTGGCAAAAGCCCGGGTTGTTCTTTCCAGTATTCAAACGCTTCTTCATCCGCGGGAAGGTCGCCCTGATCATCTCGAAAACAGGTCGCATAGAGCAGTTTCGGATCAATTCCCCATTCTTTCGTGAGGAGCTCCCACGCCCACTGAATGGCTTCCTTTTTGTAATAGTCCCCAAATGACCAGTTCCCCAGCATTTCAAAGAAGGTATGGTGAGAATCATCGCGCCCGACCTCATCGAGGTCATTGTGCTTTCCTGCTACGCGCATGCATTTCTGTGAATTTACAGCCCGCGTATAAGGACGTTTGTCTGTTCCCAGGAACACATCCTTAAATTGCACCATACCAGCATTGGTGAATAACAATGTCTGATCACCACCAGGCACCAGCGATGATGAAGGAACAAATGTATGATTTTTTTCTATGAAGAAGTCAATGAATGATTGCCTGATTTCTGCACCGGTCATTTTCTTTGCCATAAGTCACCTTGTTTCATAATGATGTGCTAAATTATATTCGATAATATCAAATTCGATAAAAAAAGCCCGCGGAGACCTGATTCCGCGGGCTTTGCATGCATATCGGCTCAACGTGATACTGCCAGTTTGATCATCTTTCCTTCTTTATCCAGCGTCACCCTGGCATATTGTCGGTGGATTTTTTCTGCTTGCGTAAACTGTTTGCTAAAACTCACCACCACCCGCCCAGAAGCATTTGGATTGGATGTCTTGGAAGACTTACCAGAAACGAAACCATTTATCTGTTGATTTCTGACGCGCACTTCAGCGTATTCGATCCCGGGCAAATATTCTTTCACCAGATTCTTTGCCTGCGCAATCATCTTGGGCGCTGCCTTTTCCGTTTGCTGATCTAAAACCGGGCTGTCACTGATGGTTTTTACCACCGGGTGATACAAGTCGCGTGGTGTCACCTTTTTGGCAGATTGGTAAGGATCATAGGCTACCAGCGGATCACCATACAGAACAAATGAAATCAATGTCTTTTGATCTTCTCCATCCAGGTACCCCTGCCTGCGATTCATCTCTCGAACGAATTCCACTCTGGCGTTCAACATTGAGGTGCCGATCGGCAAACCATCTCGCAAATTTTTGAGGATCAGGTACCCTAACAGATCTGCTCCGATTAATGGCGTAGTTACAGAACCATAAGAAATCGTCGTCGATCCAACCATTGCCATGACACCCTTACCAAGCATGGTTAAAGCAATGGATTCGTCTTCCTGCTTCTCAAAAACATGTCCGCCATAGCAAGCCTCGCAGTAGACAATACGCGGGATATTGGATAATGATTGAATATCAGAAGGCTTCAAGGCTACAGGGAAATCTGGGCCAGGATCATTCTCAGTCACATCTTTCTGCCCATACCATTCGCTCCCGTCTTCGACGCCATGAAGATTAAAATAGCCAATTTGAGCGGATGCGAGTTTTCGAGGGTTGAAAGATGTGTTTTTCCCGTTTGGTGAAAGGAATAGATTGCGACCTTCTCCCACAGGTCTGAATGCGGCCAGTGAAGATCGACGCCAAACTGACGCAGAATAACCAACATTGGTGAAATTTTGAATCCACGGCTGGTTCCAGAAGAAGATAATCCTGAAAATTGCATCAATTATTGATGAAGAGCTCGGTTCGTCAGAATGATAAAGGCTGATATTTCGAATTTGCTCCAACAACAACCCGGCATCTTTACCAGCTTCTCCGGGTAAGCGGCCCACCGGCCAATCGGGAACAAAGTAATTTGTATCCAACGTGCCATAAGGACTATCTGAGGGAACCTCTGTATCAGAATCGTCAGTCGGATTTGGCAGCCGATGAAATGGAACTACGGCATCTCCACCAACGATAAGAACGCTGCCAATTCGCTCTCCGGTTTTCTCAAGAGCCTTATCGAGATCAACTAATGCCAGTTTGATTTTCCAGGGGTCGAGTGCATCAACTGGCGTGATATTGTACTTACCGCAAATAGCAAAATCATCTGGCAAGAAAACAATTGATGTCCAACCGGCCTTTTCCTGAACATTCTTTGCCAGTGTCGACATTTCTTCAATGATCACACTGGCACTTTGCTCTCCAAATTGATTTTGAAGACCACTTTTCATGCTCAAGATCACATACGCCGGGAACCTTTCATCGGTGTGATTTAATACTTCCTGTCCAAGATTACTGGCAACCTCCTTGAATCGCTGTTCAACCTCAGAAGAAACCGGGCTTTTTTTCTTTTTTACTTCAGGTGAGATCTTTGGGTGAACAGGATAAGCCTCTGTAGCTGTGGGGGTTACCTTGTATCCATCAAAAGATGTGACATCTGTTTTTACATAGCTCCCCCCGACAGAACCAGTTGCCGAGGGCTTACCAGCTGCGATCTGGTTCAAACCCATTTTTCCGGCCACTTCTGCGGGGATCGGAAGATCAAGGGTGATTTGCATTTCTTGTGGATAAAGTGCCTGATAGGGATAATCCTTTCCCCACATCCTTGATGGCACTTGCCCGACTGGATCACTGGATGCACAAGAATGCAGCAGGTTTACTGCCTCATCCTCCCTGCCAGAATCCATCCAGATACGTGCCAGCATCAGGCTGATTTGTATGCAATCTGGCCACCGCGTGTGATAAAGCAATGCAAGGTTTTGAAGACTCGTCTGGTCTTCAAGTTTTTCAGCAATCAACAAGTGGTAGTAGCTAATCAATTCGACATGTTCAGATTCGCCCAAAATCTCGAATAATTGCGATCGGGCAGCTTCGTAATGCCCACCAGCGATCGCGCGACGAATCATAAAGATCTTCTCACCCCACTCAGGGGTTACCGAAGAGTTGGCCGGAGTTCCCCCCAAAGCTTTGATCGTGCCTGCTGTGAAGGAGAGAAATGCCGGGTCGCTCCTGGTAAAAACCTCTTCGCCTAAGATGGCGGCTTCAACAAATTCTGGATCTGCATGAAGGATTTTTTGAATCACTGGAGATGCATGGGCATAACGTCCTTCCTTCATCAAAGCCCGGGCATAAGCCAGGTTTACCTCCAGATCTCCTGGAAATGAGGCTAACCAGGCAAGGGCTGCCTGCCTGGTAAACCGATATGCTTTCGTATCCATCCCTGCATTCAGCAAGAATAATAACCTTTGCCGGTTGACAATTTGAGAACTGTGTTCTTTAAGGCCGAATTGAGAGATCATAGGTGTGAGCTCACTTCCTGCGATTGATGTACCAGATTCAGTGCAAGTACCGCGCCAAGTTGTCTGTGAACAATCAAATTCCGTGGATCGATCTCGGATGCTTTACGCAGCATTTGTTCAGCTCCACGATAATCCTTGGCATCTTTTAGCAGATTGGCACAGGCAAGGTAAAGGTTGATATCACCCGGGGTACGTCTGATTCCTTCTTCCAATACCTCACGCGCTTTTGAAAACTCACGCTGCTGAGCGAATGCGTGACTTAACTTGATATAGCCCTCGGTTTCTTCTGGTTGATGGGCGATCGCCTGACTGAAATAATGAGCTGCCTGGTCAAGATTGCCGGTTTTTTCCTCTATGCTTCCCAGGAACAGATGCAGGTCTGTTGCCTCAGGATGAAATTCCAAAGCACGTTTAGCGGCGATTTCGGCCTGCTTCAGATCACCACATTCTTCTTCAGCTTGTGCCAGCATCTTTAGCAATTCCGGGTTCTCCGGGAAGCGCTGGCTGAAATCAGACAACAAATCTCTGGCCGCGGCTGCTCCGTTAATTTCTTTCACAAGGAAAGCATGCTCAATCATCGTGTCCACATCCATCATCTTGCATTGAGATGCTTTTTCGAGCGTCTCAAGCGCCTTGCCATTCTCTCCCTTTTCATGCAGCAATTGCGCAAGGAACACATAGCCTTCGGCATTGTCGGGGTTGAGAGAGATAGCCATTTTGACCTGTTCTAGAGCCTTCTCAATTTCACCCCTGTGCCAATTCACTTTTCCAGCCTGCAAGTGAGGTCTCACAGCGAACGGATCCGTCTTACTTGCTTTTTCAGCCGCTTCTAACGCCTGGTCCAGGCTTCCAGCCTGTTGATAGGCATCAGAGATAGCCTCCCACATCTCTGCACGATTGGGTGCTTTGCTGGCTGCAGCCTGCAAGTATTCCAATGCAGCTTGATAATTTTTATTAAGTGCGAATGCTTTACCCAACCGATAGATGATTTCAGTATCATTTGGATTCAGTTCAAGCGCTGCCTGTAAATGGCGCACCGGTTCATCCAGATTTCCCAATGCCTGTTGAATTTCAGCTGCTCTCATATGCCAGTATGCCTCATTCGGCCACAAACTGATTGCTTCTTCGAGTTTTTCCAATGATTCGGTTCTCTTTCCCATCTTTTCAAATAGCTTACTCAGCAAACAGAGTGCAACAGGTTGGTCAGGAGAAACTTGCAGAGACGATTTGAGAACTTCAATCGCTTTTTCTTCATCTTTTTCATAGAGACAAAGCGCAAGCTCAAATAAAATTCGCGGGGCATCGCTGAATTTTTTAGCAACCTGGATGGCAGTATTTGTCTGGTCGATTACACGTAATCCTGCCATAATTGCAGCAACATCATCTGCCTGTGGAGTGAGCAACGCCAGCGCGCGGATATTTTCCTGTGAAGGATTGAGGGCCAGATTTCCGCGCAACATCCATCGTTTCGCAGCATAAACCTTATCATCCGCTAATGATTCCGATATCCTTGAAATCTCATCCTCTAATGCTGCTACAAATAACGCATTCCAGGGAAGATGCGTCTCAACTGATAATCCTTGAACAGAATTGAAGAACTCAATCGCTGTGACCAGAGTCTCAAGGAACAAGAATTTCATTCCATTGTTACCTTCCATTTCTTTGCCATACTGCTTATAGAGAAGGACAGCTTCTTTCCACCTGCTGACCGCAACCCCGGCTTTGATTGCATTGCGCAAAAGTCCTATTCGGCAGATGTATGGTGCTTCGCTCGAACTGGCGAAACCAGAGACAATTTGCTCAAGCAAAATCTCAGCATCGAGAAGCTGACCCTCAGCTGCCAGCGCTCTTACTCTGGTAACGACTTCTGGGTTTGCTACCACATCAGTGATTTCATTGCCATCTGATTCTTCAGCAGAAAGCGCGAAGATTTTTTGATCTTGATCACGTTCGATTCTCAACAATTCGAAGTGATGGAAATATGGATCGGCCGCAGTAAAGCCAGCCATACTGATGAAATGATCGTAATCTTCTATTTCACCGCAAGCGAGCGCTGTTTCAATGCCATATACACGCGCTTCAAGATTTTGTGGTTCGGCCTCGATCCATTCACGGGCCTTACTCATCGAATCATGATGTATACCGCTTTGTAAACCAATCATCAACCATAATGCGGTTGCTGGTCTGGTGGAGTTGATAAAGCTTCTCCATTCCTTCGGCAAAAACACGGGCGCCAACTCAATATGGATTGGCGTATCAGAAGCTCTTTGTAGAATTTCGTATGCTTTTTCGATGTTTCCGTTCACAAATTCGATCTCAGCCTTAAAGATCGATGAATCTCCGCCTAGTTTTTCGATTTGCCCGGCAATTTCGGCAACCTTTTCGTTTTCATTTTGTACACGGTAGAACCCGCAAAGGTTTAAACAGGCTTCCAGGCTACCCAACCCACAGCTTCGTGTTAGTGCTGTTACGGCTTCTTCAACTTTTCCCATCCTTGCGAAAAGCGCAGCACTATGAATCAAATCCTGTGGTTCTGTAGATTCCATCACCAGTGGTTTCATAGACTGCTCAATATCCACCATTGATGGACCGGCTGTATTTTCCAGTTGCATTTCTACAGCCATCACCTGCAGATCAAGATGAGCAGGGTCTTTTGAGATTGCTTCTTGCAAAACGGCAGCAGCCATTTCAGGATTACCCAGTTTTTGCCATGTCCTGGCTGCCCAGAGTGATTTTTCATAAGAATCAGACGTGGTTTCAAGAACATGTTTGAATTGTGCCTCTGCTTTCGAAACATCACCACCTGAAAGCATCACTTCGGTCTTCAACTGCTGCAATCCAATCCAGTCAGGTTGAAGTCCAATGGCTTCTTCTATTGATGCCAGGGCAATTTCTGATTTTCCCAATGCAGCAGCAGACCGGGCAAGGTCTGCATGCAACCGGGCCAACCAATGTTCCTCAAGCATATTCTTTGATTCCAAAACCTGGGAAAAAACTTTTACAGCCGCTTCGTGCTGATGATTGCTGGCAAGTAATTCACCTTTCAACAGGTAAGCTTTGAGCTGGTCTGATTCACCGTTAATCACTTGATCAATCATATTCTCAGCTTCGTTGATTTCTTTTATCGCAATCTTGCGCTCGGGTTGAAATTTCGAGTAATCAATACCAAGCAGCGCGATAACATATGCCATCGACCATTCAGGGTTGGTTTTAATATCAGATTTGATCGGCCTAAAAACATTCAATCCTTCTGCTATCTTCCCATTGGCCACCAGATTCTCACCGTAATCCGCAAGAATGCGTGGATCTGCGGGGTAGCGGCCTTTCAACTCCTCAATCACCAGACAAAGTTCTTCCTTCCCTAGCTGTTTCATAATATCGATGAGCAGGGTGTCAATATCATAATCAGCTCTGGCAGCTGAAAGTTCTCTTAATAGTGGATATGCCTCTGCGTAGGCTCCCCTCAGTACCAGATTTTTTGCATATGCAACTTTGATCGGTCTTTGATCAGGGTGCGCGGCAAGACCCTCTTTCAACACATTCAGAGCGGCTTCTTTGTTGCCAACCTTATGATTGATTTCGCTGAGAATGATCCATGCTCGTGGGTCATCCCCCGGGGTTTCAATAGCTTTCTGGAGTTTTTCAACAGCCAGTTCTATTTCATCCTTCTGATAATGAGCGAGACCAGCCAAAGTAAGAGCACAGGAATGCTCAGGGTTCCGGTCCAAGATTCTTTCGACTGCGCTTATGGTGTCATCTGGCCGGTCAAGATCAAGCGCAAGGTTAGCAAACTCAAGTAGATCTGATTCACCCGCTGGCTCTTCTCTTGAGATTAAGTCATTCATCACTTCAAACGCTTCCGCTTTGTTTCCGGCATTTATAAACGCCTTCCCCAGATTCCGTTTGACATCGACAGATTCAGGATTCAGAATTGCGAGTGTTTGCCAGTAATTCAACGCTTCTGCCCAATCACCAGTCTTCTCATAAACTTTAGCTGCAGATAGATTCGCTCTCGCATTGAAAGGATTTTTTCGTAAAATGACTTCAGCCACTCTTTTTGCTTCCTCATTTGCGTTCGAGTTTGCCAGATTTTCCAGAACTTCCACAACATCCCAAGTCTGAATAAATTTTGGACCATTGACAAACAAATCTTCGAGTTCGCTGTCAGAGAGCCTCTTGATAATTGAGGTGAGGTCAACATTTGCCAATTCTGAATTTCCTGCCTGAGAAATCTCCTTTGATTGACGAACAATTTTGACAGGAAAGGCTGTTTGGTCGGAGGCTATCTCGACTTCTCTCCATACAGGACTATAAATAAGTTCGCCGGCAATTTCCGGTCGCTCCAGTTCAGATTCATAAAACACATCACGAATATTTGATGAATCTTGGTGTAAATCAGCTTTTTTCATCTTTCCAATTGATTCAAAAGCTGCCAGAATTTCCATTGATTTATCAATCATCTTTGCTGCGATTTGTTTTTCACCCGCATAATGAGCAATATCTGCCATATACTGGCATTGAAGTGCAAATTGCAGCGATGACGCAGGGTTTTTCCAATAAATTTCGTATGTCTGTTCGTCCGTCTCAATTTGTGAAGACTTACTCAGTAACCGTTGGGCAACCATTCGGATAAGTTCGGGGGCAGAAGTAACGGATAATAATCGGAGTGCAAGAGACTGGCTCGCAGCATTTACTGATTGAAGGTGATAGCAGAACAGCTCAATTTTCTGTTCCTCACTCACTGGCAGGCACTGTACCGTGTGAATAAATACTCGTAAACCTAATTCTTGTTGTTGCAGACTCAGCAAGTCCGACAGTAATTCATCTCGTTTTTCCACCAGATTTATCGTGATGGCGAATACCGTTTTCCAGAATTGAGAAAATTTTTCAGAAGTACTGATTTTCATTCGGGAAATGATCTCGAGAATTACATTTTTCCATTGAGCAGTTACCTTACGTTTTTCAATCAGAGCAGCAGCCAGTAAAGCCGCATTCGAGAAATCGGTTACTGGTTCGCTGGACTGAATATACGATTCATAGGCAAACATGATTCGCTCAAGCGCTTGACCTGAAAACTGTGTATTCGGGTAACGCGAAAGATCAATTTCCGGATCAATAGAAAGCAGGCACAGAACTCCTGCATCTAGAGACCTTTTTTGAGCAGCAAGAAATTCCACCATAGATGGATCGGTAAGAAATCGTTGAACTTCTTTCCAAATAATTTCATCCTGGCGCAGTGCTTTAAAATAAACCGCCACCTCATCGGCTGAGGTCAGGTGGTTCACCATTGAAATTTGATCAGTGAACTGCATAGCGGTTCCTCCTCTCGAGTTACCCTATTGATGATGGTTGAAATGATTTATCGAATTTGCAGAACCAGTGCGTATGCCCCGCCAAGAAGAGAGAATCCAATTAAAACAAGGAAGATACCTATCCCGGCTGTGGTTTTAACCATGTTATTGAGAACTTCAATTAAGGTACGCGCATTCCCAACCAAACCAGAGATTTCATCTGTAATCCCTTTTTCAGCCAGTTTGGCAGTCTGGTTGGCGATGGTGCTTAATTCCTTGCCCATTAATTTGCCAATCAATGTATAAATCCCCACCCCAAGGATGACCACACCACACACCAGAAGCGCGCATGCCATTGTCAGTAGAAAATCATTTACAGTCATCGAAAACATTTTGCCCTCCAGAATTTGATCTCTAGAGGGCATGATGCAAGTATTATGCCAAGGGTTCGCTAATCAGGAGTTGTGATATCTTTTGGCAAATCTGCCAAATTGATCGTCTCGCCATCACAGAAAAGCATGGCGCGTTCAATTGCGTTGGATAATTCGCGGATATTCCCCGGCCAGGAATAATTTTGCAATGCCTGCATTGCCTGGCTCGAAACATTTACCACATTCATCCCTAGCCGTGCGTTGTTCTGCCTGATAAAAAATCCAACCAGTTCAGGGATATCTTCCTTGCGCTCGCGAAGTGGCGGCAAATCAAGATCGACGACTTTCAAGCGGTAATACAGGTCTTCACGAAATTCGCCTTTTTTAATCATTTCTTTCAAATTTCGGTTAGAAGCAGCAAGAACCTGAACATCCACGTTTATCAATGCAGTCCCGCCAACCCTTCTAAAAGAATGTGTTTCAATAGCAGTTAGTAATTTCGCCTGAATATCCAGAGGCATGGAAGAGATTTCGTTTAGAAAGAGCACTCCACCATCGGCAATTTCCATTAAACCAGCCTTTTTACGGTCAGCGCTGGTGAATGCGCCAGCCTCATGCCCAAACAATTCCGATTCGAGCATCGTGCTTTGTATGGCTGCACAATTAATTGAAATAAAAGGTTTGTTGGCACGTGGGCCGCTCGCATGAATATACTTGGCGATCACATCCTTGCCTGTACCGGTTTCGCCTGTAATTAAAACCGAGACCTGTTTTTCTGAAGCCACTAGAGATTGACGTATGGAGGTTTTGACCATTTCATTTTCACCAACCACGAAATTGCTCTTATCCATCTGCGCTTCACGGTAGTGATCCAATTCACGCCGCATGGCAACAATTTCACTGGCGTGTTTTAACGATTTTTCGAGCTGCACGAAATTAATCGGTTTCTGAAGAAAATCCACTGCACCATTTTTCATGGCATCCACAGCAGTTTCTACATCGCCAAAACCGGTCATAATGATAAATGGTGGTCGATTCTGCATGGATGCAGTCTCGTACAGAAGATTTGGCCCATATTCTCCACCCAGCTGAACATCCAGCAGCACGACATCTCCCTCTCCCTTGCGGATTTTATCCCGTGCTTCATCCATCGTTGCGGCACCCAGCACTTCGTATCCTTTTTTTTCGAGATACCCACCGATGTTTACTCGCGCATTCTCTTCATCGTCAACAATTAATACTGAAATGCTCATTGATCATTCTCCGCCTTCTGCAGGGATTTTAACGGTAAACACTGTTCCACCAGGGAATGAGTTTACCCGAATACTTCCTTTGTGAGCAGTAACAATTTGCTTGGTGATGGCCAATCCCAGACCAGTCCCGGCCTTACGCGTGGTAACAAATGGCTCAAAGATGTGCTCCTGGATGTCTTGCGGGATACCAGGTCCATTATCAGAGATGCTGATCTCTACCGCAGGTCTGCCATCAATTTCAGTGCTCATCACCGCTTTTACAGCCAGGGTATCTCCACTATCTGTCATTGCTTCAACAGCATTTGAAATCAGGTTTGTGAACACATTCTCAAGTGAACGGGGATCACCGGTAATATTGACAACCTTTGGATCGACAAATAAAGTGGATTTTACGTTTACACGTGCTATCCGCGGTTGCCAGCGATCAAGGATACGTTTGAGGAATTGTTCCACACCAAAGGATTCAAATTTTAACTCGAGCGGCCGTGAGAAAGCAAGAAACGCTTCCATCAGGTGATTAAGCCGCGTGCAGTCTCCTTGCATGCGATTGATTACATCCATATTTGGGTCGTTTTCTGGCATAATCGCAGCCAATAATTGAAGACCCGTTGAGATGTTATTAATGGGATTGCGAACATCATGAGCAAAAGCCGCTGTATAATCCCCAAGAATTGCCCGGTGTTCAAGTTGTTGGGTGACCGCTTTGCTCTGTTCATGCTCACTGATATCAGTGAGCAGTACCATAATTGCTCGAGTTTCTTCACCTGATAATACCGGAATGACCTTGATCTGCACAGGAAAAGCCTGCCCATTCCTGCGATGCAAAGAGGCCTTGCCAATATCATTGGTGGTTTTTCCTTCTTGGGCTTCAATCAAAGCCGGCAGTAATCGATCAGTGCCAATCAGGATGTTATCAAAATTCTGGCCTCTGACTTCTTGCGCAGAATACCCCAACATCCACTCCACAGCCTGATTGATCTCAGTAATGACAAAATCGTTATCCAGAATGACAGCGCCCTCATTCATGTTCTCGAATGCCGTATTGCGCAGATTGGCAAAATCCTGCGTTTGTTCAATTTTTCTGTTCAGATTTTCAGCCAATAAGTTCTGCTGAAAAAGAGAAAGAGTCATCGCTGCCAGCAATTCCAGCAGATCAATCCCAAGTTTTGCTGGAGGCTCACCCCTTCCTGCAGCCACAAACAAACCAAACGCTCCGCCGCCCTGAATCAGTGGGGCTGATGCCAGGTAGTCTACCTGATTTTCGCGCGCAGAACGGTGAATTTCAGTCAACACTCGATTTTCTTTCAGCCATATATACGGTTTATCCAGCCGCATTAAGTCTGTAGAGGGTAATGTTTCAGCAAAACGCTCATCCTTACCGCTGGCAGCGATCATCCGCAGCCGCGGATAATCAGATTCGGCCTGGTAGAGACAGACATAATCACAACCTAGAATACTCTTTGACAAAAGGGTACTCTGCTGCAAGGCCATGGGTAGACTGGATTCATCGGATAGTTGGCTGAACTGCCGTAATTTCGTCAACAAATCGGGGAAAACTTGTTTATTCTCAATTTCTGGTGGTTTTTCAGGCAGAAAATTGATTACGATCCATTGGGCTGCCTGATCAATGAACTCAAAGCGTAATTTGTATTCAATTGCACTTTTTTCCCGCCTGTTTACCTTTACTTTTCGAATCTCCCCGGTAGAAACGGTCGAGAGATCAAGGTCAGGAAAGAGGATTTGAACCGGTTTATGTGCCAGATCCTGATTCGTGTACGAAACGATCTTCATCAGCCTGCTGTTAATAAACAACAAGCTCCGTGAGGTATTATCCACAAGAGCTGTTGGCAGTTCTTCAAAATTGAGCAGAGCAAAAATTTCGTTAAATCCGGGTTCTTTCTTAGCCTTTAACGAATCCGTGATCCGTTCAGTGATCGATCTCATGTGGCTTTTGTGGTTACCTTTCTCAAATGTGCAGGCAGGATTCCTTCAATGGCTCGGTATTTCGCTACCGTACGGCGGGCAACCTCGTACCCCCTCTGCCCCAGAATTTCCACCAAATCGGAATCGCTGTAAGGTTTGACTTCGTTTTCAATGATCTCTTTCAACTCACTACGGATATTCAGGCTCCTGTCAAAAAATGATGAGAGCGGAACTATCCGCTTGTTTGGCAATTGGACAGCTTTGTTGGCCACAGCTCTGGATATGGTGGATTCGTGCACTTCCAGTTCACGTGAAAGTTGGGCTCTGGTGACAGGTTTGATATATTTTTCTCCCTTGATTATATAATCCCTTTGCATTCCCACAACCCGCATGAGTAATCTTTCCATGGTGTGATTTCGCTGCTGCAGGCACTTCACAAAAAGCGAAGCTTTTTCAAGGTCTTGTTTCAACTCTGGTTTTGCATCTTCACTGGCCTGTCGGATAGCCTGTTTAAACAATGGATTCACCTGTAAAGTTCCACTAATAGGCATAATAATTTCCACAACGAGCGGCCGGTTTGGATCATCATTTAAGTAACTGATCAGGATATCTGGCTGGTGATAGACTTGGGTTTCTTCAACCGCTGGCTGACGGGTATCTCCCCAATGCGATCTGGCAGGGAAGGGATTTAAATTTTCTGCGATAAATTTTGCCGCCTCGCTCACCTTTCGTACAGAAACGTTATAACGGTGCGCTAATTCAGCATATTGGTGATGGCTTAATTGATCCATACATTCCCTTACAAGGATTTCTGCAAGTTCAGGGACTTCACCCGCTTCTGCCAATACTTGCAATTGCACAAGCAGAGCATCGGTCGTCGTGCACGATCCAACTCCAATTGGGTCCGCCAGCTGTATGATATGTTGCACCTTTTCCACTTCAGAGAGCGTCACATGGGTATATCGGGCAACATCCATTAAACTTGTAGTCAACAAGCCATCTTCATCGAGATGGGTAAGTAAAAAGGCCGCTAATCCGCGCTGTTCTGGTTTCAGATCTGGCGCGATCTGCCTTAGAACGTAGGTAGGCAGGTCTTCAGTTGCAGGGGCAAACGGCTCATCGTCAATTTCAGTGTCAATATAATCTTTTTGAGGAATGAATTCTTCACGTGGAGAAAGAAAAACAACCGGTTCGTTGGATTCAATGTTGGAAGGCAAACTACAAATCGGGCACTTTCCAGGTTCGGTGAGCAGCCGGTGACATGTTGGACAACGTCTTTCTTCTACCATTTCCAGAGCCGGGTTTGAGGCCAATTCCGAATCGATTTCCTGCTTCAGTTCATCTGCAGTGAGTGACAATAAAGTCATTGTTTGCGCAAGATGGGCTGTGGTAAGTGGACGGATGGATTGATGTTGAACTTGGAACATAGGCTGCCTCTTATTGAAATGAGTATAGCGGATATTTATTCTTCGTGCAAGTTTTATGCCAGCTCATTTCAAAGAAAATGATAGAATACACAAGAGGTGTCAATGACAGATTTGATCGTTGTGGGTGGAGGATTAGCCGGATGTGAAGCCGCGTGGCAGGCAGCTCGTCGAGGATTAAAAGTGTCTCTGTACGAAATGCGCCCCGGGGTTTCAACAGGCGTTCATACAACGGATTTTCTTGCCGAACTTGTTTGCTCCAATTCTTTGGGTGCGGTACAAAGAAACACCCCTGCCGGTTTACTCAAGCATGAACTCCATTTAATAAATTCATTTGTCCTTCAATGCGCTGAAGAAAACGCGCTGCCCGCCGGAAAAGCGCTGGCTGTCGACCGCGAAAGGTTCTCGGCCCTGGTCACTGAACGACTGGGCAACCATCCAAACATTGCCATCATTCGACAGGAAATTAAAAAAATTCCCGATTCCCCTGCCATTATTGCCACAGGCCCTCTTACATCAGCGAGTCTCTCTTCTGAAATCTCTCATTTCCTCGGAGAAGAATTCGTTTTTTTCTATGATGCCATAGCCCCCATCGTTACCCTCGAAAGCATCGATTTATCAAAAACCTTTCGCGGTTCACGTTATGAACAGGAAAATGAGTCAGAAGGAGATTATTTAAATTGCCCGCTAACCGAATCGGAATATTTCGATTTTCTCAATGAACTCTTAATTGCTGAACAAATCGAAATGAGAGAAATTGATTCAAATGTTCGTGACGGAGTGAATGCCGGAAGCAGGCGGTTTTTCGAAGCCTGTCTGCCGATTGAAGTTCTGGCTGCCAGAGATCCCAAGGCATTAACTTATGGGCCGTTGCGTCCGGTTGGATTGCGCAATCCCCATGATAACAGTCACCCGTACGCTGTCCTTCAATTAAGGCAGGACAATCTTGCCAACACCCTGTACAACCTGGTGGGTTTTCAAACCAATCTCAAGTTTACCGAACAAGAACGCGTATTTCGCAAGATACCCGCACTGGCACACGCGGAATTTGTGCGTTTTGGCCAGATGCATCGCAACACGTTCATTGCTTCACCAAAATTTTTATTGCCAACACTACAATATAAAAACCGGAGTGACCTCTTCTTTGCCGGTCAAGTTGCAGGCATTGAGGGGTATACCGGGAACATTGCTTCAGGTTTGATTGCGGGAATTAACGCGTTTCGAGTGTTAAAGGGTCAAGAGCCGCTAACCTTTCCAGCAGATACGATGATTGGCGCACTGCATCACTATATTTCGAGTGCAGATGTTGAACATTTTCAACCAATGAAAGCCATTTTTGGCTTGCTCCCCCCTTTGGAACACCGGCCTCAATCCAGAAAGGACAAGGGCTTCGCCTATTCTAAACGAGCATTGAGATCTCTACAGCATTACATTACCGAAAATCATTTGGGTGGTGACCTGTTATGAAAAGGAAATGGCTGATTTTCTTAATTCCTGCCGTTTTAATCTCGGCGGCAGCATTATTTCTGTTTAGATTCCCCTTTCGCACAACAGAAAAAACACAATCATTTGATGCACAGCGCGCTTATCAGCACGTCTTGACGCAGATCGATTTCGGCCCACGTACACCAGGCTCAACGGCGCAGGAATATTTTATTGAATATGCTTCAAATGAGCTGGAAAATTTTGGCTGGCAGGTTGAAATCCAAAACACCGAAATCATGGGTCATTCCATCCGCAATATCATCGCCCGCCGGGGAACAGGGCCTGAATGGGTGATCCTTGGGGCGCATTATGACAGCCGATTCCATGCCGATGAAGACGCAGATCCAACAAAAGCGGCGCAGCCGGTTGCCGGTGCTAATGATGGAGCATCTGGAGTGGCTGTTCTTTTAGAACTCGCCAGAGTAATTCCACAGGATATCAATAAGGAAATATGGTTGGTTTTTTTCGATGCTGAAGATCAGGGCCGTTTGCCAGGCTGGGATTGGATTCTGGGTTCGCGCGCATTTGTGCAAGAACTGGTAGGCAAACCTGATGCAGTGGTGGTAATCGATATGATCGGAGATTCTGATCTCAATATCTACCGTGAGATGGCATCTGACCAATCACTAACAGATGAAATTTGGGAAACGGCCGCCAATTTAGGGTTTTCAGGCACATTCATTGATGAAAACAAGTATTCGATTCTCGATGATCACGTACCCTTTATCGATGCTGGAATCCCGGCAATCGATATCATAGATATTGAGTATGATTACTGGCACACCAGTGAAGATACTGCAGACAAAGTGTCTCTACGTAGTCTGGAAATTATTGGCATGACTTTGCTCACCTGGCTGAATAAATAAAAGCATTTGGCAATTTTCACAGGCTGTCGTAAACTTAGGTATATCGTATTTCAAAATTCATTTTCGAGGTCTCCAGAATAATGAACAAAACAACTGCGTTCGTCCCGCCTGCTCATCGGATTTCATCCTTTGAGCCTTATTTTTTTGCTTCACTGGGAAAAAAGATCGCACAAATGAAGAAACAGGGTACGGATGTTATCCGTATCGATATGGGCTCTCCTGATTTGCCCCCCGCCAGATTTATCATCGACGAGTTAATCAAAGAAAGCCAAAAAGCAGATACCCATGGTTACTCGCCAATCGGTGGAACACCCGCATTCAAAAAGGCAGTTGCGGAATATTATCTCAATCGTTTTGAAGTCACCCTTGATCCATCCACTGAGGTCGTAGGCTTGATCGGTTCTAAGGAAGGTCTATTCAATCTCAGCCAGGTCATTCTCAACCCAGGAGACATCGCGCTTGTTCCTGATCCAGGCTACCCTGTGTATAGCGCCAGTGGAATCATTGCCGGCGGAGAGGTCGTGCACTTCCCATTGCTGGCCGAAAATCAATTTATTCCTGATTTAAAAGCCATTCCAGTTGATGTATTGGAGCGGGCAAAGATCCTCTGGTTAAATTATCCGAATAACCCAACCGGTGCAGTCGTCACAATGGCGTTCTTTGAAGAAGTGGTTTCATTTGCTCGAAAACATAAAATCTTAATTGCTCACGACGCGCCTTATGTAGATATCTGTTTTGATGGTTATATCGCGCCATCCATCCTTCAGGTTCCAGGGGCGAAAGAAGTGGCGGTGGAATTCAACTCCCTTTCGAAAACTTACAATATGGCCGGATGGCGTCTAGGCATGGCCGTTGGAAACCCGGATGTGATTGATTACCTCTTTACTTATAAAAGTCAGATGGACACATCCAATTTCGGCCCAATCTTCTCAGCCGGTGTCGCCGCCCTTACAGGCGATCAAAGTTGGCTCGAAGAACGCAACCAGGTGTACAGGGAACGTCGTGATCTGGTTGTAGATGGTCTGCGCAGCGCGGGTTTAACCCTTGATGTTCCCAAAGCAGCCATATACGTATGGGCACACCTGCCGCAAGGTGAGACAAACTCGATCGAGTTTTGCTCGCGTATGCTGGATGAAACCGGCGTCAGTACCACACCTGGCATCATTTACGGCAAACATGGTGAAGGTTTCTTGAGAGTATCATTGGGTACCTCCACCCAACGCATCAAAGAGGCCATGGATCGGCTTTCAGACTGGAAACGTTAATTTATGTCAAAACCTTCTCTCCCCACAGCTGCTCCGCGAGAAAAGGCATTTCTTGTAGGGGTCGAGATTCGCAGTGAGACACCTTTGATATCGCTTGAGGATTCTCTGGCTGAATTGGGGCGGCTGGCTGAGACAGCCAATCTTGAAATCGTGGGAGAAACGACTCAAAAATTAGATACCCCGAACCCTGCCACCTTCATCGGATCAGGAAAAGTGGAGGAAATCGCATTATTGGCCGAAGAAACGATGGCAGATATCATCATCTTCGATATCGAGCTGTCTCCACGCCACCAGCGCGAACTCGAGGAACGATTCGGTTCTCATTTACGGGTGATCGATCGAACAGCATTAATCCTTGATATTTTCGCGCAGCATGCACACACAAGTGAAGGTATTCTTCAGGTCTCACTGGCGCAATATGAATACCGCCTTCCCCGCTTGACTCGCGCCTGGACTCACCTTGCGCGTCAGGCGGGCGGTGGGGGTGGCCGCACAGGTTCGGTGGGTGGTGTTGGTTTACGAGGTCCTGGTGAGACACAGCTCGAGGTAGATCGCCGCGAAATACGTAAACGGATCTCGTTTCTAAAAAAAGAGCTAGAAAAGGTGCGTGCTCACCGTCAACGCTACAGATCACAGCGTAAACGATCTCGAATTCCATTAATTTCAATCGTGGGATATACGAATGCCGGCAAATCGACGTTGCTTAACCGCCTGGCGCACTCAGACGTCTTGGTAGCTGATCAATTATTCGCCACCCTTGACCCCACCACAAGGCGGATAGAACTACCAGGAGGTCACCAGGCACTAATCACTGATACTGTCGGGTTTATTCAAAAACTACCTACCCAGTTAATCGCAGCTTTTCAAACCACTCTCGAAGAGATTAGTGAAGCGGATCTACTGATCCATGTAGTAGATATCACTCACCCCAACGCATTGGAACAAGCCCGCTCTGTTGAAGACACCCTCAAAGAGATCAACGCAGAACATATTCCGATGGTTGTTGCCCTAAACAAGATCGACCGCCTTCCACAGCCAGAAATCGCCAATGAGTTATTAAGCGGGTTTCCTAAGGCAGTCGGCATTTCTGCGTTGACCGGCAGCGGCTTGCCGGAATTGCTTCAGGCGGTAGAAACTGAGCTCTATGAAAATTATTCCGAAATATCGGTCCAGATTCCCTATACCGATGGTCAATTAATCTCGCTTTTTCACGAACAAGGGCAGGTCGTACGTATTGAACATTCTCGCAAGGGCGTTTTTATTCAGGGGTTAATTCCCGGAAGATTAATGGCACGCTTCAATCCATATCAGTCATCAGCACATGCTTTTGATGACACAGAAGATGACCTTCTCGAAGAGAACGAATAATTGAGTGTGACTTTGAAATTTAAAGAAAAAACGGGCGCAAGCCCGTTTTTCTATTCGTTCTTACTTTTTCTTTGCTTCTTTTTCAAGATGGAGCACTTCCCGACCCTGATACTGCCCGCAATTCGGGCAAACGGTATGAGGAAGTCTCATCTCTCCGCAATTACTGCACTGAACCAGATTAGCTGTGGTGAGTGCATCCTGAGCACGCCTGCGGTCGCGTCGGCCTTTAGAAAGTTTTCGTTTTGGAAGAGGAACCATTTCAATACTCCTGTCAAAAATTCCTACCCGTCATGATTTGACAGGCTGATGGATTATACATAAAACCCCTCTAACCGTCAACCTTAAATCGCAAACTTCCAAACTCTTTCCGCAGGGTTGAATGAAATTTGACTAATGAGGTAAAATCTCTGTATGGAAATTAATATTGCAATAGCAAAAATCAATAAATATGCTGTTTCCGAAAGCGGCGATACCCTTGAGGTCGTAGAACGGCCTAATGGAGGTGTATCGGTGGTTTTAGCAGATGGGCAAACCTCAGGGCGGGGAGCGAAAGCCATCTCGACCATGGTCGTGCGCAAAGTCATCAGTCTGCTAGCCGATGGCGTGCGCGATGGTGCTGCAGCAAGGGCTGCGTCCGATTATCTATTCACAGAAAGAAATGGTAAAGTAACCGCTTGCCTTAATATCCTTTCTGTTGATTTACAGACAGGAACGATTGTCATCTCTCGTAATAACCCAACACCCGTCTTTATTGCCCGTGATGACAAGATCGAATGTATTTCCACTGACAGTCCCTCCATCGGAACATCTCGCAATATTCGTCCTTCTATTACAGAATTCCCGCTTGAAAGCGGCATCACCATCGTACTTTATACCGATGGAATTAAATTTGCTGGAGATCGAACCGGCCAAAAACTCGATATATGCACCATCCTCGAGGCGATGTTGGAAGAAGAAAACCCTTCAGCGCAGGAGATTGCCGATTCCATCCTTGCGCAGGCCATTCGATTGGACAATAATCGCCCTAACGATGATATGAGTGTGGTCGTACTACGGTCCACTCCTCACGAAACTGATCAAATAAGGCGTATGACCGTACGCCTGCCAGTGGTTCCGATGTATAACCACTAAAATCAGATCACGAATGGAACGAGGAGCCCCCTCGTTCATTTCTTCATTATGGAAAATGTCAGGCCCAAACCTCTGATCGGGATCGTCGGCGTTTGTGCTTCTGGAAAAACCACACTCAACGCTGGCTTGACCGCGCTTGGTTTTAATTGCCGCCATATTGCGCAGGAGCACTCTTACGTCCCTACGATGTGGCGCAGGATCACAAATCCCGACATTTTGATCTATCTTGAAGTCTCCTATGAAAACACCATCGTGCGAAAATCTCTCAATTGGACGAGAGACGAATACGCCCAGCAACTTTTCCGCCTCCAAGATGCGATCGAAAATGCTCAAATTCACATCAATACCGATGATCTCACCCCTCAACAATTGATTGATCGAGCCGTAATAGAACTGCAAACATACCTGAACGGTTGAAGAACGATCATCCATGTAAATACTTTGAGGTATAATTCTTTCGTTCACGCCAGCTACGGCTGGATTTTGATTTCATCGGAGGTCGAACAATCTATGGATCGTCGCTATGTAAAATTGATTGTGATCCTTGTTCTTGTGGCTTTGATCGTTTGGGTGGATCTCCCCCGCGCTGAAGGCCAGACCGGAATAAAGATCGGAAGTTTTGAGCGCACTTTAAATCCCGTTTTAGGTCTAGACCTGCGCGGCGGTATGCAGGTTCTTCTTAGTCCTCAGCCAGGTGTAACCGCCAGCCGTACCGACCTGGAAGATACCAGCAAAATCCTTGAAAGCCGCGCTAACGGCCTCGGTGTTAGTGAAGTCATTTTCCAGGTTTCTGGAGATAAATATATCCTGGGTGAATTCCCTGGTCTCACGAACACTGAAGATGTCATTGCCTCGATTAAACAAACCGGTTTGCTGGAGTTTGTTGATACGGGCAGTACCTTCATGAACCCCGGTGATTCGATCGTAACCGACTATGTTGTTGGTGACACCACTTCATCACCAACCGCAGAACCAACGACAACCGCCACAGTGGAACCAACCGTCACACCAGAAACAGCAGATGGAACAGCAGAAACCACAGTTTGGCATACCATTATGACCGGTAAAGATATTGAATCAGTTACTGTCACAACCGGCGAAACTGGGGGCTACGCAGTTGATTTTGTGTTAACGGCAGAAGGTGCAAAAATATTCAAAGACCATACAACAACCAACGTTGGTAAAGCCCTGACGATCGTTCTTGATAAGAAGGTTATCTCAAGCCCCCAAATCAGCACCGCAATTACTGAAGGGAAAGGACAGATCACCGGTAACTTTGATTACGATAGAGCGAACAACCTGGCCGTTACCCTGCGCTACGGCCGCCTTTCTGTCCCGGTTGAAATTGTCGAAAGCCGTGTGGTTGGTCCAACCCTTGGTACAGATTCTTTACAGAAAAGCCTTCTAGCAGGTCTGATCGGGTTTGCCATTGTTGCTTTGTTTATGATCATATATTACCGCCTGCCTGGTGGCGTTGCCGTGGTCGGAATTGCAATCTACGCTGGGCTTACCTTCGCATTATTCAAACTGATCCCGGTCACCCTCACACTCTCGGGTATTGCAGGTTTCTTGCTCTCAACCGGTAGTGCATTAGACGCGAACATTCTGATCTTTGAAAGACTTAAGGAAGAATTACGAAACGGGCGCACATTGAGACAGGCTGTGGATATGGGATGGAAACGCGCCTGGCCTTCGATCCGCGATTCAAATATCGCCACAATTATCACCAGCATTATTCTATTCTGGTTTGGTTCAACCTTCGGTGCCACAGTGGTCAAAGGATTCGCGGTAACACTCTCATTGGGTGTGTTTGTCTCCCTCTTTACTGCTTTCTTCATTACGCGCACGTTCTTGAGCATTGTGATCGATTTTATCAAGCCTGAACACCGCCAAAAGTGGTTCGGTGCATAGGAGGATGCCCAATGCTAAACATTTTAGGTAAACGCTACTTTTTCTTTGCATTATCTTTGTTGATCATCATTCCAGGACTTATCATGCTGGCTGTGAATGGAATGCCTCTATCGATCGATTTTAAAGGCGGCACGCTTCTCGAAGTGCGCTTTGAAAATGGGCAGTTTCCAACTACAGAATCGATTAAGAAGATTTACGATCAAAATGGAATTAAAGACCTGCAGGTTCAATCCACCAGTGAGGGTTCACTTGTTTTACGCTCTTCTGAATTGAGCGAGTCAGTAAAAAATACTATCCTGGGTGAATTGAAAAACACAGTCAACAGCGATGTAATCATCCTCAAAGCAGATACGGTTGGTCCATCAATCGGTAAAGGTGTCACCCAGCGAGCCGTTCAAGCCGTAAGCCTCGCCGCGATTGCCGTTGTCTTATATATCTGGTTTGCATTCCGCAAAGTGCCACATGCGTTCCGTTATGGTGTTTGCGCGATTATCGCTATGGTCCATGACGTATTATTGGTGTTAGCCCTCACGGGTTACGGTGCGAAATTCTTTGGCTGGCAGGTCGATTCCCTCTATCTGACCGCCCTCCTTACAGTGGTCGGTTTCTCCGTACAGGATAAGATCGTTGTGTTCGACCGCATCCGTGAAAATAGCAGCATTTATCGCAAGCTTGATTTCGAAAAACTGGCCAACCACTCCATTGTCCAGACGTTACAGCGTTCGATCAACACCCAATTAATGACCGTTGAATTCCTCCTGCTGTCTCTGGCGTTATTTGGTGGTGTCACCCTGCGTGAATTTGCTGTGATTCTTCTTGTTGGGCTTCTCAGTGGTACGTATTCCTCAATTTTTATCGCAGCCCCGCTGCTGGTCGTTTGGGAAAAGAAGGAATGGAAAACCTGGTTCCACAAAAATCAGGAGACTACTGCTTAGTGAATCGTATCGAAAAAAGTTCTGGATTAACCACCAGAACTTTTTTTATGCGATCTAATCGGCGCAAGCGGTTTTGAAATTTCAAACATGGAGAATATTTATGCGTAAAGAAGTTGTTCTGATAACAGGTGCAAACGGAGAAATCGGACACGGCCTCATCAGCCATCTTGGAGAATCTGGCGACACAAAGATCATTGCCATGGATGTTCAACCCCTCGATGCATCCCTGCTGCCCCTTTGCGAGCGCTTCATTCAGGGCGACATCCTTGACAACCTCCTTCTCGGACGCCTGGTGGCCGAATATGATATTCGAACGATTTATCATCTGGCATCCATCCTTTCAACCAAAGCTGAATACAATCCTGAGACTGCACATCGTGTCAATGTTGAAGGCACGCTCAACTTGCTTCGACTGGCTGTTGAGCAATCTTCCTGGCAGGGCAAGCCAGTAAAATTCCTATATCCCAGTTCGATTGCGGCTTATGGCCTCCCGTCGCTCGAAGTAAAGAACAAAGCTGGGAAGATCAAGGAATGTGATTGGTGTGCACCAACCACAATGTATGGCTGTAACAAACTTTATTGTGAGCATCTTGGAAGGTACTACAGCCGTTACTACAGACAGCTGGCTGCTGATGAAGTAAAACATACAGTTGATTTTCGCTGTCTGCGCTTCCCTGGGTTAATCAGTTCGGTGACCATTCCGACGGGTGGAACAAGTGATTACGGACCTGAAATGCTGCATCATGCCGCGCAGGGTAAACCTTACGCATGTTTTGTTCGCCCCGATGCAAAGCTCCCGTTTATGGTCATGCCTGATGCCATCAAATCTCTACTGGAACTTGAAGCTGCGCCGCGAGAAAATCTGAAACAAATGGTTTACAACGTTACCAGTTTTAGCCCCACTGCCGAAGAATTCATGGTCAGGGTAAAAAAGGCATTCCCGAATGCAGTAATCACCTTCGAACCTCACCCTGCCCGGCAAAACATCGTGGATTCCTGGCCTGCTGATGTAGATGACAGTGCAGCCACCAGAGATTGGGGATGGAAACCTGATTACAACGAGCAAAGGGCATTCGATGAATATTTGATCCCATCGATTAAAGCCAGATATGCATCATGACCTGGCTGCAAATCTCTGGATTTCGAATGGTTACAAGTATTTTCTCTTCAGTATCAAGAGAATTGATTAATCGCTTCGCTTGTGACAAGATCAAGTTCTAAAAGCGGCATGTATAATCAATGGCACGCTCAGAAACTAATGAAACTGATATGAAGATCATATATGGTCATCATTCAACGATTGATTTATGACGAATTGTCATAATATTGGGTACTTTTGTTTTGATAAAAATGTATACAATGAAAGTGTTCTTTTAGGTTTACCGTCATTATTTGTTGTATACGAGTTCATACTTGAAGAATAACCTAAAACAATATCATTTGGAGGAACTGCTGTGGATAAGAAAGTATTAAACAAGATGCTCAGACCAAAATCAGTAGCGGTCGTGGGTGCTTCCGCTACACCTGGAAAGATCGGATATTCTGTAATCAGTAACCTTTTAAAAGACGGATACAAAGGCAAGATTTATCCGATTAACCCGAAAGAAACTGAAATCCTGGGGGTTAAATGCTATGCTGAACTTAAAGACGTACCCGGTGAGATCGATTCTGCCGTGATGTGCGTCCCTGCCAAAGCAATGGTCCAGATGACCGAAGAATGTGGCAAAAAGGGTGTCAAAGGATTGATCGTTATTACCTCTGGTTTTAGCGAAATTGGCCGCAAAGACCTCGAAGATGAAATTGTGAATATTGCTAAACGCTACGGAATGCGTATTCTTGGACCAAACATTGTCGGTTCATTGTCCAACTCAGATAAATTCAATGGCTCATTCTGCCCCAGCCTCCCCCTGCCTGGTAAGGCCTCTCTGGTCTCCCAGTCTGGCGCTCTTTTAATTGCGCTGGCCATGGCTACCTGGACGCGTAAGGTTGGTTTTGACAAACTCATTTCCATCGGTAACATGGCTGATGTTGATTTCGCTGACCTGATTGAGTGGTTCAACGATGATGATGATACTTCTTGTGTTTCACTTTACATTGAAGGTTTAAAGAACGGCCGCCGCTTTATTGACGCTGCAAAGAACTCTAAGAAGCCCATCATTGCTTTGAAATCTGGTGTTTCTGCGCATGGCGCGGCAGCAGCCGCCTCGCATACTGGTTCACTTGCTGGTGCTGCAAAAGTGTACGGCTCAGCTTTCAAACAGGCTTGTGTCATTCAGGCTTCAGACCTCGACAACCTCTTCGATCGCACCCTTGGCCTCTCCTCCCAGCCTCCAATGAAGGGTGACAACCTGCTTGTGCTCACCAACGGTGGTGGTGTAGGCGTACTTGCAACAGATGCAGCTGAGCGCTACGGTGTTCCATTGAAGTTTGCTCCAGAGGACGTACAGGCTGAAATGAAGAAACACATGCCTGAATTCGGTTCAGCCAAGAACCCGGTCGATATGACGGGTATGGCTGGAAACGAATGGTATTATGAGACCGTAAAATATGCCATCAGCAATAAATGGACAGACGGTCTGGTAATCCTCTATTGTGAGACTTCCATTACGAACCCGCCTGAAATCGCTGAAAGCATCAAACGCGCTATCGACGACAGTGGTGTCAAAGATAAACCGGTCACCGTTTCCTTTGTGGGTGGTGATAAATCAGATGAGGCAATCGCCTGGCTTAACGAACATGGTATCCCGGCTTTCTTTGCTCCTGATGTGGCTGTGAACGTTATCGCCGCACTGCGCGAATACGCGATCCTGCAAGAACAGAAGAACAACACCCGTGTCAAGCCAAATGAAAAAGCCATGAAGAAATCCATGGAAATCATCGAAGCTGCCCGCAAAGACGGACGGACTGCATTGACCGAGATCGAAGCCAAAGCAATCTTCGAAGCTTATGGAATGCCCACAACCAAGATCGCACTTGCGAAGACTGAAGAAGAAGCCGTTGCTGCTGCTAAGAAGATCGGCTATCCTGTCGTCATGAAGATCGTCTCTCCTGATATTCTGCATAAATCAGATGCCGGCGGTGTCAAGGTGAATATTAAGGATGAGGCTGCAGCACGCGAAGCCTACAACACCATCATGAAGAATGCGAAAGCCTACAAAGCCGACGCCAATATTCATGGAATTGCAGTACAGGAAATGGCTCCCTGGGGTACTGAGGTTATTCTGGGCTCCATCAATGACCCCACTTTCGGACCTACCCTCATGTTCGGTCTGGGCGGCATCTTCGTGGAAGTTCTCAAAGATGTTACCTTCCGTGTTTCACCTGTTTCACCTGTAGAAGCAATGGATATGATCAATGAGATTAAAGGTGCAAAAATCCTGGCTGGAGCCAGAGGTGAAGCCCCACGTGACCGCAAAGCTCTCGCGAATTCGATTGTGAACTATTCATCGATGATCCTTGATCTGAAAGATGAAATTGCTGAATCTGACGCGAATCCCTTCCTTGTTTATGCAGAAGGTGAAGGCTTGAAGGTAGCCGACGCCAGAATCATTCTCAAAAAGAAGTAAAAATTATCGTTCTAAAAACGCTTCCGAGAATTCGGAAGCGTTTTTTTTATTTCTGATAGAACTGACGCGAAGCGCCTACCCATGGGGTCCCCAACCTGTGTCGTTCGGGTATGGTCACTTTGTTTAATTTTTGCGCGATTTTCGCTGCCGAAACTGCAACGGTTCCCCAATCTTCATTACTAAGCGCGTTGCGCATATTCTTTGCGGTAACACCTGCCCATTCCCATTCCAACCTGAATTTGTCTGCTTTTACCCAATATCCTCTTTTTTCCCAGGCTTCAACTGATGAGTCGATATTCCCGGCGATCTCTTCCAAGGCCAAAACAACGTAGGCGGTTAAATCCTTCGTTTCCTGGTTAGGTTCACTCTGCTTCATTAATTCTCTAAGAGCCAGGACGATCGTTTTTGTTAAGCGCGTCCTTTCTTTTCCAGCGTTGTCAGGTGAATAAATTGTAGCCAATGAATACTCCTTGCATAAACAAATATTAACAAAGTTCATATTATATCCCTTATTGACGCCCCTCCCCCTTCCGCTTATAATTCTTTGGCATTTGGGGAAATGCTGGAATTGGCAGACAGGCATGACTTAGGATCATGTGTCGAAAGACGTGAGGGTTCAAGTCCCTCTTTCCCCACCATATCTTTAATTCTGATTTGAAGGAAAAAGACATTGAAAATAACTACTGAAGCACGTGACGATCATCAAATGAAGGTTGTGGCGGAAGTTGAAGCCAACTCTCTAGAAAAATATAAGAAACAGGCCGCCCGTAAAATCGCTGGTCAGGCAAAAATTCCTGGTTTCAGACCTGGAAAAGCCCCCTACGATGTCATTGCACGCATATACGGCGAACCAGCTATCGAAGAAGAAGCTATCGAGCTGATGGTTAAAGATATTTACCCCCAGATGCTCGATGAAGCGAAAATCAATCCTGCTGCCCCTGGTACGCTCGAAGACATTGTGAAAGAGGATCCTCTAAAGTTCACCTTTGTGGTACCTCTGGAACCCACTGTCGACCTGGGAAAATACCGCGAAATCCGCAAAGAATACGCCCCAAAACCAGTAACCCAGACACAGATTGATGAGTTCATCAAGCGCCTGCAGCGCACTTATGCCACAGCTGAACCTGTGGATCGCCCTGCGGGTAAAGATGACCTTGTTTACGTCAAGATCGATGCCATCATTCTGGAACCTGCTGAGGGTGAAAAAGCGGAGTTACTCAAAGACTCGCCATTACAGCTCGTGATTGGTGAAAACGACCCTGAAGAGAATGGTTTTCCCTATCCCGGATTCGGCGATGCTTTAATTGGCCTGTCTGCAGACGAACAAAAGAAGTTCAAATACACCTACCCCAATGATTCCAGATATGAGAAGCTTCGGGGTAAAGAAGTTGAGTTCAATGTAACCATGCAGAGCGTGAAACATCTTACTCTTCCTGAATTGAATGATGATTTCGCGCACATGTTTGGAGATTACGAAACTTTAGACCAACTTAAAGAAGCGGCCAAAACGCAGATTGAAGCCCGAAGTAACGCAGAATATGACGATGATTATTTCAACGCCATCCTTGATGAATTGACTTCCGCTGCTACCATCAAATATCCACCCCAGGTGCTTGAACACGAGATGGATCATGTCGTCGAAGACATCACTCACGATCTATCCAATAAGCACATGGAATTGGATACTTACTTAAAAACGATCAATAAGGATAAAGAAGCCTGGATGGAAGAAGAGGTCAAACCTGCCGCCAGAAAACGCCTTGAGCGGTCGCTTGTGCTCGATGAGCTTTCTCGCGTCGAAAAAATCCAGGTTGGAAAAGAAGATCTACAATCGGAAGTCACCAATATCCTGGGTGAACTCTCTCAGTCTGTTGACACCAAGAGGTTAGAAAAGCAGCTTAAATCAGAGCGCGTGGCCAACGCGTTAACCATGCAGGCTGCTAATCGTGTGCTGAATCGCAATATCTTCCGTCGCCTCAAAGATATTGCCACGGGTAAAGCAGAAGAAGCACCTGTTGAAGAAGCTGCGCCCGCCAAGCCAAAATCAACCGTAAAGAAAGCGGCCAAATCGTCAGATTCTGAAGCAGTCGAAAAGGTCCCTGCCAAGCCTAAAAAGAGCAAACAGGTCAGTGAATCTGCCGAATAACATTTATGGTGAGGATTTTACAAGGAGGTAATATGAAAATCCCCGATTTCAAGAACGTTATCCCGATGGTCATCGAGTCATCAGGACGCGGTGAACGGGCTTATGATATCTATTCTCTCTTGTTTAGAGAACGGATTATTTTTGTAGGCACTCCCATCGACGACCAGGTTGCGAATGCGGTGGTTGCCCAGTTATTGGTACTCAGTCGTGAAGACCCTGACGCAGATATTCAAATGTATATCAATTCCCCCGGCGGACAAATCTATTCCGGCCTGGCGATTTACGACACGATGAAAATGATCCCCAACAAGATCAGCACCGTAGCTGTTGGGGTAACTGCTTCCTTTGGCACCGTTTTGCTTGCTGCCGGAACCAAAGGTAAACGTTATGCGCTGCCACATGCCACTATTCACATGCACCAACCTCTCGGTGGAGCAGAAGGTCAGGCATCTGATATCGAGATCCAGGCGCGAGAAATCCTACGCCTGAAGGCGCGTTTGATGAGCATCCTCTCCGAATCCACGGGGCAAAAGCTGGAAGTGATCGAGCGTGACACCGATCGCAACTTCTATCTCGATGCACAGGCAGCAGTGGAATACGGCCTGGTTGACCAGGTTCTCACTCCACCCGAACATTAAGTTTATGAGAGCGCAGCGAGCCGGGTGGCATAAGCTATCCGGCTCGTTTTATGAGGTGCTATGAATCTTCAAATATTATCAGGCATTAAATCATTGATCCTCGATATGGATGGCGTTCTGTGGCGCGAATCTGCCCCTATCGGTGATCTGCCTCATATATTCCAAAAAATCAAACAATTGAACCTCAAAGTTGTGTTGGCCACCAACAACGCCACCCGCACTCCCCGCCAATATGTCGAGAAACTCGCCAGTTTTGGTGTTGAAGTAACAGAAGATCAAGTCATCAATTCTTCAATGGGAGTGGCTTATTTACTCTCAAAGAGATTTCCTGATGGTGGTTCGGTTTACGTCGTTGGAGAGTCTGGCCTAGTGCAGGCACTTGAGGATGCGGGGTTTCACCAGTCAGAAGATAACTGCCTGGCAGTGATTGTCAGCATGGACCGTAATATTAATTTTGAAAAAATGAAAAAAGCAACCCTCTTAATCCGCAGTGGTGTACCCTTTTATGGTACCAACCCTGACCGCACTTACCCCACGCCCAGGGGGCTAATTCCTGGAGCCGGTGCAATCATTGGTGCAATTGAAATTGCCACTGATGTCGCCCCCATCATCGCTGGAAAACCCAATCCTACCTTATATGAGTTTGCTCTCGAAAGATTGGGTACCACACCTCAAGAAACCTTAATTGTGGGTGACAGACTGGAAACAGATGTCACTGGTGGTCAACGCCTTGGCTGTCCGACAGCTCTGGTACTGTCAGGTATCGCTACCCGTGAACAGGCAGAGAGACACCAGCCTGCTATTGATTTCATTGTTCCAACCCTCGGAGACCTGGTTAATTTATTCGATGAGCGTTAAACCTTTTTTCTTCGATCTTGACATCGCAGATCTCAAGGAGCATTTTAAGGTTCTGAATGAACCTCCATTCCGCGCTCAACAGTTGTGGCAGGCTATGTATGTTCAGCTGGAACATGACCCTCAGCAGATCACAACCTTACCCAAATCTTTAAGAACCAAGCTTCAAGAATCAATGGAGTTTTCACGTTTAAATCCCATTGACCGTCTTGTTTCATCGGATGGAGAAACCGTTAAAACGCTTTTTCGCCTGCCTGATGGTCTGAGCATCGAAGCGGTATTAATGCATTACGATGAACGCGATACTTTATGTATTTCGTCACAGGCAGGGTGTGCAATGGGATGTGTCTTCTGTGCAACCGGCCAAATGGGATTCAAACGCAACTTGAGCTCTGGTGAGATCATAGAACAGGTCATTTACTATGCCCGAGAACTTGCAAGAGAAAAAAAAGTCGTTACGAATATTGTCATCATGGGTATGGGTGAACCCTTTCATAATTATGAAGCTGTGATGAGCGCGATAGACCGCTTGAACGATCCCCGAGGTTTAAACCTCGGGGCCAGAAGATTCACCATCTCCACCGTCGGTGTTGTGCCAATGATCAGACAATTTGCTACTGAAAAACGCCAGGTGAATCTTGCCATCAGCCTGCATGCAGCCAACGACGCCTTACGTAGTAAGCTGCTGCCCATTAACCGTAGATACCCGCTGCAAGATCTGATGCAGGCCTGCCGTGATTATGTTTCGATGACCAATCGTCGGCTTTCCTTTGAATGGGCACTCATTCAAGGGGTAAATGATTCGCCAACCGACGCCCGTGAACTGGCATCACTTGTCAAAGGATTGCTTTGCCACGTGAATATCATTCCGCTCAACCCCACAACAGAGTATGATGGAAAGCCCACGACCCGTGAAAACGCCGAGGCCTTTAAAAACATCCTTGAATCATCAGGTGTTCCCTGCACAATTCGCCTAAGACGCGGTATCGATATCCGAGCAGGTTGCGGTCAACTGGCATCCAAACACCAGTAAGCAAAGCCCATTTCAGAACACATGTTATAATCTTTGACCTATGAACGATATTTTTTCAAAATGGAAAAACAGCCTGGATCGAACTCGAAAATCAACTTTCGGGCGCATTGCTGCTCTTGTCGGTGCCTCTGAAATTAATCAGGATACATGGGAAGATCTCGAAGCCTTATTAATTCAGGCTGATGTGGGTGTTGAAACCAGTCAATTAATCATCCGTAATCTAAAGCAATCTGTTGCAGAAAATGGCATTACCAAATCAGCAGAATTTCACCAGGCATTGGAGGACGAGCTTCTCTCTCACCTGATGCCTCCCGCTGAACTTGACTTAGAAGCTCACCACCCTGCTGTGATCTTGCTGGTGGGTGTCAATGGTTCCGGAAAAACCACCACAGCAGCCAAACTCGGTTATATCTACGCGCAGCGTAAAAAGAAGGTTTTGCTTGCAGCAGCAGATACATTTAGAGCAGCGGCGATCGACCAACTGCAGGTTTGGGCCGATAGGCTTGGGTTGCCGGTCATTGCAGGCCAGCCCGATAGCGATCCGGGCGCGGTCGCCTTTGACGCAGTACAGTCAGCCATCGCACGTGGCACCGATATGGTGTTGATCGATACCGCCGGCCGCCTTCACACTCGATACAATCTCATGGAAGAATTGAAAAAGGTGTATCGCGTGGTTGGTAAAGCCCTTCCCGGCGCACCTCACGCAGTACTCCTTGTGCTCGATGCCACCACCGGTCAAAACGCGCTGCACCAGGCACGTGCTTTTCAGCAAGCGGTAAATGTAAATGGAGTGATCCTCTCTAAACTCGATTCTTCAGCCCGTGGTGGAATGGCTTTCGCGATACAGAAGGAACTAGGGCTGCCAATTTATTACGCTGGCCTTGGCGAAAAACCTGAGGACCTGCAGCCCTTTAACCGCAGCGAATTTGTAAAGAATATTCTTAGTTAATACCACCGAGGTCCTTATGGATGAAATGATTTCTACCCTACAAACGAACCAGGCAACGATCCATGCCCTAATGGAGCGTCTTTGACCTGCCTCAAAAAGAATCCCTATTAGATCAATTGACACAAAAAAGTGAAGACCCTGCCATTTGGAATGATCCTAAGCAGGCTCAGTCTTTGATGAAATCAATTTCTGAACTCAAAGATGAGATTAACCTCTGGAAAACGCTAAATAAAAGAATTACAGATGCGCTTGAACTTGCCAGTCTTGACGATCCATCCCTTCAAGCTGAATTAGATGCAGAAGTTGCAGCTATCCAGATTGAACTGAACAAAATGGAACTTTCCACCCTTCTAAGTGGCAAATATGATCGCGGCAATGCACTCCTGACGATCAATACGGGCGAAGGCGGAACTGACGCTCAAGATTGGGCCTCTATGCTAGAGCGCATGTACCTTCGCTGGTGTGAACGAAAAGGATATTCCACAGAAATCCTCGACCAATCTGAAGGTGAAGAAGCGGGAATCAAGACGGTCAGTATCGCTGTGACCGGCCCGTATGCATACGGTTACTTACGAGCAGAGAAAGGTGTTCATCGACTAGTAAGGCTTTCTCCGTTCGATTCTGCGCACCGCCGCCACACATCATTTGCCCAGGTTGAGGTACTACCCGAAGCCGTTCAAGAAGATCCAATGGTCGTCATCAATCCAGAAGATCTGAAGATCGATATCTTTAAATCTTCCGGTGCTGGCGGGCAGAACGTTCAGAAAAATGCCACAGCCATCCGAATCACGCATATTCCAACCGGAATTGTTGTATCGTGTCAAAATGAACGCTCACAAATGCAAAATCGTGAGAATGCCATGCGAGTGCTGCGAGCCCGTCTGCTTGATCTGGCGCAGATCGCCGCAGAAAAACATCTTTCTGATTTGCGTGGAGCCTATCAAAAAGCTGAATGGGGAAGCCAGATCCGTTCTTACGTACTCCATCCTTACCAGATGGTCAAAGATCATCGCACAGAGTATGAAGTGGGCAACGCAGCTTCAGTTCTCGATGGAGACCTGGATGGTTTCATTGAAGCGTGGCTTCGCATGAAAAAGTAAACGCTTCATCAGCATGAAAAATCCCGGTTGGTCAATGCCAGGCCGGGATTTGATTTATATTAAACCTGAACTAATCCAGCAATTCCGCTAGATCCAGCAATTCCTTGTCGATGCCTTTCTTGGTTTCGACAGCTTTTTGCAATGGGGTAGCAACCACTTCGCCTTTGACTTCACCCATCAATACACCAAACTTCCCTTTTTTCATCTGCTCCACTGCTGCAGCCCCAAGCTTACTCGCCAGAATCCGATCCACTGCATTTGGGTTTCCTCCACGTTGTACATGCCCAAGGATGGTCACCCGCAAGTCAAATCCCAGCCGCTCCTGGTGTTTTGTAAAATAATTGCTGAGTTCGGTTGCATTATATTTCGCGCCCTCTGCAACCACAATGATCGCATGCGACTTTCCGTGTTCATATGCGGTCGTCAATACTTCAGCAATGTGCTCAGGGTCGGTCTCCACTTCTGGAATTACAACATGTTCCGCACCACCCGCGAGACCCGCCATAAGAGCCAGATACCCGCAATTACGTCCCATCACTTCGATCAGAAACGCACGCTGGTGAGAGGATGCAGTAGTTTTTAACCTGTCGATGGCTTCAAGGGCAATGTTCAAAGCAGTATCCACCCCGATGGTTTGGTCAGAACCATAGAGATCATTATCAATGGTTGACGCAATTCCCACGACAGGGAACCCCAGACGATGCAGTGCTAAATTTCCAGTTTGCGATCCGTTTCCCCCGATCACGATCAACCCTTCAATCCCCGCCTCATTCAAAGATCGAATAGCTTTAAGTTGTCCACGTTCTGTTTTGAATTCCTGAGAACGGGCACTCCCCAAGATGGTTCCCCCGCGCTGCATGATCCCACCTACATCTCGGGTACCCATCGGGGTAAAAATCCCGTTAATCAACCCTTCATACCCGCCTTTTACTCCATACACTTCCCATCCATTGTGAATTCCAGATCGAACTACAGCTCGAATAGCCGCGTTCATTCCAGGGGCATCACCACCACTTGTGAGAACTGCGATCCTTTTCATCTTTACCTCCATTGCAGCACGATAAGTTAATTCTATCACCTCAAGACTTCATCCTGATGGCTCATACCATTTTTTCATTTCTCATAAACGTAAGGTTTTGGTAAAATAATGCCTGTAACTAAAGTTCTTTTCAGAATCGAATGCAAAAAACTTCATACCTGACAAGGATACTTTATGCCAAATTACCGGATTAAGAAACACCCGATCTTACCTGTACCGGAATTTGAAGAAATTGAGTTTACCTGGCAAGGAACCCCGCTAAAAGCAAAAAAAGGCGAAACCATCGCAGCAGCGCTTTTCGCTAATGGAATCCGTGTTTTCGGACATCATCACAAGGATGGCTCTCCCCTTGGCATATTTTGCGCCAATGGACAATGCTCTCAATGTATGGTTATTGCTGACGGTAAACCAGTAAAATCATGTATGGAAACCATCAAACCCGGGATGCAGGTCATGCCGAACGATGACTACCCGGTTTTGCCCCCGGTGAAAGTTGTCCCTCCCCTCAAAAAAATTCCAGAATTCCAAATTCCAGTCTTGATCATTGGTGGCGGCCCCGCTGGACTATCAGCCGCAATTGAATTGGGTAAGTTCGGTGTTGATACGATCCTGGTGGATGATAAACAAAAACTCGGTGGAAAGCTTGTTTTGCAGACCCACCGTTTTTTTGGTTCAACCAACGCCGTTTATGCCGGAACTCGAGGAATTGATATCGCCACTTTGTTGGATAGAGAAGTTCGTTCTCATCCCAGTGTTCAAATCTGGACGGGCAGCACATGTCTGGCAGTGTTCAGTGATAAAAAAGTGGGCATCCTTAAAGAAGGTACCGATTATGTTCTTGTTGAACCGCAGGTGATCCTGGTTGCATCAGGAGCCAGAGAAAAATTCCTATCATTTAAAGGGAATACTCTCCCCGGTGTCTTCGGCGCTGGAGCTTTTCAAACCCTCGTTAATCGCGATCTCGTGCAGCCCGCTGAGAAACTTTTCATTGTTGGCGGTGGTAACGTTGGTCTGATCGCTGGGTATCACGCCCTGCAGGCCGGGATTGGTGTTGTTGGATTGGTGGAAGCCTTACCAGAGTGCGGAGGGTACAAAGTTCACAAAGACAAACTTGTACGTATGGGTGTGCCCATCTATACCTCTCACACGATCCTGTCAGCTAACGGTGCAGGCAAGGTTGAGTCGGTGACAATTGCGAAAATCGATGAACAATTCAAACCCATTCCAGGTACTGAACAATCATACGAGTGCGATGCTGTGTTGATTGCTGTAGGGCTCGATTCTGTGAATGAGTTTTACCACAAGGCGGTGGATTTCGGTATACCGGCTTTCGTGGCTGGAGACGCCGAAGAGATCGCTGAGGCATCCGCGGCCATCTTCAGCGGAAAGATCAAGGGGTATGAAATCGCGAAATCTCTGGGCGTCGACGTTGGAGAAATCCCTGCTGCCTGGTACCGCACAGGTGAAATTTTAAAATCAAAACCGGGCCAGATTTACAATGAAGAAATTCCTGAAGAACATACCGGTGTAATGCCTGTCATCCACTGCCGGCAAGAAATCCCCTGCGATCCGTGTTCAACTTTATGCCCGCATGGATTGATCGAATTAAAAAATCGAGACATTCGATCTGTGCCCACCTTCATTGGCAGCAGCTATTGCTGTGAGGCCTGTGAAAATTGTGTTACCGGCTGCCCGGGGCTCGCCATCACCCTTGTAGATTACCGCACAAACCCTGACCGGCCTTTTGTTTCCATTCCATACGAATTTTCTCGGGAAGTAATTAGTAAGAATGATTTCGTTACGATCCTAGATACCGAAGGAAATTCTCTTGGTGAAACTGAGATCGTTGATCTACATGTCAATCCTAACAGCGACCGTACGCTTGTCGTGCAGGTTGAGGCTGATAAGGAAATCGCTCCGCTCATCGCCGGTATCAGGATTCAAACTGCTCCCATTACCCAGCCCATGTTCCAGTATGTAAATCATGTGGCCGATGACACGATCGTGTGCCGCTGCGAACATGTAACAGCTGGAGAGATTCGCAGCTTGATACGTAAAGGCTACCGCGATATCAATGAAATCAAGACCGTCACCCGGGCTTGCATGGGCGCCTGTGGCGCAAAAACCTGTGCTTCGCTCATCCACCGTTTATTCCGTGAAGAAGGAGTCCCATTCGACAAAGTTACAGATCCTTCACGGCGCCCAATCTTTATCGAAGTACCACTAGGGAAATTTGCGGGAGAAAGCGAAGAAGGTGAATAAAATGAGCACTGACAACCAATATGACGCAATTATCATCGGCGCTGGTTCGCTGGGCACTCCTACTGCCTATTACCTGGCGAAAGCCGGTTTGAAAGTCCTCGTACTCGAATCAGTTGCCAGCGTTGGCCAGGGATCAAATAAGCGGGCCATTGGTGGAATTCGAGCCACACATTCCGATCCAGCAAAGATCAGATTATGCCTGCGGAGTATCGAGATCTTTTCTCACTTCCAGGAAGAATTCGGTGAGGATATTGAGTGGGATCAATGCGGTTACTCATTCGTCGCTTATTCACCGCGTGAAGAAAAAATCCTCAAAGATCTTCTTACCATTCAAAAATCTTATGGGCTTGTCAATGACTGGTATGAGCATGATGACCTGTTAAAAATCATACCCGATCTAAATCCCGAAGGATTAATCGGTGGAACATTTTCTCCTTTTGACGGCAGCGCTTCACCCCTTTTGACGAATCATGCTTATTATTCTCACGCTCGTGATCTTGGTGTGGATTTCCACTTCAGCGAACCGGTGACCGGGTTCGATATCGATCATGGAAAAATCAAGGCCGTCCAGACAAAATTGAGCAGGTATTCTTCAGATATCGTGATCAATACAGCCGGGCCATTTGCTGCAGATATTGGAAAGATGGCTGGAATTGATCTCCCCGTTCGACCAGACAGCCACGAAGCGGCTATCACCGAGCCTGTTGCGCGTTTCCTTGGGCCAATGGTCGTAGATATTCGCCCCGCACCCGGATCATCAAATTATTACTTCTATCAACATATCACAGGGCAAATCATTTTCTGCATCACACCCAGCCCAAATGCCTGGGGAACAGATGTTAATGAAACGAGTGTCTTTTTACCAATGGTTTCAAAGCGCATGATCGAAATCATGCCCCGTTTAAAAAATATCCGGGTACGCCGAACATGGAGGGGGCTCTACCCCATGACCCCCGACGGGTTCCCAATCATCGGGTGGTCACCAGATATCACCAATTTTCTTCTTGGTATTGGGTTATGTGGTCAGGGATTCATGCTCGGGCCATCAACAGGCGAATTGCTTACCCGCCTGGTTACAAAAACGCTGACGACAGAAGATAACGAAACGCTGGGTTATCTTTCGCCATTAAGAAAATTCGAAGGACAGGAATTACTCAAGTAATTAAATTGCATTGGTATTCGGAAAAACTTCTTGATTGATCTGGCTGGAGAATACTCCAACCCAGAAAATCGAAATTAATAAAATGCGGATTACACAAAAGCGCCGCAATGTTATACTATTATCTCTACTGAGAGTAAACAATGATCAGTACAGAGAACGTAAAACCCTTTCTTGAAAACCTTCTGGAAGTTCTCCCAGAGAACTATTCCATGGTTGATCGTGAATTTATCATCCAGGCTTACCAGTATGCCGAAGAAGCGCATAAAGATCAAAAAAGAGTATCCGGCGAGCCATATATTTCCCATTGTGTCGCAGTAGCGATCATTCTTGCAGAATTACGGGTCCAACCTGTTGTGGTGGCTGCCGGGTTGCTACACGATACGGTTGAAGATACATCAGTCACCCTTCAAGATATTCGACGTGATTTTGGCGATGAAGTTGCCAGCCTCGTTGACGGGGTTACCAAACTTACCCACCTCCCCAGGGTTTCAAGGGCTGACCAGCATGATGCGGAGATGTTCTCCAACAATACTGAAAAAGACAAAGAAGAGCAGGAAACTCTCCTCAATTCTCAGCTGGCGCGTGATCGGCGCCGAGAGCTCGCCAATGAAACGCTGCGCAAGACATTCCTTGCTATGGGAGATGATATTCGTGTCATTCTCATTAAACTTGCTGACCGTCTGCACAACATGCGCACCCTCGGCTACATGCCAGAAAATAAACGACGCCGTATTGCTCAGGAGACGCTCGATATTTTTGCCCCTCTCGCCAACCGCCTGGGCATTTGGCAATTGAAATGGGAACTCGAAGACCTTGGGCTGCGCTACACAAAACCAGAAAAGTATAAAGAGATCGCCCAAAATCTGGCGGAAACTCGCGCTGAACGAGAGCGGCAGCTCAAAGCAATTACCGAACGACTTTCGACATTAATCAGTGAAACTGGGATCAAGGTAGAAATCAGCGGACGGAGCAAGCATATCTATTCCATTTACCGCAAGATGGTCGATAAAGATAAACCTTTTGAAATGGTTCGCGATCTGCGCGGGGTCAGGTTGATCGTTCCAGATATTCCATCCTGCTACGCAGTATTAGGAATCATTCACACACATTGGCGCCCCATTCCAAACGAATTTGATGATTATATCGCTGCCCCCAAAGATAATTTCTACCAGTCGTTGCATACAGCCGTTCTTTACGACGATGGTAAACCCCTTGAAGTGCAAATTCGAACTCCTGAGATGCATCAGAACGCAGAGTACGGCATTGCCGCTCACTGGCGTTATAAAGAAAAAGGCCCCAAAGACGAACAATACGAACAACGTATTAACTGGCTGAAAAAATTGATGGAGTGGCGACAGGAAGTTCAAGACGCCAACGAATTTGTTGACGGAATGAAGACCGATGTATTTCAGGACAGAGTTTATGTATTTACTCCCCGCGGTGATATCATCGATCTTCCGGCTGGAGCAACCCCCATCGATTTTGCTTACACCGTGCACACAGAAATTGGAAACCGGTGCCGTGGAGCAAAAGTCAACGGTAAATTGGTAAGCCTTGACTACGCGCTGAAAACCGGTGACCAGGTAGAGGTTTTGGCAGCAAAACAGGGGGGCCCTTCGCGAGACTGGCTAAATCCAAACCTGGGATTGGTAAAAACCCAGAGAGCTCGATCCAAGATACGAAGCTGGTTTAAACATCAAAATCGCGAACAGAACCTCACCCAGGGTAGAGAGATCCTAGAACGCGAATTGCGCCGGTTAGGGCTGCAAAATTACGACCTCGACAAATTAGCCAAAGCGTTCGATTTTCACTCACTCGATGATATGTATGTCGCGGTAGGATGCGGTGATATTTCCCTCGGGCACATCATCAACACATTGTCGGAAGGCCAGGCTGATGAAACCCACCTGTTCGAAATCAAGCCGTCAACACCCAAGGATATTACTGAAAATGCAGTCAGCGTCTTGGGCCTACGCAACATCCTTACCAACTTTGCCCACTGCTGTAATCCTGTTCCTGGAGATGCAATTATTGGATATATCACCCGCGGCCGGGGTGCAACCATTCACCGGCAGGATTGCCCAAATATCCTTCGCATGAAAGACCGTGACCGTATTGTCAGAGTTGCCTGGGGAGAACCCAAACATACATTCCCGGTCGAGATTCAGATAAAAGCATACGATCGACAGGGGTTGATGGGTGATATTTCTACAGTCCTCAGCAACGAAAATATTAACCTGAAAGATATCAAGATCAATGTCACCCACAACCTTGCTTCGTTGATCATGGTAGTGGAAATTTCTGATATCGTTCAACTTTCAAGGGTATTGACCAGAATTGAGAGCCTTCCAAATGTTATGGAAGCTCATCGATTGAATCCCGGTTAATGATGTTATAATATTGCCGCTTTTCAAAGGAGACTCACACAAATCATCTCCTTAATTAGTCTTTACATGTTCTAACGAATAAGGTAAAATCCCGCCGATTAAGGAATTATGAAAAAAGGTAAACCGGGTATTGACAACGGCAACAGATCACTTATGGTGATATGGGTTGCAGGGATCGTTGGTTTTATTGATGCATCGTATCTCACATTGACCAAATTCACAAAGGCCCCCCTCTACTGCACGCCTGGTCTTGGTGATTGCCATACCGTCAATGCCAGCAGATGGTCTGAGTTATGGGGAATTCCAATCGCAGCCTTCGGTTTAGCCGCTTACGCCATTGTTATTCTGGTCCTTTTGCTGAGCAAACGGAGTGAATGGGTCAACAGATACCAAAATCTGATTTTATTTGCGTTATCTTTTACTGGTTTTTTGTACTCAGTGTACCTTACATATCTTGAACTATTTGTAATACGTGCGATCTGTCAGTGGTGCATGTTATCCGCATTGTCCATCACAGTAATTATGATCGCGGCGATCACAAGATTAAAATATCAAAGGCCGATCTTGTTAAAACAAGGAGGAAAATAGTATGCCACGTATTCGTTGTCATTATTTAGATTGTGCATTTTTGGATGAGGGAATTTGTTCTGCAGGTATGGTAGAACTTGATCCTGATACTGGATGCAAAACCTATTCTGCCAATGCAGAAACCGTCACCGATGAAGATTGGGATACAGAGGAAGAAGAATTGGAAGAATGGGATGATATGGAAGAAGAGGGGGAAGATGATTGGGAAGACATGGACTTTGATGAGGAAAATTAAGGGTATTTGATCCTCAATGAAAAAATCACCCCGGGTCTGCCGGGGTTTTTTCTATAATCAGATAAATTATGGGTCACTCTGAAGAGAATCGAGATCTACAACATAACTATATTGCCAACATTGGAGACGGTGCATTCTTCGGATTTGGCGTTGGTTTTGCCTCTTACACAACAGTGATTCCCCTATTTATTTCAACATTGACCTCTTCAGCAGCGCTTATTGGTCTTGTTCCAGCCATCCATAATGTCGGTTGGCAACTTCCACAATTATTGACTGCCTCAAAAATATCAAAAATGGAACGCGTAAAGCCATTTGTGATGTTTATGACCATCCACGAACGATTGCCCATCCTTGGCCTGGCCTTTGTAGGATTGCTCCTACCTCGCCTCAGTGTTACAACAGCTTTAATCATTTCTTTCTTGCTCCTCATCTGGCAGGGATTGGGGGCGGGTTTTACTGCGAATGCCTGGCAAATCATGATCAGCAAAGTGATCCCAGGCAACATTCGTGCTACTTTCTATGGATTTCAAGCAGCAGCGTCCAATCTCCTTTCTAGCCTTGGTGCCTTTTTATCTGGGATTCTCTTATCAAAAATCGCTCCCCCGTATGATTTTGCATCATGTTTTCTCATTGCTTCAGTTTTATACGTCATTTCATGGTTTTTTTTGAACCAAACACGCGAGTCAAAACGGCTAATCGATTCGCAAGCGATTTCACCAACTCCAATTTGGAAAAACATGGTGAAAATCCTGAAGACTGATCAATCTTTTAGCAATTATCTGGTTAGCAGATTCATTTCACAATTCGGGATGATGTCTTATGCTTTTATCACGGTCTTCGCCGTCAGCCGGCTGGGAATGACTACGATACAGGCTGGTATCATGACCTCCATTCTGCTCATCACCCAGGTAGTTGCCAATCCTCTACTTGGACGTCTGGCTGATAAGTGGTCTCGCAAAAGTGTGCTCATCCTCGGTTGTGTATGCTCAGCAATGAGTAGCCTGTTGGCGATTACTTTTAAAGAATTTGGTTTATTTTCAGTGGTTTTTATTCTGGCCGGTGTTGCTAATGCCTGTTATTGGACGATTGGCCTGACCATCTCGCTTGAATTTGGAACTGAAGAGCAGCGCCCAGTTTATGTAGGCATGTCAAACACACTGGTGGCTCCAGCGACAATCCTTGCTCCCCTGTTAGGAGGAATTCTGGCAGATATGTTTGGTTACACGATTATGTTTATCGTGTCAGCAATTTTTGCTGGAATTTCAGTTACCATTCTGGCAGCCCTCGTAAGAGAGTTAGCGTCTCTGTCAATGGTGTAAATTCATTGTGTGGAATCTTTAAGGTTCAAGGGTGTCAATGAACAGGCGCCAGAGTAAATGGCATGACCTCAGCCATCATCAAGGGTTGCGGCCCATACAATA
>Ga0208826_1000252_pt1 | contig 60841 bp, 53 predicted proteins | sample AD_UKC115_MetaG_FD_184451 | JGI IMG/M metagenome (GOLD analysis project Ga0208826, IMG submission 184451) | Active sludge microbial communities of municipal wastewater-treating anaerobic digesters from Hong Kong - AD_UKC115_MetaG (SPAdes)... | ecosystem: Engineered > Bioreactor > Anaerobic >... | reverse complement strand
ATCTATTCTTTCACCCTTTAGGCTTGCGCTACGATGTTAACCCTCAAATGCGCACAATCAATGAAACCGTGGCAAGCTTAGCTGGCACGGAGATTGGCAATTCGATGCTGATGGCATCCTTTCCGGAAAAGCTACCCCCTCCTGCTGCCCCCAAAATGCGCTCGAAACTGCAGGAGCCGGGTGAGGAAGCTGGGATGGTTTTCGATTTCGGTGCTGAGATGCGCCAAACCCGCGTGCGCGTCGATGAATTACTTGCTGCAGGAAAGGTGAATGAAGCAGAACAATATATGGAAATGCGCCGGCATTTTTTCTGGGAGCATGGCTACCATATCCGCAAAATCAATCAGGCATATTTCGCATTTTATGGTTCTTATAACGACCAACCTGGTGGCGGAGCGGCTGGAGCGGATCCCGTTGGACCGGCAGTCCGTAAGCTTTGGGCTGAAAGCCGAACATTAAAGGAATTTATTGAAAAAGTACAGACTGTACGCTCTTATGCTGATTTGCTTGAGCTCCTGGAGCAGCCGAATTAGTTTAGAAGGGCTCTTTTCGGATGTGATTATTAATCATCTATATCATCGGGTTCATCAGGAAGAGAGTCAGCAATCTCTTCTGGGTTTTCGCCGTGCTCTAAGCGCTCGACTACCTCATTGAATTCTGGCCCAAGGTCTTCTCCGGTTTCATGGCTCAATTCGCGCATCATCTGCCCCAATTTGCGCGGATCTTGCTCCAGATCTTCCAAAATTTGATCGTCATCCAAGTTTTCTAAGCTGACCGAGCTACCACGGCTGATACGCACGCGCCGAATAAGGCGGGTCAGGCTCTCAGAACTGCAGTGTGGGCAGCTCACTTTTTTCTGATCAAACTCAGCATAGGTTAGAAAAACCTCAAAGCGTTTGTGGCAATTATTACAGCGAAAATCATAATAGGGCATACACAACCACCTCGATGATGATTTTCTTCCATTATAATACCCGAGAAATCTTCACAGCCTAGGTGTATCTAGCTGAAGCTTAATGGACCGAGTGGCAACCCACCCGCAGGTTAAGGTACCCAAAGGGTAAAGTGCCCGAAGGGTATAATTGTGGCATAAATTTTTTGCTAATGGGATGACAACATGACCGAGAACAGCACTTATTTTGGATCAGTACCTTTTTCACCCTTATTACTGGTCATTTCTGGCCCTTCAGGCATCGGTAAGGATGCTGTGGTACAGGCGCTGCGTACCAGATATAGCAACCAACACTTTGTTATTACCATGACTTCACGCCCGCCCCGCCCCTGCGAGAAAAATGGCGTTGATTATTTTTTTGTCTCTCGTGAAGAGTTCGAACGCTTAGTTGCTGCTGGTGAACTGCTTGAGCATGCTAAGGTCTACTCGGATTACAAGGGAATTCCCCGCAGGCAAGTTAAGGAAGCGTTGGAATCCGGCAAAGATGTGATTATGCGTTTAGATGTGCAAGGCGCCATGACAATCCGATCGCTTTGCCCAGAAGCGGTGCTGATCTTTCTTACCGCAAGCTCACGCGAAGAATGGATTAACCGCTTAGCCTCACGCTGCAGCGAATCGCCAGAAGAATTTGAATTGCGTGTGCGCACGGCAGAGCAGGAATTCAGCCATTTAGATATTTTTGACTATATTGTTGTCAATGCCGAAAACAAACTCGAGCAAACCGTTGACGTCATTCAAGATATTATTACTGCCGAACATCACCGTGTCCATCCCCGTCAGGTAACCCTATGAACTACCAAACTCCAGAGAACCCAACCTCAACATCACAACCGGCGCCTATGGCTGTGCGCTTGAATGCAGTTAAGCCAAAAGCAACCTATATCCTGATGGGTGTGATTACGGTATTCTACCTGTTGCAGGTATTGTCGGAACGTTACCTAGGTTTTGACCTGCTTTTCTTATATCTTGGTAAAATCCAGCAGCCTATTTTGGCTGGTCAGGTTTGGCGGCTGATTACCCCCGCTTTTTTACACGGGTCGCTGCTGCATTTAGCCTCGAATTTATATGCGCTCTATGTTCTAGGATTGCAATTAGAGGGTATCTATGGGCATAGGCGCTTTTTACTGCTTTTCTTTATTTCAGCATTTGGTGGGAACGTGCTTTCGTTTGTGCTTACACCGGCAGCCTCTTTAGGAGCATCTACCGCTATTTTTGGATTGCTTGCTGCGGAAATTATCTTTGTGGTTCAAAACAAGCGTTATTTAGGCGGGCGTTCGCGTGGCTTGCTTTTCAACCTGATATTTATCTTGTTGCTAAATTTGTCCATTGGATTCAATCCGGCACTCAATATCGATTATTTTGGGCATTTGGGCGGATTAATCGCTGGCGGTTTATTTGCTTTCCTTGCAGGACCAAAATGGCAGTTGGAGTGGACCGAATTCCAGCCAGAACTGAAGGACACGCGTGCTAAGCGGGAGATTCAGATGGCGTTGGTGATAGTCTTCTTAGGTTTCTGCCTGATCGCTGTGATTCCTTTCATCTTTGGATAAGTTTGCGCGTTTCGATTAGATGCAGGATGCTTTGGATGAAGGGGGCAGGGTCTTGCGCATAGGTATGCAGGATAAAATCAGCATCTCCCGGTTTGAAGCGGGCGGTGCTGGCAAAACCTACACTCACCATGCCGGCAGCCTTAGCTGCATTAATACCATGATGGGAATCTTCAAAGACCACGCAATGTTCAGGTGGGACACCTAATATTTTTGCTGCACGTAAGAAGATATCTGGAGCTGGCTTGCTGGGGAGGTCTTCGCCTGAAACCAGTGCTTGAAAGTAATGCCGAATCCCAAAAGCATCTACCACTTTCTCTATATTTTCCATATTCGCCGAAGAAGCAATGGCTTGCTTGGCACCGTGATCAGCAAAATAAGCTAACCAATCATTAACGCCTGGGAAAAGCCGCGCTTTCGTGGATAGTTGCTGACGAAAAAGCTCTTCTTTATGGTTGGCAATCTGAGTGTATGTGGAGTCGTCAGGTTCGTATCCTAAATATATCGGCACTGTCTCGCGATTATTGGCACCAAAATGAGAGCGAAAGAGATCGCGATTGAAGGGGATATCTCGCCCCGCAAAAGTTTCCTGCCAGGTTTCATAATGTAAATCAAAAGTATCCAGGATGGTTCCATCCATATCCCATAAAATTGCCAAGTCACGGATTTCCAAAACTCACCTCAAGGTAAATAGTAGCCCTATTATAACTACCCAGTGTGGTTATAACGGTTTTTGGTAAAGTTTTGGTTTTATTTGCACAGGATTATTACCCGACTCGCTATGATAAAATCACTCCTCGAGATTATGCTGATGAGTTTGATGATGAGGTCGCGTTGGATTTGTTAGCTCACATGCTTATAGTAGATACAAAATGGACATCTAGGCTGGTACTCTCCGCTGATGCTAAACTTCTTCAGAATTTGATGAAGTTCATCAGCCATTCTTGCGATTCATGGTATTGGCTGATTGGTCTGGGCTTGATTGGGTTGCTGGGCGAGTCAGAAACGCACCTTCTAGCAGCTTTTTGGGCTTGTGCAATCTTGAGCATGGCAGGGGTGGTATTCCTGATTAAAGCGCTCTTCCGCAGGCCGCGGCCTGAAGGGGAATGGGGTAAAATCTATCGCATTGCTGATCCGCATTCATTCCCTTCAGGGCATGCTGCCCGCGCAATGATGTTAGCTGTGCTCTCGATTCAAACGAGCTCTGGATGGGTGATCGCAATTTTCTTTTTATGGGCTGTGTTGGTTGGTCTTTCTCGGATTACGCTCAAGCTGCATTATCTTTTAGATGTTATTGCTGGTTGGTTATTGGGCGCAGCAGGAGGATTGCTTGCGCTGCAGCTTTACCCTTGGTTTACACAAATCATAAAGGCTTTGCTGAACTAACCCACAGCAAAGCCTTTTATCGATCTACAAGTAAAGAAACTAAGCGAGAATCACCGCGCTCATTGAGGGAAGCGTCAGATTGTTAATTTTACCGGATTGGATGGTGACCTGTGTTGAGCCTAACTGATCCTGTAATACAGCCCCATCCGGAATTAGCTCCTTCAGTTCGATATCCAAAGTTTGGGAGCTGCTTTCCAGATTTATCGCGACGATTACGCTATCATGCTCATCTTGGCGCATATAAACTAGTAAATTGCTATTGGCAAGCAAGGTTTGGTAAGTTCCGGTGCGCAGCGCGGGGATAGCATGGCGCAGCAGGACCAACTCGCGGATTTTATCGTGAAGCTGCTGATTCCACTCGAGTTTATCCCAGGGAAAAGCTTTGCGACAATCTGGATCGCGCCCGCCGGTCAGTCCTATTTCATCACCATAGTAAATGCATGGTGCACCGGGGTAAGTAAGTGTGAAGAGGTAAGCAAGGTAAAGACGCTGCTGATCCTCATGTACCAAGCTCAAGAAGCGGGGCATATCGTGGCTATCCAGAAGGTTAAGCTGTGCTTGTGCAAATTCGTTGGGATAGATGGTCAGCAGTTCCTGCGTGCGTTCGGCAAACTTAACTGCATCCATAGCTTCGGGTGTTGGTAGGCCCATCATGCCCTTTGCTAGTTCGGCGTCGATGCGGCTTCCGCCAAAGAAGGAAACACAGGCATGAGTGAGTTGATAATTCATAACACCATCGAACATATCGCCCGCTAACCAATGCCGAGCCTCGGATGGAATCTCACCCACGATGTATGCCTCGGGGTTGGCTGTCTTGACCACCTCGCGAAATTCCCGCCAGAAATTGTCATCTTTGATTTCGAAGGGAACATCTAAGCGCCAGCCATCCGCGCCTTGCTCTATCCAATAGCGTGCCACGTTGAAGATAAACTTGCGCACCTGTGGGTTTGCGTGGTTAAGTTGGGGCATAGGCGGATAGCCCCACCAACAATCATAATTTGCTGAAGTGGAGTAGGCATTGAGCGGAAAACGGTGAATCTTGAACCAGTCAATATACGGCGATTTGGGTCCAACCTCTAAGATGTGATTGAATGGGTAAAAGCCTCGCCCCACATGATTGAACACGCCATCCAAGACCACGCGGATGTTACGCTTGTGGGCTTCTGCCAGTAGTTGTGTAAAAGCTTGATTGCCCCCCAGAAGCGGGTCCACTTGGTAATAATCATGGGTGTTGTAGCGGTGGTTGGAGGCAGCTTGAAAGATAGGGTTGAAGTAGATTGCATTGATACCTAAATCTTCAAGGTAATCCAGCTTCTCCCGCACGCCAATTAAATCGCCACCTTTGAAGCCGTCTGGAGTGGGTGCACTTTCCCATGGCTCGAAATTGCCCGGTTTTTCCACACTTGCGCTCCAAGCAAAACGATCGGGAAAAATCTGGTAAAAAACAGCATTTTTTACCCAATCAGGGGTATGGTTAAGTTCTGCAGACATAAATCTCCTTAATTACTATGATTTCTGGGTTTGGATTATACAATATTCGCAATGATTTTTCACGGTAAAGGATATTGATTAGGCAAGTTTAAATATCAAACATAGCACCTTACCTAATACGGATGAAAGTCCAGCTTGACAAGCCTCTTTCATTTCGGATATGCTTAGCGATGGGAATGGTTAGGTCCCGGTGGGCTTCCTGGTCTTCAAAATCAGTGTCGGGTCGCGTTGCGAGCCGGGGTGGGTTCGACTCCCATCCATTCCCGTTTTGATTCGAGCGTTGACGAATATGCGGAAAACTAGTTTATCTACAATCCTTTTTGTAGTGTTGGTAAGCTTTAGCTTAGCAGCTTGTCAGGGCATACCACCTTCTCCCATGCCCACAGCAGGCACATCTCAGCCGCAAGCCACTGCAACACCAGCTATTCCTACACCGACAGCTACGTTAACTTCAACCCCCACGCCTCCTTGGCCGACCATTGAGCCGGTCGATGAGAACGCGCTGGCGGGCTTGGAACTCACGGTTCTGCATCCGTGGATTAATGAAGCCAAAACAAGCTTTGAAAGCTTAGTGGCGGAGTTCAATCGCATGAATGCCTGGGGAATTAACGTGACACCCGTGGGCGCAGGGGGCATCGAAGATGTCGGTGATAAGTTAGCTGAGAATGGGATGAAAACCAACCTCGCCATCGCCCATGGGTACGACTTAGCATTGCTTACCTCAACTGGCGAATTGGCTAACTTGGGGCCTTACTTGTACGATGAAGATTATGGCATCAGCACGGAATATGCGCCTGATTCAGCTTTTTATCAACTCTCGCCGTTAGCTACTTATCAAGAGTATTGGGGTTACCTACCCATTGCCTACCAACCAGGAGTGCTGGTGTATAACCAAAGTTGGGCACGCGAATTAGGATTCAACCAAGCACCCCGCTCACCTGGAGAACTAGCAGCGCAGATGCTGCCAGCTGCAGCTGAAAAGCTGCAAGATAACGATATTTACAATAACGGCACCGGCGGTATGTGGGTATCCAATTCTCCTATTGCTGCACTGAGTTGGTACCGCGCTTTTTACGGCAAATTCGACCCAGCAAAGCCTGTGCTGAGTTTTAACGATCAAGCAGGCAGCCAGAGTTTTACTTTCCTCAAGCAGCTGTTTAACGAAGACGGCTCCTGGGTTGGGCTCCAAGAGGTGCCATATGAGTACTTTGCGGCGCGCTTAGCTCTGGCTTATGAGGGTACATTAGATGACATCCTCATTCAGGAGGGCTACCAGAGGCGCGTTGATTCTGAGGACAAGTGGCTCGCCTTGCCTTACCCTACCCCGGATAGCATGGGAAGCCTTTCACTGGAGACAGTCTCCATTGGCATAGCAAAAGAGACGCCGGCAGAGCAGTTAGGCAGCTGGCTTTTTGCCCGCTGGCTATTAACTCAAAAGGCACAGGAACGTTTAGTTCATATTCACGGCTATTGGCCCGTGACAGACGACCCGCAAGATGTGGCACCGGACTATGCTAAAGCGCACCCAGCTTGGGCGAGTGCTTTGTTGGAAGATGTTAGGCTTACCCTTGCTCCGGAAGCCCAAAATTGGGCTTATGGACGCTTGATTTTACAGGATGCTGTGCGCCGTATGTATGCGCTGGATGAAGAATACATCCCTACGGTATTGGAGATGTTGGATAGCACTTTGCAGGAGTTGACAGGAGAAAACTTGAATGAACCATAAACCGGTTGTGGAGATCTATTCTGATGGCGCTTGCAGCGGTAATCCAGGCCCTGGCGGCTGGGCAGCTGTAATCCTGACGGACGGCAAGCACACTGAGCTCAGCGGCGGCGAAAAGGAAACCACCAACAACCGAATGGAAATTATGGCTGCTTTGAACGCCTTACGCGCACTCAAACAACCATCCCAAGTCACTTTTTATACCGATTCGAGTTATCTGCTCAATGGTGCAACTGCTTGGCTGCCCGAATGGAAACAGCGGAATTGGAAACGAAAAAAAGGCAAATTAGCGAACATCGACCTGTGGCAAGAGCTGGATCGCGAGCTGAGCCGGCATGAGGTGAAATGGGTATGGGTGCGCGGGCATGCGGGCAACACCCTGAATGAGTACGTCGATCAAATGGCACGAGCTGCTATCCCAAGTCATTAATTCTTTAAAATCCCCTTCTTTAGCATATTTTGATATACTTTGGCATTATCTGATTAATCAAGCAGTTATAGGATCTTCAATTTGGATAGTTATTTTAATGCTCGTGATGAGGCTTATCAGAGGTTCACACGTGAACGCAAAGCGCTGTGGGATCGCATTGCCGCCAAAGAAGCGAAAAAGGTTCGCTGGAGCTCGTACTACCACCGCCGGCTGAATAGAACTTATCACTTTATCATTCCCCAAGGAAGCACCATATTAGAAGTGGGTTGTGGCAGGGGCGATTTACTGGCTTTTTTGAAACCATCAGTTGGCGTGGGGGTGGACTTTTCGGAAGGTATGCTCGCTGCAGCAAAAGAAATGCACCCAGAATGCGAATTTTTTTGCGCAGACGCCCATGCCCTGCCAGATCTCGGTAGGCAGTTTGACTTCATCATCCTCTCGGACTTGGTCAATGACGTTTGGGATGTGCAGACCGTTTTGGCTCAGCTAAAGCCTTATTGCACATCGAAAACCCGCTTAGTGATCAACTTCTATAACCGTTTGTGGGAGTTCCCGCTTAAGGTAGCGCAAGCCCTGCATATGGCTACGCCGCTGTTGGACCAAAACTGGCTCACCCAGCAGGATATGCGCAACCTACTACAACTCTGCGATTACGAGGTTGTGCGTACCTCATCGGAAGTGCTGTTTCCCTTCTACTTTCCCTTGCTTAGCGGACTGTTTAATCGTGTTTTAGCACGGTTGACTTTATTTAAGGCTTTGTGTATGACGAATGTCCTTGTCGCTCGCCCACGTGGAGGGTTGCGCGAGGATAAACCCTCAGTTTCAGTGGTGATTGCCGCCCGAAACGAAGCCGGTAACATTGCCCAAATATTCGATCGCGTGCCAGAGATGGGCAGCTCAACGGAGCTGATTTTTGTGGAAGGGCACTCGAAGGATAATACCTACGAGGTCATCGAGGATATCGCTGCACAATCTAATCGCTCGGTACAATACCTTAAGCAAGAGGGAACAGGTAAGGGTGACGCTATTCGCTTAGGTTTTCAGCATGCCCAAGGCGATGTGCTCATGATTTTGGATGCTGACCTGACTGTACCTCCGGAAGATCTGCCCCGCTTTTATGACGCGTTGATTTGGAACCATGGAGAATTTATTAACGGGGTGCGCTTGGTATACCCGATGGAAAAGCAAGCCATGCGTCCATTCAATACACTTGGCAATAAATTTTTCAGCACAGCATTCTCCTGGCTGTTAGGGCAGAGCATTAAAGATACCCTATGCGGCACCAAAGTGCTTTGGCGGGAAGATTACGAAAAAATCGCTGCTAACCGTGCTTTCTTTGGTGATTTTGATCCCTTTGGGGATTTTGATCTCATTTTTGGCGCTGCAAAGTTGAACTTAAAAATTGTGGACCTGCCGATCCGTTACCGCGAGCGCACTTACGGCACAACGAATATCCAACGATGGAAGCATGGTTTGTTACTTCTGCGCATGCTTTGGGTGGCGGCGGTGCGCCTCAAATTTGTGTAGGTCTTTCTTATAGCTACGGATTACTGGCAGCCGCGCAGGTCCAGCAGTCGGCGGAAATCACCCCTCGCTCCAGTTACTTCATAATGTAGCTGCACGCAAGGTGCGGAAAGCCTCTCCTGGACAGTTTCGGAGAAGTCATCCCATTCTCCAGCCCCAAGGTAGAGGTAATCGTATCCCGCAGCGTGTAGGGCGTAAGGATCGAGCGAGCTGGCAAGCCGGGAATAATCGGCGGTAGTCTCGTACCAGGTATTGTTGGAAGCCAACGGCCGGGCAAAAACTGTGGCGGCGCGGGAAGGGATTAAGTCAAAGACCATGGCGTCTTCTTCGAGCTTATCCCAGTATTGGCTCTCAACCTTGGCATCCAAATCATCCAAGAAGTAGCTTTCTTGTGGCACCTGCATCGCTGTAGTTTCAATGGCAAAGTAAACAATCCCGCCAACACAGCAGAGCAGCATCATCCCAACCACAATAAGCTTGAGATTGAGCGGACGGTGGCGCAGCCAGTACCACAACAGCGGCACGGCAAAAACCGTCAAGAGTTCAGTGCCGACCAAGCTGAGGCGTTTCGTCGCAGAGATGCCAGCATCACCGCGGTAGCCAACGAACACAGAAAATAGGCTGATAGCGACCATCACAGCTAAAATAGCATAAATGACCTGGTTGCTACGCCAACCCTTTTTGCCCCATGCGAACATCAACGGAAGGAGGAGGAAAATCGGCCCAACCTCCAGCAGTGCCACCAGCAACTGGGCTGGGTTGAGCAGAGAAAGCTCGCCTAAATGCGATGAGATAATCGCTGGAGGCCAGCGCAAGTAGAAGGCATTGCTAAAGTAAGACTCAGAACCAGCTTTTGATCCTAGATTCAGCAGCTGTTTTGCTGTTCCCGTGAGCACACCGCCTTGAAACAGGGCAAACAACGCCGGGATCACCACGAAGAAGACCAAGCCTAACCAGATCTCTCGATGAGGTTGGTCTTTTTGCCTTATAAGATGGATGAGGGCGATGATCACGAAAGCAGCGAGGAAATAGCCAAACCAAATCTCATCCACCAGCGCTTGAGCGGCAAGCAGGGCACCGATAACAGCCATCCCTGCCGGGTGCTTCCAGCGCTTAAAAGTGAGAATGAGCAGCAAGGCAATAGTTAATCCCATCATGCCCGTGCCGCCATGTTCCATCACACTGACGGTGTGAAAGCCATTGCCATAAGCAAATAGAAAAGGCAGGGGTCCTCCTCCTTCGATAGCCCAAGGTTTGGAGAAGGCTAACTTAAGGCTAGGGTCGGTTGCGATTCCCGAGCCAATCATATTGATTTGGTCAGAGATAACCGCAAGAGCCCGCCCAGGTAGAAAGAGCAATAACCAGCGTAGACCGCCGGCAAAGGCAGTGAAAAGCGCTGTAAACCAGCCACCGATCAGGCTTCGGGTGAGCCTCTTGCCGAGAAAGAATACATAGATCATGGCTAAACTGAAGAAGACCGCTCGGGTGAGGTCTAATGCCACCCAAGGGAAAATCCCCCCTAAGCGCATGCTCTGAGCGGCAATCAGCAGCATTAGATAATGGTAGTCAAAGCTGAGCTTAGGATTGAGTGGAAACACCGGTGGAATAGAACCAACCGCTAAGAAGGAAGTTGTCGGTAAGTTTTGGTAGTCATCAAATATAGCTAACCCGTGACCGATCATGAAGAAGATATAGAGTAAAAGAACAAACGCCACCCAATAACCGATTGGGAATGTAAATTGCTCGCGTGCAGATTTCCAACTTTTGAGCAGTGTAGTCAGCAGCATACCGATGAGCAAGACAGTTCCAGCGGCAGCCCAAAAGGCAGGCACCGGCGCGAAAAAGTGACCCAACAGATTTGATACCCAAGCCTGCAAGACTAAGCCAAGACCAAAACCTAAAAGGGTCGCTTCGTGCTGTTGCAGCTTAAACAAGCTAACCAGGATTAAATATCCGCCCAAAGCCCAGATTAACGTCCATAAGAGCAGGTTCAATAGGTTCATCGATAAGTCCATTGACCAACCGCCTTCAATTTAAATCAGGTTTAATGTAACTCGTGGTGCTTATTATACTGGTAAGGTGTGGATGCTATGCTATACATGCGTAAAGAAAACAGCCTGCACAAGACAGGCTGTTTCGCATTTCAAAAGAAGAGTCTACTTGAAACGCTTGAGGCGTAAGCTATTTGTGACCACAAAGATGCTGCTGAAAGACATTGCCCCAGCTGCCAACATGGGGTTGAGCAGCCCAGCTGCCGCGGCTGGGATCAATATAACGTTGTAAAAGAAAGCCCAAAACAAGTTTTGCTTTATGGTCGCTAACGTTTTGCGGGAGAGGCGGATCGCCAGGGGTACTGCCATTAAATCCCCGCTGATGGAGACGATCGACGCCGTGGCAATCGCCACATCGGTACCGGTGCCAATCGCAATGCCAACATCAGCTTGTGCCAGGGCTGGAGCGTCGTTGATGCCATCACCGACCATCGCAATTTTGCGCTCTTCTGCCTGAAGCGCTGCGATCTGCTTGACCTTATCGCGCGGGAGCAAGTTGGCGAACACCTCGTCTATGCCGGCTTGCTTTGCAATCGCTTCAGCAGTCGCTTGGTTATCGCCGGTTAACATGGCAACCTTGAGCCCTAAACGATGGAGCTCGGATATAGCCTTAGGGCTATTATCTTTTAAAGTATCCATAATCCCGAAAATGCCAGCTAATCTGCCGTCAATCGCCATCAATACGACTGTTCGGGCTTCAGCTTCGAGTTTAGCGATATCATCATCAGCTGCTGAGGTATCGATGCCCTGCTTGGCTAAAAATGCTTGGTTGCCAATAAGGATTTTATGCTCAGCGACCTCTGCGCTCACACCACCACCAGCTGCTGCCTTGAAGTGCGCAACAGGCAGTAACTCGAGAGCACGCGCAATTGCAGCTGCTTGAATGGCTTCCCCTAAAGGGTGTTCGCTGCCAGCCTCAGCTGAGGCTGCAAATTGCAGCAGCTCATCTTCACTCAGCTCTGGAAGCAGCGAAAGAACCTCTGTAACTACAGGTTGACCGCGGGTGAGGGTGCCAGTTTTATCGAAAACGACTGTATCCACCTGACCCGCAATTTCTAAGCTCTCACTGGATTTGAAGAGGATCCCCAGCTCAGCGCCCCTACCGCTGCCGACCATCACCGCAGTCGGTGTAGCTAAGCCCATCGCACACGGGCAGGCAATTACCAGCACCGCCACCATATTGATCAACGCACGTGCCAGCAAGGTTACTTCCGAACTGGCGGGCAGCGGGATGATAAAATACCAGACCGCGAAAGTTACCAGGGCAATCCCAATTACGATGGGCACGAACATCGCCGAGATTTTATCGGCTAAGCGCTGAATCGGTGCTTTGCTGGCTTGGGCGTTCTCGACCAGTTGAATAATCTGCGCCAAAACGGTGTCGCGCCCTATTTTGGTAGCTTCAAAAATCAGCCGTCCATTTTTATTGAGAGTGGCACCGTAAACCGGCGAACCAGGCGTTTTTTCTACGGGCAGCGATTCACCGGTCAGCATGGATTCATCCACGCTAGAGCTGCCTTCAATGACGATGCCATCCACAGGGATCTTTTCGCCCGGGCGTACAACCACCACATCACCAATCTGGACATCTTCGGTGTTGACCTCAATTTCGATGCCATCTCGAATGACAGTCGCTTTTTTAGGCTGCAGGTAAAGCAGCTTCCGGATCGCTTCGCTGGCTCCGCCTTTGGCTTTAGCTTCTAAGTACTTGCCTAAGCGCACGAGCGTAATGATGACCGCAGAGGTTTCAAAATACCCATGCCCCGGGACGGCACCCAGGAGCACAAAGATGGAATAGAAATAAGCTGCGGAAGTGCCCATGGCGACCAACACATCCATATTCGCTGATTTATTGCGCAGGGACTTGAACCCATTCACATAATATGAAGCGCCTACATAAAACTGCACGGGTGTTGCTAGAGCAAAAAACAACCAGTCCATCCAAGGGGCATGTGCAATTGCTGTGGGCAGTAAGCCCAAATCGCGGCTCATGGAGAGTATAAAGAGTGGCACGGTGAAAATCAGCGCAATGACAAGCATGCGCCGTTGGTTTTCGATCTCCTTCTTGCGCGCCACGGCTTCAACATCTTCGCCTTGGGCTGGTTCTTCAGTGAGCTTAAAGCCTGCCTTTGCAATGGCTTGGCGGATTTCAGTTTGACTGATAATGGTAGGCACATAGCGAACCGTGACACGCTCGGTCGCCAGGTTGGCTTGGCTATAAAGTACGCCCTCAAGGCTGTTGAGTGCCTTTTCTAAGCGCAGAGCATCCGCTTGATCGCTGAAGTTTTGAACTTGGAGTGCGGCTTCGCCAATGGCAACGTCATAACCCACCTTGCGCACCTGATCGACCAAGTTTTGTACGTTGGTCTTGCTCGGGTCGTAGCGCACGGCGGCGCGCTCAGAAGAGAGATTTACGCTCGCCTCTTCCACGCCTTCTGTTTTGGAAAGGCTGCGCTCAACGGTAGCCACACAATTGGCACAGGTCATCCCTAATATGGGCAGAGTGACCTGATGTTTTTCAGCCATTTTTATCTCCTTGGGGGATAGTTGATTTCTTCTAAGGCTGCGACAATAACCTCTTCGCTGGCGGGTTCAGAAAATTCAACGGTCACCTCTTTGGTAGTACCATCGCCTTCCACGTTTTCGACGCCATCGATTTCATTCAAGCGTTTGGTGATATGCATCACGCAATGCGCGCAACTAATATTGGGGATAAAGTAAGTTTTTGTAGACATCACTCTCACCTTGGATAAATTTTACCTTTCTTGTATGTTATTTTAGGATTAAATCATTGTAAGTCAATTGCTGATACTGTACATATCGTCTACCAATAGGTAAATGCAGCTACATTTAAATTGAAGAGAACTGCAGTTTCTCGTATGAAATTTACCGCGTTGCAGCCTCGAAATATAAGAAAGATGCCCCGCTTAATGTTGCGGAGCATCAGAAAGAAGAAAAAAGGAGGCGACGATGGGAATCGAACCCATGATGAGAGTTTTGCAGACTCTTGCCTTGCCGCTTGGCCACGTCGCCCTAATAAAAAACTGATATAGACATTATATCAGTTTTTGAGCCATAAGCGGGCGATGGGGCTCGAACCCACGACCTTCTCCTTGGCAAGGAGACGTTCTACCAATTGAACTACACCCGCAAATTTTTGTGCTTCCCCTTACTTGAAGCGTTTGAGATTTTAACATAGGCACATTGGCTTGTCAAATGTAATGAGGATAAACATTTTGCGAGGAATATCAACGAACAATGGTGTTACTAGATATAACTAACATAAGTGATCTCACTGTGTTGGTGTTGGTGTTAGCGATGCACTGGGTAGAGGCTCTGGTGTTCTTGGTGTTTTTGTGTTTGTAGGTGTTGAAGTGCTCGTATTTGTATTCGGTGGGGTGGGTGTATTTGAATTTGTTGGTGTAAGGGTGGGTGTAGCTGAATTTGTTGGTGTAGGCGTGAGCGTATGCGTAGCCGTACTGGTTGGGGTCTGTGTATAAGTGGGAGCAAGCGTTCTTGTTGGCGTTGGCGATGCAATTGGAGCTTGAGTGTAAGTTACTGTGATAGTGGGAATTCTTGTAGCTGTGCTCGAATATTTCTGTGTAATCGTAATTGTACTGGTTGGGGTCTGTGTATAAGTGGGAGCAAGCGTTCTTGTTGGCGTTGGCGATGCAATTGGAGCTTGAGTGTAAGTTACTGTGATAGTGGGAATTCTTGTAGCTGTGCTTGTGTATTTCTGCGTACCCGTAATTGTTTTGGATGGGGTCTGTGTATAAGTGGGAGCAAGCGTTCTTGTTGCAGTTGAAGATCTGATGACTGTTGGAGATATCCGCGTAGATGTATTCTCAACAAGCCTGGTTGGGGTGAAAAGTGCTGATTCAGCCGGCAAGATAATTTCCTGAGAGCAACGATGATTGTTGCCTTCAATGATTTCAAGAGAGATGTGATCGTTTTTATTGCCTAATAATTCTATGAATAATAAATTAGGAAAATTAGGATCACGTAGGAATGCTTGATAATCCGAAAATTGGAACTGATTAAACCAGACAATTAATCCTGGCAAATCGAGCTGGAGTGTTAAATTTCCGCTTGCATCGCGCCTGCGATAAGCTGAAAGATCCATTTGCGTGTCATAAACTAATTGAACTCTTCCACCTCCTAAAAATGCCATGCTGTAATAAGGAATATCATAAACCGAGCAAAACTGGCTTAGTATCTGGGTAGAGGTTGGCGTCTCAGTATCAGAAGGGGTGCCCTTTGCGGTTTCAGTGGGGCTTGGTGTGGATGTGGCTGAGGATAGCGCGTTGAATGTGGGGGTGAAGTCACTCACCAGAAAAAGCCCTATAGGGGTGGGACTTGGCGTTGTGGCGATAATTAGTGGAGTCGCCGAGGGAGCTGAAGCGCGATTTACGAACAAAGCAGAAGCAAACAAGTATATGGAAAGAGCCCCTAACCCGACAATTGCGGCAAGCAGCGGCCATTTCTTTGCCGTTGGGGTAGCGGGAACAGAAAATCGTATGTCCTTAGGAAGTTTTTTCAGATCAGGATCCCTAAGCATAATACATTCGTTGTAATGTGGGGTTAGGCAAACCTCCTGCTGATGGAGATAGGTTGGATTTTCTGGTGGCTTACAACGATGGCAGTAATTAATATCGGATGGGAAATCTGAATTTGTCTTAATATCATCTATTAACGCAAGATAAGGACAATGTTGCAAATTTCCTTGATTTGAGGTGGAGAAATCATTAATCATAGGTGTAGCCAATTAACAGGTCAAGAATGCTTAAAATCTGAAGCATTTAAGACGAAATATTGATAAATGAGTGGAAACTTGTTATCGATGAGCTCCTCAAGTTCTTTTGCAATCACCACTGGAGATTCTTTCGTTGAGTATGGATCTGGAATATCATAAGGAATTCCTCCACCCAATTCGGTAAGTTGAAAAATCTTTCCCTTGAATTTTGGGAATTCATGAGCGAGAGCTTCTTTTTGGCCAGATTCCATGGTCAATATAATATTAGCCTCGCGCATAAGAGACTGATTGACAATTCTCGATCTGTGCTGATCAACGTTCAAATGCCGTTTTTTCGCTTCTTCCATAGCCTCAAGGGTGGGAGGAAGGCTTTCGTTTACCCAAGTGCCTGCACTCTCGACCCGCCATTCTCCGTGTTTATTTAAAGCAGCAACTTTGGCTTTAAAAAACGCCTCAGCTAAGGGAGAGCGGAATCGATTTGCAGTACACACAAAAAGAATGAAGGTCAATTTGGGGTTTATCCATTTCTCGGTTTATTGATTGCTTGCTCGTGGGATGAGTACCCACTCTCCATTGATTAAGAATCCATCTGCTGGAATATTATTATAATCGACCAGAGCTTCTAAGTCGATTGCAAGTCCTTCAGCCAATTCCCGAAGCGTGAGGCCGTTTTCGGTAATTTGGAAAGCTTCAAAAGCCGGTAAACCGGCTAAATCTATACAATCCAGTGGAATAATGAGGATGGAATCTACCCATATAGGCACAATCAATTGGTTATTTACCGCTTTAATAATTTCAGGTGTCGTATTATGTTGTGTAGCTAAGAAGAGCAAACTTTCACCCGGGTTAACTCGGTGCACTATAAAGAGCTGCTCTTTTCCAAATGGGGTTTCGAGGTAATGACCTTCACGAATTTCTGTTGGTGTTAATGACGGTTTGGGTTGAGGAGTTAGAGTTGGTGCTTCTGTGACGGAATACGTTGCTAATGCACTCCTTGGGGTAATCAAGCTGACTGCTAAGGAGGTGGTGGTGGCTGGCATGGTTTGGGAAGGAATCATTAGAGTATCATCTTGCTTGTTTTGCTGAAAGTATGCGATCAGTGCAATTATGATGCATACCAAAAGGACTGCCAGGATAATCAAGTGGAAGGATTTTTTCCTGCCTTTACGTTTTCTCCATGCTTTCATTTTGAGCTCTTCTGGCATATTTTGCTTAGCTTGTGCTTTAAAAACCACACAAGAAGCATACTGCTCGGTCAAACAATACGAGAGTTGTTGCTCCAAACTTGGCACAGCGGCTGGCTGGGTGCGATGGCAATAACAATTCGCTGAAGGGTAAGTCAGGCTCGTAGCAGGATCTTCTATTAGTCCCAGGTATGGACAAATTGATTCCCGGGTGGTTTGAACAATGCCGGTCATTGCTTAATTTTCCATGCCAACAGGCGAAAGTCATTCCTGAGGTGAAGACTTGTGTTTGTGAGACGCTGACTATGAATTGATAGCTTAGTGATGCAGTACTTTATTGCCCTTCTGTTCGGTTAGAGCAACCTCAGTGCTTTCTTCTGAACCGTAAGAGTGGCGATACTTATCTCGAGAACTGTAGGGTGAATAGTAATCATAACCCCCATAATAATACGAACGGTTGTGGGGAATACGGTTCATAACAACACCAAGTAAGTGAGCATTGATGCGTTCAAGTTCCTCCAAAGGGCGCTTAGCAGATTCAATACGTGTGGAACCAGGGACAATCACATAGAGAACTCCTTCCACACGTGTAGCCAGGATTTGCGAATCTGAAACAATAAGGGGAGGGCTATCTAAAACAATCACATCGTAACTCTTTTTCAGCTCATCCAGCAGGTTACGCATCCGTTCACTCGCCAGCAACTCAGCAGGATTAGGTGGCAGACTGCCACTTGTAATGATATCCATGTTCTTCACTTCCGGGATCGAGCGGACGACTTCATGCAGGGATAATTTGCCCCGCACTAGATCGCTCAGGCCGATTCGGTTGTGTAGGTTGAACTGGACATGCACATTTGGCCGGCGCATATCGGTATCCATCAGCAGCACCCGATTTCCTCCCTGAGCCAAGATAATCGCCAGGTTACAAGCAACCGTAGTTTTCCCTTCGGTCTCTCCCGAACTAGTTACAAGGATAGATTTTAACGAAAAATCTAAGCTGGAAAATTCAAGGTTCGTGCGCAAGGCACGAAAGGCTTCAGCTACTGGCGAGCGTTGATGATAAACCACGTAGTTCCCAAGTTTATCATCCTTATTCTTCTTGTGCAGCTCACCGATTAGGCCGATGACAGGAATGTTGAGAATCTCTTTAACCTCATCTGGTGTCTTGATCGTATCATCCAGGTATTCGATCAGAAATGCAGCACCCGCGGTCAGAATCAATCCGACAGCTCCTGCTAATAGGGCAGTCTGACCGGGCTTGGGAGATATCGGGACTGAAGGTATCTGGGCTTCCTCAACCTGCACCACATTTGGAGTGTTCTGAGCCCGTGAAAGGCGCAGAGCTTCAAGGCTGTTAATGCTGCTCAGGTAAATTTGTTGATACAAGTTCAGGGTGGTTTGCAGTTGGGTGAGCTGAGCGGATGTTGCAGTTGTCGTTCCACTCTCTGCTGGCGTTTTGAGCACCACCAGATTAGTATAAATCTGTTGATATAGCGAGAGAACGGATGACAGTTGATCGAGCTGAGCCTGATATTCGGCTAATCTGGCTTTTTCTTCTTCCGTGGCGGTGGCTGGATTGATCTTGGCTACCTCAACATTAAGTGCAGTCATTTGGCTTTGTGTTTCCAGGATTTGCTTTTGGACACTCTCGAGCTGAGACTCAACGGTGGCTGTTGAAAGTTCGTTAATTTGTTTTTCCAGTAAAGAAATCTGTTGCTGCGTCTCGTCGATACGGTTTTGGAGGTTTTGTTCTGCGCTGATATAGCGAATAGCTTGAAGCTGCTCATTTTCGTCAATGAGCACATTGATCAGTCCATTAGCGATGAGCGCAGCCTTTTCTGGCTCCGTGTGCCTTACTGTCAGCACAACAAATTGCGTATCTGTTATGGGTGAGGCAGTTGCCTGACCTTTATAGATTGGAAAACCCAACTCGTCGGAGGCTTTTTGTAATACGCTCTCGGTAGAAAGCAGCTGTACGTAGGTAGAGATTAATTGTTGGTTATCCAGATAAGCGTAATAATCATAAGTGGTTTGTGGTGCTCTCAGAATTACAAACTTTGAGCTTGCTTCATAAATGGGCGTCTGCCGACTGCTAACGAAATACCCCACTGCAGCGCCAATGATGACCCCTGCAATGACAAGCCAAAGCCATCGTTTTGCAATATTGAAAAAGTGTTTTATATCCATAAACTTCGATTACAAACCTTTCAACGAACGGTATAGAAAATTATCAAATGAGATTATCTCAGCGGATCTCGCATATAATAAATTCGGAAAACCTCATCCAATAATATCGAAAATTGATCTAACGGACGGACCCGCCTTTAACATAATCAGATTGATTATAAGCAATTATCACCAGCCTGTAAATGAGCTAAAAACCTGCGCGTGGCTGCATTACTTAATGAGTAAGGGTAAAAATGTCCTTTGCCTTACGTTGATAAACACGTCGGCATCTTGCGAGTAAACTTCACCGTCCCAAACTCTGAAACTGAACACCTCGGACCCGACATAGCCAGTTTGTGGTGTGTAGATTACATTAGGTGCTGTACCGCTTAGGCTGCCATGCTGCGGATCTACTGTGATACTGAAAGTAAGGCTGTCACCGTCTGCATCTGAACCACTTATGGTAATGGCTATGGGCTCGTCCATCCAGGTGTTAAGCTCCTGGCCTTCAGCGACAGGCGGATTGTTAACAGGTTTCGTGAGAGTCAGGAAAAGGGCACTTACCGCGCCCCAGTTGCCGGCAGCATCTTTCCCGCGCACATAAAGGATATGCTGGCCCTCGGAAAGGCTGCTGGTATCAATGGTACCCGTGACGTTTTCGACACTAGAATTGAAGTTGCCATCAACCGGGCTGAGGGAAATGGGCGCATAGCCTTCTTCCCAATAGGGGATATCTATGGAAACTTCGGCAGCAGCAATAGCCTGGCTGGGTTCGGTGCCGTTGCTGTTATTGAAGCGTGTGTCGTTAATTTGCCCGGTCAGGGTGACAAGCGTCCCAATAGGCGCTGCGTTCAGGTCCAAAGCCAAGTTAATGCTGTCAGGTCCAGCAGGGGTCATATAAGGTGTGCGCGCAGTCTTAGCGGCGTAGATTAGCACGGGCAAGTTTTGCGGCAGGATGGTTGTCTCAAAGTTGGTGCAGGGTTCAAAAAATTGAGTGCCTACTTCGATACAATACCCTGCCACGCCCAAGCGCCCGTAGATATAATCTTCAGTTGAGCCATCCGTGGGGTAGAGTGTATAAGATTTGTGAGGATCATACCCATTGAAAAAAGCAAATTTTCGCCCTAGCGTTTGTAAGTCGGTATTATTCGGAGCATTAGAACCGGTAAAACCCCAAGACCACATCACATCGCCTCCGTAACTATGCAGGTCAATGTAGACACCGGTAGCGTCCTCCGGGGCAGGAGCGTTGAGGTCATCTTCGCGTTGGTCAGGGAAAAGGGAAAGCATCACGTCTTGGATAGCATCCACTTCTGGCTCGGAGGCAGCGCTAAGGCCATGATAAGTTTCATCACAGGGGTAATTGCTCGATCCACCCCATCCTGCCCATTCGTAATTAAAATTCCGGTTCAAATCCGCGCCCCGATCGTGACTGGTCGGACCACAATAATTTTCGTTGGTGTTCTTGCGCCACAAATCCCCTGCTTCTGCCTCTTTACGGCCGTCAGGGTTAGCCAGGAGCATGATATAAATCTCGTTGTAATCCAGCAGCCAATGCACGTCGGCATTGGTGTTGTAGTTCTCGATGAGATAGCCGGCGAAGCGGGCGGCTAATTCGGCTGGAGCATATTCCCGGGCATGAATCGAAGCTGTTAGCAGCAAGCGCGGCTTTTCCTCTGTGATATTTTCGTTGGTAAGCCGCAGCAGCATCATGTCATACCCATCCGGCTGACCTACACTCTTCTCCCAGGAGTCACCTACATCTAACCACTCAGCTAGGGTGGGATAATAAGCGGCTAATGCAGCCCCATAAGCATACAGCTCCTCTACCGTGCGGTAGCAGTTGAACGGTGGGCCGATCGTATCCAAGGAATTGGTTGCTAACAGCTTGAGCTTCTGGAAATTCGCATCTTCATGGGCATCAAAAAGTGTAGTGAAGCCCAAATTTTGCACCTGAGCTAGCTCATCTGGCGAGAGCGCTGCCAGCACATACTGTTCCACCTGGTTGTTATATTCAAACACATCAAATGCCATCAGCCTAGAGATGTCTTCGATCGTTGTATAGTAAATCCGATAGACTTGGCGTTGGCTTTCTACATCTACACTGCAGGCTTGTGTGTCATCTGTAGGGAGGAATGAAGCAGATTGAACTTGATATTCACCGCTAAATGAAACTAACATGACAAGAACGAGCAAAATTATCAGACCGGCTTTCCTTTTCATAAAATACCTTTCTCAGCTTATTAGCCATTCATGGAGTTCGTAGACGGATTTTTTCTGGGATACATCAGCCAATAGGGATGGGTCTTTTTTTGTAATTTTTTGGACTGTACCTCCATAAGCTTTAATTAAATCTTTGAGCCTTAAAAAATATCCCCATAATATCCTTGGAGATGAAGGTGGAATTTGATATATACGGGCAATAGTGATCCGTGGCAAGAAGACCCGTTGGAATATCAATGAAAGACGCTTAAAAAGGTTGGATTCGGAGGCTAATTGAACCATGTCCGGGGTGAGGTTGTGTATAGCATGCTCATCCTGTAGCAAAATCTGGTAAGCTTCCGTGAGGACGCGCTCATCAATGGGCGTTGGCGATAATTGGGCTAAAACCTGCTCTGGGATAATTGCCCATTGCAGCGCGCGAAGCAGCTCTAGCGTGAGGGCTGCGGTTTTTTCTGCACGCCATTGCTGGCAGAGAGCAACAAAACAAGGCCAATCCAACTGGTCCTGATAGCGCTGCAACACGAGGGCAATATCGAACATTCCTTTAAGGCCAAGACTGAGATAATGCTGGTACGTCAGGTGGATGCAAAGATGTAAGAGCAGATCTTCAATTCCTTCCGCGAGTACATCGATGCCGTTGATTTGAGCAGGAAAAGACCTCTGCCAGACGCCATCCATAGCAATTGTAAAGGGCTCATCTTCTTCTAAAAGTGTCCAATGGATTTCCACATGCGTGCCATCAGAGAGGGTCATTGGCGGCACGTGCTTGATATCCAAATTAGAATCTCTAATGTCAAAGTATCTGGAGAGCTGATAGCCCAAACCTTGAAGAATTTCAATCGTTCTGTTGAGATCTTCGCGGTGTACTAAGATATCCAGATCGCTCATACTGCGAGCGCCCACATCTTTATAAATATTTTCCAACAGAAAAAGCCCTTTGAGGGCAATCACAGGAATATTTTCCGCCCTAAGACGTAGAAGAATTTGGCAAGCATGGTTTAGCAGCAAAATGTTACGGGCAGCGGTGAGCATGTACGCCGAGCGGAAGCTCTGCCGATGAGGTTCGGGAATCTGTTGTGCTAAGCCTAGTTGTGAGAACCGAAACTCCAAGGCAGATAAAAGATCGTGCTGAGCGCAGAGAGCTGTTAATCCTTCCCAATTTTCCGAGTTCATCCCTTTCAAAATCTCAGCACAATCATCGGCCGAGGAGAGGGGATTGAGAAGTTCAATCAGGAAGTTCATTCTTATGGAAATAGGAGCTCGTAACATGGGAATTCAGAAGAATTGGCTAAGAACTAAGCATGAAAATATGGATAATAGATTAATACTTCTCTTAGGCGTCCAGAACTACAGGAATAAGCTTTCCTTTACAGCCTGCACCACCCAGGCAATTTGATCGTCCGAAATGGTGGGGTAGAGTGGCAGGGTAACTTCCCTGGAGCTGACTTCTTCCGTAATCTTCAGATCTTCGACCCGAGGAAAAGGGCTGAATTGATAAATGCTGAAGGTATGCACAGGCGGGTAGTGCCAGCTCACCTGTATGCCGTGGGCTTTCATCGCTTCAATAAAGCGCAGCTTATTGCTTCCCTCGGGGAGCAAAACCGGCATAATGTGGTAGCTGCTTTGCCCGTGTGCCTTCGCGAAGGGAATTGCGACCTCGGGCGTCTGGGCAGCCAGCAGCTCGCGATAGAGCCTGACGGCGCTTTCCCGGCGGGCATTCCCAGCGGGGATTTTTTGCAGCTGCACCCTGCCCAAAGCCGAGCGAAGGTCATCAATGCGGTAGTTATAGCCGAGGGCAACCACGTCGTAGGTGCTGGCATGCCCCCGGGCGCGGTCCCAGGTCAGTGTAGTCATGCCGTGCGAGCGCAGGCGCTGGAGCTTTTCTGCCAGTTGGTCATCTTGGGTCAGCAGCATGCCGCCTTCGCCAGTGGTCAGGTTTTTATTGCCAAAGAAGCTAAAGCAGCCAATATCGCCCCAGGTGCCGAGGGCTTTCCCCTCCAGCGCAGCCCCTACCGCATGGGCAGCATCTTCGATGACCACAAGGTGATGCTGGCGGGCAATTTCCAGGATGGTGGGCATATCGCAGGGATAGCCGGCGTAGTGCACCACCATGATTGCCTTCGTTTGAGGGGTTATTGCCGCCCTGACCGCTTCTGGGGAAAGGCACAGCCAATCAGTGCTTTCGATATCTGCAAAAACCGGCGTGGCGCCGGTATAGCGGATCGCATTCGCACTGGCAACGAAGGTCAGGGAAGGCAGGATGACCTCATCGCCTGGCCCGAGGTCAAGCGCCAAGCAAGCTAAATGTAAGGCGGCCGTCCCATTGGTGACAGCCAAGGCATGTTTTGAACCCGTGAAAGCTGCAAACTCCTGTTCAAAGGCTTGGGTGATGGAACCCATCGTCAACCAGCCTGAGCGCATCACTGCCACAACGGCATCGATTTCGGCTGAATCGAGATTGACATCCGAAAGAGGGACGCGCCAGGTCATGGCAGAGACCCCGGTAAGAATTCTGAGCGCATAATTTCAAAATCTTTGCAGGCTTGCTCGTAATCTTCGCGATTGCCCAGATCGCGCCAGTAGCCTTTAAAGGGATAACCGACCACTCTTTCACCTTTCGAGAGGAGCAGTTTTACCAGATCGGGGAAGTCAAAGTATTGGTTTTGGGGGATAAACTCCAGCGCGCGTGGCTCGAGAAAATAGAACCCCATGCTCACTTTATAATCCAGACTTGGTTTTTCGATGTAATTTGTGATGACATGCTCGCCATCGTTTTGCTCTATGATTCCCAGGTCAATATGAACTTGGCGTTGGTGCATTGCAATAGTCAAAATTCCCCCTTGTTCCTTGTGGAAATTATAGAATTCGTGAAAATTCAAGGTGCTGAGGACGTCGCCGTTACAGACCAAAAGGGTTTCGTTTAGTTCAGGAATTTGAGCAAGCGGGCCGGCGGTGCCCAAAGGTTCTAACTCATCAGAATAGGTGATGTTGAGATCATACTGCTGGCCGTCTTTGAAATAGGCTTTCATCAGGCTGGCTAAGTAGCCGACTGCAAGCACAATCTCAGTAAAGCCATACCGCCTTAACTGCTGCAATAGCACCTCCAAAATAGCCTTATCGCCGATGGGCATCATGGGTTTGGGTAAAACATACGTGAATGGCGCCAAACGGGTGCCTTTCCCCCCACATAAAATGACCGTTTTCATTGAGTTTCCCCTTTCTCTTGATGTTCGAAAAACTTTAATGAATCCAACTTGTAAACAGGGCGCATCGATAATGCGTCCCTTAGGCTGACTTTAGCGTTCATAATGCCCAATATGGTAGAAATCCAAGTGTTCACGAATCCATTGAATCGTGCGGCTAAGCCCTTCGCGCAAATCGACTTGAGGTGACCAGGCTAGGACATGGCGGGCTTTGCTGTTATCGGCTAGCAGCCGTTGCACTTCAGAAAGGGCTGGGCGGATGCGCTCGTCATCGACCTCAACTTCAGGTGTGGTGCCGATAAGATCAAAAATGTGAGCAGCCAAGTCCCGAATGCTGATTTCAGAACCGGAGCCTAAGTTGAAGGTCTCCCCGTCAATTCCATCCGTCTGGCCGGCTTTGATAAAAGCATCGACAGTATCATCCACGTAGGTAAAATCGCGCAGTGCATCCAAATTGCCCAAGTAAACAGTTTGTTTAGTCAGTGCTTGAGTGATGATGGTTGGGATAACTGCCCGAGCGGACTGACCTGGGCCATAGGTATTGAAAGGACGGATGGTCACTGCGCGTACGCCAAATGAACGGTAGTAACTTTCCACCAGTTTATCAGCGCCAATCTTGCTGGCGGAGTAAGGCGATTGCCCTTGCAAGGGGTGGGTCTCATCGATGGGCACTTGCAGCGCGGTGCCATAAACCTCGCTGGAGGAAGTGTGAATAAGGCGGCAATCGAATTTACGGCAAGCCTGCAGCACGTTAAGTGTCCCTAAGATATTGGTTTGGACAACTTCGACTGGATGCAAGTAGGAGTATGGAATAGAAATAAGCGCACCCAGGTGATAGATGAGGTCGGCACGTTTGGCAGCTTGTTCAATCGCCTCGGCGTCCCGCAAATCTCCAAAGACGAGCTCTATTTCAGAAAGAATCGCTGACGGAAGATATTTGAGCAAGCCAAGTTCGCCGCGAGAGGTATAGCGCACAAAAGCGCGCACCTGTGCGCCTTGCTGCACGAGTGTTTCGGTGAGGCGGCTGCCGATAAAACCGGCGGCTCCAGTCACGAGAACGGTTTGATTATGCCAATCCATCACGAAGAGAGTCCTCCAACGGCTGATATAGTTCGTTTTTAGGAAGTGGATGGGCGAAATCGCTTTTCAGAAAAATCATGCTTTGCGTTTAAATAGTTTAGGAACAAGAACAGCTACCGTTTTGACGAGGATAACGAGATCGTTATAGATTGAGTGATTCTCGACATACTTCTGATCCAACTCCAGCTTATTTGGCAGAATAGTTTCTACGTAATCCTCAAGATATCCATCGCCATTGAGGAGCTCTTCTTCGTTGCAGTAGATAATTGAAGCCGGGCTGGTGATACCTGGACGCATCGAAAGAATCTTCTGGCGGACATCTTCAGGCCAATCCTTGACGAAGTGAGGATGTTCCGGGCGGGGGCCAACTAAGCTCATTTCTCCTACGAAGACATTCCACAGTTGTGGCAGCTCATTCAGTTTTGTATCCCGCAGAAATTTGCCAAACGGGGTAATACGCTCATCGTGATTTTGTGTGATCGGGGCATTCGATCCGTTTTCAGATTCATGATACATAGAGCGAAATTTATGAATCTTGAAAACTTTCCCTTTATAGCCCACTCGATCGCCATCAAAGATGACTGGACCTGGTGTGTCGGATTTTATCCGAAGAGCAATGAAAAGGAACAAAGGGGAAAGCAGCACCATCCCGACAAATGAACAGATAATATCGCCGCCCCGTTTAACGCACCCTCGTAGGCGATTTGCGGCCTTAAGTAAGTGCTGAAAAACTGTTGAAGATTCTAAAAAATCGAACTGTAATAATTTCGTCGCCACTTCGCTCCAAAAAGGGATAGCCAGAAAAAACGAAGAGCCCCTATATGTTTGTTATTCTAAAGGTAAATAAGAAAAAGCACAAGGGGGAATTTTAGGATATGTTTCGATAATATATAAACTCAGTCTTAATACGCAAGATTTAACCACTCAAAAATCAGGCACTTTGCCGAATTTATCCCCCCAACGCTTGCGGAACTTGATTAGGCCCCACAAAAAGCCTGAACCGTAGCTGAGATGCAGAATAGCAAAGCTGAGTGGAAGCAGCCATGCCCCTTGCCAGCCTTTTTGCATCCCTGCGAGGAGCGTGGCGACGAAGGCTGCCACCAGATATACTCCTGCTAAGGTCAGCAGCACCTTCCAGCCCCAGCTAAAAATGAATGCTAATAGAAGAGAAATCAACAGCGCCAGGACGAAAACGGGGGGTATAAACTGGCTCCAGCGCATTTGCCTGGGATGCTTCTGAAAAACGCGCACCTTCCATAAGCCATATTGATAGTATTGACTCCAAAGGTCCTTGGGCTGGCTGCGCACTGAATACCAGGAGTTAATCATGGGGCTTAGTAAGATTTTCCCTCCAGCTTCGCGCAGCCGGTAGTTAAATTCATCATCCTGATCGCGCACCAACTCTTCATCAAATAACCCAACTTTCTGGAATACCTCTTTTGGCCAAGCGCCTAAATAGACAGTGTCGACCCATTCTTCCTGGGTTGAGTAATGAAAGCGCCCGCCACCTATGCCAAATGGCGAACTGGTTGCCAATGCAACTGCTTTACCGAAGAAGTTCTCCCCGACAGGGTTCATCCGTCCTCCAACGTTTTCAGCTTTGCTGCGCTGTAGGGCGTGCACACATTCCCGCACATAATCAGGTGCAAGGATTGTATGCCCATCCACCCGGATAATAATCTCGCCACGGGCTTGCCGGATGGCTAAGTTTAGGCCGGTGGGAACGATTTTGCCGGGGTTATCTAGCCAAATAAGGGGGATATCACTAGGCTTAAAGGCTTCTACCACCTCTTTGGTGTTGTCAGTGGAAAGCCCGTCGGAAATAATGATCTCCATCTGATCATGAGGGAAATTCTGCTGGGCGATGCTCTCCAGGCAGCCGCGGATATGCTTGGCTTCGTTGCGGATCGGGAGGATGAGTGAGACGGTGGGCAACTTTTACTTCACTTAATGCAAATTGGAAATCACAGCTTTGAACTTTCCCGTTTTTGTGCGCAGTATTTCAGTTTGGCTGTTTTTCATGTTTGATATTTGTCTCATTGATAATGAAACGATGCTTTCCCATTGGAGAGAGAGGGATGCTTGGTACAATTTCGGTTTCTATGTTCATATCGTCGCACCCTTTTTCCATTAGCATTCTAACAATCTCATTAATCGTAAATGCATCAATTTCATTGTATGGTTGTATCTTGAGCAAGAGAGTGTTATCTGATTTCTGAACCACTTGAAATGAGTCAATTTCAGGAAAATGTTCCAGAATACCAGTGAAAAAATGGACTATAAGGTGATTCCCAGAAGGAGTTGTGATAACGTCTCCACTTCTGCCATAGATGGATTCCATCATCGGAAGTTGTCTTCCACAACCGCAATTTATTTCAAAAGATGTCTTGCCGACATCCCCCACAGAATATCTAATTAATGGCATTGGTCCCGGATGAAGACGAGTGATTAAAATGTTTCCCGATATTCCTTCTGAAACGTTTTTGCCGTTATCATCAACAAACTCGACAATTGTATCCAAAGCGTGGATATGGTAATTTCCTTGCTCACACTGTGCAGCAATTTGTACTCCTTCTCCACAACCATAAGTATCAAATACTCTGGTTTGAAAGGTGTCTTCAATTTTCTTTTTAACGTTTGGATAAAGCATATCCCCCCAAGTTACAACAGATCTAAGGGGTTGATTCCAGCCAACTTTTGAAGCATATTTTGCTAAATAATAGATACTTCCGGGATATCCGAACACAAATTTTATCTTGTGCTTTTCTATTATTGTCAAAATTTCATTGAGATTCTTTTCATCTAACCGATAAGCTGAATGATAGTAACAGCGGAGAGCCCAATCCTTTAATCGTTTATCAAGGCTCCGATTAATGGTCATACCTGTCTGTAAATGAGGATCACCAATAGACCATCCAGCCCATTCAAGGTCAAGCAGAAATGTAGCCCTATATAGTCCGGCAGTATAAAAATCTTCTTTGACGAAAAAATTTTTACCAGTCGAGCCAGATGTACTCACTTCGTAAGTTTTATGCCCCGTCGATCGAGTAACGAATTTTGGATATCCTTTGCGCAACATTTCTTTTGTGACAATAGGAAGCTTTTGTAAGTCATTAGTATTTCTGATTTCGTCTGGAGAGATTTTTGATTTTAAGAGTAATTCTCTATAAAAAGGGACCTCGTCATAAGCGATTCTTATTAAGTGAGAGAGCATATCGTTTTGATAATTATTAATTTGATCAATATTCCACCATTGGGCTTCCTCAAGAAACTTAAGATGTTCCATCATTCGTTGGCCGAAGAAGATGTCACCTCCAGGTAAAATTAAATTTCGGAGAAGAATGGTATTAAGTTTATGGGACGAAGTTGATGAAATGGTACTCATGAATAATTTCTCTCAACTATACTTGAAAACAAATTTTCCCATTGTGGAAGGATAATAGACCAATCATCCTGCTCCACTTTTTTATGGGCATTGCTACTTAACTTTGCTGCTAACTCAGGTTCGGTAAGAACGCGCCTGATAGCGTCTGCCATTGCCAAGTGGTCCCCTGGGGGCACTAATAGAAATTCCTGGCCATCTATGCCAAGGTAAGGAATTCCTCCTACATTTGTTGAGATCACACACAGCCCGTTAAGCATGGCTTCTAGAAGACTACGGGGGGCGGTGTCATAGTTCGAAGTGTTGATGAAGATATCAGCTTTATCCAGAAAAGCCGAAACCTGATCATGTGGAATGCCAGTGATAATCTCCACATGATGGTCATGCTGCATTTGGGCTGCGAGCGTTCTCACACTTTGCATGCAGGCGTGGCTTTTCACTGGTCCTATCATAGTTAGGTGACTCTCCGGGAATTCGGGTTGTAGATCGGCTAAAACTCTTAATGCCATCTCTGGATTGTAAATCTCATGAAAAGCGCGAACCCAGATGAGCTTAGGCTGCGGAGAGCTGCGCTGTCGATAAATGCCTTGAGAAATATCGATAGGGTTATTGATCAGGTGAATCTCAGAGGAATATTGGCGTAATGAGTTTTGTAGAAAAGGTGAAGGGGTAACAACGGCATCCGCTCTTTGGAATAAATGCTGGACGCGGAGGGGATGCTTGGCAGCAAACTCAGGTAAGCCACCGCCATGCAGTGTGAGGACGATGGGTTTTCTTAGCCATTTAAGTAATTTGGCACACGCTTCCGCAAAGATAAATGCCTTACCGCTGAAAACATCGATTTGCGCCAGGGCATACTCACGCCGTTGCGCATAGATCGTGTGAAGCATATCGATTAATCTTAGGGCTTGGTTTTGCTGCGATGAGGTCGTGATTACCTGCCAACCTCTCGCAGAGAGTTTCTCAGCCATGTAATGCCAGACATTCTTATTGGAATGTTTAGTAGAAAGGTGATTACCGATGAGCAAAATGGATTTTTGACTCACTTGCTTTTCCGCCTGTTTTCGAAGAATGCAATCCTATGGAACCCGGATCAATTTGAGTATAAACTTTATCAATGAGGGAGAATAAATGCCGGTGCGTGGGAGCTCAAAACGCGGCTCACCCAGGTTGAGAGACTTCTCGGCGCAAGCTGCCGAAAATCCACACGCCTTCACAATATCAATAATCGGTAAGGAATACTTTCCCCCAGGATAAGCAAAATAGCGAACAGGTTTTCCGCCGATTTGTTCAAGCAGGCGTTTATTCTCAATAATCTCCTCTTGCTGCTTTTCTGGACTAAGTTGGGTGAGGTAGGGGTGATGATGTGTGTGACCGCCAAATGCGAAATGTGCAGATGAGCCGATATTCTTAATCTGCTTTTCGGTCAGCCCCAGGTAGTTTTCAATAATCTCTGCAGAGAGCGGGTATTTGGCTGAGATGGCTTCGGAGTAAGCAATTGCATCTCCGCTGATCTGAGCCTGGTGGATGAGATCCTGCCAGGCATGGAAACATTGTTGTTTTGTTTGGAGCAGATATTCCCTTCCTTTAATATTTATCGATGAATATGACTTCTCGAAGCATAAGGCATTGAAGTAAGTAAACCACAACAACTTTCCATCCTTCAGGTGAGATGTATTGGCAAAAAACGTTGCTGGAAAATGCTCCTGGCTGAGCACGGGTTCCACCAAGGAAAAGGTACGCTGCCCGCAATCATCAAACGTCAGCGCAATGGCCCTTTTCGACTGAGGAGACTGGCTAAGAAAAACTTCCGCGTAATCATCCAGCGGGAGAATCTGATAGTGTTTCTTTAAATAGCGCATTTGGCGTGCGAAATCTTTAACACGGATGATATTACCGGCATTCCAAGTATCTCTTGGATGGGAATCAGGGAATATGAGATGATATTCCAAAATCATTTTATTTCTTATCCGGCGAAGGCTTGGGTTGCAACATCGTCTCGTAGACTTTGGTCATGTTTTGAATGTAATGGTCCAAACTGAATTTCTCAGTCACTTGAGTCTGAGCAGCGGCTCCCAATCTTTCTCTTAAATGTTGATCATTGATGAGCGCTTGCACAGCCTGCTCAAAGCTGGCACGGTCGCCTGGAGCAGCCATAAGGGCTGTCTCACCTGGCGTGAGCAGCTCTTCGTAAAATGGCAATTGCCAGGTTACGATGGGTAAACCAGCGGCTGCAGCCTCCATCACCACATTGGGCAGACCTTCTAAAAAGGATGTCATACAGAAAATATCAAAACCTTTTAACAAACGAATGGCGTTAGGAATTTCTCCAGTAAATCGGACACAGTCTTTAAGATGAAGCTGTTGACTAAGCTGGATAAGGGCTGATTCTTCCGGCCCACCGCCAATGAGGATAAGGTGGAAGTTGCATTGCTTATCCCGTAAAGATGCTGCAACTTCGAGCAGCTCATCGAAGTGCTTGAACTGCACTAACCGGCCAACGCCAACCAGCCAAAGAGCATCGGGACGCAAACCCAGCTCTTGAGTCAACTTTTGCCGCACGCTTTCGCGAGGTTCGAAATCTTCTAAAACTGCGTTAGGTACTATGTAGACGGGCTTTAACTTTTTACGATTCTTATCGCTAAATTCTTTTGCCGTCGAAGTTGAATTCGTAATGAAAGCATTTGCTAAATGCATAGAAATTTGCAACTCCAGCGAATTATAGCGTGTACTATATATATTTCGGATTCCAACGAGACTTTTAGCTTTAAAGCTCGGCGCAACTAGACTGGCATAAGCACCTGAAAAAAGATGCCAGCCATGCACCAATTGCGGTTGAAAGGGCTGGAGTATTCGCCGTATTTCCCTCAGGCGGGAAATACGATTGTTACGCTGATTGATCCGAAAAAGTGGTATTCCGAGGTCTTCAATTGGCTTCTCCCAATAATCGCCGAAACCAGGGTGGAGGGTAAGCACGATTGGGTTGAAGCGCTCTCGATCCAGATTGGCGAGCCAGAGATATAGCTGCTTTTCGGCTCCGCCCACAACGAGTTGGCCGGCAAGAATGGCGATATTAGTTGATGTTGGCATTTGGTTTTTACTGCTTAGTAATTATTAATTTGCTTCAAAGTCAGAATTTACTCGGTCTTAACAGCCACTCTTAATCCCAATTTTTGGACCTCTTTAGTGGCAGGCTGGTTGAGTACATGAAGATGGAAATATTCACTCACGCCCATGCAGATCCAAATTAATTTTTCTGCGCTTTGAGTCATCGTGATGCCACCAATGAGCATTATAACTAGCACAATGAACCACACAGTCGCCAAAGATCTCAGCTCCAGATCATCAATCCGGCTGGCTTTCCAAAGATTCCTTAATGAAATGGCTGCCATAGTTAACCATAATCCCAGGCCGACTATGCCTGTTTCGGATAAGAGCTGAACATACGTGCTGTGCGCAACAAGGTGTAGATAGTGTTGCGGAATTCCGATTGCATAGAAAGGCAATTCATGACGGTACATACCAATCCCTACACCCGTGATAGGATGATCCTGCCACATGCGAAATCCTGCATCCCATAATTTATAGCGCAACCCGATTGTATCTGTGCCCTGGGTGATTGCAGGGATGATGGACCCCAATATTTTGAAAACGGTATCTGATAAAAATGTAAGTAGTAATATTCCAGCCATAAATACCACGATCAGGGTGAAATTTAACTTCTTCTGCGGGTTGAGCAATATGATGAGCCCGATAGCCGTGAAAAGCAACACCATTGATGTCCGGGAAACTGTATAGAAAACGCCCAGAAAAGTGATGAGGATGCCAAGCCCAGAAATGAATCTGAGCAGCTGATTTTGCTCCATTGTGCGCAAGTAGACAAAGAAAATCATACCAACCACGAAATATCTTCCAGCCGAATTTGCACCTTCGCTCAATCCGCCCGTGCGAATGGATGTATCGATATCCTCCCCAATCGAACCTTGTTGTATAGCCACCGTTGCAGATATCACTGCAACAATTGAAAAGACCCAGAGGAATGTCTTATATTTCTTAGGGTCGTCAAGTAACTCTTCGGCTAAAAAGGTTAGGATGAGCAGCTGTCCATAAGTAAATATCCAGTTTCTGTCTATTCCGAACCAAGCTGCCTGCGGATTAGTGATAAACATCCAGATGATAAAAAGTAAACCTAAAATCACAACCGATCGCGTGCCTTTGACGCCATTTCCATGTTTATTAACGTTCTTCATCAGATATCCGAAAATGGTGATCCCTCCAACCACGGGGAGGATTGAGCTGACCATCGGAATGGACGGCAAAAGGTCTGTTACTGGCAGACTGGCTGCGATGAGGACGATTCCGAGGAAGGGGTTGACCAGAATCATTCCCGCGAGGACGAGTCCAATAAGTCCAACCAGGATTAAACTGAGCGTTTCAATCATGTGCTATTTCCGTGTTCTTAGTTGGCAGAATCATAACCTTTTTTGGCTGTATTAGCACGAGAGTTTATCCCCAACTTTTATAGATCTTATAGCAGTATCTGTTGTAAAAATAAAAACTATTCTTTAGATATTCCTATAACTATTTGTTAACTTTTGGCTAATTCGAGGAGTTGAAAATATATTTTAACCAGATTTTTTTCCCAATTGACAAAGGAAAACTTTGTTTGGACGTCTCCTCTTGCCCGACTGGCATAAGATTGGGCTATCTCCGGGTTTTCAATCAGGAAATTAATCGCTTCCGCAGTTGCATCAGCATCTTCCAAGGCCACAATTAGTCCATTTACCCGATTCTCAATTACACCTCTCAAAACCGGTAGGTCTGAAACGACGATGGGCAAGCCGGAAGCCATAGCCTCCAAAACAACATTCCCAAGCCCTTCCACACGAGAAGGAAAAACGAATATATCTGCCGCTTGATAAATTTCAGCAAGTTTAATACGATCGTTAACTAAACCAAGAAAGGTAACTTTGCTTTCAATTTTTCTAACTTCTAGCCAATCTCTTTGGTATTTAATAAAACTTTCATCTAGGGAGGGGTTTTCATTGCGATTAGCTGGGCCAACAACAAGCAGCCTACATTGTCGAAATTTGTCAAGTACGTTACCAAAAGATCTGAGGAGGATGTCAAAACCTTTTCTATGGATGACACTACCGACAAAAAGTAGCAGAATGTCGTCTACGGGTAAATTTAATTTTTCCCTCAGATTCTGCTTATCCTCTGGACCACCGATTGGGCAGAATAGGTCCGAATCTACACTGTTGATGAGTAAAAAAACACGATCCTCCGTAAAGCCATTCGCTAGATAGTCAGTTTTGAGAAAAGGAGAAATCGCAATAATACCTGTGAATGATTTGAGTAAATTAAGTTTTATGCTCCCTAAATTCTCCTGGCCAATACTCCCCGGCGTATCCGCATCCAGAAGGACGCTTTCGTATAGACTGGGTATGCCATTTCGTTGAGCCCAGTGGGCAGCGAGTAAACTTCCCCACCATAAAATATGAAAGTGGAGAATATCATATTCGTTCTTTTTTCTTCGAAGGTTGCGTAGCAGAATAGGAATCCAGAGCAGCCTTCCCAACGTGCTAGTGCTAGTTTGTTTATCAGGGTAAATGAAATCGAAAGCCTCTTCAGGACTAACGATACGATTTTGTTCGTTATCAAGCACTAGATGTGTGATTGAAGTATCCGACCACTTAGAAAAGTTATATTTCCAGGTGATATTTTGTCCACCGAAGCGTGTCCTAAGGCTAGGTGGAAAAATGTGTAAAACTCTTAAAGGCATTTACTTAACTCCTCGTCAGAAGTGCCCTCAATAATAACCGAATAGAACCCAATCGGAAACCATATTTGAGTGAGGTACGAAATGCAACGAAAGCACCATTGAGATCATTCTGCTGGGCGCTGATACTGATCATGTTCTGCCAGGTATTGCGATAAGCTGGGCGCAGGAGTTCGATTGTTTCGGGTTTCCCTGCCTGCCTGGAAGCCTCCGCGCAAGCATCGAGAGTCCGTAGAAAATTGAGGCGTGTAGCCACTTCACTTCCGCTTAAGCTGCCCGGATACTTATAGCGGATCAAGCCGATCTCTTCAGTAAAGGCAGCCTGTAAGCCCTGCAAGCCAGCGCGCCACCAAAATTCGAAATCTATCCCGTTTTTTAGGTACGTGTTAAACGGTCCAACTCGCTCCGTCAAACGTTTGCGCACCAAAACGGTGTCGAAGGCGATAAAGTTTTCCGTAGATATTCCTTCTAGGAATCCCCCAGTAATATGTTTTGCGCCACCTCCGAGCTCCTCGGTGTGGAGGCGATTTAAACCTGGAGCATTCTGCCTGAATCCATCTTCTTCAAGGTTACGCGCAACATTTACATTACGGAAGTTGCCGAAAACGAGGTCCAGTTCTGGCTGGGCGCGTAAGATCGCCATCTGGCGTTCTAGGAATTCCGGCATCCAGCAGTCATCATCATCGAGGAAAGCAAAGATATCCGCATTCGCCTGCTTTAGAGCCTGGTTCAGAGCAGCGGACTTGCCTTGATTTGACGCGCTGAACGTGCGGATACGTGGATCGTGATATGCGTCTAAGATTTTTACCGTCTCATCCGTCGAGCCGTCATTCCAGATGATCAGTTCCCACTCCGGGAAGGTTTGCGATAGCACAGTTTCAACGGCTCTGGGCAGCAGATGAGCCCGATTATAGGTGGGAAGGATGATGGAAACAAATGGCTTGTTGATCACGATTCATTGAGGATGTGAAGAGCGTTATTAATGATGTAGGTTGAGCGATATTGCTTCGAGCCAAGCCTTCGAGATAGCTCTGCCTAAATTAGATTTTCCTGGCTTTGTATAAAGGGGTGAATCCCCACAAAAGCGATTGATCATGAAGGGGGCATCCGGAGCAATGCCATCAACACCGAACATCAGACCAACCTCAGGGTGGCGTTGGCGAATTGCGGCAAGATGTTCCCTGGATAATCCTTCCGCGGTAAAGGGAAACGCAAAAGGGATTTCTGGTTGATGCGTTATGCTTTGTACTCTTTGGCAGGCTTGTTTGATGTTATCCTCAATCTCTTCAAGCGTGAGTTCTGAAAACCTCTCATGGCCGAGGGAATGGGCGCCGATAGTGAACCCGTCAGCGTCCAATTGACGCACTTCTTCAGTGGTCAGGTAGGGTTGAATTTTACGGATTTCCTGCTCTATATCAATCCCAAGGATGGCGCAGACTCTATTAATGTCCCGGTGATCATTAGCAACATATGAAAATATGGCTTTTTTAATTTCCTCAGGGTTAGAAATGCTCGTGCCGAATTCGGTAAGCAGCACATTTGCAAATGCCGCCCTTTGGTCCGAATTCATCGAGTTCACTTTTTCAACACAGAGTGAGGCTTTTAGCTCTGCCCCCATCCCGCAATTATCCAAGTAATTAGTGGTAATGAAAAAGATAGAAGGAACATCGTACTTGAGTAAAAGAGGCCTCATTATTGAAAAACACTCAGAAAGGCCATCATCAACCGTAAGGATAACCGCTTTGGGGGGAAGAGAGGTGCCGTGTGACACATAAGTAGATAGTTGATCACAAGTAATAAGATGGTATGCATGTTTTCTAAGGTAGCGTAAATCGTCCTCAAACATTTCAGGAGTTTTATAGGCATAAAGGTAGCGAATGTGCGGTAAAGCGCCATCAGAAACAACATGGTAATAAATGCTAAAGTAATCCCGGTGAAGTAGAGCCTGATACCAGGAGGGTGGCAATGCGGCGGCAAATTTCCAGAGCGAATTTCGGATATTCATGAAGTTTCCTGGTTTTTAGGCATAAGGAAATTGGTCCCAATCGTGGTCACTGCGGCCCAGGAACCAGTGCCCAGCATCAAAAAGGCATCGATAACTCGGATTCTCGCCTCGGTTGTGAAGCAATGGAACAATTTCTTTTTGCTTTAGAAAACCTGCATTCCGAAAAGCCCTTTGATATGCAGGGATGGAACTTGCTGCGGATATATATTTTACGTTCTCAGCTTTGAATTGGCGCACAGCAGTATTGATCAGGGCGGCAAGTGTGGCTCTATCACCCGGGTCTGCGAGGATGTCGGCAATAATACCTGTATTACTTTCAGGTGGTTTGGCAAAACGTAGAATAATATAACCCGTCATCTCCCCGTTTTTATGTGCGGTAAAAATCTTATAGTTCATATTGGGCTGATTGTGATATTTCCACGTTAAGAATGTACTATCTCTTTCTACAATGATGCTAAACTTTCCCTGGATTTTCTGCCAGAACTTGTCAAATTCATCAGAAATAGTCGTACATTCCTGGATCTTGATATTTTTATCAATCCTTGAAGAAATTAAGAAATCCTGAATATTAACGCCGGTATTAATAAACCATGCTCCAAGATAACTGAAGCGTAAATTTTTAACCAGAAAAGTCCCAAACTTCCGTAGCAGATGTTTATCTAATGTTCGATTCTGTAATCCAATCCAGAGAGAATCCGGATCAATCTGTGCTATTCTACGAAATGCGGTGACCTGATCAGTTGGTTGGCACCCTAATTTAAGCAGAATATGCCTGGAAGAAGGCGCCATAACCATCCCCATCCATAGTGGATGGTTTTCACAATTGATCCTGAGTGTCTCGAACCCTAGATTTTGCCCTCGATATGCCTCCAAGACATACGCGTCCAATGCCCAGGCGAGGATTTGGCTCTCTTGCTCAATCTTCAGTGGTTCATACATAGCAGCAGATTGTCCGACGACCTGGCCATCTTCAGTAACTGCAATGAACACAGGAAGCTCATCATTTGGTTTGTAAGGATTCTTTTCGAATTGCCATTCCCATCGTTCGGGATATTTGTATCTTGCCTTGTCGCCATAGGCTTTTTCAAGAAAAGCAAAGATTGCCGGCTTGTCCTCAAGCGTTGCACGGCGGATAGTTATCATTTATTAACTCTCTAGATCAAGAAATAACAATTTTAAGCAGGGGTTGACTCAAAGAGAAAAGCCTCAATTTTTGATATGTAAATGTCCATTGAGTAATCGTTTTCAATTTCAATGCGTGCCCGATGAACGAGGCTTTCGACCCTCTCCGGTTCAGCGAGGAGTGTGCTGATGCGGTTTGCAGCGGTTAAAATGTCCCCCTCCGGAATGAGGAAGCTATTTTCACCATCCCGAAGAATCTCATCCGAGCCTTCATTTCCATATGATAAAAGCAGGCTTCCACAAGCCATCGCTTCGAGTGGAATGCGTGAAAAACCAGTATGAGCATGGCTCAAGAAGAGGCAAATATCCGCTTGGTGATAAAGGTCTACAAGTGAGGCTCTGTCCTGCATAGGTAGGATGCGCACTGTGCTGTTCAAACCCAAATCCAGGATACGGTTTTCAACTTCCTGAGTATAAGCTTCTTTCCAACGGTCGCCAGCGATGGTAAGCGTGCAGGGAATCCCGCGAGCACTGAGCGCAGCACATAATTCCACTGCATCCAAATGCCCTTTGTTCTGCTCAATTCTGCCTGGTTGGAGAAGGGTCAACGGCCTGCCAAAGGGTTTGGTGCGCTGGAAACTGAAAATGTCTGCGTCAATGCCAGAATGAATGACCTCGGTACGTGCGAGGGGAACGCCTGCTTCCTGCGCATTGTGCGCATTCAGCTCGCTATTGAAGAAGGCATGGATTACGGGCCAATGCCGCTCTTCCTGCATTCGGCCGTGAGAGAAAAAACCAACAGCGCGGGCGAAGCTGCGCTTGATCAGACGCTGGAAGAAGTTATGTTCTGGAAACTCCGCCAAAAATCGCCGCCAAAGCCCGCCCCCGTGAAAGGCACAAGTCAGACTAGCACCGCCTTCATCGGCGATGATGGGGAGGTCTTGCCGTGCCAGGAAGGGTAACAACTCTTGGCAGAGCGGCATGATATGCCCCAAGTAAATCAGATCAGGCTTGAAAGCGTTAATTTCCCGCTCCACTTGCGCCAGATCGCGCATATTATTGTGGATTTCACGCAGGAAAACGAGTCCAACCCCAATGCCGTGGGTGAGTCGGTATGTGGTCAGGCGGTCAAAAAAGCGCATCTTACGCGATGCCCCGTATAATACCCGCCGTACAGGGTAAGCAAAATCCGTATGCGCAGTTTTCATTGTGGGGTCGGGCTTCGTCGTCAGCACACAGAGCGCGTGCCCGCGAGCCGCGAGCGCGTCCATAATATTGCTCACGCGGATTTCGTAGCCTCCGTAGCTATAGGGTGGATAGTAGGCGGAAATTGTTAGAATGCGCATAGGTGTTGGTCAGTTCTCACTCTGTTTATGAAACAATCTTGCTTTGATTATAGAAAAAGCTTGCCCACCATAGGCTTTCACTTTCCTGAAGAGTTTTCCAACCGCTGTGTCCAGTTTGTACCATCCGTATAATGGTTTTTGAAGGCGTTTGATGCTTGGCGTAATGTAATACTTCCTGCTAGAGAGAATCTCATCATAGCGGGCGACGATGTTTTCTTCTGTACAAAAATCGGTTTCGACATTGTTGGTCAGGTAAGGTTGGCTAAGATATCCTTTATAAAGCGCCTCATTCTGATCAATTTCTCGGACGAATTCCACGACGTCATCAAAAGAAGAATAATCATGGCAGTTGATAAACGTCTTGGGGTTGAAATCGAGGGATGCTAGCGGGTTTCCCCAATAGATAGGGATTGTGTCTGCAAGTAAGGCATGCATTAGTTTTTCGGTGGTATACCCCGGATAACTGGAGTTTTCAAAGGTGATGGAAAACTTGTAATTGCGCATCCAGTCCAATTTGTTTTGTGAACCTCGTTCTATGCGATAGCCAATATTATTAAGGTATCCACCACCTGAATCGACCTTTTTATACTTAGAAAGGCGATTAAAGAAGTCTATTCTTTCTATTGCATGTGGGTTGGAGACCATAAAGGCGCAAAATTGGCGCTTTTGTGTTGCAATTTTGTCAGGATCCCTTGGGCGAAGGAGGTTTTTATATTCTGGCCACCGACGATAAATGGGCAGCCGATAATTGCGTTGCGTGATTGGTAAGTCGTAAGAAAAGGCGTAGTCGCAGCGATCAAAGCGGGGGCGGATATTCTCTGGCGTGTAAAAAATGCGGATGCAGTTGTACTTCAGATGCTCTTGGCCGAAACAGGAATAGAATAAAAAATCTGGATCATCAGATAGCATAGGCTGCCAATGTTTGCTGATCATTCGCCACTCGAAAATCTGCTCTGCCTCACGGAGGTCAAACGATCGATACATATCTGTGAACATAACTTTAACTGTATGGTTAGCCATTTCCTGAAACTATAAATAAATCAAATCTAAACGAGATAAACCCGGGGAAATCAAGAAGGGATTTTTATCGTTTAGAGAATCAGCGGCTGGGAGTATTAAAGCTGGTCCCAATTTTTATCCAGTTTTCCTCTTTTATAGCGTATGACTTTGCGGCGCAAATCATCGGGTAGAAAGCCCCAATGCAGGAAGCGCAGCCGGCGAATTTCTCTTTTGACCTGCTTAGCATTCATACCTTCATAGGTGCGGAGCACTTCGCCCATGCGTGGGTTGGTATAGTCTTGGTCCTCGCGGTTGAAAGTGCCAGCATATACCAGCTCGGCACCCAGCACTGCAAAGCCGAGACGCACATCTTGCGTCTTTAGAAAATGGCGCCAAACTTTTTGCATATTTGCCCAGTGGGTAGTGCTGTGTTTTTTTTGTATCGATTTGAGACCACGGTGGACGCCATAATGGAACGCTTGCGGAATGGAAGGGTTGGGGCTGTGCCAGGCTGCTGGAGCAAGCTCTGTCGTATCATAACGGTAACGCTCGTGATCCATGATAGGGATATCAGGAAAGACGGTGTCATTTTCGAAGTTCCAATGAGCCGTATTCCGATAAATTTGGATGCCCGCAGGGATCATACAATCAGTAAAAAAATCCAGCACGCCTATGTTTAAGACTTCAAGGAATGGATCCTGAGCGAAGGTTTCCACTAAACGGCTGAAAAGCTCATCAGAGCATAGCACAGTATCTGCGTCGACTTTAACGAGCAGTTCGTATTCTTGTGCATGATCCAGAAAGGTTTTATAGAGCTGATAGTGCGCTTCAAGCTCTGGCAAATTCTCGATCAGGATGTGGTCGTAATTAGTGTAGCGTTGAGCACGAATGCTTTTTAGGCATTCTTCGTATTCATTTTCACCGCTATAGAGCGTGCCGACCAGGAGTTTCATCGCTGGTCCAATTCTTCCTTGTGCTTCGGCTGAGTGCTGGTAAACTCTCTCAAGGCTTGCCAGAAATAGCGATCTAGAGCATAGCGCGGATGGGCTAGCAGCCATGAAGCAATATGAGACACACGCAACAGGCGCCGCATAGCGTTTCCGTGATCCTTACCCTCGAAACGTTGCTTGCTCGCAGCATTTTCAATCATCCGAAGCATAATCATGGGACGGTACTGCTCAAAGCCTGCCTTCCGGCACCAATCGTAGAGGGCTTCCCACATACGTAGACGATCATCCAGCTTTTGTACTGCACTGCGCGGAGATGAGATACGATTTTGTGCATGCACTCTCCATGTGGCCACAGGCTTATTCAAACTTCCTGGGTAAAGCCGTGAAGTCATTGCAACGCGCTCGATCCATTCTGTATCTTGGTGCAGGCGCAGATCTTCACGCATGAAACCGGATTTCTCCAGGACAGACTCTTTGATGCTCAACGCATCCAGGATAAAATATCCGCTCGTCCCCTCAAGCAGAGCTTCAGCCAAACTTTCTGGTTGAATTTCCTCTGTAAGGGTCTGAATCTTATCCGGTGCTTTGCCGGCGTTGTTCCAACGTTCGAGACCTTCAGGATTTTCAACTTGCATGCTCACCGCGTGGTAGACCCCGTCGCAACCAGGATTTTCTGTATAAATCTTTGCATCCAGCTTAAACCGCCCAGGTAAGTAATAATCGTCTGCGTCTAGAAAAGCCAATATGGGCGAGCGGGCGTTGCGCATGCCTAAGTTGCGGCTGGCGCCGGGACCGCGGTTCTCGCCATTGGGATGGCGCAAAAGAATGACCCGTTGATCTTCCGCAGCCAACTGTTGACAAATTTCCAACGCATTATCCGGCGAGCCATCTTCCACGAGTAGGACTTCGCGTACTTCAGGCTGCTCCAGCGCAGATTCGACTGCCTGACGCACATATTCGGCGGCATTATAGACAGGGATGATCACCGAAATTTCGAGAGTGTAATCTTCAGTCTCTAGCACTTATTTACCTCGAATTAACGCTTTTAGGGTATCTAAGCATTCTTGCCAATAGTCTTTCTCCACGAGTGCCATTGGAAAGCTAAATGGCAGCCTGATCAGACGCGCAAGCGCAGCGCCGCTGCTCGGTTTGGAAGGGTAACTCAGCCACTGGCGCATCAAGCGGCGGAAAGCCAATTCGCGCTGCTCTGGGGTGCCATGCTCGCGAACCCAACCATAAGTCGCAGCACGCAAGCGCATCCTGTCGCGCTGAATGCTCTCCGGGCTACGTGGGGCGGAAACGCGGTTTTGGGCGTGCACCCGGCGCATCGATGTGGGCTCGTGGATGTTCCCGGGCAGCAGCTTGCCAACCGCAGCAAGACGCAGGACAAAATCTGTATCTTCGTGCAAGGTGTCTGCAATGCTTTCGTTCATATATCCGCTGCGGTTGAGCACCTCCCGCCGGATGACTAATCCATTGAGGTGGATATGCCCATGCCCGCCCTTGGTCAGCGTTCGGTACAAATCTTCTGGGGCGATCACCTCGTCTATAGTGGTCTCTTGGATCCCCGCCATATCAGATTCGAGCCAACGAGCCTTGCCGGCTTCATCTTCGAAGTACTGCCCGACTGCCTCATAGACTCCGTCACAATCTGGATTGCTCGCGAAAACTTCCTTGACGTGGTCAAAACGACCGGGCAAGTAAAAATCATCCGCGTCTAGAAAGGCGATAAATGGCTGCGTGCTCTTTTCGATGCCCAGATTGCGGCTTGGCCCTGCGCCGCGATTCTCACCGTTGGGGTGGCGGAAGAGGCGAACCCGCGGGTACTCCTGCACCAGCTGTTGGCAAACCTCTAAGCTGTTATCCGGAGAGTTATCCTCGACTAGAATCACTTCTGCGGTCTCGGACTGAGCCAGCGCGGATTCAACCGCTTGGCGCACAAATGCGGCGGCGTTATAAACCGGGATAATTACACTGACCTTAAATTCCAAAGCGATCTTTATTTTCTGTCTGGGTAAACTCTTTTAAAGCATCCAAGAATGCAGTTCCAAAGCGCTGGTCCGGTTCCAGATAGTTCCCTTCTGCCCATTCATTCCAGGATTTGAGGATGATAATCTGATGCTCGGGGGGGTAATCAGCCACACGTGCCCAGGCTTCCTCCAGATGCTCCCGGAAGATTTCAGGTGAGGAATTCAGGAATACTTGTCCATTCAGCCCAGCCCGAGGGGTGTTATCCCATCCTGGCAGCACGCAGGGGTAAAAATCCATCCCTTCAGGCGGCTGGATATTTATATAAGGAAGAGCCTTTCGGCTGTCATACACGTGAAAGGGTTTGTGGAAGAGTTTCTGGTATGCCTCTAGGGCGCGTTTATTCCCCAGTAAGTGGCGCACCAGCTCGCGATCCCAGGAGAGGCGAGTACCGCGCCCAGAGGTACGAGAAATCGTGCAAGCCTTAAATCCATTCTGTCGGGCTGTTTGGGCTTCCTTAATATTATTGACAATGCCGGTGAAGTGGATGCCAGGCAGCCCTGCGGAAAGCGCAAGGCGCTGCCAGAAGGCAATTACATCTGCAGAAAGATCCATTGGCTGAAAGATCAAAAACAGCGGCTTCCCATCCACGCGGATATAGCGTGGGTCCTGGAAAGCTGGCAGAAGCGCTTCGAAGTGTGCGCGGTGATCCTCCATTCCTGGGTAGGTTTGCTCCTGCAAGATACGCTCCCCCGCACCGTACCAAATCCCAGTCCAGCTGGCGTTAGCCCATGCCAGGCAGAAGGGAAAATCAGGCTTGCCGCTTGCCAAAACTTCATCAAATGGGCGTTCAAGCAGGCGTTTGCCCCCAAACCAATAGTGCCAATAACAAAAGCCCTCAATCCCAGCCTCGCGTGCTAAAGTGGCTTGAGCCTCGCGCACTTCTGGAACACGCAGGTCATAGAACCCCAGATCCGCAGGAATATGCGGCTGATAATGGCCGCGAAACAGAGGCTTTGCCTTGGCAACGTTGGTCCATTCGGTAAAACCATTCCCCCACCAGGCGTCGTTTTCCGGGATGGGGTGATATTGCGGAAGGTAGTAGGCAATCAGGCGGGGAGAGTTCATGCTTTATTGGTTACAGACTGAATGATTTCGAAAACTTTGGCGGCGCAATCCTCGGTGTTGAAGAGCTCCCGGGCACGCACCCAACCCGCTAAACCCATCTGCTGGCTAAGCGCGGGGTTTTGGGCAAGAGCCGCCATACTCTCCACCAACGCGTCGAAGTTATCATAAAGGTAACCGGTCTGCCCATTCAGGATGATTTCCGGCGTGCCGCCAGTGTTTCGTCCGATGACAGGCAATCCGCAGGACATGGCTTCCAACGCCACGCGGCTGAGGGCTTCGTAATTCGAGCATACCAGCGCGCAGCTGGAAGAGTAGTAAAGCCCCAGCGCATCGTCACTATATGGTAAGAATGTTATGCTCTTATCTATATTAAGCTCTTTTGAGAGCGCCTGAAGCTGGGTTAAGAAAGATTGTTTACCGTTGCCGGCAAGCACTAGCTGTGACTGGATGCCACGTGCCTGTACAGCAGCAAGCGCGCGGATAGCTTCTTCCTGTCCTTTTTGCGGTTGATAATTGCTCGGCATCACGAAGGTGAAAATATCAGGCTTGGGGCTCTTGTGCCTCATAAGCAACCGTTCCTCGAATTGCGCCTGTGTTGCGACGCCATTATATACGATCCGAATGCCGTGTAAGTTGCTTCCGAAATGACTGCATGCTACAGCGTTGGAATTGCAGATGATCGTCCCCGAATTGCGCAATAGCCTTGCTATCCAACTGGCAGGTACGATCGGCCTTAGTTGAAAATCGGGATAGGCGCCTTCCCGCAGATGCCAAATATGAGGCAGAGAAGCTTTCCGGGCAGCTAATGCGCCTATGGGCGAGGCAGAGGTGTTCGTATAGATAAGATCGATGTGTTGGGTAGGAATTATTTGACTTACACCCTGAGCAGCTTGCCGAATTTCTTTAAGCCGTTGCGCTTTTTTGCGCCAGCTAAGCGGTTTTTGGCTAAGCCAGTAAGGTACTGGCACAATGGCATAGGGTAGCTGCTTTTCCTGCAAGGTTGCTGAGAAGCTTCCTTCTGCTGGGACAACAAAAAATGGATGAATTCCATAAGCATGCAAGCCTTCGGTCAAATCCAACAACGAGCGGATGGAGCCATGGAGCTCGGGATAATGCGTGATGAACAAGATGTTCATGTTTATTTTCGTTATGGCTTTGGGCAAAAGTCTAATGGCAATGTGCTAGGATTTGCCTCCGCGCAGATGGCTTTAATCTGCTGGCGGGAGTAGGGGCTGAACTTAACCAGCACTACATCGCCCACAATTATCACGCTGCTTGTGCAAGTATGTCGTTTATGCATTCTATGGAGTTAAGGCGCTTTTCGAAACGGGTTCTCGTTCGTTCAAGAAGTGATTTCATGTTGACTAACCTCCCGCAACGCGTTGGTGTTTCGCGAAAATTGGTAGACAATCAAGACGATGAGAATAACCATGTTGATCAGCGCGCCAAACATCACTGGCTCGGGGGATTTCCCTTTGAGATAAACTGCAGAGGCAAGGCCTGAGGATAACTGGAACGCGAAAGGAACAATCCATAAATCCGGGATATAGAACGCCACAATCAGAGAAAGCACATCGGCGGGGTAAAAGTAGCGTTCGTGCATCCTCGGGAGCACAAATGGGGTGAGGCTCACGGATATCAGCGCCAGGAGAACCATTCTTTCCGGCGTGATTTCCCGTTTATCCAGAGCGGTGAAGATGATCCAGCCGGCGAGGGTGCAAAACGCCACGATGAAGCCAATCGTCAACGCCGGCTCAGCATACTCCCAAGGCACGAAAATATACAAGTTAGGCGCATTGACGGAGAGCTGTGAAAAGAGCGTCGTTTGCCTCAGGTAAATCGTGAGCACGTCCAGCCAGCTGCTCCCTAAAAGAACCGCCGGAATGCAGCTGACCACGTACACCGCTGGGACCAAGAGGAACTGCCACCAGCGGACCTTTTTCTTGAGTAAAAGCACGACTAAAAAGGGTACGAAAAAGATAGCTTGAAATTTGATGGCAAAGGAAAGCGCAAAAGCCAGCATCCCTTGCAAGGGCTTTTCTTGCAGGAAGAAGAACAGGCTGATAATGAGAAAGGTTGTATAGAGCGCATCCATTTGACCCCATTGCGCGCTGTTGATAAAAAGCGTGGGCAAGGCAAAAAACAACCCGGCAGCCCAATAGGGTTTATTCCCCGTGGGGTATTTTAGGCGCACAATGCGGTAGACAAAATATGTGGAGATGCAATCGAAAAGGATCGGGAGCAGTTTTATGGCGGTAACCCTGGGGAGGATGGGGTCAAGGAGTGTCGTGCCGGCAAACAGATACCAAAACGCCGGCGTGTAACCGATAAGGTGCTCCCGGAATGATACAGCGATGCCGTTATCCAGGATGTTTTGATACCAAATAAAGTAGTAATTGGACATGTCCCCAGTGATTTTCCCGGTAAACAGCCGCGCCAAAACACCAAGCGCAAATAGCGCGATCAATCCAAGCAATGCAAGATTAAGCTTGTATTTGGAGGAGAGGATTGCCTTCTGTTGTTCGGCGGTCATGATGCTTTGTTTGCGATTATTGCGATACTATTCGGCTGTGGTCATTTTTCGATATAAATATGAATATACTCGTTTGGAGAAATAGAAAACAGGGAATGCATGCTTGAAGAGTTTGAGGTCTTTACGCTGCGTGGGCTTCATGCCATAATAAATTGCAATAAGCAAGTCCAGCCTGAAAAAAAGCCATTTACCTGCCTCATAGTCCAACCTCCCCTTGCGCAGATAACCTGAACCTAAAGCTTGTCTCTTTTGCATGGGGGTGAGGAAGTCCGGATTCTGCTTGATAAAATTTTTGACGATACGAATGTGCTCAGGTCCAGAACGCACGAGTTGAGTTCTTGTTTTGGTCATTTCCCAATTTCTAGATTTTGAAAGGATTTTTGGGATGAAAAGTGTTGGATAGCGTGCACCAATTCTTAGCCACAAATCCCAATCCATAGACATGTGCAGAGTTTCATCCAGAAACCCCACTTCTTTTAGCGCGCTGGTACTAAAAAATGTGGAAGGCTGTGAAATTGGGTTTTCTGAGGAAAGTAGCGAATTTATCACGTTGGGCTCTGAGCCGAAAATATTTCCTGTTGGCTTACCAACCTGGTCAATAATTTCGGTCTGCCCACTGATCAAACCTACGCCGGGATTTTGCTGCCATGCCTGTGCTACAACCTTAAGAGCCCCGGGAGCAAGCAGATCATCACTATTTAGCCAGGCAACAATTTCCCCGCTTGCCATACGGAAACCTTTATTGATGGCATGGCTCTGACCGCGGTCGGGTTTGCTTTCCCAAAAGGTTAACTGGTCTTGATGCTTTTGGATTATATCTAAGCTCCCATCCGTGCTCCCACCATCGAAGATAAAGAATTCTAACGCCGGATACCCCTGTTCGAGTACGGAAAGGATCGTTTCTTCGAGGTATTGCCCTTGGTTGAAGGAAGGCGTAATGATGCTTATTTTGGGTAACTTAGGTTCTGTCATATTAGGATTTGAAATGCAAAAATATCGATAATAAACTTTTTAGCTAGTTTTCCATTACGAGATAGATGATTGTTTAGAAAACCGCATTAATAATTATTCAAGCAGCAGCCACCCAGAACCGCTTTTATATTCAATGAATTTTCCGTGAACATTTTGAACGCCTTCAACGGAGAGCCTGACAGCGTTTGGGAAAATAGCCATCCATTTTTTAAAAGGGTTCGTAAAGGCTATATCTACTAAATAATCTCCCCTCGTCATCATTTGTGGTAGTTTGACAGTCCAGGTTAGGTCAAACTCTCCTGGCTCAATTTGCCGTACAATGCCTTTGAGGTGCCCGTAGCTGTAAAATGCTAGCGGAGTGCCAAATATATCTTTTATTTTCAGCTCCAAGTCCACTGGAAGAGGAGAGTTTGCTTTTCCTTTTATATTGATTGTTAAGCTATCTTGTTTTTGGGAAAATGGCACAAAATCGGTTTCGCGATCATTGACCAGAATTTGGCTAATTAAGAAGTCTTCATGGTGGTAAGTTTGATGGGCTAAGATTGTTGAACTATTACTTAGATTCATGTTAAGGTACATGTCAATGCATTCATTGATCTCACCTTGATAATGGATTTTTCCTTCAGAAAGGAAGATCCCTTGCTCACATAATTGCTTGATGCTCCCCATATTATGGCTCACAAAGAGTACCGTTCTGCCCTCCCCGGCTACGTCGCTCATCTTGCCCAGGCACTTCTTCTGGAATTCCGCATCGCCGACTGCCAGCACCTCATCCACAATCAGGATTTCCGGGTCCAGGTGCGCGGCAACAGCAAAGCCAAGGCGCACATACATACCACTGGAATAGCGCTTGACGGGCGTATCGATGAATTTTTCTACACCAGAAAAAGCCACAATTTCGTCGAATTTGCGGTCTACTTCAGCCCTCTTCATCCCAAGGATGGCGCCGTTGAGGTAAACATTCTCGCGGCCGGTAAGCTCGGGGTGAAAGCCCGTACCGACTTCGAGCAGGCTGCCAATGCGCCCTTTCACTTTTACCACACCGCTGGTTGGGGCGGTCACGCGGGAGAGAATCTTGAGCAGGGTGCTCTTGCCGGCGCCGTTCTTGCCGATGATGCCGAGGGCTTCGCCCTGCTGAACCGTGAAGGAAACATCGTCCAACGCAAGGATTGAGCCCCGAAGCCAGCTTTCGTCAGCGTTAGTCCCCACCAGGCTGTAGGGGTCAGGCTTATGGCGGATGCGTGCCCACCAGCGCTCCAAATCGCGGGTGAGAGTGCCTGTGCCGATTACGCCCAGGTCGTACTGTTTGGAAAGGTGTTCAACAGAGATTACGTTTGTCATATTAAGGTCAATTCTAAACTAGCTTTGCAAAGCAGTTAAGTTGCCGGAATGGTCTTGGTCGGTGAGATGAAAGGTGCATGCGGTATGGAAAAATTGGAAGTTTAGGCAAGGGAAAATGATGGCAATAACGGCTGAAAAATGCTAATGGTCATGATTTTGATGTGTTGTTTTCTGATTTCTCCACCTGTAGGCGAAGACTCACTGGGCGATGTGAAAGTAGATTATACTTGTGCCAATTTCACGGATCAATTATTAAAGAGCATGGATATGGTGGATGTTCAAATTCCCATTTGGATCATTAATCTCAAACGAGACGTTGCACGCCGGGATTTTATGGTTGAGCAGCTGGAGCGCTTAGGGCTTGCTTATGAGCTGATTGAGGCAGTGGATGGCTCAACATTGACTGATGAGGATATGAGCATAACGTCCCCGGAACTTTCGGAGCAGAGAATATACCGCCAGTTGACACGCGGGGAAATTGGCTGTGCCCTCTCACATATCCGCCTTTGGGAAAGAATTGTAAGAGAGGATATCCCTGAAGCGTTGATTTTTGAGGATGACGTTTTGATTGGCAGGAACATGGTGGATATCTTACTGAACCGGGAAAAATTACCTCAGGACTGGGAACACATCAATTTTACAGCCTAGGCACGCGTGGTCCCTTTTGGTGACTTCATCTTTGATATTTACCGGGCTGCCAAATTCCTTGAGCGTCCATTTTCAACAACTGCCTACTTACTTACAAAATCAGGAGCAGAAAAATTACTTGAAAAGGTTTATCCTCTCCATATTCCGATTGATGATTATTTCAGCATATCAGGGTTGAACAGCTATGGGGTTGAACCTCAAGTGGCTGCACTGATGCGGTCCGAAAGCAGTGTCGGTGTAAGGCTGCGGGGAACCAAACCAAAGCCGAAGTTCTGGAAACGAAAACGCCGGGAATTTATTGAGATGATCAGAGCCATCCTCATCTTCTGTGGGATACGTTCAGAATGGATTGTTGCGGCGAATGCAAAATTACACGCGCTTTTAGGGTCATCACAGCAGAAATATTAGTCATTCACAGCTCGGGTCTTAGCTATATTTACTAGAGAGTTCAATTTTCGTTTGGCAACCAACCAGAGAATTTCAGCGCGGAGGATTGGAACTCTCATCATTGTTCCTAAGAAGAGCGGATTCTTCTTGATTGCTCGCCAGGCGCTGTTCAACCGTGAGATCACATCCAACCGGATATCAATTGCTTCCTCGTCGGTGAGCCCCCAAACTTTTGTGCTCTTGAGGAGAAGGAAGTAGAAGCGGGCGACACACTTCGCATCGGCAATGTTCTCGAGTTTTTGCGGTTTTTGCAGAGGTCCGATCAAGCGCTGCGGGATTTCTTTGCCGGTAATTTGGAAAACTTGTTTTTGAGCGATTTCATTGGCATATTTTTGTTGGGAAAGGTTTTTTGTGACAGATATATTGGAATCATGCCAACGATAAAAGCACAATGCTTCTCGTAAATTAGAAATTTTGTAATTTGGAACCAGTTTGACCCACAATGCATAATCTTCAGCAGGAGGAATACCCTCATCATACAAAAGATTTGGATTTTCAAAGACATTTTTTCTAATAAGTGTGCTAGGTTGAAGAATAACTGGAACGCCAAAAAGAAGATGCCATCTAATTAACCCTGGTTGACTAGGATAAACTAACTTCCTCTGAGTATTCCCATTATTTGACACTATGAAGCATGCCGTCCCTAAAACAGCAATGTCCGGATGGCTATCTAGGAAGCTCGCTTGCTTCTCAAACCGCTCCTGCAGGCACCAATCATCAGCATCCATGTTCGCGATGTACTCGCCGCGGCTTTGCGCAATGCCTCTGTTCCTGGAATATCCAATGCCTCGGTTGACCGGGTTGGTAAGTATCTGCATGCGTGGGTCTTTTTGGGCGTAAGACTGTAGAATCTCGGGTGTTCGGTCTGTTGAGCCGTCATCCACGATAATAAACTCGAAATCCTGAAAAGTTTGGTTGAGAATGCTGTCAATAGCCTCAGCCAGGTACTTTTCGCCATTCAATACCGGCATAACCACGCTGATTTTGGGGGACTCAATATTTTCCATATAAAATCCAATTAAAACGTTGTGGGAAATCGAAATTTTTTCCTTAGACCGTATCAATAAAGGTCTTTTCGACGCGGTTGAATATCACTGCGCCGATGAAGAGCACCACCAGCATGAATGCTGCGCTGTAGCTGAGCCGTGCCCAGGAGACTGTTCCTTGCCCAAGGAAGCCCGCGCGGAATGTCTCCACAATAGGGGTAATCGGGTTCACGAGTGCGACCCAGCGCCAGTTTTCAGGGTTAGAAGAAACCGGATAAAGCACGGGCGTGGCGTACATCCACAGCGAAACGCCAAAGCCGAAGTTCTGGAAACGAAAACGGCGGGAATTTATTGAGATGATCAGAGCCATCCTCATCTTCTGTGGGATACGTTCAGAATGGATTGTTGCGGCGAATGCAAAATTACACGCGCTTTTAGGGTCATCACAGCAGAAATATTAGTCATTCACAGCTCGGGTCTTAGCTATATTTACTAGAGAGTTCAATTTTCGTTTGGCAACCAACCAGAGAATTTCAGCGCGGAGGATTGGAACTCTCATCATTGTTCCTAAGAAGAGCGGATTCTTCTTGATTGCTCGCCAGGCGCTGTTCAACCGTGAGATCACATCCAACCGGATATCAATTGCTTCCTCGTCGGTGAGCCCCCAAACTTTTGTGCTCTTGAGGAGAAGGAAGTAGAAGCGGGCGACGCACTTCGCATCGGCAATGTTCTCGAGTTTTTGCGGTTTTTGGAGAGGTCCAATCAAGCGCTTTGGAATTTCTTCTCCAGTAATTTGGAGAACTTGACTTTGAATAATCTCATGAGTCCATTTTTGTTGGGTGGATTGTTCCCTAACGGAGATGTTGTCATCATGCCAGCGGTAGAAGTGTAAAGACTCCTGCAAATTAGAGATTTTGTATTTTGGAACAATCTTAACCCACAAAGCGAAGTCTTCAGCATGAGGAGTCTCCGTTCTATAAGTGATATCTGGATCATCAAAAATTTGTTTTCTAATGAATACACTAGGGTGATTAACAGGAACACCAAAAAGAAGCTGCCATCGAACTAAGCCTGGTTGACTAGGGTTTTCCACTACCCTCTGTACCTTACCGTTATCTGTAACTCTTGTGCATGCTGTTCCTAAAACAGCAACATCTGGATGGCTATCCAGGAAGCGAACCTGCTTTTCGAACCGCTCGGGCAGGCACCAATCATCGGCATCCATGCGGGCGATGTACTTACCTCGTGCAATGGCTATGCCGTCATTCAATGATTGTACCAGCCCAAGGTTTGTGGTGTGAGTTAGGCGTACGATTCTGGTATCCTGATAAGAGTCTAAGATAGCAGAAGTCTGGTCGGTAGAGCCATCATCAATAATAATGAATTCAAAATCCTCGTAAGTTTGATTGAGAATACTATCGATGGCTTCCCGTAAAAAACGCCCACCGTTATAAACGGGCATAACCACACTGATTTTGGGGGACTCAATATTTTCCATATAAAAATCCAATTTAAACGTTGTAGGAAATCGAAATTTTTTCCTTACACCGTATCAATAAAGGTCTTTTCTACGCGGTTGAATATCACTGCGCCGATGAAAAGCACCACCAGCATGAATGCAGCGCTGTAGCCGAGCCGGGCCCAGGAAACCGTCCCCTGCCCAAGGAAGCCCGCGCGGAATGTCTCCACAATAGGGGTGATCGGGTTCACGAGTGCGACCCAGCGCCAGTTTTCAGGGATAGAGGAAACAGGATAGATCACGGGTGTGGCGTACATCCACAGCGAAACGCCAAAGCCGACCAGATAGTTCAGGTCACGGTATTTGGTGGTCAACGATGAAACGATAATGCCAAGGCCCAAGCCCAGCCCTGCCATCAGCAGGATAAGCAACGGCAAAGTCCATGCCCAGCTCGTGAAGCTGATGGCTGCGCCGCTTGCGGCAAAATAGGTGCGAAATCCCATGAACAAGGCAAATTGAATTGCCAGATTGATCATAGCCGAGATAACAATCGAGATGGGCATTACCAAACGGGGAAAGTAAACCTTACCGAATAGATGTGCGTTTTGGATAAAGGTCTGGGAAGTGCCAGTCAGGCAATTGGAAAAATAACTCCAGAGCACGGTGCCTGACATATAAAACAGCATGGGGGGCAGACCATCTGTGGAAAGCCGGGCGATATTACCGAACACGACTGTAAAAACGAGCGAGTTCAGGATCGGCTGGATGATGAGCCAAAGCGGACCGAGGATGGTCTGCTTGAAGCGTGAAACAAAATCGCGGCGGACGAACAGCACGATCAGGTCGCGGTAGCGCCAGACGTCCCCCAGCTGCAGGTCATACCACTTTTTGCGTGGAGTGATGACCAGATCCCATTCTTGTTGTTGCGTGGTACTCATTGTGCTTCTTTCGTTGTATCGTGGATGTATCCCATGGAGCCTTCATAAGAAATCATATCGCTTGGCATGGCGGATATTGCCCCGGAAGCTTTCAGTAGCTTTGCCATGACCTTCTCCGGTTTTAAATGTTTGAGGTAATATGCTCTCGCATTTTCTTCGAGGTAAAGACGGTAGTCTTTTTCATCTTTTATCAGCGCAATAGCATCTTCAATTGAGTCCTTACTGCCGTCAACGAAGTGGATATGTTTCCCATGTTCCAACGGCTCAGGTAATTCCTGGGGGATTTCTGTCGAAATGATAGCTTTCCCTAGGGCTAAATATTCGCCTAGTTTCCAGCTAAGGCATCCTTTTACCGCTGGTGTGTTGAAGACTAGCAGAGAGCTTTGAGTTTTCTTTATATATTCTTCAAGGGTGTAGGGCGATCTAACTTGAAAAGGAATGTATGCCGGATCATCAATGCTCAGTTGACTATAAAAGCCGCCCTCAAATTCTATGCCAGTGACATTTGTTGCACAATTCAAAAAAGTCAGGCGTAATTCATTTGCACGCGGTTCCTGTCTCCAATAAGAATGCACTGAAAAAATATACGTAGGATCTGAATTTGTGTGAAAGTATGAATCTTCAGGTAATCTTGATTTGTATTGATGAAAATAACCTGCCATCACAGGGCGGAAGTATTTTCTATGTAGATTGGCAGTCAGGTAATTCCTCAATCCAAGTGGCAGCGCTCTGAAAAGTGGCCAGAGTCGTATCCCAAAGCTGGGACCTATCGGCATTATCTTCTCCTTGCCCGGACCTTCTGCTAGTCCGTGAGGGATGTTAACTTTTCCGCAAACATCGCACCAATCCAAGGGCCCGGGGTCCACAGTTGGAAAATCCATTGCGTCAATCAGGATGTGCTTTCCCTGATAATCAATTGCTAGATAACTTATATAATGAAAGGAGTAGCCGGTGTATTTGAAATTTACTTTTACGTTGGGGAATAATCGCTTAATTCCAAGGATATAGAAACCATAATAATTGGAACTGAATCCTGGATATATTGATATTATGGAGTTTTCGGTCATTTTGTTGTATGTGAAGAATGCTCGCAGGTCATTCTCCCCGCTTATAGCTCCCATCCATCACGGACTGCAGGAACCCTGCTACGCCGGCGTGAGGGATAATGACGGAGGCACCGCGATTGGTGGTCATCGGATGGTACAGGTCGCTGGGGATCTCGATAAAAGCCACATCTTCGCTCTGAATGCGGCTGGCAAGGCAGGCGAGCGCATAAGCATCCTTGGCGCTAAAATCGGTCTGGATGGAGCGGTCGCTGATAATCGCCAAGCCTAACTTTACCTGCTGCCACAGATTCAATTCGTGCATCACCTTCTTATAAAACGCGGTCAGCACCAGGGACTGCCGGCGCACGCGGTAAAAGTCGCTATCACCTTCGCGCATGCGCATGAAAATCACCGCTGTTTCGCCATCAAAGTGGTGCTCGCCGGCGGCAAACTGCCGTTCCCGGTCAAAGACTGGCTGGTCGAGTGTCACGTCCACACCGCCGATCAGGTCGATGTACTTCTGGATGTCGGCGAAGTGCAGCACGAGGTAATGGTCAAAGCTCACGCCAAAGTTAGCCTGAATATTCTTCGCCAGGGACTCAATGCCTTCGCCCTTGCCATTGAAGACCTCGCCGTAGGCATAAGTCGCATTGATGCGCCCATACTCGATGCCATGTTCCTGCATGTCCACGATCGGCACCCAAAAATCGCGGGGGATGGAGACCACCGACACGCGCTCTTTGGCAAAGTCCAGGCGCACCAGCCGGATAGCGTCTGTCTGCTCGTTTTCGTCTAAGCCTAGGATGGCTGCGGTCATTGCGTCTGCGGGGCTGCAGCGGGCTGGCTCTACCGTCGGCTCGGCAGAAGGAAGCGTTGGCTCGCTTTCCGCGTGCGGGCTTTCCTGCGCCGGCTGTGCAGGCACATCCTCGGTGGCGATTTGCGCGGATATCACCACCTCAGCCTCCGGGCTCGCCGTCGATTCTGGAGTGGGAGTGCCTTCCGCCAACGCACTTGCCGGCGTGCCTTGCTGCGAGATCAGGCTCTGGACGGGCAGGGGTCGGCCAAAGGGCGGGTGGTTCCACATCCAAAACAGCCCGGCTGCCGCTGCGGCAAGCAGCAGCAATAAGCTTGCGGTTAGGCGCTTATTACGTTTATCGGACATAATCCCACGAGGTTTCTTTGATCGGAATAAAGAATTGCAAACGCCGGCACCTTTAAAGCATCCGCCCTTCCGACATGCCTTCGATATGTCGGCTGGTATCAATAACAAAGCCCCCTAACAATCGGCTTAGCGCGTGGCGCGCACCCGCACCACCTCTGCTGCCGGCACTTCCAGGCTGACGTGCTCCCGTGCCAGCAGCTTGAGCAGAACGCGCACACGCTCCGTGCCATTAATGCGTGTATCAAACAAAGCTTCGTAGCCTGCAAACGGCCCGCTCGTGATGCGCACCAGATCCCCGGGCTGCAAGCCTGCTAACGGATCCTGCGTCTGAGCATTAGCGGCTTCCACCTGACGGCGCAGTGCCTCGAGCACTTCTTCCGGCAGCCAAGCCGGCTGACCGTCAAAAGCCACTATGCGATGCATGCCAGGCAGCCAGGCGACCGCCCTATAGGGAAAAACCTCCAAATCCACGTGAATAAACAGATAGCCGGGGAAGTAAGGCGCCCAGCGGCGTGAACGTGGATTGACCGGCTTGCGCACCAGCCTGGGGAAGTAGCTTTCCACCTCCCGCAGCTGCAGCTGATTCCAGAGCAAGAGCTCCTGATTAGGTTTAGAGTGCAGCGTATACCAGTGCGCTGTCATAAATATTCCCCTTCCTGTTAAATCAACTAGCCAGGATTAAATAACACGCCGTACTCGCTTGACAGCGATTCAATGAGGCAAATTCAATAACTACCATCATTTTGCATTATAACATGCCAGAGCGTTTCGCACGTGGTAAATTTTTGCCTCTTGCAAGGACCGCACAGGCCAGGATTGTTGGAGTACAATAGTGCGACTCATTCTATAAAGGAGTATCCCTCATGAAACCTTATTTCCGCCTGATACTGATGGTGATCGCGATGCTGCTGGCTGGCGTTGCGCCAGCTTCGGCGCAAACCGGAACCGTGGTACGCGTTTACCCGGCTTTCCAGCAGGTGCAACCCGGCGCGGAGTTCGACCTGACCATCCAGGTCGATGACATCGCAAATCTGTATGCCTACGATCTCACCCTTAGCTTCCCGCCCGATCAGGTGGAGGTGCTCAGCGCAGCTTATGGCAGCTTTTTAGAGGAGCCGCTTATGGGCTTCATCGCGAAGGATAATGTGAACGGGACGCTTTGGGCTGTCGCCAGCCAGCAAAACCCCGCCGAACCCAAATCCGGCAGTGGAACGCTGGTAACGGTGCACATGCGCGCTAAAACTGAAGCCCATGGAGAGGCAGCGCTGGTGCTTACCAACGTGGAGCTTTCCACACAAGATGGAGAGCTCATCTCTTGCAGCCTGCAGGATGGGCGCGTTACCATTGATGACTATCGGCTGTTATTACCACTAATCGTGCGCTAAATTGTGAAAAAAATCACTGGAAAACCCTTGATTTTTTGAAATGTGCGTGTAAAATATAAGGTAGTAAGGATTGAAATGGGGCAGCTGACGTCCTAAAGTGCACCCGGTAATTTTTTTGTAGGTTTCCGCACGCTATTTGTGCGGTCAAGTGAATAGTGGAGGTAAGTGGTTGCATAACCAGAAAGGAGGGCTTATCGAGGAAAACTGGATGAAAGGGTAGTCGCCTTGAAGGGCATTTGCATGCCCTAAAGGGGGTAGGGTATCTTCCGTGGGGTCCTCGTAAGGATGCAAGCTAAGCCTGTGGGGGAAACTATCGGAAGGGGCGCACTTTGTGCGCAGTTCGTTCAATTTATTTAGTCAACTTATATTTTATTAGGAGAGAAAAACGAATATGAAAACGAAGAACTTTTTGAAAGTTCTGGGTGTGTTGATTGCCGTCGCGCTGCTTTTGGCCGTGCTGCCCATGCAGGCGAAGGCACAGGGGGGCAGCAATACGCTTAACGTGGCGAGCTGGACTGGACCAACTCCATTGGCGAATGTTTCCGGTCGCGAAACCGTCTTAAAAGTTGGAGATACCTATCACATGTGGTATCAAGGCGGCGGAAAGCTTTACCACGCAACCTCAACGACTCCAACAGGTTTCACCACCGGAACAGAAAATGTTTTTACTGGTGGTACTCCGGTTGACCTTAACTCCGTTACGGTGATCGTAGAAGGGAGCACCTTCAATATGATCGCGTATGGTGCCACTGAGCAAGAATTTGCACTATATACATCGACCGATGGTGTGAGCTGGACTAAAAGTGCCGTGGTTTTTACAGGAACTACAGAATTATTCGGTGCAGGTTTCACCAAGATTGATGGGCCGTTCCTGTTTAAATTAGAGAGTGGCTATCGCTTGTACTTCCAGGTGAAAACAGATGGTGGTAACAGGTATGACATTTATGCTGCTGATTCCACCACAATTGGTGGACCTTACACACTGAACTCCGAAAACCCAGTGCTTTCGCCTTCTTCTACTGTTACGGATTGGGATGGCAAATTTGTAATGCATCCTTGGGTAGTCAAGGACGGCGATGTCTATTATATGTGGTACAGCGCACATAATGGTTCCAGTGCACAACGGCTTGGGATGGCAAAATCCACTGATGGATTGCACTGGGTCAAGAGCCCGGGAAACCCAATTATTGCTGATCCAACTCTAGGTTACGCTGAGCCATCGGTAATTAAAGATGGCAATACCTGGCGGATGTGGCTCATTGCTCGTCCTTCTGATCAAGTGGTCTATTATGAAGCCACCGGCCCGTTCGAATTCCAGACCATTCAGGCGGCGATTGATAAGGCTAGCGAGGGAGATACGATCAACGTGGCAGCTGGGACGTATAACGAAGACTTGGAAATCGGCAAATCGATTACGTTGTTAGGGCCAAATGCTGATATCTCCCCCAACACCGGAACACGTGTTGCTGAAGCTGTTGTGGCACCCATAGACGAAACTGGCAAAGCAGATCCGGCAATTCTTATAACGAGCAACAACGTTGCGTTAACCGTTAAGGGAATAAAGTTCGATATGGGGAATACGCATGATAATAGTGATCGGTTTGTTGAATCAATTAACAAGACCGGTGTTACCCTTAATATTGAAAAGAACATTTTTGCCAGTGCACCTTCTTGTATTAATGGCAACTGGTACATCACTGGAACCACAAACCCATTCAGCCTTACTCTCAAAGATAATTTCTTTACTGGCAGCAAGGACTCGAACGGTATCTCTTTGTGGGGCAATGGTCATACCGTCGATATCCAGGATAATGTTTGGCAAGATAACGGCGGATGGGCAGTTAACTTCAACAATGTTTCGGGTACATTCAATAACAATAAGCTCTTTGATACAGAAGACAATGGTCCAGACTGGTCGAATGAGCAAGCGGGATTCCTGTTTGCGTCCGCGAATAATCTTACGCTTACTAATAACATCTTTGATGGGCTACCCAATCCATATATTCGCATTTACGATTCCTTCTCTGGAACACTAGATGCCCATAACAATACATTTGAGAATGCTGAAGATTCAACACTTGGAGCTATTCGAATTTCAGCTGGCGCTAACCTGAGCGGCGCTAAGTTTGAAAATAACAGCTTTATCAATGTTCCCTTTGCTGTTCAAAACTTGGCTGCGAGCAACTTAGATACCTCGCCCAACTGGTGGGGTTCGATCAAGGGGCCGGCAAGCGGCACCATTTCTGGCACTGTGACCTATGACCCCTGGTGTGGGGATGCGGCTTGCTCGTTCCTAGTCTCTGGCACTGAGCCTGGTGAAAGCGGAATCTTCGTACAGAATGGTAATTTGGTCATCAAAGGCCAAGTGAACGTTCCAGGCGGCATCGAGCTGAATGAACCTGGCTTGACCGTCGTGCTCAAAGATGGCGCAGTGGTGCATAATACTTCTCCCTGCTTCATCGTGAACGCGGATAACGTCACCATCACCTCCGAAACGATTGGCGGCGCCAAGTGCGTGCCGACCGGCGGCGCAAACGGTATTGATGTGGCTGCCGGCCTGACGGACATTCGAGTGGCAGGGTTAGAGATTGACGGCACGGGCGAAGACACTGGCGATGGTATTCACTTTGCTGGCGTTGTGACGGATGTCCTCCTTGTGGACAACTTTATTCATGATTTAGATGGTAACGGTGTCTCCTTTGGCGGTCAACCTGCTGGTTTACAAGATATCCATGGCAACCTGTTTATGAATAACACGGGGAAGGGTATCGAAGCTGGCTCATTCACAGTACTCGCGGAATTTAACTCTTGGGGTAATTATGCAGGACCTACAGCCGGCGATGGCATTAGCTCGGGCGTGGATGCTGACCCCTGGACGCATGTAGATCTGTACTTAGGAACAACTGGTACCCCCAGCCCGCATTATGTATTAACTGGTGGAGAGATTACCTATGAGATTTATGGGAATTTCCAGAACGTCATAGGTGCAGATTTTAACTTGAAGTATCCCGATGGGTTAGTTGTTAAATCGACTACTCCTGGTACAGTGTTCGAAAATCAGAGTATCTTGACTACTACACCCGGAAAGATTAACTTTATGGGTTACCAAATGGGAGGGAGTGCGGTTACTGGTCAAAATCTAAAGTTGTTTAGTGTGACATTCACAGCACCTGCAACCGCTGGAACCTTTGCCATAGATTTGGATGAGACGACAGATTTATTTAGCATGGCTCCTACGAGCGAGCCTTCGTCTTCGAACAATATCTATGCTGCTCAACTCCAGGATGCAGTTTTAAATGTTGTTGATCCGCTCAGCCTGACTGATATAGAGCTGTGGGAATCTGTCGACGCGTCGTATTGGACGAAAGTTTACGGCACGTTAGCTGACGGCTACACCATGGTGATTGATCCGGCGAATGCATTTGAGTATCTGGATGCCGCTAATCCGGTTGTGAACCGCACGCTGGCTGATGGCTTGCATCCGTTTACTCTGGATACCAGTAGTCTGCCAACAGGATTTTATGCATAC
>Ga0208826_1000251_pt1 | contig 60880 bp, 39 predicted proteins | sample AD_UKC115_MetaG_FD_184451 | JGI IMG/M metagenome (GOLD analysis project Ga0208826, IMG submission 184451) | Active sludge microbial communities of municipal wastewater-treating anaerobic digesters from Hong Kong - AD_UKC115_MetaG (SPAdes)... | ecosystem: Engineered > Bioreactor > Anaerobic >... | reverse complement strand
AACTGCGGACAGGATCGATATCAGATTTCACCAAACCAAGTTCTTCGTGCATCATAATGTCTAACCAGCGTTTTTTGTCTTGAGTGACAATTTCAGTCATCTTTTTCGCTTCATCAGGCGCAAAGCCCTGCTTTAAATAAATAGCTTCAATTTCGGCAATCTCTCCCTCTGGAAAGTTTTCGATTTCCCAAAGTTCGCGGGCTTCTTCGCGCTTATAGTACTCTTGCTCGCTTTTATGCGAGAGATACGCACCAACCGCCATTGAAAACCCATCCGCCAGCAAGTTAGCTAACCCCACAATGAGTAATATGTTTGGGCTCAGGTTTGCGCCAGCAACGCCACTCACCGCGGCAAATGTGGTTACAACGCCATCCAACCCACCATAGACAACACTACCGATATACTGGTTGCCTTCGCTTCCGTGCTCCTCCTTAGCCGCTTTGATAATGAAATCACGCTGATGTGCTTTTGCGGCTTCAGTCTTATCTTTATTTTGATATGCCTGGCGAGCTTTATCTAAACGTTCATTCCAACTCATTTTTCACTCCTTTGTGGTTAATCTAAAACCCTGTGCATATTTCAACACAGGGTTTTTTCGTATTAATATTGGCTGTTCAGCCCTATCTACTCCTGCGTGCCAACTCCCGGCTCAATGTGCGAATTTGCTCTAAATCATCTGCCTTGGCGCTACCAATGAATTCATGTGTACCGACTACATCCCAATTGAGCCTCTCAGAGTAACCCTCGAAAACACTCTTTGCACCACCAGACCAGGAATAACTACCAATATACGCAGCAGTTTTATTGCGCACTCCCTTGATTTCTGCCATGTTAAGCGCACGTACCATGGCTGGGAACATCGCGCGTTCATAGGTGGGCGCGGCGATCATGACACCTTGTTTCGTCCACAGCTCGGGCAAGATGTAGCTTGGATCAGTCAAACCCACATTAAAGACCTCAACAGGCACGTTCTCGCTAGCAAGAGCCTGCAAGGCATGCTCCAGCGCCCGCTCTGTATTGCGGTACATCGTGCCATAAAGTACCGTGACACCTGGTTCTGCGCGTTCAGTAGCCAAAGCTGCCCACTCCTTATAGAGCGAGATAATCCGCGCTGGATCTTTGCGCCAAACTAAGCCGTGGGATGGGGCAACCATCTGTACTTCATAGGCACTTAGCTTATCCAACGCTTGCAAGACGTGCTTACTAAAGGCAGCAATGATATTGGTGTAATATCGCAAAGCCTCGCGCTCATAAAAATCACGGTCACTCGTCTCGTCATCGAAGAGCACGCCATCTAAACAGCCAAAAGAACCAAAACCATCACAGGAGAAAAGAATCTTCTCCTCAAGCATGTAAGTCATCATCGTTTCCGGCCAGTGAACCAGCGGTGTGTAAATGAACTTTAACGTGTTTTTACCTAAGCTGAGGGTCTGTTCGTGTTTGAGGACCTCAACATTCTGCTCGATGCCATAAAAATCTTTCATCATTGCGACAGCTTTATTCATCCCTAGGAATTTCGCCTGAGGAGCAAGCTCTCGCAGACGTAAGAGTGCACCAGAATGATCCGGCTCCATGTGATTGGTAATCACATAATCTAAATGCTCAAGCCCAATGAGTTTTTCCAGCTGTTCGACAAAATCATCAGTATATATATCTTTCGAAAGATCAATCAGCGCATTCTTTTCATCCTTAATCAAATAGGCATTATAAGTAACACCCTGATTAAAGATTGGCCATAAACCCTCGAAAAGATCAGTAGAACGGTCGTTGACCCCAACCCAATAGATATTGGGGCGAATTTCAATCGGCTGCATAAGGCTTAAGCTCCAATGAACTTACGAACCTCTGGCAGTTGACCAGCGCTGCCTAAGTATTCGTTCTTCTGAGCAATAAAGTTGGCATATTCCGCGATAAAAATCTTGCCAGGATCACGCAAATCGAATTTTTCAGGGTGATCTCGGAAGAATTCACGATGCACACGCGTCCAAACCAACCTGCCATCGGTATCGATATTAATCTTGGTGACGCCTAAAGTGGCAGCTTTACGGAACTGGGTAGGATCCACACCCTTTGCCCCACTCAACTTGCCGCCGGCTGCGTTAATGCGTTCCACTTCTTCCTGCGGGACCGAGCTGGAGCCGTGCATTACCAGTGGGAAGCCAGGCAATTCTTTTTGGATCTGCTCCAACACGTCAAAATGAAGTGATTGCGTGCCAGAAAACTTAAAAGCACCATGGCTGGTACCAATCGCTACAGCCAGTGAATCGCAGCCCGTGCGCTCTACAAAATCACGCGCCTGTTTGGGATCGGTCAACTTGGCGTTTGACTCATCCACCTTAATGTGTTCCTCAACACCGCCTAATTGGCCTAATTCTGCTTCAACGACTAAGCCTTTGGCGTGGGCAGCTTCGACCACGCGCTTGGTCACGGCAATGTTTTCTTCATAGGGCAGCATGCTGCCATCGATCATCACTGAGCTGTAAAAGCCGGATTCGATGCAGTCGTAGCAGGTTGCTTCATCGCCATGGTCCAGGTGCACTGCAAAAATTGCCTCCGGATAAATCTGATCTGCTGTCCTAATGAGGGCTTCAAGGTAGAGTTTATTGGTGTAAGACCGAGCACCCTTGCTGATTTGGATAATAAAAGGCGCCTGAGATTGTAGGTTCCCCTTGAAGAGACCTTCAATTTGTTCCAAATTGTTGATGTTATACGCGCCAAGGGCATATTTACCGTAGGCATGTTCAAAAAGTTTTTTAGTGGTAACGATCATTTCTGCTCCTTTTTCTCAAACGGGATATGTTTGAAATTTTACTCAATTATACTCTATCGATATTTTATTTAGGCCCAATTAATTTTGGTTTATTCGTTCACTTCAAGCCTAACTGATAGATTTGCCGTAGAGCCTCAGCATACATTTGCGGGTCATGCTGCTGGCGGATACGCGTAAGCGCTGCTGCCCCTTTAATCACAATTTGACGAGGATCATCCACAATGCTGCGCACAATTTCTTCCAAGCCGGTTTGAATCGCTTGGCTTAGCGCTGACCGTTCTTCCGGTGTGGTGTAGAGCGCCTCGCCTAATTCGTTTTTTGGAACTTTAATCAGCCAACCCGCTGTTTCGGGGTTGATTTCAGGCAGAGCACGAATATCGGTGGTAATGACCGGCTTGCCGCAGGCTTGGGCTTCGAGCACGGAGAGGCCATATGTATCTGCATAGCTGGGCAGCAACCCAACGTCAGCGCGCTTTAATAGCTCGAGCACTTCAGCATTGGGTAATTGCGGGTAGTACTCGATCCAATCCGCGTTCTCAGAAAGCTTCTGCCTCGCCCATTCCACATCTGCTTCAGTTTCATGCGCAGCGTAAGGCTCCAAGCGCAACGAACTCACGATAATAAGCCTTAGCGGCAAACCTTCCTGTCGGACCAATTTTTCGAAGGCTTGTAAAATCTCCCGCCCGCCTTTACGGAAGAAAGCCGCCCCCACAAGCATAAATTGCAGAGGCACACTGCGATAATCGCGGGGTTCGACCGCTTCTACGAGCGGCTCCTGTGGAGGATGCAGCACTTGCATTTTATCCAAAATGGCTTGCGTATATTCTGAGGGGAAATCTGCCAATAAATCCCGTTCCATGCGTGCCGAAGCCTGCGACCAAGCCAAAATACGCAGGCAAGCCTTGCCAGCCAAAGCCTCCAGCCCACGCCGGGTGTGGTCGTCCAAGCGTAGTTCGGGTTTCTCCTTGCCCTGGCGGCGGGTCACAAGATGGCTGAAGCGCGGCAGGATGGTCTCGAACGATGAAACCCAAGGTGTGCGCCCATAGCTAATCCCATTGGAAAAATGTAGCACGTCCACACGGTTTAAATCAAAATCTTCGAACTGATTATTGAGGTTAAACGTATTGATGAGGGGCTTGCCCACCATGCGATTAACTTTCAATGCTAGCCGGCGTTGAAAACTGTACCAATCCCGCACTGGAACGTACTCAGCCTCGGGGAGTTTGCCCACAATCAGCCTTTTGTTCGTGTAAAAGTCCATGCGGTAAGCCAAAACCCCAACTCTCATCGGTTTGTTTTGGTTTGGTTGATCTTTTCTTTCTAGCATCGTTTCCTTAAAATCATTCTAACGCATTGGCTGGCTGAGGTTTCCAGAAAATAAACATAACGGCTGCAATCAATGCCAACGCACTGCCGAAGAAAAATGGCGCTGAGGGACCAAAACCTTGCCATCCACCCACGCCGCTCCAAAGCAAGCCCGCAATCAGTGAAGCCGGGAAGTCCAAAATACCTAAGATGGCGTTATAGGTTCCATAGGCTGTGCCCCGCAAATCCACCGGCACCAGATCTGCAACCATCGCTTTAGCGGTGCCATAAGTCAAGCCATAATAAAAGCCATAGAGCACATAAAGGACTCCCACATGCACAGCGGTCTGGGCTAAACCAAAGCCAAGGTAAATAAGCGCATAGACGATCCAGCCGCCAATGATGACCTTTCGCCTGCCAAGCTTGTCCGAAAGGTTGCCCGCCGGCGCGGAAACAGCAGCATAGATGAGATTGAACACCGCTAACATCAGCAGAATCTGCAAAATTGTCATACCACGGTCTTCCGCACGTAAAACTAAGAAAGCGTCAGAGGAGTTACCCAGATCAAAAATCCCCACAATGATCATAAAGGTGATGAAGTTCTTTCCCAGCCCCTTGAATGTAATCTTGGTTTTTTGTGCCTCTCCACTCGGCTTGACTTCCTTAGCGCCGAATGCCAAAACCAGCACAGCCAAAAATGCCGGAATCATGCTGATCAGCACGATGGTTCTGAAAGTTTGTTCCTTGAGTGCAGCGCTCCCAGCTTGCAGCTTCCATACCACAAAAGCAGCGATTAGCAGCCCAAGCATTGCACCAGCAGTATCCGCCGCACGATGCAAGCCAAAAGCTAACCCGCGGTGCTCTTCCTTAACATCGTCTGCTAGGAGTGCATCTCGAGGAGCTGTGCGGATGCCTTTACCCACGCGATCTGCCCAGCGAATGGCAGCCACCGCTTCCCAGGTGCTCGCTAGGTAAAAGAAAGGCTTGGCAAGCGCAGAGATGGCATACCCTGCAACGGTAAGCGCTTTGCGGCTTTTGAGTTTATCTGAAAGCCAGCCGGAGAATACTTTAAGCACACTGGAGGTTGCTTCGGCAATGCCTTCGATCAGACCAATAATATTGGTTTTTACCCCTAAAACAGAAGAAAGAAACAGTGGCAAGATGTTGATCACCATCTCGCTGGAGACATCCATAAGAAAGCTGGTGGCACTGACCACCCATAAGTTGCGCGGCAATTCCTTGAGAGCGTTTTCGCCTTTTTTGTGCATGCTTTTCCTCCATAGAAGAGAGTATCGAGCGCAAATATAAGCAGATTATAACCCTAGCACAAACGCATTCTCAAGTTTGCGCGTATAAGATAACTGCCAAGCGGATAGTATCTTGGCAGTCATTCAATTTTGCGATTGGGCAATAAGATTGGGGGTAAAGCTCTACCCAAAACGTCCAGTAATGTAATCCTCTGTGCGCTTGTCTTTGGGGTTAGTGAAGATGACCTGTGTACGGTCAAACTCGACTAATCTGCCAGTGCGTGTTTCATCCGTGTAGAAAAAAGCCGTATAGTCCGAGACTCGGCCAGCTTGCTGCATGTTATGGGTCACAATCACAATTGTATAGTTCTCCACGAGCATGCGTATCAGGTCCTCAATCCGCAAGGTGGCAATCGGATCCAGGGAAGCTGCTGGTTCATCCATAAGGATCACGCTCGGCTCGACGGCTAATGCTCGCGCAATGCACAGACGTTGTTGCTGCCCGCCGGAGAGTGCCAATCCTGATTTGTTGAGGTTGTCCTTGACTTCATCCCATAGCGCAGCACCTCGCAGGCTGCGTTCTACGATTTCATCGAGTTTCTTATGGTCTTTCAAGCCATTGACGCGCGGTCCATACGCCACGTTATCGTAAATCGACTTGGGGAAGGGGTTAGGCTTCTGAAATACCATACCAACGCGTTGGCGCAGGCTGACTGGGTCCATCTTAAAAACATCTTCACCATCAAGCAAGATTTCCCCTTCGGTGGTGACGCCAGGGATCAGGTCGTTCATCCGATTAAATGAGCGTAAAAAGGTACTCTTCCCGCATCCAGAAGGACCAATGAGGGCGGTTACCTGCTTTTCTGGGATTTTTATGCTGATATCTTCTATGGCACGGAAATTCCCATAATTCAGGCTGTAATGTATAGTTTCAATTTTAATTGAGTTCATTGATTCTCACGCAATCCAGCAGTTAATTTACTGGAAACAAAGTCAATAATCAAGTTGATGAGGATGATGGAAATAATTAGAACAGCACCAGTCGCCATAGCCTTATCGAAAGCGTTGGTGTCCATGGCTAAGTAGTACAGGTGCAAAGCCAAAGTGCGCCCGCTAGAAAAGATGCTTGTAGGCATGCGCGCACTACCGCCTAAAGTTACATAAAATACGGCTGTCTCGCTAATAACCCGAGCGACACTCAAGATGATACCAGTGATAATACCAGGGATAGCTGCTGGTAAAACCACTTGGTAAATCGTCTGCCACTTCGTGGCACCCAAGGCTAAACTTGCCTCTCGATAATTCATCGGCACAGTGAGCAAAGATTCTTCGGTGGTACGGATAATAGTTGGCAACACTAAGCAAGCCCCCGCTAAGCCAGCAGAAAGCAACGAAAACCCAAAATGCAAGACGGAAACAAACAAGGCAAACCCAAATAGACCAAAAATAATCGAGGGGATACCGGCTAAGGTTTCCACCCCAAAATGCACCAGATTTATCAAGCTTCGCAAGAATTTTGAGCCAACGCTTGTTTCTCCAGCGTATTCTGTGAGGAAAATTGCTGCCCCAATTCCTAAAGGTGTTGCAATCACGATGGTCAGTCCAATCAGATAGACGGTGCTCACAATCGTGGTTGAAATACCACCTTCGCCAGAAAGCCCCCCGCGAGGTGCCGTAGTAAGGAATTCCCAAGTAACTTCACGGATTCCGTTAGTGATTACGTAACCCACAACCACAAGCAGAATCAACATCACCAGTGCGCCCCCTACCCACAGCGCTCCAAAAGCGAATTTTTGGCTCAAGTGCCGTTGCTTTAAGTTAGAGCGGTTTGGCTGCTTTTGGGCGGCAGATTGCACTGCGGATGAAGCTTTCAACTCTGCACGATTCATGAGCAGCTCAACTTCTTTCACCGTTACGCAAAATTAGATGCGCACTTGCATTAATGATCATGATGAGGATAAAAAGCACCACGCCCGTAGCAAAGAGCATACTTTCATGCAGACCGGTGGCATAATTGATTTCAACGGCAATATTCCCGGTGAGCGTTCGCGCTTGCCGTAAGAAAATCGTAAGGGGATTATCGGTAAGAGGTGTGGGCATAATGACTGAGTTCCCAATCACCATAATCATTGCCATCGTTTCGCCGATCGCACGTCCAACACCCAAGATGAGGGCAGCTATGATGCCTGACTTCGCCGCGGGGATCATCACGTGGATGATGGTTTGCCAATGCGTTGCGCCTAATGCCAATGAGGCTTCCTTATAAGAGCGCGGTACCGCCCGTAAAGCATCCTCAGTCACGCTGGTTATCGTCGGCAGAATCATAACCGCCAGCACAATGGCAGCTGAGAGCAACCCATAGCCAGAGTTTCCTGGCACGGGGATACGACGGACGATCGGAACAAGCACAACCATCCCGAACAAACCATAAACTACGGAGGGGATCCCGGCTAAGAGTTGGATAGCGGAACGAAAAACATTTTGCACTGCTCGAGGGGCAACTTCTGCTAAGAAAATTGCAGCACCCAGAGCTAATGGTACACCCATGACGATCGCCATGAAGGTTACCATGACAGAACCCACAATCATAGCGAGAATGCCATATTGCCCATTCGTAGGCCGCCAAGTTGTTTCCAGCAGAATATTCCTCAAGCCAATTTGTTGAAAAGCAGGCAGGCTAGATTGAAAGATAAAGAAAAAGATGAGAAAAACAATAATAATAGAAACGATTGCAGAGAAAAAAAGTAAATACTTTATCCCTTTATCAATACGGTACCTTCTCTGCATTCCGGCTCCAGGCTTTCGGACAATATTTTATCAGAATTTTGGCGTCCCCTTGGGGAAGAGGACGCCAAATCAAACACTTAAATGAGCAGCTAAACTTTCAAAGCTTACTTTACAGGAATGTAGCCTTCTGCGCGAACAATAGCCTGGCCTTCTGGTCCGAGAACGAAATCTAAGAAAGCTTTCACTACACCCTGTGGCTCACCGTTCGTCAGCATATTGAGCGGACGAACTACCGGATATGTACCGTTAGACGCATTTTCTTCTGTAGCTTCAACCCCATCCAAAGGCAGGACTTTGACACTCTCGTCCAAATAGCCGAACGAGAGATAAGCAATCGAATTGGGGGTGTTGGCAACTGTTGTGCGTAAAGCGCCATTAGATTGTTGTAAAATCGCGTTTTCAGTAATCAGCGCATCTCCCATCACCATTTCTTGGAAAGCATCCCGCGTTCCAGAGCCTTCCTCACGGGAAACAACAATAATCGCTGCATCTGCCCCGCCTACTTCATTCCAGTTGGTAATCTTACCTGAAAAAATATCGCGTACCTGTTCAACGGTCAAACCACTTACCGCTGTATCGGGATGCACCGCAATGGCAATGCCATCTCGGGCAATCACGTGCACCTTCAGATTTGGAAATTCGGCGAGTTCTTCTGGTTTAATTTCGCGAGAAGCGTTACCAATATCAGCAGTGTCTTGAGCAGCAGCTTTCACACCTACACTGGAGCCTCCACCGGTCACTTCAATTTCGACATCCGGGTTCTTTGCCATGAAATCTTCGGCCATTTTTTCAGCTAAAGGCTGAACCGTAGTTGACCCTGTGATGCTGATGCTGCCAGAAAGACCAGCTGCCCCGTCTTCTCCCTCAGTTGGGGCTGGGGAAGCAGTTGGGCTGGCGCATGCCGCGAGCAAAAGACTTGCAATCAAAGCTAAACCTAAAACGAAACGACGCATATTTATCTTTCTCCTTCTCATAGTATTATTTTATATGCTCATAAATGTTAACAAGCAATGCTTAAAAGGCTTTTATAGCTATGTTAAATCCTGGTGATAGGCTTGTTTAATTTTATTATTTTACAGTGTTGGATTTACGATTATTTTAATAACCCACTAATATACAGCTCCGAACGCAATGTTTGTGCAGATGATTATCGTTTACAAGGTTATTGTCATCTACAATTAATCGTGCTTAGAAAATCTCAATGATCGTTAAAAAAAAATCAATTCGCGATCCAGTCAATAATTGTTCAATCTGATTAAAAAATAAGATCTCCTGTCTTTTAGGTCAATAAATCCGGAGAGGCTGGGTTTATCTAGGTTGCAAAGAAGTTAAGACTGATCAGTCAATTCGGGGTTCTCATCAATTCCAAAATACTGTTCCACTACATCCCGTAAAAGGGTATCATCGACCGCTTCAAGTTGAGAAAGCCCAACAACTGCAGCTAGATTCTGTGCCTTTTCTTGGTATTCATATAACAAGCCAGAATGCGATAGCGCCGCGGTAAGGATATCGCGTGCAGCTACAAAATTACCCTGTATTATGTATGCTGCCGAAGCGTTCACCATAACCCGAGTTAATAAATCCCATGATTCAATTTTGTAAGCCAAGTGAATGGCTTTACGAAATGAATCAAGTGCAACCTTGCTGTTCTGCACACCAAGATATGCCTCGCCCAGGATGTCGTAAACGACGATAATGGTCCATTCCTCGCCAAGATCGAGGGCAATTTCCAACGCTTGCTGACAATAGGTGATAGCCTGATTAAACTCACCGCGCACCACAGCCAATTCCCCCAGGTTATTGAGTGCTATCGCTTCACCGTCCTTGTCACCAATCTCTCGACAAATAGCAAGACTTTGAATCAGCACTTCTGCTTCACGCTCATAGGCTTTTTGAGGTCTGTATATAGATGCAAGGTTATTAAGTAAAATGGCTTGATTGTAGCGGTCTTTATAAGCATCGCTCAACGCCAGGCTCTCCAAAAAGTTGCGCTCCGCTGAAATAAAATCACCATCGTTGCAGTCTAGGTCGCCGAGCATATTGAGGGAGCTGATCAAGCCGCGCCGATCATCGATCTTACGGCGTAACACTACAGATTTGTTAATTATTTTCCTAGCAGATTTAAAATCAGCTGTTCGGTTCAATACGAGACCCATCAGGTCTAATGCATCCGCTTGGCTGGATATATCACCGGCTGTTTCAAATAACTCAAGCCCTTTTTGCGCAAATCCAAGCGCTTCCTTGAATTCTTTTATCCTGAGATGATAATATCCCAAACCTAGGTAAGCTAAACCCATTTCACGATGGTTGTCACTACCATCTAACGCTGCCATTGCCTTCGAAAACATGTCTAATGCCAAGGATTCCTGTCGCACTCGGTGCGCCAACGTGCCAATCCTGATCATCAGTTTTGCTGAAAGGAAATTCTCTTCAGAACTGCAATCTGCCTTATACAGCGCAAACTGGAAAATTTCAATGCCTTCTTGGAAGCGGCTGCGGACATTGAAGAAATAGTAAAGGGGTTCAATGCTGGGCTCTAATTGTTGGTACTGACCGGATTCAATTGCAAAATTCCAGGCTTTCTTGAAGTTTTCATAGTCAATATCAATCTGGTCAAGTGTATCTTCCGAGTAGAAGTAAGGGTTTTGGTACGCCATACCTTCTAAAAGTTTTAAGTAATAATTTGATTGTAATATCGCAAAGTTAGATAGAATTCCGGATTTCCATGCTTTTTGCTGGGCAAATTGACGGATTATCTCATGCATTTTGAACCGCTTAAAATCCGCTGATTGCAGCAGATTCTTATTGACCAGAGCTGCAAGGACTTCACATGGTGCCTCTGCCAAGTCAAGCGCTGCTTGTTCCGAAAAACCACCGGAAAAACCTGCCAAGCGCGAGAGAACATCCTGTTGGGTAGTAGAAAGGCAATTCCAGGATCTTTCCATAACCGCTGAGAGGTTGCGCGCTTCGAAATTCGGATTTAGAAACGGTGAGTCGGTACCGAGCAGGTTGTTTTCCAAGTCTGCAGCCAAATCAGACATTGCCTGCGCAACGCAAGAAGATGCCACCAACTCAATACCAAGTGGGTGCCCTTCTAGGAGTTGGCAAATGCGATTGACCGTTGGCAAGGTATCAGCAGTGAGCGTAAATTGATTATCAACCTGCTTTGCTCTCTCCACAAAAAGGTCAATGGCTTCAATTCGGACTGGCACTACAGCCTGAGAGCTTTTTTCGGTTGCGCTTTGAAGGCCGCTCAATAAGAAACTGTATTCTTCCTTAAGATTCAAGCGCTCCCGAGAAGTAATAATCAGTTTGAGGCCTGGCGCGTAATCGAGCAATTGCGCCAGATAATTTACGTTAGTGTTATCTGCTAACAGGTTTTCGAAGCTGTCTAAAATTAACAAGCAACGTTTTTCTCTTAAATAATCAATAAGTTGTTGTTGCTGTGGTTTATTTCTAGAAAAGGTAAAGTCCAGAGCTTCTGCAATTTTGTATATAAGCCCATCGAAAGTATTAACTTCCGCCAGAGCCACGAAATAAATTCCTTGCAAGTAAAGCCCATGGAGGGTGTGACCCAGTGCGATAGCAAGCCGGGTCTTACCAATGCCACCCATTCCTATAAGTGTTATCAAGCGTATTTTGGGATCGGCAAGCATGCCAGCCAATTCAGCCATTTCCTTTTTTCTTCCAACAAATGACGAGATAACACTCGGCAGACGTAGAGGAACTGGCTTTGATTTGGGTTCGAGCTCTCCATGACCAGTTGATAACCTGTTAATATCGTGGTATAGGCCGGTAATCTCTTGTGCTGGCTCGATAGCAAAACTGTTCTTCAGATAGCTTCTAAGCTGTAGATAACGTTTCTTTGCAACCGACCATTGTTCCCTCACCGCATAAAGATACATGCTTTTTGCATAAGCAGCTTCATCCCAGGGTGTCAGATCGATAATTCTGTCTGAAGCCTTACTGGCATTGACGTAATCTGCGCGCCTCTCATAATACGCTTGCACCAGATAAAGCAGTTCGACAGCTTGCTGATTTGTTTGTTCCCGCAAGGTTAATGACCATTCATCAAACAGCAGGCTTTCATCCAAGACGAAGCGATCCAAAAAAGGGCCCTTGAAGAGTTCAAGGGCATGGAAAAGTTCGGTGATATTCAAACGATCTGGGAATTGATCCTCATCAAAATGTTTTACCGCTTCGTTAAAAGCAGTCTGAAAAGCATTTACATCCACCCAAAGCTTGACCTGCGGATTAATGGAAATGGTATCTTGAGCGGTGATTAGGAACGGTAAATATTCTCCTGCTTGAGGGATGGCTTTGCGTAGGTTAAAAAGTGCCTGGCGCAAGCTGTGTAGCGCTTGGTCTTCACTGAACTCAGTCCAGAGTAAACCTGCTAAGTGGCTTCTTCTAAAGCTGCGTGGAGCTTCAATTGCCAGGTAAACGAGTAATGCCCTAGCTTTATCAGAACCAAAATTCTGGACCGCAACGTCATTTACCTCGAAGTTAAATCCCCCTAAACAGGATAACTTGTATTCAACAACTTCGGGTTCCATATAAAAATTATATCGAAAAAATCCATTTTTATGACATTTTAATGACGCAATTTATGTAAGATTTCAATGAGGATCCAATCTCCTATCCCTTGTGAGTTATATATGATGACATCCCAATATCATGCTTATCTAATGCGTATCTGGCAAAGCGCGGAATTTGCTGAAGAACAACTATTTATTTCTCTCGAGGATCCTACAACCCATAAATTTACATACTTTATGGACATGGATGAATTTTTCGCTTTCTTGCGCGAAACCTTGAGTGAAAACACAAAGGACCTAAACGTTCGTAAAACCGACAATTAATAATCAACTTTAAAAATATTTTGTAAATTACTTTGGGAACCAAAACTGTGGAGGTAAAAATGAAAAAACACAAACATTATTCTCGATTGGTCATGCGCATTTTCATTCTGCTAATCATGTTGCTATCAGCACTCCTGCAGACATTACCGAAACCTATCGAAGCAGGTTATGACCAAACCTATGGCTGGGAATTTTACGAACCACTTGATGACAATAATTACTCCCCCCATTATTTCGACCTAGAATTGGATGAAAACGGTAATCCTCACGTGCTCTATTACAATGATGAGCTGGGAGTGCTGTACTATAAGTATTACGACGGAACTGAATGGATAGCAGCTTACACAAATACTGACTTCCAAAATGCAACACTAGCCTTTATTGGCTTAGAGCTTGATGAGCTGCTTAACCCGCATATTTTCTGGTATTACACCCCAGGAATTACGCTCTCTGCTATCTACACGTACTTTGATGGAACAGAATGGAAATCAACCCTTCTCGATTTCTCATTCACTAATAACCAGATCGGGTATTCAGCTGATTTCGAGCTCACCAGCAGCGGCTTAGCAAAGTTTGGCTATTTTGATGAGATAGAGAACGCTCTAAAAGTGACAACCTGGCAAGGCACAACCCACATCGGTACAGAGACAGTTGATAGCGGCAATGCCTACACATTCATTTCCATGGACCTCGACGATTCGAACCAGCCGCATTTTGCCTACTGCCAACGCACTCTAAACACCTGCAATCGCTTGAAATACGCCGGTTATAACGGCTCCGGCTGGACAGTGGAAACTGTTGATGAAGCTCCCTTTGATAGCGTCGGCGTGTCTGCCTCGCTTGCGCTAGACAGTCAGGATAGACCACACATTGCTTATGGTGTATCGACCTCAACTCCACGCATTGGTCTAGATCTTAAATATGCTGTAAAAGACAACACCTGGTACCTGGAATCTATTGAGCATTGGGGGTCATTTGGCAGTGGATTTTCTGCAGCCATAGCAATCGATAACCTGGATTACCCTCATGTTGCTTACCACGATCCGGTCAATGACGCTCTGGATTACAAATGGCATGATCGATCCTCGTGGAATGAAAACATGGATCCAACCGAAACTGGCATGGGTACCTTTATAAACCTGGAATTGGATGCTAACGGTAATCCGACTTTAGCTTTTTATGACACCTCCTCCAGCCAAATATCTGTCTATGAATATCTACCCCAGCCAGACTTAGCCGTCACCAATTTTTGGGTGGAAGAGTCAGGTGAAACATTACTCGTTGGGACTATTCGCAATGTAGGCGAAGGTGTGTATCACAACGAATTTGGTCTCCAGCTGTTTATCGATAATGTGCCATATGGCAATGCTAGCTGGTTTTTCAATGAATTTAATCCAGGAGATACGTATAACTTTGATTTAATAGAACCAGTCTGCCCTGGTGGTTCACCTATCATGGAAGTTAAAGTATGCTTGATAAATAACGTCGATTTCAATCCCACTAATGATTGCTTAGCAAAAACTTGGGCTTGTGATAGCAGTCCCCTTGAGATCAGTGATTTTGTGATTTCAGCTATTACTCAGACAGGCTTCATTGCCACCTGGACAACCAACCGTTCAGCCAATACAGAGCTTAAATACACATTATCGGATGGTCGCAGCGAGTTAGTGTACCAGGATAACCAATTAGTTACTAACCACAGCGCGGTGATTACAGGGCTCGAACCACACCAAGTTTATTATGCCCGTGCATATGCGACAGATGCTGCTGGTGTAATAGCCAAAAGCGCCCGGAAAACCATCCGCACACTGGCAGGCTCTCCCGGGAATATTCCAGACCCAACCCTCTATTTTGAGCGAACGGAAAATCGCTCTGAGATTTACAATCTCAATGCCTATTACCCAGATACAAGCAATATAGAAAGGGTGGAATTTCGCTTGGATGGTGTGCTGGTCGGAACGGATTTCACCCCTGAGGATGGTAAGTACACTCTGCAATTTCCACCCGGGCGTAATGGCTACTCCCGCGACGAATTCTATAATATCGGTCACAGCCTGACAACAAATGCTTTTTCATACGGCGCAATAAGTCCTGACATGTATGAGAATGTTTTGGAATTTCAGAGAGAGAATTACCCAGTCGAATCACAATTATTGGCACCCGATTCAGATAGCACTATTGCTATCTTAGAAGACACAGTTCCTCCGGGAACCACCGTTGATATCGAGGTTTTCGCTCAGCAATATGAATGGGAGTGTACTTACGGTGGAGCAGAAGGACTCCCTGCATGCGAGGATGTAGCAAATCCAGTTAAAAAGGTTGAATTTTACATCGACGGTGTCTTCAAAGCATCAGACCTGATACCCGAAAATGGTGTCTATAAGTATTTGTGGAATCTTTCTGGTCTTACGCCAGGAGATCATCTCATAAAGGCAAGGGTGATCGCCACAGATGATGGCGTTAAAGAGCACAATGCCACGTTACACATCGTCAAGCGTCAGACAGTTCTGCGCACTGACCGAACCATTTTCCGTGTCAACAATACATTCAGGATAAGACTCAGGATATTCAATGACAGCTCATCACTTGATCCTGTTTTAATAACCTCCGTGAAAGAATTCATAAAAGGTTTTCAACCAATCAACCAAAGAAATAATGTCTACACTGTTCATTCAAGCACAAGCCAGAATGGAAAAACTGCAGATGTAAATATTTATCTAAATCAACCTCTAACATTACAGCCTGGAGAAAACCTTGAATTTACTTACTATGTTGTTCCGGTACTTTATCCAGATATGGAAACAGCGGAATATTTTATTGGAAAAACAAGCATCAATTATGAGCTTTTGGGATTACAAAGAGTAAAAATCATTGAAAAGCTTTCCCAAGTTTGGGATAGCGGGTCAATTCCGATTGCGGCATCGGCAGCCAATGCTTTCGCCACGTCGGACTACTTGCTGATTACTGCTCCTTCCGCATTGAAAAGTCATTATGTTGCTGATGATGCAGATAAACTCATGGCAGACATGGCATGGCTGGCACAGCTGAAACAAGGTGTCCTGGCATATTGGGACCCGAATTTAAGTAAAGAAAACCTCAAAGCTTTATTACAAGATCAAAGTCAATGGACCAGCCGACTGCATCCAAAGTTTTCCCTACAATATGGCGGGTATGTGCTTCTTGTTGGTGAAACCGAGGTGATCCCCAGTGCGACAACCGGTCCCTTCGACAATAATGTTAACGTAAATTTCAGCGACCATTTTTATGCTGCCACAGACTCAGGCGCAGTTCTGGCACCGCCAGATTTATTGGTTGGGCGCATCATAGGGGATACTGCTGCAGATCTGGATAAAGTCATCCTAAACAGCATTGATACGCATGTAAATAATCAGTATGCGCGCTCGCAAGCATACATTGGTAGCGGCAGTGAGTTTAGAGGCACGGGGATTTCAGCTCAAGATGACCTTTCAGCCCTGGGATATAACGTCAGCATGCATCATTACGAGGAAGAAATTTATTTCAATCGTTACGAGAATATAAACTTTAAGGCTCATGATGGGCTTACCCATGGAGATGTCAACGGTGACGGCAGTGAAGAATTAATTTGGGCTCAGGATTCTACAAATAAAGTCTATTTCATATCTCCTCTGGATGGGACTAAGACCTTTGCCTTCAATCTTGATTTTGCAGATGGCGACAGCCTGGCAGCTGGAGATGTGGATGCTGATCCCCAGCTCGAGATTGTCATTGCGGATTGCGACGACACTATCAGAACTTATGATGTCAATGGTACCCAGGTTGCTTCATTCAGTACTGGCGTTCAAACCTGGGATAAAGTAGCAGTTGGAGATGTGCTTTATTCAAATTCAGGCCAAGAAATCGTCCTAGCCAAAGGAACAGATTACATTCGTATCTTCTCCTATGCAGGCACAGTATTAGCAGACTTTGATCTTCTTTCTATGGGCTATCATTTCTCAGCCCATGATGACCTAAAAATTGGCAATATTCTTGAGCAGAATGATGTTGGGCCTGAAGAAATCGTTTTCACTGACTTACAAAACGGTGAAGTAGTCGTGATGGCTGCTAATGGTAACGTCTTGCAAACCTACCAGCGTACCCTTCAGGCAGGTGATGCACTTGAATTGGCGGATGTAAAGGGCTTGGATTATCAATCTATCATCCTGATGAATAGTGATTCTGGCGACTTGACCACAATCGAACACGGCTATGCCATCCCCTTACATGCCAAAGCTTATGATGGAATCGTGAGCTGTGACGTACAAGGACAAGCCAAGGATTTTGTCTTTTACCTTAATCAAAAAAATCAAATCTTCCATATCGATATGGATTACCCAGAATACTCACGCCAATTATTCCATGAAAGCATCGATAACACCGATTTGGTGTGGTTCTTTGCTCATGGAGCTCCCAACGGAATATGGCCGATAGTCACCAGTACTATTCCGGAAACCATCAATGGAAGCCACCCAATCGTCAATGCCTGGTCCTGTTCTGCGGGCGCCTATGAGGCAAAGAGTGGCTACTCAGATAATGCTTTTGCAGAAAACTTTTTACAGGCAGGCGCAGGTGTTTATTTGGGTTCGACCGAAACCGCTCTCTCTGCTGAAATTAGAGCGGTCAACAATGATTTCTACACAGATTATTGGGGTTTGAATGGGTGGAGAATCGCGGAGGCATTTGCCCGTAGGGAAAGCGATTTACTCTTAAGTTCTGAGAAATATGCCTTATTTATGGGCTGGTTCGTCAACGAATTCAACTACTACGGCGATCCTAAGTTTGATGTTTTTGAGAGCAGCTTGATGAATTCGCCCCAAACTTTACAGGAAGTGAATTCAGAGCTAGTTATTGACCTGCCCGCTTATACAATCTCGGATGCCGATGGAAAGGATTTCGTGGAGATTCCTGCCAATTCTGTCCTGGGAACCCACTCCGGAACGCATTATACAGTGTATGATGAATATCAAGTCCCCATCTATATTCATACAATCGAAATTCCTGCCGGTCAGCAAGTCCAAAACGTTTCCTTGATTGCAAGGGACAATAAGACTTCAGAATACGGTCTTGATTTACCGGTTTCTGAGTACGTCATCGTAGCTGAATCAGAAAATACACCTGGAAAACCAGAGAAAACCAATAATGGGACTACCACCCTACCCGGTCATGACTGGTCACCCAATTTTGAGCAGCCTTATCGTTGGATCGTGACCAATCACCAGGAAGGCGGAGCGACGCTAAAGTTGATCTTGTATCCTTTCTACTATGATCCTGCAGCCCTTTACAGTGAATATCATCAACATTTTGTGTTCAATATAGAGATGATCCCTTCATCTGTCACTATCTCTGGAGCACAAACTAACAAATCGGCGTATGCATTTGGAGAAGATATCATTCTCAACCTGGCAATTGAAAACAGCGAGCCCACCCCAATAGACGCAATTGTGCGGGCAGTGTTCCTGAAAGGCAGTACCGGTGAACCAGTCGATGGCTTCGTTCTAACCGCACTGCCAGCCCTGACAGGTACTGCTAAAGTCGATCTTGCCTGGAATTGGTCGGATGATGTCAATGTGCCTGCCGGCGATTACTCCATTGAGATCAGCGTAGAGGATATGGATGGTCAACGCCTAGCGAGCCGGAACATCGGGATTACACTGGGTTCTACACAGGGGCAAGTAAGTCACTTCACTGTATCATCAGAACGTTTCACCGTTGGAGACATCATTGATATTGAAATGCATTTCGCCAATGTGGGTGTTCTACCCATTGATGGTGAAGCTGTTATCCAGGTGCAAACCCTGAGAGGCGAGATCATCAGCGACTACCGCGAACCCTTTACTGGCTTACCGAGCAGTTCAGTAATTCCCGTTACTTATGCATGGGATTCAGCCGGGGCTTCAGATACAGACTACAAGGTAGTTGGTTACGTCCAGTACAACTCGCAGACCACACCTCCTAAAGTGCTGAACATTACCACTCTCATACGGAATTACTTGCCAACGATTGTCAAGTAATCCGCTATGCATCTAACGAAGGACATCTTTATGTGTACACAAAGAATTTTCAATAAAAAAGCCTTTTTAGGTCTTTGAACGGGAGTCCCGTACAGTGCGCTTCGCTAACAGGATTGTAAACTTCAAATGGTATAACCAGGCAGTGCTTTATCCGACCCCGGTTATAGGCGTTCTTGGGTCGATGGTCTGCAGGGTTTCCAGACATCAGATCGCGGAAACATCGAGAGGAGCTGGAACGGGCTTTTCTACTAATCTCAGTGAGGCAGATTGCATAGAAGAAAATAAATTCAAGAAGCGATCTGCTTCATGGATTACTGTATATCAATAGGAACAAACAAAGACAAGGAGGCTCTGCTATGTTGTATCGAAATATAAAAACCTTTCTGACGGCTTTACTTATCGTTTCTGTGCTTTTCTTTTCCCCAAGCACAATCAAACAGGTTTCAGGTGCCACATTCACTGTGAATTCCACTGGCGATGCCGTGGATGCAAACAAAGGGGACGGAATATGTGCAGCAAGTGATGGTACCTGTACCTTGCGCGCTGCCATCGAGGAAGCCAATTACCTGGCTGGTGCTGATACCATCACCTTCAGCATCGCACCTGATAATCCGCCAATCGATCGCATCATTGATGTATCTTTTGCCCTCCCAATTATTCAAGAACAGCTGACCATCCAGGGTCCCAACTTGGGAGGTATTGGTGCAGGTGCCAATATCGTTTTGGATGGGGATGGCACCTTTATCGGCTTGTGGATCAATGCAGATAATTGTATTATTCGCAAGTTGATCATCCGCAATTTCGACCGAGGACTTGTTTCAACCGACACAAGCGGTCTATTGATTGTCGGTAATCGCATTGGCAAGTTTGGGCTTTCGATTCCAAATCCGGCTGAGGGAAATGCGAAGGAAGGTGTCTATCTAAATGGTGTAATTGGCGCTGTGATCGGCGGTGACACAGCTGCAGACCGCAACATCATTTCGGGCAATGGTGAATACGGCATCAATGTAGTAAACAGTGCCAGTGTGGTGATTAAGGGTAATTACATCGGCACGAATATTGATGGAACGGCTGCACTGCCTAACGGGTATAGTGGTATTCGTATCGGCGGTGATGAGTCAACCGGCAATACCATCGGGGGCAGTACGGCAGGACGGCGCAATGTCATCAGCGGTAATGCAGAAAACGGGATTTTTATTGAAGCCAATGACAACGATGTGTTTGGCAATTACATTGGTCTCGATGCATCCGGTTCTTTAGCCTTGCCCAATGAAAGGGATGGAATTTATATCTATTCATCGGATGAATCACCGGCGACAACCGGCAATGAAATTGGCGGAAATATCTCAGGGCAGAGAAACGTCATTTCTGGCAACACTATCTACGGCATACGGCTAGCCAATGCCAATGCCAACTTCATTAAGAATAACATCATCGGTCTCAATGCTGCTGCTAGTGCAGCCATACCGAATTTCATGGGGATCGTCGTTGCTAAAGGCTCAGCCAATGAAATCGGTACCGTTGAAGAGGGAACTGGTAATATCATTTCCGGCAATCAAGACGATGGAATTCGATTATATACCTCATATGTGACCGGTACTACTATACGCCGCAACTTGATTGGCACCAACCTTATTGGGAGCGACCTGCCAAATGGGGATTCAGGAATCTCAATTATTTATGCTTCGGAAAATATTATTGGCGGAGGACCAGGTTATACCAATGTCATCGCCAACAACAGCCATGAAGGAGTCAACATATATATGGGGACGCAAAATGAGATCACGTACAACCGCATCTTTAATAACGGTGCTTTGGGTATTGATTTAATCGGCGATCCCTGGGAGACCGGGGTGACTTTAAATGACCTAAATGATGTCGATGTGGGATCCAACGACCTACAAAACTTCCCGGTACTGACCAGCGTCAGCATACCCAACCCGGGTCAGGTGACTATTGAAGGCTACCTCAATTCCACAGCCAACAGATTGTTTATCCTTCACTTCTACGCCAATAGCAGCAAAGAGTCGACTTCTCACGGCGAAGGTGAGTTTTATCTAGGTTCAAAAAGTGTCACTACGAATAGCGAATTCTTCGCCTCTTTCACAGCAACTTTTACCGTATCAACGCCTTTCGAGTGTATCGCTGCTACAGCCACGGATCCATATCATAATACGTCTGAGTTTTCATCCTGTATGCCTGTGATGAATAACCAGATATTCCTGCCTTTGATCGTCAAATAATACGACTGCTTTAGGTGCGCTCACGGCTTGAGCGCACCTAATTTTTCTGTCAAAGCATTTTCCTAATTGCTCCTTATTGGAAATTAGGTAAGTCTTGTAGAGTTTCTTGCTCCGCCACTATCGGCAAGATTCTTAAACAGTGGTTTGCGTAAGATATCAATATGTTAGGATAGCGGTCACGCTATGCTAACCTTGCTAGTGTGCAACCGCAGTAAGCTCTCCAGTCCCAGGTGAATTCAGAGCGATTTTGGGTGGGTACACTCAACTTCCTGTGAGGTCGCGGCCTCATGTTAGAATCAAGCCGTATGCAAGCGAAAATTCGTGCGCGTTTCGTTCGTTTGGCTGGGCTTTCCCTAGTGTTAATCTTACTGATTAGCGCCTGTACCGTTTCCAAGCATCTTCCTCAAATCACTCCTGCCACGCTGCCAGATTTTACCGCGACCCCCAACCTTATCCAGCGGCAGACCATGGCGGCTGCCAACGCCACACCGACTCCAGTTCCCTCACCCACGCCTTGGCCTGTTGCCACGGCAACCCCATCATCCATCCTCATCAAGGACTTGGCTGCAGAAGGCATGAATCCGCTCACCGGGCTGCCGGTGGATGACCAAACTCTTTTACAGCAGCGCCCAGTATTGGTAAAAATCGCCAACTGGCCGCAAAGTTTGCGCCCCGCTGCCGGCTTGAACCAAGCTGACCTAGTGTTTGAGTACTACATCGGCGCTCAGACGAACCACTTCCTAGCCGTTTACCATGGGCAGGACGCCGAGCAGGTCGGTCCGTTGGCGCCAGCGCGCATGGTGGATGCGCGCCTGAGCGAACACTACCAGGGCATCTTCGCCTACGCTAGTGCGGATAGTACCGTTGATCACGTGTTGAGCGAAGTGCTGCCCGGGCGAGCCTTCGTGCGCGGATTTACCCCCTGCCCAGCCATGTGCAACCTCACAGATGCTGGCGGCGAAAACACGTATGTCAATACCGGCGCGGTACAGGAACTGTATCAGACAGAAAATCCCAATGGTGATGATATCAATCTCTCAGGGTTAAGCTTTGATAGCCGTTTGACCCAGTGGGATGCCGAGGCACAGCAGGTCAGTTACCTATATGCGGATTTCTCTGTGATGCAATGGGATTATGACCCCCAAAGCGGTCAATATTTGCTCTCGCAGGATTACGCCGCTCCAGATGGCAGCATTAGCATCGCGCCTTCATACGACCGGATAGATGGTACACCGATAGCTTTCGATAACATCATAATCCTGTTTGCTAACTATTTCGAATACGGCGCGGCGCGCTATGATATCGATTTCCGCGAGGGTGACCCGCACCAGCAGGCGCTCGTTTTACGGGATGGAAAGTTGCTTTATGGCACCTGGATAGCTCCCGATCCCTTTACTCCCATCCAACTCAAAGACGTTTCCGGGCAGCCGCTGGCGCTCAAGCCCGGCCGCAGCTGGGTTGTCTTCGTTACCACCCAAACCAACGCAACTGAGGTAGAACCCGGCATCTGGGAAATTTTCTTTTCGTTAAATTAGCTTCTCTCTATCCGTTTACACCAACTCCGGCTCAGCAAAGTGCAGCGCGCGCAAGCCATTTAGCGTCACCACCAGGGTGATGCCTATATCCGCGAGTACTGCCATCCAAAGCGGCGTCAGCCCAAGTAAAGCAAATAATGCCACGCTAAACTTCACGCCTAAGCTAATGATGATATTTTGCCGAATGAGCTTGTTAGTGTAACGTGAGAGGTCAACGGCAAAGGGAAGCTTGCTTAAGTTGTCGTTCATCAAGACCACATCCGCCGTTTCGAGCACATGCGCGTTGCCCGCACCCCCCATGCTAATGCCCACATCTGCGCTAGCCAATGCTGGGCTGTCGTTGCTGCCGTCGCCAATCATGCAGGCTGTGCCGATTTTTTCACGCAGTTCAGCCAGCAGTTTCCACTTTTCCTCAGGCAATAAGCCGGCATGCACCTCATCCAATCCAAGCTCCTCAGATACGCGCTCAGCAACTTCAGGGTTATCCCCGGTAAGCATCACCGTATAGAAGCCACGCTCTTTGAGAGCATGAATAACTTCCGGTGCCTCCGGCCGGAGGGTATCCTGCGCGCCCATAAAGCCTCGCACGCGCTCGCCATCACACACCAGCATTGTTGTCTGCCCATTAGCCTCCGCTGTAATGGTCTCCTTGAGCAGCTGTGAGGGGACTTTGTGTTCAGCTTCAAAGAGGGTGCGGCTGCCGACGGTAGCAAGCCTGCCATTTACATAGCCTACCTGCCCCTGTCCACTGCGCGCCGTTGCAGCTTCAGCAGGGGCGTACCGATCCAGCACACGCCTCTTTTGAGCTTCTTCCGTTACAGCTTGACCCAAAGGATGGTTGCTATAGCGCTCGAGAGAGCTGGCTAAAGCAACGAGGTCATTGCACGGCTCACAATCCGGTGTTCCTTGGCAATCCACTGCCTTGACCGTGGCAATCACCGGTCTGCCAAGGGTCAAAGTGCCGGTCTTATCAAAGGCAATCAACTTTGCTTGGCTGAGGTTTTCCAGGTAAACCCCACCTTTGAAGATTACACCTTCGCGGGCGGCACGCGTCAACCCGCTGATGATGGTGATAGGCATGCTAATCACCAAAGCACACGGGCAGCCAATCATCAACAGGGAAAGCGCCCGATGCAGCCATCCATAAGAGGTAGCTGTGTTCATCAGAGGTTGGCTGAAAAACACGGGTGGAACTATTGCCACCAATAGAGCAACCAGCACAACAATCGGTGTATACACGCTGGCGAAGCGGTCAATAAATTTTTCTTGTTTAGCTTTCACAGATTGTGCTTCGGTTACAAGGTTAATGATGCGCTGAATGGTGGTATCTTCTGCACGCGCCGTTACGCGAACTTTGAGCACCCCTTGTCCGTTAATTGTGCCAGAGATAACGGCATCGCCTTTGGTTTTAGGAATGAGGCGGCTCTCGCCAGTCACCGGCGCTTGGTTAACCTCGCTGCTACCCTCCAGAATCACACCGTCCATGGGGAAGCGCTCGCCGGCTTTGACCAGGATCACATCGCCAATTTGCAGCGCTTCGATAGGCACAATTTCCTCACCCCGCTCAGCGAGTTTCAAGGCTTGGTGGGGCGCCAGATCGGCTAAAGCTGCCAGGACCGCACGGGCATGGTCATTCGTGTATTCTTCCATCGCTTCAGAAATATTGAAGAGCACCAGCATGATCAAGGCTTCTTGCGTTTCGTCAATCAAGACGGCACCAATCACAGCCAAACTCATGAGCATGTTGATGGTAATTTTGCGCTCAAGCACCAGGCTCTGCATACCGCGGCGCATCATCGGGAAGCCAGCGGCAACCAACAAAACCAGTTGAATGCTAATGCGCACGTAATTTTCCATTCCCTGCCCTTCGAGCAGCAAAGAAAGCGCCAGCAACATCAACCCCGGCAGGGTCATGCGCAGTTCCTGACTATTTCGCAAGGTCTCCCAAAAGCCACTAAAACTTAAACCTGTTTCAGGCGGCTCTTGCGGCGCTTCCGCAAGCTCAAAGCCTAAACGGTGGAGATGTGTGGAAATGATTTCTGGGGTCACCTCCCCCAAGACACGTAATGTTCCGCGCGTAAAATCCAGCTTAACCTCTTTGACTTCTGGCATTTTTTCCAAGTCAACTTTGATCACACTAGCGCAATCAGCACAATCCAAACCTTTAACATGGTAAACCTGCGTCTGCATTAGCGCTCCTCCTTAGCCGATTCCAGATGCTTGCCATGGGCATAAGCCTGCATGAAGAGATCCTCGATATGCTCATCATCAATGCGGTAAAAAATTTGCTGACCTTCGCGCCGCGCCGAAACAAAGCGTAAATGCCGTAATAGCTGCAGCTGATGTGAAACTGCGCTCTGGCTGATCTGCACACGCTCTGCCAGCTCAGAGACACACGCTTCTCCTTGCAGGAGCGCAGCTAAGATTTTTAAGCGGGTTGGGTCAGCCAAACCCTTAAACGTCGTTGCCATGCGTTCAGCATCTTTTACCGAGAGCTCTATGTCTAATTCATCTTTTACCATCATCTCAGCACCTTATTTGAATATATGAGCAATTGCTCATATTATATCTCCCGGAAGAAAAAAGTCAAGGGAAAATATCACATCGAACTTACTTTAGGGGCAAGAAGCTTAAATTAAGAATGGATTATCTATTGAGAAGCAATATAGCGTAGCAAAGCTGCCGTCAGGCGGGCATCATCAATGGCGTGGTGCGAGCTTCCCAGGTCCAGCTGGCACACGTACCCGGCATACTCCAATTTATGGGACTTAAATCCGTTATAGCGCGGGTTCCACTCGCCATAATAAGCCGCAAACAGTTTCATCATGCAAAACGCTTGGTCGTCTTGCAGCGTCCAGGGGATGTTATGCACTTGATTGGACTGCTTGAGCAGGCGCATATCGAACTCGGCGTTATAGATGCCGATGACACGTTGGCGCAGGATGGGTTCTATTTCCTGCCACACCAACGGCCAGGGGTCCGCTTTAGCGACCATTTCATCCGTAATCTCGTTGACCGCGCTGGACTCGGGCGGGATAGGTCTGCCAGGGTTAACCAGCTTATCGTAGATTGTGTTACCCTCCCGGTCAACAATCCCCACTTCGATGATGACATCATTTTGACCGGTTCCTGTCGTTTCGGTATCCAGAAACAGCGGGTCCAGCGCCCACACTTGGCGAGCGCGCTCAATAACTTTAGGGTCCGCAATTGGATATGGCATGGTAAATCTCCAGAATAAGTTTGGCTAAATATACCATTTTCTCCTGCGTTTATTGGCATTTGTGGCAGCTCTTGGCTGGCGTCATTCGGTGTTAAAATTTTCCCCAATGAGAAAACCACGCTTGCAGCCTTACCGTCATTTCGCCAAGCATTATCATGCCGGCAACTACATCCAATTTAGCCACTGGATCAGCCAGGAAGTCTTTCCACACCTGCTCACGCTGCTGAACTTTTCACCCCATTCGCTATTGGACTTAGCCTGCGGGAGCGGAGTCTTCGCTGTTTCTGCTGCCCAACAAGGACTTTCCGTCACCGGCTTGGATGCTTCTGCAGATATGCTTGCCATTGGTCAAGAGTTGGCCCGCGAAGCTAATGTACAGGTTGCCTGGGTGCAAGCTGATATGAGCAGCTTTTCTTTGCCAGCGCGTTTTGATTGCATCACCTGCTTTTTTGACAGCCTCAATTACCTTCTAAAAGTGGAAGACCTTTCCCACACGTTTCAAACCGCCTATGCGCATCTTAACCCTGGGGGTTATTTCATCTTCGATATGAATACCATCTATGGTCTGGCTGTCATATGGCAGCGCTTCCCTTATAACCTCGCTCAAGATCAACCCGATTATATGGAGTTCACCGAGGTTTCTTACGATTACGAGCTGGAAATTGCCAACATGCGCGTGATTATGTTCGAAAGGGGCGAAAAGCGCACTTGGGTGAAACACGAGGAATTACATCAAGAGCGCGGTTACCATATCGAAGACGTGCTATTGCTTTTGAGTCGGGCTGGTTTTGAACTGAAACATCTCTTCGGGCATCCTATCCAAGAGACACCTTTGATGGAAAACTCCGGGCGCATGTGGGTGGTTGTCCAGAAGCCGGCTTAAGTTCCTCGTTCCAACAGCTCGTGTGCCTGCTGCCAGATGAAGTCAAACATTTCCGCGCTTAACCTGCCAGTCTGTGTGTTCTGCCGGCTAGGGTGATAAGAACACAGCAGCCAAGGGAGGTCATCCCCAAGGTTATAAAAAGCTCCATGGCGGAAAGTCAGTTCTTTTTTGTTGACGCCCGAAAGAGCTGGCAGGGCTAAAACGCCCTCAAATGCCACCCTTCCCAGCGCTACAATCCCGCGCAAGTTAGGCAAGCAAGCCATTTCTGCAGCTAACCAAGGCAGGCAGTTGCGCATCTCATCAGATGTGGGCTTATTCTGCGGTGGAACGCAGCGACAAACCGCGCTGATAAACACATCCCGCAGCTCGAGCCCATCTCCGCGCGCTGCCGTTTTTGGGCGGTTCGCAAAGCCGGCTCGGTAAAGCGCGGGGTATAGGAAGTCCCCAGAAGCATCGCCGGTAAACATTTGCCCGGTGCGATTGGATCCATGCGCCCCAGGGGCAAGCCCGACCACGAGCAAGCGCGCTGCCGGGTCGCCAAAACCAGGCACAGGCTTACCCCAATACTCCCAATCTTGGTAAGCTTTGCGCTTGGCAGCCGCCACATGTTCACGCCACGCCACCAAGCGTGGGCATTTACGGCAGAGTATTAATTGGGATTCTAGATCTTGCAACGCGGAGAGGTTGCTTAGGGATTGAGTTGATTCCACAGCCGCAATTATAGCTAAGGAATTTGGAAGTTTGTGAGGAAACTAAAGCGTGTAAGAGCAACATGATCATGTCCTATATTAGCAAAATAGAAATGTCTTAATCTTATAAGGAACTATATAAAACTTTGTTCGATTAATCCGTTTTTCTTAAAGCAACGATAAAATCATGACGAATAGCGAAATAAAGCCTTTCCCCTCTTACTCCCCGTCCCAGCGGCTGGGCTAAGGCGTAAAAAACTGCTTGCCGCTGGGGAAGGGTCAGGGTTAGGGTTAGGTGAAACATTATAGACAAGATGAAATAAGGTGGTTAGTTATGAGAAAAAACTCATACTGAGGAGTTTATCCACTCATTAGGACATTTCTAAATTGCCCGCATTAGGACATTTCGATTTAGCCTTAACAGAGGAAACTAAAGCGGCTGCTCGCAACCGAACAGCCGCCAAGAGGTTCTTATAAAAAATTAGTGTGCAGCCAGAGCAGACCAGCCGGCATATTCTGCCGTATCATCTAGTTCAGCTTCGATGCGCAGCAGCTGGTTATATTTTGCCACGCGATCAGAGCGCGCAGGGGCACCGGTTTTGATCTGACCCATATTCATTGCCACAGCCAAGTCGGCAATTGTGGTGTCTTCAGTTTCGCCAGAGCGATGCGAGCAGACCGCCCGCCAGCCATGGGTCTGCACCATCGTCACTGCCTGCATAGTCTCGGTGAGTGTGCCAATTTGGTTAAGCTTGACCAGTAGGGCATTGCAAGCCTTTTCTTCGATGGCACGTGCCACACGCTGCGGGTTGGTCACGAGCAAGTCATCGCCCACAATCTGGAGACGATTCCCCACCTTCGCTGTGAAGTTCTTCCATCCATCCCAATCATCCTGGGCAAAACCATCTTCGAGCGAGACAATCGGGTACTTGTTCACCCAATCCAACCAAAAGTCAACCATTTGGTCACTGGTTAGCATCTTGCCTTCCTTGCGCAGGTTGTAGAGCCGAGTTTCTTCATCGAAGAGCTCCGAAGCGGCAGGATCTAGCGCGATGCAAACATCCTCACCAGGTTTCAAGCCAGCTTTGTCGATAGCCTCAAGGATCAGCTCGATAGCTTCCTCATTTGCCTTGAGTGCTGGCGCAAAACCGCCCTCATCTCCAACCAGTGTGGTATAGCCCTTGGCTTTGAGCACGCCTTTGAGGGCTTGATAAATCTCGGCGCCCCAACGTAGGGCTTCAGCAAATGTGGGTGCACCTAAGGGCATCGCCATAAACTCCTGAAAATCTGTCGATTGCCAGTTGGTGTGCGTGCCGCCGTTGAGAATGTTCATCATTGGGACGGGTAAAACATGCGCATATACCCCGCCTAAATAACGGTAAAGTGGCAGGTCGAGCGAGTCTGCTGCAGCTTTGGCGACGGCTAAGCTTGTGCCTAAGATGGCATTCGCACCAAGTGCAGATTTATTGGGAGTGCCATCAAGATCAAGCAGCAACATATCGATAGCTTTCTGCTCAGTGGCATCCCACCCAATGAGTTCATCCGCGATCTCATCGTTGACATGCTCAACCGCATCCAGAACGCCCTTGCCGCCATAGCGCTTCTTGTCGCCATCGCGCAATTCCAAGGCTTCATGCACGCCGGTGGACGCACCCGATGGGACAATGGCTCTCCCATGGCTGCCATCAGCCAAAATGACATCCACTTCAACAGTGGGGTTGCCACGTGAATCTAAAACTTCCATGGCATTGATAAATTCAATCGTAGAAAACATGGTTTTTTTCCTTTCCTTATCTCTCTTAAATTCGAGCTTAAGTATAATCTATTCTCCTAACAAATTAGCAGTGTGCGGGGGTCATGTAAGAGAAAAGTGATAATGTCCTAAAGTAGCAAAATAAAAATGTCCTAATTAAGAATAGGAACTATGAAATCGTTGTTCGATTACTCCGGTTTTTTCAAAGGAACGATAAAATCATGACGAACAGTGTAAGAGCAGCCTTTCCCCTCTTACTCCCCTTCCCCAGCGGCTGAACCGCGGCATAAAAAACCGCTTGCAGCTGTGGAAGGGTCAGGTTTAGGGTTACCGTGAATTATTACAGTCAAGAAGAAAAAAGATAGTTAGTTATGAGAAAAAACCCATACTGAAGACTTTATCCACCCATTAGGACATTTCTAAATTGCCCGCGTTAGAACATTTCTATTTAGCCTTGACAGGATCGATGGCATTGAGGCTGTAAATTCTTGGGAGGGCTAATATTAATGGTTCTCTAAAACCAAACAGAACAGCCTCGTGTAACTTCAACATTCCGGAATCCCATAATTCTTAGCCCATACCTCCGTGCTTAGCAGACCCTCAAATGAAATTGTAAAACGCTAATCGAAGACTGCGTGGATGAGAGTTGTTACGGTGGCGTAATCATCGTTGGCGTTGATGTAGGTTGGATTAATCTTATGTAAATTTTAGGGATCCAGCCAATCCGTCCATCTTGATCCCTGATTTGTACCCAGACCAAACCGTCCTCTATAACTGTTTGATAAAGATATTCAACCCTCTGACCAACTTGCAAAACGCCGATTGTTGCTCCATTAGGAGTCTGATAAATATATAGCCTAGGGGGGGTGAAGTAAATGATCTCCGCTGAGGCTGGTGTCCAAGTTGGAGAAGGTGTATGTGTATTTGTTGGCAAGAAGGTTGCTGTGGGTGTCATCGTGTTTGTTGAAGTGGGCGTATGGGTAGCGGTTGGGCTTGGTCCTAAGGTTGGTGTGGGAGTCTGGGTCGGAGTTGGTGTGGGGGTTGGGGGAATAAGAGGATCTAATTCTTCAGCGAAGATCTGATTTACCTTTAGCGAAACAGGCTTATTAATCCTGTCCACAATAGCTTGTTGGAGATTAACAACTTGCTGATAACGTAGCGGTGAACGTGTGCGTACCGTCAGGGTCATTTGCAAGCCACTTTCACTTCGTTTTACATCCATTTCCATTAAATCTGCTTGGAGAGTGTCCCTCACCTCTTTTATTACCACTGCATGAATTTCTCGATTCTCTGAAGCTTCGCGCACAAACTGAATGCTGTAGAAAGAGAGGGGGACGAGTAATAGAATCACAAGTAACGCAGAAAGTAATAAGCTACTGGGTAATCGATGGCTATTTCTCAGTGAAGAAGTAACGCTAAAACCACGTAAAAAGAAGACCAAGGTCGCTGCAAAAGCAATAGTTACGGCGTTTGTTAAGAATAACAATGACGCCCCGCCAGCAACATCCCATCTACCGATTGATATGCCAATCCCAATCGTACACAGAGGTGGCATCAATGCTGTTGCAATTGCAACCCCCGGCAGTGCAGCTGATAAATTTGGATTGGTCATAGCGTATGCTGCCGCTAACCCACCTGCCAGCGCGATCATAAGATCGGTTGGTGAGGGATTCGTACGAGCGATAATTTCTGTGGGTAATTCCTGAAAAGAAATAAATGGTAGCAGTGTATTTATCTTTGTAATCAAAAAAGATAATAAAACAGCCAGGAGCGCGCCTCTTAGAATCGTGGTAAATGCTGTCCCAAGAAGTTTGCTATCACCACTCATTGCAGCAAGCCCTATGGCAATGAGAGGGGACATTAATGGTGCAAGCAGCATCGCTCCAATAATCACTGCGGGAGAGTTTGTGATCAACCCCATGGTAGCGATACTGCATGAGAGCACGACCATTAACAAGAAATCAAAGCTAGGGGATGCCATTGGCTTGATTTCGGAAATAATCGCGCGGCGTTCCTCTCGAGAAAGGCGGCGGACTGAATTCTTAACGGACTGAAAAGTTTTATTTGCCAACTTTAATGTGACTCAAAGTTACTGATGTAACCTTCATGGTTATGGTTTACATTGTGATAAACAGCGATGAACGTATGGCACGATATATTAATTTTAAGTTACCTGTGTATAAACGTCAACAACTTTTGACAGGCAATTGGGCTCATGTATTTATTGGTCGCAAGAAATTAATGGGCATATAAAAGACAGTGATAGTTTCAGCTGTTTGGAATAGAAAACAAATAATAGACTCAAAAAGGTGGGGGAAATTTTTACTCGCCTTTATCCCAAAACAGATGAGATTATTGCTTGCTGATTTTATTAAGATATCTATGCGCAACATGTTTATCGTGATGAAGAGCCTGTATTTTTATCGGTCAAATTTTCGGGCAGCTCCACTGCTACAGATAATTTACGGCGCTGACAGCAAGCTTTAATAAAGCCGCTAAAAAGCGGATGCGGCGAAGTGGGTCGGGAGAGAAACTCTGGATGAAATTGGCAGCCAATCATGAAAGGATGATCTCGCACCTCCGCCATCTCAACTAGGATTCCATCTGGAGAAAGCCCGGACATAATCAACCCGTGCTCTTCTAAAGCTTGTCGGTATGCGTTGTTAACTTCATAGCGATGGCGATGGCGTTCCTCGATTCTATCAGTCTGGTACAGGCGCGCTGCCAAGGTGCCTGGTTGGATCACACACGGGTAAAGCCCCAAGCGCATCGTTCCGCCTTTATCTGCCAAACCTCGCTGTTCTGCCATCAAATCAATAACCGGATGGCGTGTGCGTTGATCAAATTCGGGTGAGTTGGCATCCTCCATACCCAGCACATTGCGTGCATATTCAATCACCATCACTTGCATGCCCAAACACAATCCTAAATAGGGCACCTGATGCTCACGGGCATATTTAGCTGCGATAATCTTGCCTTCCACCCCACGGGAGCCAAACCCGCCTGGTACCACAATGCCATCTACTTGCTCCAGGCGCTCCAACCCAATGCCCTTCTCTAAGTCGGTTGCCGAAATCCATTCGATTTCCACATCCACGCCAGCATACAAGGCAGCGTGCCGCAAGGCTTCGCGTACACTGATATAGGCATCATGCAACTCTACATACTTCCCCACCAAACCAATGCGAATTTTTGGTTTTTCCCGCTCGAGTTCACTCACCATCCAACGCCATGCCTGTAAATCGGGCGCTTGCTTCGGAGCCAAATCCAAGCGGCTGAGTAAAATTTCTGCCACATGCATATCTTCTAAAGTTAGTGGAATTTGATACAGCAAGTTCGAAGTCACTAAGGGGATGACAGCTTCTCTCGGAACATCACAAAACTGGGCGATTTTAGTGCACAATTCCATTTCCACCGGGTAATCACTACGGGCGATAATCATATCGGGAAAGATGCCTATCGACCGCAATTCGCGTACGGAGTGCTGGGTTGGTTTAGTTTTAAGTTCACCAGTCGCCTTCAGGTAGGGAAGCCAGGTGAGATGCACAAAAGCGGTATTGTTGCGCCCTAGTTCATTGCGCATTTCACGAATAGCCTCCAGAAACGGCTGACCTTCGATATCTCCAACAGTTCCGCCTACCTCCACAAGGGCAATTTCTGCGTTAGTTGACTTACCCACCAGAGCAATGCGACGCTTGATCTCATTGGTAATGTGCGGGATGACCTGGATCGTACCACCTAAGTAATCCCCGCGTCTTTCACGGTCGAGTACCTCCTGATAAACCTGCCCAGTCGTAACGGTGCTGTTTTTGTTCAGACGCAAGTCGCACATCCGCTCATAGTGACCTAAGTCCAGGTCAGTTTCTGAGCCGTCATCCAACACAAAAACCTCTCCATGTTGATAGGGGCTTAGCGTGCCCGGGTCAACGTTGAGGTAAGGATCCAGCTTTTGGATGGTAATGTCGAAGCCACGAGCTTTGAGCAGGCGGCCAATTGCAGCTGCAGTAACACCCTTACCAACAGACGAGAGCACACCGCCTGTAAAAAAGATCACTTTAGTTGTCATTGGTTCCTCCATGATTACTCGCTCAGTAATTAAAAGCTTCGGGGAGGGTTTTTGTCAGACCCTCCCCGGATGGTTTTAGTTATCTATACGCAAAACCTGTTTGGTAAGCATACTATTCTTGCTCACCTTTTGCTTTCAAAGTGCGCTCGTAGATTTCATCGGCTTCTGTTTCCGCAACCATCTTAGCGCGTTTGATCCGATTGGTGATTTCAGGCTTACGTTTCTCCGCTCGGTCCATTGCTTTGCGCATGGCAATTTCCATGTAGGTTGGGTCTGGAAGTTCATTTTCTTCTTCAACGACCTCAACCTCTTTCTTCGCTTTACCCTTGCGAGCAGTTTTCTGCGGGGCTGCTTCGACTTCCGGTTCATCTTGCAGCGCTTTCATGCTCAGCTTGATTTGCTTTTTGCGTTTGTCCACTTCCAGCACTTTAACATCGACTTCATCGCCCACCTTTACGACTTCAGAGGGAACACGCACATAATTGTGTGAAAGCTCACTTACATGCACCAAACCAGGACGTTCTGCTCCAATTTCAACAAAGGCGCCAAAGTTCTCCAACCGGACAACTTTGCCGTGTAGAACCATCTCGGGTTTGATTTCTCGCCATTCCAGCTCTAAGGGCTCCTTCATGGTCAATTCCACCCGATCTTTGAGGATGCGTTTGACCCATACGGTAAGGGTATCACCAACCTTTACCACATCTTCAAGGTTGATGACTGCTGCATTAGGATTAGCGCTATCGACAACTTGGGAGATGTGGAGAAAACCTGGCAAGTTTTCGCCAATATCAACAATGGCACCTTGCAAAGAGGTTTTCATTACCTTACCTTCATATTTTTGCTTAGGTTTCAGTTTTGGTTCGTTTGCAGACGGCGTTTCGATAGGGTTATCCATTCCAGTTCTCCCAAGAGAGTAATTTCACAACTGGTTAGTATACTTTATCGCTAATCGATTTGTCAATCAAAACCTGCGCTGTAAGTGTGCGGGGGTCAGCACATGGTATACAGTTTATGAATCGAAACTATGAGAAGTACCGCAGCAGGTGTCTGGAGTTATGGGGGTTAACATATGAGGATATAGAAGTGCAAATTGATCAAGGATATCACCCGCTTAGATTACCAAGAGTTGAGACAAAGTAGTCCGACAGCAGCCAGACAAGCGATCCTGTAGGTGCTCAAGGCACAGAAGGGCAATTTTTACTTAATGATTATGGGCAAGTATTCCTTCGAAACATCCACTGCCGATCCGATCTGAAAGCTAAAACTGAATGCTTCTGCAATTGGGTTCCCTGCCAGGTCCAGAATGTCAGTGGAAACCTCTATGGTATACCAGGTGTCTGGGTTGTAAGTCGAGCGTGGGAAAAGCTTCACCTGGTTGGAATATTCGTCGTATGTAAAGCTGAATTCCATGTCCAAACCATCCCTTTCGGCAAAACTAAAGTCGCTCTCTGAAAGGTTTGCCAAATCCAGGACTTCGGAGAATTGTAGGATCGGGAATGGTGCAAAAATAGGACCTTGCTCGTCATACCCAGCCGCGCTCCGGCGATACGGAATATTGTCTCTACCATCGCCTGGGTAGGTCCATAAAACGCTTGGTGGAGTATGGTCATTTGCCGAGGGTTTGATTGTGATGGTTACCTCTGCTGGATTGCTGATTGATATGCCATTAGATGCGATGTAAGTAAACTCGTCTGGACCGGTCATGTTTTCCATTGGCGTGTAGGTCAAGTTTGGGATTGTCCCAGTCAATTCTCCAAAAAGGGGCTCTTCTAGAATGCTGAATGTCAGAGGTGCGCCACCGACATCCTGACCCTGTAACGTTACCTCGACGGGTGTTAAATAATCCGTTTCCAGCTGCTGGGGCAATGCGGTCACCTCTTCTACAAAGTTGACTACTGCGTTTGTCGGAGTAATTTCCGGTGCGCTTGGGAAGTACACGATGGCTTGGTTGGTCACTGCTGTTCCACCCGGAACATCCTCTTTCAACTGGACGGTGAAAGTAACCTCTCCCTTGGAGTCCGGGTCACCTTTGGGTCCAAGTTCACCGATGAACCATACGATTCTGCGGGAAGCGGGAATGTATAGATAATCCCCGCTTATGGATAATGTGCTCTCATCAAGGGCTTCATCCAAGGTATCGGTTATGTACACGCCATACGCGCGCCCTGCCCCCTCATTCTCATACGTGACCGTGTAGTTCATCTCTTGCCCTGGAATGACATCGCCTGCCTCCCCATACTTGGCGTTTGGATCGCGCGGAATGAGCAGGCAGATCTTCATGCCATCAAAAATGTCATCATCCTGGCCAGTGATGCTGGTTATTGGCCACTCAGAACTCAGTTGTCCAGGGGGCACACACTCTGCTGGGGCACTAGCCCCGGTGGGTTTACAGTGATCCCAGGGGTTTTCACTACCTCCTGAGCCACTGAGACACTTAGTACAAAAAGGACAAGCTGTCACGCCGGCATCCCACGAGGCGTACACACCATCCTTGCAAGGAGTTTTTCGGCAAGCTTCCACATTGGTTCTCACGAAGGTGGTGCTTTCCCACTTGGTCTCTGTGCACCTGCAATACTCGGGGTCAGCGATGCTAGAATTAAAGCAATTCACAGCGGAGACGACTGTTCCAACCCCAGGCAGGTTAGATAAACCTGCTACGCAGGCGGCTAAAGAGGCTTTATCTTCTGGATCTGCAGCGGCAGCCTGGCAGTCTTTGGCGGTACTGACTTTTCCAAGGAAAGGCAGGAATTCTAGCAAGAGCGACGTACCTGTCTCGGTGATGAGGCAGTTGGCTAGGCAATTTATCGTGTTTGTGGAAGCTCGCAGGCCTGATCCATTTCCAGAAAGCATTGAATAGTAAAAATACATGGTTTGGGGGTCGTATCGGATTACGCCAGAGGAATTGATGAGTGTGATATCCGTCCTGCCAATAATGTACGCGAGCGCGCCATTTTCATTGCCTGTGACAAAGGCCAGCTCACTGATGTCAGGCTTAACCATCACTGCTTGAATAAAGATCTGGCCGTCACTCATCATTAACTGGTTGAAAAGGCTGCTCACGTACCCCAGGCTGGTAACCTGGGAATAGAGTACCCCAAGTTCAGGTATCGAGGGCAGTAGTGCTTCGAATTGCCCTTCGGTTAAGGAAGTCTTGCTGGCCACCTGAAAAGGAACATATTCTAGGTAATCCGCCGGATTGAGCTGGCCATTTTCCAATCCATCCCCCAGTACGATAGCCATAGAAGCTTCCAGGGTCAAGTCCGGGATGCCCCATTTGTATTCAGTCCGAATCACCACTGTCCCTGATTCTCCCGGTTCAAGATTGCCCAACAGCCAAAAAACCTGGTGGCGCGATGGCCAATAGATGCCGCCAGCATTACTCGACTTGTAGAAATCGGTGTCAGGCAAACTAAGCACAAGAATTGCGTTAGTAATGGTTGTGGTTGAAAGGTTGTTATACCAGATGGCGTAATCGACCCTCTGACCGGGGCTGGCACGGGTTTGGCTGACTAGATCCACATAGACATGCCCAACGGGGAGGTCTCCAATTTGCGTGGGCGCATCCAGCCAAGGGCTGAAAATAACCCCATCGCTGACAGCGTTACCTAAACCATCTGGGTTCGTGGAATGATAAGGTCCTGAAGGGTCTCCCCACCATTGATAAGTGGCAGTAACCTCCGTGGTGGGAGTTTGGTTTCGCAGCCCAAAGTCGTTATTGTAAATGTGGTTGTAGCTTAAAGTGGGCTGCTTGTTATTGAAAACCTGCACGCCGTCGCTGGCACTATGATGGACCTTGCAGTTTTGCATGCTGAATTGACCTGTTCCAATTCGCAGCAAAGCCTGCCCGCCAACTCCGCCATAACTTATTTCTACATTATCCAGGATTGCCTTGGAGCCATTGTTGAATACCAGGTTTTTCCAAGATCCCGGCGTCTGACTTATTCCACTGAGCTGGATAGGACGTAAAGTGGTTCCAAGCGCGTAAAACCCCCCATTCACATTGATGGATACGTCTGTGCGCATCTGTAGTTTGCTTCCCGGATCCAAAGCGAGAAAACCTGAGGCGTCCACGGTGATCGCACCCAAGACCCGGGCCGGTAAGCCTGACTGACCGATGGTCCAATTCCTTCCGGTGCTGACGCCACCGCCAGCGATGGCAATAGCATGTGTGCCAGTGCCTGATGACGTGAGATTTATTAAAATTGGTGCCATATTTGGTGAGTTTTGATAGACAGGGTAGGTATTGTTGTTGATAAAGTTGGAGTTTGAGATGGACGGGGTAATGCCTGCGGCTGCCAGCCAGATTACACCATTACTGGGTTGATTGTCGTGGAAGGTACAGTGATCGACGATCAAATCACTGGTGTTAACTGAGAGCACACCCTGGACGTTCTTTGCCTGGCTGATATCGCAATAAGATAATCGGACGGTTGAGCCACTGGAAAAATTCAACGTGCCCCAGTTGATATCTATTCCGGTCGAAGTAATCATGACTGGTTCAGTCTCGGTCCCTTCTGCAAGAAAAGTTGCCCCATTGGAGACTGTCAATCCCATTCCTGTCCCACCTGCCTGGGGAAAACGTAGTTCTGTTGCCGGGTTGAGGGTTAATGTGGCCCCCGTTGATACCGTAAAACTTCCACCAGCAATAAATGGAACACCACTCACTTCACGGCTATCCCAAGTGACGTTCCGATTGATGTTCCCTCCAGTAATAAAGACCGCGTCTGGACTGTTGCCGGACAGAACCAGGTTATCGTACACTGGCGCCATATCAGGGCTGTTCTGGTAAATAGCGTAATTGCTGTTGTTGAGAATACTTGTGTCGCGAATGGACGGGGTGATACCCGCCACGTTTAATAAGATTGCGCCCATGGTCGGTGAAGTGTCGTGGATGCTGCAGTGGTCAATGACGAGATCGGAAGTTTCGATCCACAAGATTCCCTGGATGGACCCAGCCTGGGTCACATCACAATAGGACATTGAACCAGAGGAACCAGCTTGGAATTGAATCCGCCTGAATAAAACTCCTTCACCAGTGGAGGTGAAGATGATTCCTTCATCGGCATTCCCCACTGCTTGAAGCGAACCACTGATGATGAGGGATGTTCCTGTAGCGAACTGCACCTGCACTCCAGGGTCAATCGTCAGGGTAACCCCAGCCTGGACATTTATGTTGCCCGTAACCTGGTGAGGGTTATCCGTCTTGCACCAGCGTTGGTCCGATGTAATTAGCCCGCTATGTGGACCGACGGTACAATCTACGGCTTTCACTGATCCAACACCGACTACCAGAATCATCCCGATAAACAGCAGGATGGCTGGCAATATGAAATCAATTGAAAAAAGGCGAAAAGACCAGAAAACAGGCCGTACTTTGGGGAAAACAATTGGGCTTGTCATAATCACCTCGACTTTTAAGTTGCAGTGACCCCAATGACGGGGTATTTGGTTTGATCACTTCAAGAAGGCTTGCTAATCGAACAATTTTGCTGATGGATAGTTTCGAAAATAATTGATGATGAGAGAATAATTTCGCCTTGAGGATAAACCTGGGAAAACTAATTGTCCAGCTTGTTGGTTTTTTCAAATGTAAATCCTCCGGGTCTAGATGCCCTGGATTTTTAAGTCCTACTTCAGGGTTGCTGCTTCTTTATTGTATAATAGTTATGTAACAATAATAACTATACATCTTCTTATCGTTAAAATCAATAAATAAATATCAAAAAGTTGTGCGGGGGTCAGCACATGGTATACAGTTTATGAACAAGAATTATGTTGGATATCGGGATAAGCGTTTAAAACTAGGCGGGATACAATACCAACATTTGGAGAGATATTGGCATGCAAATTACAATCCATTTTCCCAATCGCTATTGACGCTAGGTTTAAGAAATCCATTGCATGATGGCTCATTGATGGACGGTTTCAAGATTTCTCATTTCAACTTTTATAAAAATTCAAGATATAACTTTTTCTTGGCACCTAACAATATCCAACAAAATGGTAAACTTTATTTCTGAGAAAAAATGATAACCGCAAAACTTCAAGCAACCGCACTGGCGCACCCGAATATTGCCTTCATCAAATACTGGGGCAACCGCGATGACCAGCTGCGCCTGCCGCTGACTGGCTCGCTCTCTATGGCGCTGGACGGGCTGGATACGGTTACACACGTCAGCTTCGATCCAGATTTAGCAGCAGACCGTTTCATTCTGAACGGGATGGAACAGTCCGGCGCAGCGCTCAATCGTGTGGCATCCTTTTTGGATCATGTGCGGCAGTTGGCGGGCATCAACCTCTTTGCGCAGGTGGAAAGCAGCAATAATTACCCCTCGAGCGCAGGGATCGCTTCTTCAGCAGCGGCGTTTGCAGCTTTAGCCTTAGCCGCGACCAAGGCAGCGGGCTTGGAGCTCGGTGAGGCTGGGCTTTCGCGACTGGCTCGGCTCGGCTCGGGTTCAGCCTGCCGCTCGGTGCCAGGCGGGTTCGCCGAGTGGCTGCCCGGCAGCGGAGATGCAGATTCCTACGCTGTTCAGATTGCCCCGCCAGAGCATTGGGACTTAGTGGACTTGATTGTGGTAGTGGACCGCAGCGAGAAAGCCGTCGGCTCGAGCGCAGGGCATAAGCTGGCAGCAACCTCACCGTTGCAAGCGCTGCGCGTAGCGGGGGTGCCTGAGCGGCTGGAGCAGTGCCGCACAGCCATCCTTATGCGCGATTTTGAGCGCTTAGCGCAAGTCGTGGAGCTGGATTCAGAGTGGATGCACGCCGTGATGCGTACGAGCAACCCGCCGCTTTACTATTGGACACCCGCTACAGAAGTTGTTATCTGGAATGTGCGCGCCTGGCGAGCTCAGGGCCACGCGGTTTGTGCGACGGTCGATGCCGGCCCGAATGTGCATGTGATCGCATTGGCAGAGGAGGCAGCCTGGGCAGAAGCGCAGTTGCGCGCTTTGCCGGGGGTGCTGGAGGTGCTCAAAGCGAAGCCGGGGGGTGGGGCGAGGATAATTAATTGAACATTATGGCTTTATGTTAAGCAATTGTTGAATAATTTTACTCTCACGATTTATAGTTCCTTTGAAACCATTATAGTTTGCTGGTTTATCGATGTCGCACGCAGTTAATAAAACATTATCAAGATTTTGAGATTGAGGAAGGTTATGCTGATTGTTCCATCCGCATGCTAATTGCCAATCCTTACTAAGCACCAAATTTACAAAAAGCAAATTTGGATGGTAACTTTCTAAATTGTTTTCTTTTACCTTATTTATTATTTCATTATATATCACATCAGTATATTTTATAGGATCAGAAGCAGAATATATTTTTGATAAAAGTTCATAACTTGCTGGTTTTGCATCGCTATTTTCCAAATAAATAAAAAAATTTGGATATATATTTTCTACAATTATTAATGGTGATACTTTTTGTACTTCAATCTTTTTATTCTCAATAAATGCTGGATCCAAAAAAGGCCTAAAAATAGAATCAAATAAATTGATTCTCTCATTATCTTGACTTAATGAAAACTTCGTAAAGATACCATGTGAGACGCGAATAGTTTTATCAATTTGATTAAGTACTTCTTCTATAAATTTTTCTAATCCGAAAGATTTGTGAATCGTTTTACATTCAACAAACAACTCCTCACTATTCTTCTGAATATATAAATCTGGGCCATTCCTTACATTCCAATTAACTTGCAAATTTGGGAATGATGTAAGAAATTCTGCAACTTGAAGTTCCCATAAGAAACTCCAAAACTGTCCAAATTCATTTTCGTTCTGGATTCTTTTCTTACCATTCCAACCATTTATAGTTTCTGCGTTTTCTAAAAGATAATTGAAATTTTCAAATGAATCTTCATTATGCCAAACACCTAATCTCCAGGCCAAGTAATGACAATAGAATGGAGGTTTCTCGGTAAATTTTTCGCTCTTGAGAGTACTTATTGGAAAATACTTGTTTATATACTTATACTTACTTAGTCGCTCTTCTACTTTTTCCCAATTTATAAATTTATGCACAAAATATTTCGTCGGGTGATTGTATTTGTCATTCATACTAATTTCTATATTATATACTTTCGTTATAAAACTATGGTAATTATATAAACTCTATCTCCACCCGCAGCGGGTAGTGGTCCGATGGGTAGCGGCCAGCCTGTGTAAAGGTATCCACCGAGGCGGAAAGCACATGCAAGCTTGGCGATACCAGCACCCAATCGATGCAAGCCCTGTCTCGCGGATTGCCAAAACCATGGAAGGTTGCCTGATCCCGGGCGCCGGAGTTGGCTCGGCGCCAGGCATCCGTGAGCCAGCTAGCGCCTGTGAGGGTCTGATAGACGCGTGAACGCTTATTAGCGTTGAAATCTCCCGTAAGGATGACCAAACTGCCGGTTGAATTGGCTTGTAGCCAGTCGCGCAGTATTTCAGCAGAGTGCCGCCTTGCGGCTGGGACCAGGTCAAAGTGCGTATTCGCGAAAAGTAGTTCCTGCCTTGTCGCTTTTCGGCGCAAACGAGCCCAACTGACTGTGCGCGGGAACTGGCAACCCCAGCTGAGGCTGCCGGGTTCGTCGGGCTCTTCGCTCAGCCAGAAATTGCCGTAATCAAGCAGCTCAAAACACTCTTTGCGCAGCATTAGGGGTGCCATTTCGAGCGCTGTTTTGCTTTCACCACCGCGCGGCATGCCAAAAAAGAAATATTCAGGCAGGTTTTTAATCAGGTATTGAGCTTGCCCATCCCCACGGCACTCCTGCAAGCCCAGCAAATTAGGCGCATACGCTAGGATGCGATCGAGAACCAGGTTTTTGCGCTGTTCCCAAACGTTCACGCCATCATCACAATTGGCGCAGCGAATATTAAAACTCATTATGCGTAGCATATTTTGATTATGCCATGAAGCTGCTGGAAACGGTCTTATATAACAAAAAGGATCCTTATACAAGGATCCTTTAGCTTGAGTAGTTAATTCAGCGTTTATGCCATGCTGAGCGCCAGGACGGCTTTTTGGGCGTGCAGGCGGTTCTCGGCTTCGTCATAGACGACCGAGTGCGGGCCGTCGATGACCTCATCCGTAATCTCGATGTTTCGATCGGCGGGCAAGGGGTGCATATAGATGGCATCTTCCTTGGCCAGCTGCATGCGGCGCTGATCCATAATCCAACTTTTGTAGGAATCCTGGATGCGTTTGCCTTCAGCGCCGTCCGCAGTGGTTAGCAGTGGACCCCAAGACTTGGCATAGACGATATCTGCGCCTGTGATGCCTTCGTCCATATCGTGCACAATCTCGAAGGACGTGCCGGCCTTTTTAGCTTCGTCGCGGGCTTGCTGCTCAATCTCAGGCATCAGCCGGAATTCCTCGGGGTAAGCAAGCACAACGTCCATGCCAAAGCGTGGCATTTGCAGGATGAGCGACTGTGGCACGGAAATGGGCTTGAGGTAGGACGAAGCATACGCCCAGGAAACCACAATGCGCTTCTTGCGCAGGTCGCGCCCCTTCTTCTCCATGATGGTCATCAAGTCCGCCAGGCATTGGAAGGGATGGTAAATCTCACACTGCATGTTGAAAACAGGCGCGCGAGAGTATTTAGCGACTTCGTTAAGATAGGCATTCCCCACGCCCCAGTCGCAATGGCGGATGGCAATGCCATCAAAGTAACGCCCAAAAATTTCGCCAATCTCTTTAGGGGTATCGCCATGCTTGATTTGGGTGGTTTCGCTCTCGATGAAGGCAGCGTGCCCGCCCAGCTGCGCCATGCCGGCTTCGAAGGAACCGCGCGTGCGTGTGCTGCTGAAGAAAAACAACATAGCGAGGGTCTTATCGCGCAGGTAAGCGTGCGGTTCATTGAGGGCACGCTTGCGCTTGAGGTCCCACGCCACATCCAAAACAGTTTCGACCTCTTCCTTGCTGAAATCCAGATCGCCGATCAGATCCCGGCCACGTAAATTAGTTTGCATTTATTCTCTCCTATATTAGCCTTATTTTCTTATTCACAACCTGTGATAGGTTTTTACCTGGAACTTGCTCAAAAATCAAGAGCTTTTCCAACTCCCTAAAGTTATTACAATGATGGGGTCGAAATTGGTATCCCGTTGCTCTCAAGTTGAAAGAATTTCTCCGGGTAGGAGCGCATAAAACTCTCCTGCTTTTACCACTTCCTCAAGGGGTACATGTTCATTGACCGAGTGAGCAAAAACTTCATCGCCAGGTCCAAATCCAATTGAGGGGATTCCTGCTTTGCCAGCCCAATAGATGCCATTCGTGGAAAAATTCCACTTACCAGCAGGAGCTGCTGCTAATCCGATGAGCTGACGGACTTGTTGACCAGCTTTGATGAGAAGATGGCTTTCATCCAGAGCCCAAGCAGGAAAATACTTCTCCACTGGGAAAACAAAACCCGTATAGGAGGGTTCTGCATACTTAAGAATTTCAACTTTAATTCGCTCGCGTAGTTCCCCTGGAATTAGGTTAGCTACCTGCGCGAGCGCAGCTTCCTTCGTCTCCCCAAATGTCATGCGGCGGTCGATAAAGAGCGTAGCCTCATCAGGAACAGCGTTAATACTCGGCGTTTTGACGTGCATGTCTGTGGCTGTGATCTTGCCATGACCTAAAAAGGGATCATCGCCGAGCTGCGGCTCGAGGTCTTTCACCCCGGCTATCACTGGAAGAAGCAAGTAAATCGCATTGATGCCTAATTCGTTGGAAGCAGCATGAGCAGATTTCCCCTTTGCTATCACCTGAAGCTCCACCCTGCCTTTATGCCCCCGGTACACCTGCATGCGTGTTGGCTCGCCGATAACGACAAAATCTGGTCGAACCCTAGGATCAACTTCGACAAAAGTATTGGGGGCAATACCATCACACCATTCTTCCATATTGCCAAAATACCAAGCAGTCCAACCCTCCAAAAGGCCAAAATTATGGGCAGCTGCTAAACCATAAATCATCCCTGGAGTGGAACCCTTCTCATCACATGCCCCGCGCGCATAGAGGCAGCCATTCTCCACTTTCCCCTCAAACGGATCCCATTGCCATTGCTGTGGATCCCCAATGCCGACAGTGTCGATATGAGAATCGTAGACTAATACCTTAGATCCATTGCCAATCCGCCCAAGAATGTTACCCATCTTATCGAAGCGCACCTCCGCAAACCCTAATTTTTGCATTTCCGCACCGATGCGCTTGCCTACAGCTTCAATCTGAGAATCCATACTAGGGATTGCACAAATTTCCCGCATAAAATTAATAATCTCTTCGCGGTGAAACTCAATAAATTGTTGAACTTGTGTAGCCTTTTCTTGCGTATTCATCCCAATCCTTCGAAAGTAAGTTTATATTTTTGCTCTAATAAAGGTTATAATCAAATTAGCTTTTAATGTTCCTTTACTAAAAGAAAAGAGGTGGCATGACTATTCTATCATCTATCAGTGAATCTAAAACAATTCCATTTAAAAAGGAAAACCTGAACTGGGGGGTGCTAGGCACCGCGCGCATTGCCGCTAAGGCAGTAATTCCAGCGCTGAAAGCGAGCCGGCACAACCTGGTAACCGCCGTCGCCAGCCGTGACCTGATGCGTGCGCAGCAGTTTGCTCAAGCTAATTTCATTCCGAAAGCTTACGGCAGCTATGACGAGCTGCTCCAGGATCCGAATATTGACGCGGTATACATCCCGCTGCCCAATAGCCAACACACACCCTGGGCAATCAAAGCCATGGAAGCTGGCAAGCATGTCTTAGTGGAAAAACCTTTCGCGGTCAATGCTGACGAAGCACAGCTGATGGTGGCGACTTCACTCGAGCACTCCGTTCTGCTGATGGAAGCTTTCATGTACCGCTACCATTCCCGCTTCGAAGAAATTATGGAAATCGTCCAGGGTGGCAGGTTAGGCCAGTTGCGCTTCATCCAATCCACGTTTAGCTTCCCGCTTACCAACCCCAACGATTACCGCCTTTCTGCGGATCTGGGTGGCGGTGCGCTCTACGACCTGGGCTGCTACTGTGTTAACTTCCAGCGGCTGCTGGTTGGGCACGAACCTCGTCAGGTGCAGGCGTTGAGCTACATGGGCAGCACCAACGTGGACTTGCAGATGTCTGGCACGCTCGATTTTGGCGAGCAACTTTTCACCCACTTTGATGTCGCCTTTAACGCCGCCCCCCAGCAATACACGCGCATTATCGGTACGGAAGGCATTTTGAGCTTCGAAAAATCATTCAACCCTGGTAAAGAGGCTTCGGAAGCCTACCTGCTTAAGGGCAGTGAAACCAAGCGATATAAGTTCAAACGCGAAGATGCTTACCAAAAGATGGTCGAGCACTTTTACAATGTGGTCGCCAGCAAAGAAGCGCCACGCTTCCCGTTATCGGATGCAGTCAATAATCTGGTGGTCATGGATGCACTTTTCCAATCAGCAGCCAGTGATGGCAACATTGTTAAATTGATAGCAGCAGATTAGCCAGACGGAGGCATGTGTGACTGAGCAACCAACCAAACCAAAACACAACCATGATCGTTTTGGAAAAATATTTGGGCGTCTCTATCTGCCAACAATTATTCTCATTGCGCTCGTGGTGATCATCGCAATCGGCGTCGAGAACGATGTAGGCGGGATACAGACCGAGACGAAGCTGGATGAGTTTTTTAGGTACATTGTGGACTATGCCGCTCTATTCTGCGAGCTTGCTGCGGTATTTGTAATCTTAGCAGGCACGGTTAAAACCTTGGTCCGCTATGTTCAACACAGCATGGATGGCTCTTTGATCCGCCAAATGCGCCGTTCAGAAGCGCTGCGCATCGGGTTGGGTCCCCAGCTTAGCCTGAGCTTGGAATTCGCCATGGCGTCGGATATCCTGCGCATCGCCCGCTCACCAAGCTTCTCTGAGATCATTACCTTGCTTGCAATTGTGCTGCTGCGCGTGCTCTTGAACTACTTCCTCGACTATGAAATCGAGACGATTTGCGAGAAGGAAAATCTCCCCGAGCTGGAGAGCCTCGACCGGAAAAAGTAATCAGACAAAAGGCTTGCAGTATTAAAAAGGACACGCCCAAGCGTGTCCTTTTGTTGTGACAACAACCCTATTTAGGGTGTGGGGGTTGGCGTACGGGTTCGGGTTGCGGTAGCGGTGGGCTGTGGCGTCACCAAGTTCACCGGTATCTTGAGCAGGTCGCCGATGTACAGGTCAGTGTTATCCTCGATAATATCTAAGTTCTTGCTCCGGCGGTCGCGGTTAGTCTCGTAGAGAATCTTTTCGACGGTGGTGTTGAAGCGGATCGCTAAGCCCTCCAAAGTGTCGCCGGCGCGCACGATGTAATCGATTATCGTGCCAGGGCGGATATCGGTAGGCAGCGGTGTAGCGGTAGGCATCTCCTGCCCTGGGGCTGGTATGAGGATGGTATCGCCCACGTAAATGATGCAGCGGCTGTCCAGGTTATTCAAGTAGAGCAGAACCTCGATATCGGCATCGAACTTTTCAGCAATCTTCTGGCAGTTATCGTCTTCCTGCACCACGTATTCGAACGGCGCTGAGGGGGTAAACGTAGGCGTGATGGTTGGCGTCTCCGTGATGGTAGGGGTATGGGTGGCGGTATTAGTCGGCGTTACCGGCGTGGGGGTAGCCGTGGAGGTGGGGGTGGGGGTCTTGGTGGCAAACCAGCCAGGGGAACCAGCTAAGTTGCCCGTCGCCCACATGACCACAAGCACCAGCCCAGCCACGATAAGCAGACCAGCCAGCACGCTGAGGAATGTATTTCCGCGTTTTTTCTTCTTGCGGTAAGAAGAAAGCGAGCTGTAAGATTTTTTCTTAGCCATAATTCAATATCCTTTCGACCTAAGCGCGTAAGGGATACTTGCAATGCCCTTAATGACTAATTTCGAGTTGTGTCAAGTATACCATTTTGAAGAAAAATGATATTTTCAATCGAAAAAAGAATGCGTTAATTTTAAGCTTGAAAATCCTTAAATAAGCTATCGATTGTATCGAACCAATATCTACGGTAATAATCTGCAGCGAAAGCGCGGTCAGCTGTAAATAAAGCTAAATGTAGCTGGATAGTCATCTCATTATAGCTGAAGTGCTTGGGTTGGTCATTTTCTTCAAAAAGTTCTCGGAAGCCATCTACTTTGTGCTCATATTCTGTGCGAGAGGTTCCTTTAGGGTCGACAAATAAAATGTGATATGTATTCCCTTTCTGCAACCAAAAAATAAAATCAGGTTTGAAATTCTGGATTTTGTTTTCAAAGGGGTTGTAATAAGGAATGTTGACCTGGTCATAGTTTTCATCAATGCGGCTGAAGATCCACCAGTCGAAACTTTGAAACTTATTTACTGGCGTTGCAAGATATTGCTCTAATTTTTCTAAGAACTTGACTTCACTATCCACTTTGATAATGCTGCGTATGTATTCTATTTTCTCGTCTTCCGAAACAATCAAAGGAAGGTAGTAATGGTTTAGGAAGTTCTTGAACTGAATTTCCTGCCCTTGAAAGCGATATTTTTCAGCGCCTTCTAAGCCTTGTGTCTGGTTCAAAATATCCTCAAAGCTCAATTGACCAGCTATATACTTTTCCTTAAGCTCGGCAATCTTTTTCGGCTTTTCTCTAAAGTTGCTTAAGTGCTGCTCAAACACTTCAAACTCGACCTCTGGGAGAAACACGCGTATGTGCTTGAAATGATTTATTTCCTCTTCTAATTCTTTGAAGCGTTCAAAATCTTTACCGTAAAGTGAAATAAAGCGTAGAAATTGCTGGAACATCACATCCACATTTTTATACCGAGGTCCATCAGTACGGAAACTGTTAGCATCTTGGGCAATACCTTCGCGTATCAGCCTGATCTCTTTGGGTCCAGCATCGTAGAGCGCCATCAGCACACGATCATCTTGAATGTACTCTAGATAATCTTGGAAAAGTACTACGTTTTCAGCTGAGAGCGCAAATTTTGCTTGGGTCTGCGATTCGCGTATGGTTTTATCGCGTCCTTTGTAAACTGGCACGAGGAGAAGTTTGCCTTCGACCGCTGCTTGGTTGAGCTCTAAGCTGATTTCCTGACTGCCTTTGAGTTGGTCTTCTTGATCGAGCTCACTGATGACAGTAGCCAAGGCATTTTGGTTAGTACCAAAAATAAACTCACTCTCTAAAAGCATCAGCTGGCTTTTTACCTGCTGATACAAGGCTTCTTCATCAGCAGAAAGTTCCTCTGCTAAATGCAGGTTCCAAAAACGGCGGCGCTTACCCGGCAAGGGCTGAATGCGCGCGCCACGCCCCACCGATTGTAAAATAAACTTTTTAGCGTCCACGCCCACACCAATATTGATATACATAATCACGTTGGGACGGTTAGAATCCCACCCCTCATAAAAAGAACGTGATCCCATCAAAATATTAATTTCAGAATCGTCTTTGTTCAGACGTTCAAAGAAGCTTTCATCTGTAAAACGATGGCTGATCTCATATCCAGATAATTCTCTGGTAAGCCATTCTGAAACATCGCCTATACGGATTAAGGCAAAAGGATTCTCACTGGTCTTGAGCTTGAAGGCAATTTCTTGCTGCTTAGAAGGGCGCACCAACACTTCGATGTCCCCAGGCACATTGGCATTGAACACGGTTTCCAGCAGGTCTTGGGGGGTGAGATCTTCGAGCGCTGCTTCGCTCACGTGCACTTGCGCGTCCGTTTCGTAGAGGTAAAGCGGGCGCTTGCCCAGCTCGCTGCGCAGCTCAAGGATGGCAGCTTGCCATTGGTTGGCGTTGATTTCACCTTTGCCGATGCGCACTATCTCACGGAAAAACAGCTTAAGGTCAGCCTCCTCGGTGTTCACCGAGTTGACCAGCGTCATCAGCAACGGGCGGTGATAAAGCCGAGCATCCACCTGGCGGACGATCGCTTCCTGCCGGCGGGCTAAGCAAAGCATCACCAGTGCCTTGAGGACAATCTTTTGTTTATCGCTCTCAGTAAAGTCTTCGTTCTTACGAAAAGCTTTGGTCTCCTGCTCGAAAACGTAAATGTGCTTGCCATAGCCACGGCGGATAAACTCGCTCAGGTTGAAGTTATAGGCTGTGGTTACTATATCCCGGTCATCCGTAAAAGTGGCGGAAAAGTTGAACAAGAAGCCGGCGCGGGACATAATGGAGTAAATTTGCTGGCGTTTGGAGTCTTCGCGGTCGCCTTTGTGAGCCTCATCCAATAGGAGGTACCATTGCCCGTCGTTCTCATAACTGCGAAAATCAATGATCTTCTCTTTTTGCTCGTCGCTTAGGTTGTCGGAGCGGTAGTAAAAAATGTGACACTCACTTGCAGAGAACAAAGTTGGTGAGTTATGTTTGATCTCGTTGTAATCGCGCAGTTCATGCATCTGGATTTCTAGGCTGCCAGAGGTGTTGAATTCCTGTACATGCTTATTGAGTTGGTCTAGTAAGTCATCGCGATAGGTAAGGATAAGGATATCCCGCGCGGGGATTTCTCCCATGCGGATAAGCTGGTGAAGGATTTCGACTAACTTGACAAGGACGAGCGTCTTGCCGGAGCCAGTTGCCATCCAAAACGCCATGCGGTTGATGAGGTTGACAAAGGGGATGACCTCTACCGGCTGCTTGCCGCGCGCTTGCGGGCGCTCCTCCCAGATGTAGTAATCTTTGAGCAGCCGGCTGATAGCGCGCCGAGGGGCAGTGGAGTCATCCAAGGGGATATCCAAATCTTCCTCTAAGCCGGCGTCCTCGTACCAGCGGTAATAAGCCGCCTTGCGCTCAGCTTCGCTCAGCTCAACCTCGTTGTAATATTTCCACAAAGCTTTGAGCGCGTTTTGCAGCGCGGCTTGCTGATAATCCCACAGCGACTTACTTTTAGAAAATGCAGCTAAGTCAAAGCTATTCCAGGCGGGGGGCAGCTTGCTTTCGGGCAGCTGCTCCAGCATGGGTTGTAGGTAGATTCTTGTCATAAAACACCACCCTTTTTGGTCGTTGCATGGTTAGAAACGCCTGTCATTGCGCCTATAGTCATTGCTCCTTTTATCATGGCTCCTTTTGTCATTGCACCTATTGTTATTGCTCCTTTTGTCATTGCCCTTATTGTCATTCTCCTTTTGTCATTGCGAGCCCCGCAGGGGCAAAGCAATCTTCTGACACGTTAGAAAAGATTGCTTCGTCGGGCAAAGAGCGCCCTCCTCGCAATGACAGGTCATTACTGCCACCAAATCATGGGTTTGAGCGTCTGCCAATCCGGGTCGGTCAGGCTCATGCGCTCGCCATCCTCGAACTCGACATAATCCGCAGTAATGCGCCGGATCCACGTGCCGCGTAGGTTCGAGAGCGTCTCGGCTAGGTCGATGGACGTGCCAGTGGGGGAGGCAGGGTCGGGATAGAGGCGCTCGGGGTGAAAATGCACGGTGTTTGCTTGGGCATCCGCCTCCAAGCTCTCGAGCAGCTTGAGGTCCGGGCGGAAAACGTAAGCATGGTAAGGATCCTGCGAGGGGTCATTGAAGAGCGTGGCATCTTCGTAATGCGCGCGGCGTAAGACGTCTTCGTATTGCTCTAACTCGTAATATTTAAAGAAAACCTTGGTGCCATTGTTATCTTGCGGCTTACTGTTTTTCCAATTAAAAGAATATGCTATTTTCTTTAATCTTGGCAAAATAATATTACTAAAATAATCTTCGCTTTCAACAAGAATAAACTTTCTATGCCCCTGGTCTTCTTGATTAAGTTTTATTAGAGCATGAGCGGTAGTTCCCGAACCAGCAAAAAAATCTAATACAATAGAATCTTGTTTAGTGCCGATTTGAATTACCTTTTTTATTAACCTGACAGGTTTTGGAGAACTAAAAACAAAACCAATTTTTTTTAATTCTTGAGTGGCTTCTTGATTATGACCAACCTCGTTATAAGTCCATATGGTTAATGGAGTTAGTCCTTGTTTAACTTCAGTAAGAAATCTCTTTATTGAAGGAACACTATCACCATTTGGTCCAAACCAAACTCTATTATCATTAACTAATTCTTGGAATCTTTCTTTACTGCATCGCCAACATCTTCCTTTAGGGGGATATACTACTCTCCCTGATGGTGTAGTAATGGGGTAGTCATATTCTGCTGAATACGTTTTTACATCAAGACCGCTTGATTTCCATAAACCTCTTGGATCATTATCAGGATTTTGATATCTAGCATCTTGTTCTTCCGTTCTACTCAATAAAGTGGGCCTCCATTTAAACTTATCGTTGGCGAAACACGTGATGAAATCATGATTATCTGAAAGCCACTTCGCATCGTTTTGCGGGGAGTATTTTTTTTGCCATATTATTTGATTGACAAAGTTCTCTTCACCAAAAATTTCCATCAGTAATGTTGTAAGCTTATTTTGTTCATTATCATCAATACTTGTAAAGAAAACTCCATCATCACTCATTAATTGTCTTGAAAGTCTTAATCTATTTTCTAAGAAAGTTAACCATGAAGAATGTTTAAATTTATCTTTATAAACAAATTCATCATTTTCAGTATTGTATGGCGGATCAATATAAATGGTTTGTACCTTTTCTCTAAACTTAGGCAGCAGGGTATTGAGTGCCTGATAGTTTTCGCTCTTGATCAACCATCCATCTAAGGCTTGGTCTAAATGGTCAAAGCCAGCCAAAATAGGCAGTTCTAAATCTTTGAAGTATTTCGTATCAACGGGCAAATGTTCATACTTGGGTGCCAAGTGCCGGCCGGTCAGGTCCGTTTCGAAGATATCCGCAGCTTGGAAGGCTTCATCTACAATGCCTAACTGCTGCCACTCAGCAATTTGGGCGGGCATGCCAGCGTGCTGGCTAAGCTGCTCTACCAGCCCTAAGTCCTGGATGCGGTCCAGCGTAATCACATAATTGCTATTGAGCACAAACTTGGGCTTGTTCCAAATCTTGACCAGCTCATCCTCGAACTGGCTGATGAAGTCAATCACCTTATAGGCAATCGACTTGAGGGCTTGCAGCTGCGCCAAGCGCTGCTCTGACCACACATTTTGCCCCTCAAACAAGTACTGATACATCCAAAGGTCAAATTGTTCACGCAAGAAGGCGCGCGCATCTTTATTGATAAAGAAATCCACCTCAGATTGCCTCTCGAAGACGCGGAACGCCTTATCGAGGGTCTCATCCGAAAGGTCTACACCCTCTCTCTTGAGCGCTTTGAGGATGTCTTCCATATTGGTTTTTCTGCCACGTTCGGAGTATCTCACCTCAAAGACCAGTGTGCCATCGGCGCGCTTCTCACGGTAGCTGAAGATGACCTCGCGCTTTTCGTTGGCTCGCTTGAGCTCCAGTGCGCTTGCATCGAACCAAAACTTGAAGCCATCCACCTCAACTGCCAAGCTCTTGAACAAGCGGTCGGTCTTGACATAGTAAAGCATATGCGTTTTCCAGAAGAGCACCACATCGCGTTCGTCAGTATAGACCTTTTCGTAGATATTCTGATGTAAGGGGGTATAGCGGAAGTAAATCGAGCCGCTTTCGCTGAAATAACGTTGGAAAAAGGAATAAAGCTTATCGAATAGCTCCTCGCGGAAGTCAGGGAAATCCTGGACTGCTTCGTCGATATCCTTTTTAAGCTGGGGAAAGACGCCGTCTTGGTAATAGCGGGACTTGATATGCATCAGGTTGATGTAACCTGACTCGCCTTCAATCTTTGCCCCAATGAAGATATCGTTGAGGGCGTCGAAAAACTGCTTCTCATGGTAATCCTTGACGGCCATAAAAGCTCCTCCCAGACGTGATAGGTATTATTCTACTTTAAAAAAGAAAGCTAAGGAAATTTTCCTCAGCTATTTCCCTTACACGCACCCCCGCTGGTGCACCTCGCGAACGTACTTCTGCAGGTACTGCCCCGTATACGAAGCCGGGCTGCCGCATAGCTGCTCGGGTGTGCCCTGCGCCACGAGTTCCCCGCCCTTTTCACCGCCCTCAGGTCCCAGGTCGATGATCCAATCGGCTACCTTAATGATATCCAAGTTGTGCTCGATGACCACCACGGTGTTGCCCGCATCCACTAGCGACTGCAGCACCTCGATTAGGCGGTGCACATCGGCAGCATGCAAGCCCACCGAAGGCTCATCCAGCACATACAGCGTGCTGCCCGTGGCGCGCCGCGAGAGCTCCTTAGCCAACTTGACGCGCTGCGCCTCACCGCCCGAAAGCGTGGGCGCCGATTGCCCTAAGCGGATGTAGCCCAAGCCCACGGCTTGCAGCGTCTCTAACCGGCGCTGGATGCGCGGGAAAGCGGAGAACAGCTCCAGGGCTTGGTCCACCGTCAGGTCGAGCACATCCGCAATGCTCAGGTCTTTGAAGCGCACTTGCAGAGTCTCGTGGTTATAGCGCTTGCCGTGGCAGACCTCACACGGGACGTAAACATCCGGTAGGAATTGCATTTCGATGCGCAGCTCGCCCTGTCCCTGGCAAGCCTCGCAGCGCCCGCCCTTCACGTTGAAGGAGAAGCGCCCTTTGGTATACCCACGCATTTTGGCTTCTGGCAGGCTGGCAAATAGGTCGCGGATATCATCGAAGGCGCCAGTGTAGGTGGCGGGGTTGGAGCGCGGGGTGCGCCCGATCGGGGATTGATCAATGTTGATGACTTTATCCAAGTTCTCCGTGCCCTCGATGCGCTGGTAAGCGCCGGCTTGGGTATGCGCTCCCATCAGCTGGCGGGCAAGCGCATTGTAGAGCACATCCACAAGCAGAGTGGACTTGCCCGAGCCAGAAACGCCGGTGATGCACACGAACTTGCCCAAGGGGATATCCACGGTAAGTTCCTTAAGGTTATTGGCTGCCGCGCCCACCACGCGCAGATACTTGCCGTTGCCTTGGCGGCGCTGCTCGGGGACGGGGACAACCAGCCGTCCAGAGAGATACGCACCGGTGAGGCTCTCGGGCACCTGCTGGATTTGCTCCGGCGTGCCCTCGGCGATCACCTGACCGCCATGCTCGCCGGCGCCGGGTCCAAGGTCTACCACCCAATCGGCGCTGCGAATGGTTTCGTCATCGTGCTCCACCACCAGCACCGTATTGCCCAAATCGCGCAAGCCCTCCAGCGTGTTGAGCAGGCGGCGCGTATCGCGCGGGTGCAAGCCGATGGACGGTTCGTCTAGCACGTAGAGCACGCCCATCAGGCGTGAACCAACCTGCGTGGCAAGCCGGATGCGCTGTGCCTCGCCGCCGGAAAGCGTACTGGCGGAGCGCTGCAAGGTCAGATAGTCCAGCCCCACGTCCACTAAGAAGCCCAAGCGCGAGGTGATCTCCTTGAAGATGCGCTCGGCGATGGCTTTTTCGCGCGCAGTGAGCGGCGAATCGGTCGGAGAAGCTAAACGGTCTACCCATGCAAGCGTCTTATTGACCGGCCACTCGGTCACGTCGATGATGTTGAAGCCGTCCACAGTGACGGCTAAAGCTTCTTTGCGCAGGCGTTTGCCGCCGCACTCGGGGCAGGGTTTTTCGCCCATAAATTCGGCAATGCGCATACGGATGTATTCAGATTGGGTCTCGCGGTAGCGGCGCTGCAGGTTGTTAATTACGCCTTCGAAAGGCGTGTAGAAGACAGACTCGTGACCGTTATGGCGGGTATATTCCACGGGGATTTCTTTGCCCTGCGTGCCGTAGAGCACGAGGTTCAATTGAGCTTTGGTCAGCTTGCTGACGGGCTGGTCCAGGTCGATATGGGCATTTTTAGCCAAGGATTCGAGCATTTGCCAGTAGTAGCCACCTTCCTCACGCGGTCCAGACCATTCTAGTGCTGCGATGGCACCATCCCGTAGCGAGATGCTTTTATCGGGGATGAGCAAGTCTGGGTCGATTTCCTGCATAGTGCCCAAGCCTTGACAGGTAGGGCAGGCGCCGTGGGGTGTGTTGAAGGAAAACGTACGCGGCTCGATTTCGATCAGGATAGAGCCGTGTTCCGGGCAGGCTAAGTTCTCGGAAAACTGGATGTCTTCCGGCGGCTCAGTGCTTAGGTTTTGCACCGTCACGTATCCATCCCCATAGCGCAAAGCTGTCTCTACCGAGTCGGTCAGGCGGGAGCGTTGGGCTTTCTCATCTGCCTCGTTTTCGGGGTGGGAAATAACCACACGGTCGACGACTGCCTCGATGGTGTGCTTTTTATAGCGATCCAGCGTGATTTCTTCATCTAAGCTAAACACGTTACCATCTACACGCGCACGGGCAAAACCGGACTTGCTGATATCTTCGAAGACCGCTTGGTAAGTGCCCTTGCGCTCACGCACTACTGGGGAGAGGATCATCAAGCGGCTGCCCTCCGGCAAAGCCAAGATGGTGTTGACAATTTCATCGGCGGATTGTTTTTGCACCGGCCTTCCGCAAATTGGGCAGTGGGGGATGCCCACACGTGCGTAGAGCAAACGCAGGTAATCGTAAATCTCGGTGACGGTGCCCACCGTGGAGCGCGGGTTGTGAGTGGTGCCTTTTTGGTCGATGGAAACCGCCGGCGAAAGACCTTCGATGGCGTCCACATCGGGTTTGTTCATTTGCCCGAGGAATTGACGGGCATATGATGAAAGCGACTCCACGTATCGGCGCTGACCTTCGGCAAAGATCGTATCGAACGCCAAGGAAGACTTACCGGAGCCGGAGAGACCCGTAAGCACAACAAGTTTATCGCGCGGGATCTCGACTGTAATGTTTTTGAGGTTATGTTCGCGTGCGCCAATGACGCGCAAGTTTTCTTGAGGCATAAAATCCTTCTAAAATGGTATATTTGTTCTAATTAACGAGTGCAACTAATTATTATAAAGCCAAACAATACGCCAAAGGACGATTAGGCTGGACAAAAGACGTCGTGAGCGGCAGGTCATACAAACCTGTGGGGAACTGTTGAAGCAGATCTGCTAATGAGTAAAATTAATCACCTATTATCAAGGAGAATTTTTATGAATGATCGTTCGCTTAAACCTATCTTACAGAAGCTATTAGCCTTTTGGCTCGCCTTTATCGCCTTGCATTTTGCTTATGATTTCTTTCCATCTCCGCTATTGGCTGTTTTTTCTGGCACCAGTGAAGCTGTTGCACAGCACATCAAAATGTCCTACTTTGCTTATACCTTTGTGAGCCTGGTGGAATATCTCGTTCGTCGAGTTCAACCTGAGCAGCGGCTGCAGTTTTTAGATTCACGCCTGCTTTCGGTTTGGATTGTCAGCTTAGCAACTTTCCTCTGGTATATCGTGCCCGCCATCACTGGGACGGGGATGCCAACTGAGGGGCTGGAAGTGCTATATGCCAACGTTACCTTGCTGCTTGTTGGGTTTGGCACGTTGCTTATCGAACGCGATCTGAGCGGTATAAAGCTCTCCAAATCTGGAAGGACTGCTTTGATTATCTTCTACGTCTTGCTGGGAGTAATCCTGGTTATTAGCAGCTTTCGCGTTCCTTGGGGTGGCTTCTGGGAGATGTAGACAGTCTGCTTATCTAGTTTGCACGCAATTGGTCAGGATTTTTACCCTGTTCAAATGCGTGCAAGATTAGCATTGTTTTTCTGGCTGAGGGGTTCTCCGGAAATCAGATTCTTCCGTGAATATCCACTATTCTTCTAATGTTTGCTTGCTAATACCCTTGCCCAACTCAATACCACGCTGGTAAGCCGCCCATATCGCACGTGAAATCGCCGTGCGAAAACCAGCTTTCTCGAGGTAGTACAACGCTTCCGCGGAGGTACCTCCGGGCGAGGTGACATCATCCCGCAATTCCGCAGGATGCCCATGGCTCTGCACGTAAAACTCTGTACTTCCACGCAAGGTTTGCACCACCAGCTGCTCCGCGATGCGCCGCGGGAAGCCCATGTGGACGCCAGCATCGATCATCGCTTCCATAAATAAGAACACATAAGCTGGTCCGGTGCCTGAGAGCGCTGTAGCCATATCCAAATAGGCTTCATCAGCCACAAAAATCTCCTCACCAAGGGTGCGCATAATTTGAGCGGCTGTTTGCTGTTGCGCCTCATCGACATCTGCAGCTTTGGTCCATACCGTGATTCCTAAACCGATGCGGGCAGGCGTATTGGGCATGGCGCGCACGATGCAGCGCGTAGCTAACTTCTGTTCCAGCACGGAAATTGGCACGCCGGCGAGGATGGAAATCACCAGTGTCCCTGAGGATATATTGCCTTTTAAGGTTTGGGTGGCTTCATCCAGACGCTGAGGTTTCACTGCTAGGATAATGATATCTGCGTAATTGCTTGCAGCTTGATTATCGGAAAATGTGCGCACACCAAGCTCTGAAGCCAGCTGGTTTAACCGGTCTGCGTTTGGACCAGCCAAGGCTATCTGCTCGGGCGGCAGGTTTCCGGTGCGGATCAGGCTTAATGCGAGGGTTTTTCCCATCACACCTGGGCCGATAATCGCGATGTTCTTTTCTTGCAGCATTAAAACCTCCTATGATTGCACGCTTTTACTGGAATTGGATTCCGCAGGATGCTGACAACAATTCATTGAGGTTTACCTTAGGCATCTTATCAGCACTAATCATAGGGTACCACAAATTAGTGATTTATTGGGGAAAAATTAATTTTACTTTTCCGAATGATGTTTATAGAAAGCTTCCACGCCACGCGTAACAAAATAGACCAGCAAGCCTGCCAATCCGCTAAGGATGCAGAAGGCAGTCATGCCCTGGCTAGTAAAAACGTCTATTCGCGTGCCTTGCACAAATGGCCAAAACGGGCTCATATCCGGGTAGATTAGCCCATCCAGGAGCACGTGGCTCAGTCCGCCGACCAAGCCGCTCCACCAAGCAGTCTTCCAACTGATATGCACGCGTGGCTTTTCTTTCTTCCGGAATAGATTGAGCAACCCTTCTGCGATAGGTTTACCCGAGGCTGCCGCGGCTGCGCCAAGCACTGAGCCACCAATGAAGGTGTGCGTCACGCCGTGGGTTTGACCTTCGTGAGTAAGGACAACTACGAGTGGTTGCAGGTCGACCAGAATTTGCGCCCAGCCGAAGATGACCAGGCTAAACCTCTCCTGAGCTACGGCTTTGACTGCCATGCCTGGGCCCATGTGCAAAGGTGTGAAAGGCATGAGAATTCCGCTATTAGATAGCGAACCGCTTAAAGTGTTTCGTCATGCGGATCGCCTGGGTTAGCTGGGCTCAGTTGTGCTATAAAAGGCTCTTCCGGAGCAATAGCGGGTTGGTTGTGGTTGAGGTAACCCATGGCGGCGAATCCGAGCAAAGTGGGCAGCCAGAAGGAGAACAATCGGTAAACAAGGATAACGACGACGCTGATTTGTGAAGGCACGCCTAAACTGGTTTGAATGGCTGCCATGGTAGCTTCCACCACACCAATGCCTCCAGGGAAGATGAAAGCTATCTTTGCGAGCAGATAGGGCAATCCATAGCTAGCAAAAAGCACGCCAATTTTTATATTGTAACCAGCCGCTATAAATATGAGATACATGGCTAAGAGGTCAAAAAGTGTGTAAAAGAAAGCGCCCAAAAAAGGCTTTTTCCAGTTGCCCCGCCCCATTTCCTTCCAAGAAAAGATAAGGTTATCAAGCATTTCTTGCGTCTTTTGTGGATCGTAAGGTTTTTTACGCCATTTATTCCAATGCCAGAGCGCCCAGTTGATAACTTTATAAGTGAACTTCGGAAAGACCACTACGAGCAGTGAGCCAAAGGTTATGAGCATTAATACGAAAAGGAAAATAACGTATTGAATAAGCTGACCGTTGGTGAGCTGCCCGATGATGCCTAAGTACACCAGCCCGAAAATGGCGATGAGCGCAATGGACATATTCAATAGCATCGAAGGGAGCAGCCCAGAAATTGTGGCGGTGCCATTATCCCCTGTTTCGCGCTTTACCGAGCTGAAAATTGAGCCCGCCAAGGTAACCCAACCGCCAGCTACCAGTCCAACGCTGGTCGCCGACATAACGATCAGTGTGGACTTTGGCACCGAGAGTTTCTGCTTGCGGCTTGCCACGATGGCGTGGATGCAATATCCATAGCTGAGGTAGCTAATAACTTCAGATAGCACAGCTAGCCCTACTGCCCACCAGGTCATCGTCTTGACAACGGACCAAGCCTCCGTAAAATTGGAGATCTGCGGGAGCAGCAGATTGACCGCTAGCCCCAACACAATCAGGATGATTACGAACCGCCAAGTCTTCTTCTTGGTTGGAGGCGTTTGTTCTTCGAGGTTTGTCATAGTCCTTTATAGATCAAGCTTTGTCCCTAAGTATACTTTATTCCGCTCACCATCATCGGGGGGAGGGTTTCTCCGGCTGGTTAAGGGCTGGCTAACCGCTGATAAACTTGCAGGTTCGTCAGGCGAGATTGTAACACACAGAAAAACGTTGCAAACAAAGGTGTTTCTCTCAGGTAAAATATAAAAAGAAGTCTTCAATGAACGGAGAAGCAAATTATGAAGAGTTATCGCAAAGAAATCATAATGTACCTACCCACGCGGAGGGGGTTTGTCAATATCACGCCACAGGTGGAGCAAGCAGTGCGGGAAAGTGGCATTCAAGAAGGCTTAGTGTTGGTGAACCCGATGCACATTACTGCTTCAGCATTCATTAATGATGATGAAAAAGGGCTGCATCATGATTACGAGGTTTGGTTGGAACGTATTGCTCCCCATGCACCCACCAGCCAATATGAGCACAACCGCACGGGTGAAGATAATGCTGATGCACATATCAAGCGCCAGATTATGGGCAGGGAAGTCGTCGTAGCGCTCACCGCTGGCAAACTCGACTTCGGTACCTGGGAGCAAATTTTTTATGGCGAGTTTGACGGCAAGCGCCGCAAACGCGTATTGATCAAGATAATTGGCGAATAAACGCTAAAAAACAGGCTAACAGCCGCCTAAATGCGACAAATCTTGTATAATAAAGGCTATAATAGATGTTGTAAAACGAGCACTTTGCTTGAAGCAAATAACAAATCCTCAAGCATCGTGCTCAGAATTGAATGACCCCGCAATGGGAGATTAGTTTAAAGAAAAGAGGAAAACATGAACATTGCAATTTCAACCATAACCCCTGTTGAATTACCCAAACTTCCTTATGCAGAAAATGCCCTTGAACCGGTTATTTCTGCAAACACCCTCAGTTTCCATTATGGCAAGCATCACAAGACCTATATCGATAATACCCTCAAACTGATTTCCGGCACCGAGCTGGAAGGCAAACCGCTGGAGGAAATTGTGGCTGCAGCCCAAAAAGATGGCAAAACAGGCTTGTTCAATAATGCCGCCCAGGCATGGAACCACGATTTCTATTGGATGAGCTTGGCTCCGGCAGGCTCTGTCGCCATTCCCACTGAGTTAAAGTCCATGATCGAAGCCGGCTTTAGCTCTGTGGACGAATTCAAGAAGCAGTTCACCACGGTTGCCGTTGGTCAGTTTGGCAGCGGCTGGGCTTGGCTGGTGCTGGATGGCGGCAAGCTTGCTATTGTGACCACCAGTAACGCCGGCGTGCCTTGGTTAGATGGCAAGAAGCCACTCTTCACCGTGGACGTGTGGGAACACG
>Ga0208826_1000246_pt1 | contig 61099 bp, 62 predicted proteins | sample AD_UKC115_MetaG_FD_184451 | JGI IMG/M metagenome (GOLD analysis project Ga0208826, IMG submission 184451) | Active sludge microbial communities of municipal wastewater-treating anaerobic digesters from Hong Kong - AD_UKC115_MetaG (SPAdes)... | ecosystem: Engineered > Bioreactor > Anaerobic >... | reverse complement strand
ATGGGATAAACTTCATAGGCTTGGTGGCAGGAATCCTGCACACGGAATTCGAGTATTCGGGAGGATTGGATTCATATGGCTCAGGTTGTGGACACCAGCGATTTCCGACCGGGAATCAAGATCAAGTGGGAAAACGGCATCTGGCAGATCGTGGAATGCCAGCATCACAAGATGGGACGAGGCGGAGCGATCATCCGCAGCAAGATGCGCAACCTCGAAAGCGGAGCGATCATCGAACAGTCGTTCAAGTCAGGGGAGAGGTTTGAGCGCGTCGTTTTCGACGAAACCGCCGCCCAGTACCTCTACCGGGAGGGAGAGAACTACGTTTTCATGGACCTGACCAGCTACGACCAGGTCTACATCCCGAAGGAAACCCTCGGGGACGCAGTGAAATACCTGAAGGAAAACCTGGAAGTGAGCCTTGAATTGTTCGAGGGACGGATCATGGGGGTCGAGCTGCCCAACAGCGTGGAACTGAAAGTCGTTCAGACCGCGCCGGGCTTCAAGGGCGACACCGTGACCGGGTCCGGCAAGCCTGCGACACTGGAGACCGGAGCCGTGGTCAACGTCCCGATGTTCATAGAGCAGGACGAGGTCATCCTCGTGGACACGCGCACGGGGGAGTACATCGAACGAGCGAAGAAGTAAACCCGGAAGGAGAGTGGATATCGTGGAATCCAAGGAGAGGATCGCTTACCTGAAAGGTCTGCTGGACGGACTTCGTCCCCAGGACGAAAACCAGGTCAGGATCTATGCCGCCATCGTCGACGCACTCGACGCCCTTGCGGACGAGGTCGAAGCAAACGCGGACGAGCTCCGCGAACAGGCGGACATGGTCCAGGAGCTCAACGAATTCTGCGAGTCCCTCGAAGACGACATGGAAGAACTGGAAAAGGCCGTGTACGACATGGACGAAACGATCGACGAAGAGGATGCGGATGAGGACGAGGAGGATATCGAAACCGTCTACCAGTCCGCCGTCTGCCCGAAGTGCGGCCACCGTTTCTATTACCAGCCCGAACTTTACGAAGAGGGGGAGCCGGTCCAGTGTCCAAAGTGCGCTGAAACATTCGAGCGCAAGGAAGATTGACCCCGGCCCCGGAAAGGAGACCCGCGATGGAGGAGAACCTGGAGAGAATCGAACAGGATCCTCTCCCCGAAGCGGAGCGGGAAGTTCCTGCCCCGAAGGGAGAAATCCGAATTTCCGAGGATGTCATCGGAGCCCTTGCCACGCAGGCGCTGCTCAGCGTGGAAGGGGTGCGTCCCGCCAGCGCCGGGATCGTGGCCAACCTCCGCCTGGGCAGGAAAGGAAGTTCCGGTGTCAGGATATCGGTTTCTGAGGGGAACCCCCCGGTGGTCCAGGTCGATACCTACATCATCGTCAAGTACGGACTCCGCCTCCCGGATGTTTCCTGGGACGTGCAGGAATCCGTGAAGGATCATATCGAGCGCTACACGGGCTATGCCGTCAAGGAGGTCAATGTCACGATCCAGGGCATTGACTTCGGCGAGCCCAAGGCCGGCGCGCCGGGGCAGGAAGATCGGGAGCCTGCCGGCGAAGCCCGCTGAGCTGGATCGCAGCTGTGTTTGAGCACGGGGTCGGCCCTGAACCGGCCCCTCCTTTTCGAGGGAGTGAGAGGCGATGATCCTTTTCTGGAAATCCGGATCCCAGGGAAAGCTCTGGATCGACGAATCTGCCCTGAAGGCAGCCATTGAACCCTACCTGCCGGTCGGGGCGAGCTGCCGTTCCATCCAGCTTTTCGGCGACCGCGATCTCCTGAATGTCTTCGTTGCCATCCCTTCCGGAAGCAGGATGCCTGAAATCGATGTTTTGAGGCGGCCCATCGCGGAAGCCCTGGCCCCCCTGGGACTGGACGTGTCGGTTTCGCTCGTCGCTGAACCGCCGGAAGCCGCAACAGAGAAAAGCCGCCACCCCCTTTTCCGGTCCCCGACTTTCTGGGGCGTCGCGGTGGGGACGCTCGTCGCGATCTTCAACCTGGGGCTTTCGGGACTTTTCTGGGTTCTTTTCTTCGGGTTCGCGGCATTCGGGATCGCCTGGCTTTTTCTCACGACGGCCGGACGCGAGCGCCTGGCGTCCTTCCTGGACAATTTCGAGGAGTGACCGGTCTTGGAAAAGGAATTCGTTCCCCAGCGGCGCCACCGCTCCCGGGAGATCGCCCTCCAGCTGCTTTACTCGATCGACCTCCGCCGCGACCAGGACCCGATGGAGGCTTTCGAGCTCTTCCCCCTCGAACACGAGGAGCCTGTCGTTATTGACTTTGCCCGAAAGCTCGTCTTCGGGGTCGTGGAGAACGAGCGGGAAATCGATCTTCTGATCCTGAAAAACCTCGTGGGATGGAGACCCGAACGGATGGTGGCCGTCGATCGGGCAGCGGTCCGGCTGGCCCTTTACGAAGGGATCATCGCCCGCTGTTCTCCCCTTCCCGTGGCGATTTCCGAGGCTGTGGAACTGGCCAAATCCTTCGGAACCGAGGATTCGGGGCGTTTCGTCAACGGCGTGCTCGGGAGGATCGTCCGGGCGCTGGAATCAAGGCCCCAGACCCAGGATGGCGAGACCGCTTCCGAACCTGACCGTTGACGAACTGAACCAGCGGGTTCAGCTCGTCCTGCAGTCCGACCCCGTCCTCGAGAACCTTGCGGTAACGGGGGAGATCCTGGACTTCAAGGTCCACAACACGGGGCATGCCTACTTCACCCTTGTGGGAAAGGAGTCCCGTGTCGCCTGCGTGATGTTCCGGAGCTACGCGGGCTCGCTTCCCGAATGGCCCAGGACGGGCGACCTGGTCGTGGTGGAGGGCTCCGTTTCCGTTTACCTGGCGCGCGGGGCCTACCAGCTTTATGCCCGCCGCCTGGTCCCGGCCGGACAGGGAGCTCAGGCCAGGGCTAGGGAAGAGCTGCGGCGGAGACTGGAAGAGGAGGGGCTTTTCGACCCCCGGAACAAGAGACCCCTTCCCCGGTACCCGGAATCGGCGCTGGTGCTGACCTCTCCGACAGGAGCAGCCGTCCGGGACGTTCTCCGTGTTTCCCGGAACCGTTTCCCGGCCTGCTCGGTCACGGTTATCCCCTGCAGCGTGCAGGGGGAGGACGCGGTCGGCGAAATCCTGAAGGCCTTCGGCCGAGCGGCAAGACAGCCCGACGCAGACGTGGCGCTTCTCGTTCGGGGCGGGGGAAGCCGCGACGACCTCAACGCGTTTGATGATGAACGGGTCGTGAGAGCCGTGCGTGCGTGTCCGATCCCCGTCGTTACAGGATTGGGTCATGAGATCGACCAGACCTTTTCGGACCTTGCGGCCGACGCGGCCGCTCCGACTCCCTCCGCGGCCGCGGAAAAGGTCTTTCCAGACCGCTTCGCCGTCGCCAGGGAAATTTCTTCCCTTCGGCATCATGCAGCCGCGGCGGTTTTAAGACGGATCGGGGACAGTACCTGGTCCGCTGAAAAACTGCGTGACCGACTCGCCTCGGTCACGGAACGCCGCCTGGGTGAAACGGAGACAGGCCTGGCGGACTTCCGCGAGGCCCTCGAAAGATCCATGCTGTCCCGCATCGACCTGGAAACCCATCGCCTCGGCTCCGCCGTCTCGGCAATGGAAGCCCTTTCTCCCGTCCGTGTCCTTTCTCGGGGCTACATCGCCTGCGAAACCGCCGAAGGGATCCCGGTCATTTCGGCCCGTTCCGTGGAGAAGGACGACTTTCTCCGTCTCGTCTTCAGGGACGGCCGCCTGGGCGTCAGGGTGGAAGAACCAGACTGCACGAACGGGGAAGGATGAAGGATGCCCATGAACGTTCAGCCCATCGAATGGCGCCAGGGGAAACTGCTTCTTCTCGACCAGCGGACCCTCCCGGAATCCGTCCGTTTTCTCGAATGCTGCACGGCGGAAGAAGTGGCTTTCGCCATCGAGACGCTGGCGGTAAGGGGAGCCCCCGCAATCGGGATCGCGGCAGCCTACGGGGTCGTTCTGGCTTCCGACGGCGGGCCGGAGGAAGCCGCCCAGGCGGTTTTCCGCCTTTCCCAAACTCGCCCGACAGCAGTGAACCTTTTCTGGGCCTTGAACCGGATGGAAAGCGCCCTGGCTCGCTTCAGGGCCCAAAATTCCAGCAGCAGGACTCTCAAGGAGTTCCTCCTGGAGGAAGCCGCTGCGATTCACTGGGAAGATCTCGAGATCAACCGGGCCATCGGCCGCCACGGGCAGTCCCTTTTACCCCAGTCCTGCACGGTTTTGACCCACTGCAACGCCGGAGCGCTGGCGACCGGGGGATACGGAACGGCCCTCGGCATCATCCGGGCGGCCCGTGAGGCCGGAAAGGCGGTCCGCGTGATCGCCGACGAAACCCGGCCGGTTCTCCAGGGATCGAGATTGACGGCCTGGGAACTTGCCGAAGAAGGATTCGACGTCACTGTCATCTGCGATTCCATGGCGGAAGCCGCGATGAAAAAATTCGGCGTCAACGCGGTCATTGTCGGCGCCGACCGCATCGCCGCGAACGGGGACACGGCCAACAAGATCGGGACCCGCCCGCTGGCCGTGCTGGCGGCGTTCCGCCGAGTCCCTTTCTATGTCGCGGCCCCCACCAGCACCCTGGACCTGTCGATCGCCTCGGGCGAAGAGATCCCCATCGAAGAGCGTCCCTCCTCCGAGATCCTCTTCTTCCAGGGAAGGCGCTGCGCCCCGGAAGGAGTCAAGGCCTGGAACCCTGCCTTCGACGTGACCCCCGCCAGCCTCATCACAGCCATCATCACCGAACGGGGGGTCCTCACGCCGCCGTTCGAAGGGAAACTTCACGAGCTGCTCGCTTGAAGCGTCCAACGCAAAAGGAGTGACCGATCATGCCGGAAAGCCGAATCGCCCGCCCCGATCTCGCACCGGAGGGGCACCGCAAAATCGCCTGGGCCTGGTCCGCCATGCCCGTCCTGCGCCTCATTCACGAAAGGACACGCGCAAGGCGTCCCTTCTCGGGAATTACGATCGGGGCCTGCCTCCACCTCGAGGCGAAAACCGCCTGCCTGCTGAAAACCCTGAAGGAACTCGGGGCCACCGTTGCGGCGGCGGGCAGCAATCCCCTGTCCACCCAGGACGACGTCTGCGCGGCGCTGGTGGAAGATGGGATCTCGGTTTTCAGCCGAAGAGGAATGGATTCCTCGGAATACCGGGAAAACCTTTCCTCCGTCCTGTCCCTTCGGCCGAACCTGCTGATCGACGACGGGGCCGATCTTGTCGCGCTGGTTCACGAAACGATGCCCCATGTCGCGGAAAGGATCCTCGGCGGGTGCGAGGAAACGACAACCGGCATCAAGCGCCTGAGGGCGATGGAGAAGGACGGGGTGCTCCGGTTCCCGATGATCGCCGTCAACGACGCGTACAGCAAATTCCTCTTCGACAACCGTTACGGCACGGGACAATCGGTGATGGACGGCCTGATGCGGACGACCAACGGCCTGCTGGCGGGGAAATCGTTCGTGGTGGCGGGCTACGGCTGGTGCGGCCGGGGTATCGCGACACGGGCCGCTGGCCTGGGTGCACGGGTTACGGTGGTGGAGGCCGATCCTCACCGGGCCCTGGAGGCACTGATGGACGGCCGTGATGTCCGCTCCATGGAGGAGGCCGCCCCGACCGGTGATTTCTTCGTCACCGCCACAGGGAACATCCGGGTCATCCGGAAAGAGCACCTCGAGCGAATGAAGGATGGGGCGATTCTCGCAAACGCCGGGCATTTTAACGTCGAGATCGATATCCCGGCCCTTGAGGAACTCTCCGTTTCGCGGGAAGAAACCCGTGCCAACATCGGGACCTACACCCTGGCGGACGGCAGGAGACTGCACCTTTTGGCCGAAGGCAGGCTCGTCAACCTGGCGGCAGCGGACGGACACCCGATCGAGATCATGGACCTGAGTTTTGCCCTTCAGCTCCTCTCGAGCCTCCATGTCCTGGACCATCCCTCCCTGCCGGCGAAGGTCCTCCCGGTTCCCGACGACCTGGACCGCTCGGTGGCCGAGCTCAAACTCGAATCCCTGGGAATCCGCCTTGAAGTTTTGACGGAAGAGCAGAAGGCCTACCTGGAAAGCTGGAAGGAGTGAAAAAGCCGTGCTGCTGAGGGACGTTCTCCTACTGGACAGCTCGATGGAATCCGCCCGGGCCTGCGACCTGGCGGTTTCCGGTCCTGTCATCGATTCCATCCTGCCGCCGCGCAGCGCGGAAGGACCAGCGGACTTCGACGGGAAGGGAACGGTGGCCGTGCTGCCCGGGTTCGTGAATGCCCACGCCCACGCGGCCATGACGCTCCTCCGCGGCCTGGGAGAGGAAGCCCCCCTCATGGAGTGGCTCCGGGAGAGAATCTGGCCGGTGGAAGCCCGGCTGACTCCCGAACAGGTTTTCTGGGGAACCAGCCTGGCCCTTCTCGAAATGATTTCTTCGGGCGTCACCTGTTTCGCGGACATGTACTTCTTCATGGACCAGGTGGCCGAAGCAGCCCTGCAGGCCGGGGTTCGCTGCGCCCTCTCCAGGGGGCTCGTTGGAGCTGACGAGGGGAAGATCCGGGAGGGCGTCGACCTCATCCGCCGCTACCATAACCCGTCGGGGCTCATTTCGATCCAGCTGGGGCCTCACGCCATCTATACCGTCCCGCCGGGGGCCTTTCGCGAGATTTGCAGCACCGCGAAGGATTCCGGTGTCGGCATCCACACCCACTGGCTGGAAACCGAGTGGGAAGCCGAGTACATTCGGCAGGAGCTCAAAAAGGATCCCGTGGATCTTCTGACGGAGGTTGGGCTGCACGAGGTCCCCTTCGCCATCCTGGCGCACGGCGTCTGGTTCCCGGAGGACAGAGCGCGGGACCTGGCAGGCACCCGGATGTCCGTGGTCCACAATCCCAACAGCAACCTCAAGCTCGGAAGCGGGATCGCCCCGGTTCCGGCCTTCCTCGAAAAGAACGTGCGGGTCGCCCTGGGAACGGACGGGGCCGCCAGCAACAACCGCCTGGATGTCTGGGACGAGATGCGGACCTGTTCATTGCTTCACAAGGGCATCCGGAGGGATCCGTCCATTGTCCGCGCCCTCGAGGTCCTCAGGATGGCCACGGTCGACGGCGCCCGGGCCCTGGGCCTTGAGAACGTGGGGCTCCTGAAACCGGGATGGCAGGCCGACCTCGTTCTTGTTGACCTGCAGAAGCCTCACTATGTCGGGACAACCCCGGAGAACCTCTGTGCGAGCCTTGTCTATTCGGGGTCTTCCGCCGACGTGGCCGGAACCCTCGTGGCCGGGGAGTGGCTGTACAGGGACGGAATCCACCTGAAGCTGGACGAGGAATTGATCCTCCGGAAGGCGGCGGCCTGCCGGAAAGAGTTGTTGCAGGAATGAAGGAGAAGCTATAATTTCCGAATCAGAGATGCCGGATGACAAACTGCGCCGCAGGAGGCGATTTCCATGCAGTTCAGGAGCGGAAACGAGCTGAGGGAAAGTTTTCTCAAATTTTTCGAGGAGAGGGGCCATCGCCGCTTCCCGAGCTTTTCCCTCGTGCCCGAGGACCCTTCCATCATGTTCACCATTGCGGGCATGGTGCCCTTCAAGCCGTATTTCCTCGGCATGAAGGTCCCCCCCGTGAAGCGGGCCACCACTTCCCAGAAATGCATCCGGACCAACGACATCGAAAATGTCGGCAGGACCGCACGGCACCATACCTTTTTCGAAATGCTCGGGAACTTCAGTTTTGGGGATTATTTCAAAAAGGAGGTCATCCCCTGGGCCTGGGAGTTCGTCACCGAGAGGGTCGGCCTCGACCCTGACCGCCTGACGGCAACGATCTACCTCGACGACGACGAGGCCTTCGAAATCTGGCACCGGGTGGTGGGCCTTCCGGAGGACCGGATCGTCCGCATGGGGGAGGAAGACAACTTCTGGGCGGTGGGCCCGGTCGGCCCCTGCGGCCCCTGCTCCGAGATCATCTACGACCAGGGGCCTTCGTTCTCCTGCGGCAAACCGGATTGCAAGGTGGGATGCAGCTGCGACCGGTACCTGGAAATCTGGAACCTGGTCTTCATGCAGTTCAACCGGGACGAAGCCGGCAGCCTGGTTCCCCTGCCCAAGCAGAACATCGACACCGGCATGGGGCTGGAAAGGCTCGCTTCGGTCGTCCAGGGGGTCCGGACCGATTTCGAGACCGACCTTTTCGTCCCTCTTATCCGGCAGGCCTGCGAAATGACGGGACACACCTACGGCTCGAACGCGAAGGGGGACATGGCTGTCCGGGTCATTTCAGACCACCTGAGGGCCATCTCCTTCATGATCGCTGACGGCATTCTACCCTCGAACGAGGGGCGGGGGTACGTGCTCCGGAGACTCCTTCGCCGCGCGGTGCGCTGGGGAAGGCTTCTGGGTATCGATAGGCCCTTCCTCTCCACGATGCTTCCCACCGTCATCGAGGTGATGGGCGGCCATTACAGGGAAATCCCCGAAAGGCAGAATGCGATCCGGCAGGTCATCGATTTCGAGGAAGCCAAGTTCGGGAAAACGCTCCAGCAGGGGACCGCTCTGATCGAAAGCGAACTCCGGCGCCTCGCAGAACGGGGGGAGAAGATCCTCTCCGGCGACGTGGCCTTCGAGCTTTACGACACTTACGGCTTTCCTATCGAGCTGACGGAGGAGATCTGCGAGGACGCCTCCTTCACGCTTGACCGCAAAGGCTTCGAGCGGGCCATGGAGGACCAGAGGGAGCGGGCCCGCAGCTTTAGCAAGATGACGGCGGCGTCCCTGTCCGGGAACGTGTACACCGAGCTGGCGAAAGCCATCGGGCAGGTCGCCTTTGTCGGCTATTCGGAAACGCGGACCGAATCCCGGATCCTGGCTCTCATCCAGAACGGGGAGGAAGTGGATGAGCTTCAGGCGGGAGACGAGGCCGAGGCCGTCCTGGACCGGACTCCATTCTACGCGGAGAAGGGCGGGCAGGTCGGCGACACGGGAACCCTTTCATCGGAAATCGTGAAGGCGAAGGTGCTTGATACGGTCAGCCCTGTGGCGGAGCTTGCGGTTCTCCGTATCCGGGTGGAGGAGGGACTCCTCCGGAAGGGGGACACGGTCCTCGCTGCCGTGGACGAAGAGCGCCGGTGGGACATCCGGAGGCACCATACCGCCACGCACCTTCTGCACGAGGCCCTGATCCAGGTCCTCGGCGACCACGTGAGGCAGGCGGGTTCGCTGGTGAACCCGGAAGCCCTCCGCTTTGACTTCACCCACTTTTCGCCGGTGACACGCGAGGAACTCGCCAGGGTCGAACGGATCGTCAACGACCAGGTTCTCCGCAATGTGCCCCTCGAGACCCAGGAAACCGACCTGGAAAAAGCCAAGGAGATGGGGGCGAAAGCCCTTTTCAGCGAAAAATACGGTCTCCGTGTCCGGGTAGTGAGCGTCCCGGGATTCTCGACCGAGCTGTGCGGGGGAACCCATTGCAATTCCACCGGCGATATCTGTCTTTTCAGGATCGTCCGGGAGGAGGGAATCGGTTCGGGGCTCAGGCGGATCACCGCACAGGCGGGACGCCCGGCCTACCTTGCTCAAAAGGCGGACCACGAGGTCGTGGAACGGCTGAAGGAATCCCTTGGGGTCCATGAAACCGAGCATCTCCCCGAACGGGTCCGCTCCCTGCTCGATGAGCTTTCCGCCGCCCGGCGGGAGGCGGCCGACGCGAAACTTGGCGCTCTCCTTGGCAGGGCCCGGGAACTGGCTGCCTCCGCGAGGCAGGTCGGGAACTTCTGGGTCGTAACGGGACGTTTCGAAGCTGTCGGAATGGACCTCCTGCGCCAGCTGGCCGATGCCGTCAAGAACCGCCTCAGCGGCGCCGTCATCGTGTTTGCCTCCGTGGAGGAGGGGAAAGTCTCCCTCATGGCAATGGGCGATGAAACGGCAGTTTCGCATGGTTTTCACGCGGGGCGCCTCATTGGTGCGATCGCTCCCCTCGTGGACGGGTCGGGAGGGGGAAGGCCCAACCTCGCCCAGGCCGGCGGGAAGTCCCCGCAAAAGGCCGCCGAGGCGCTCGATGCCGTGCCGAACGTCGTCGGGAAACTTTTCGCCAGGTCCTAGCCGGTTTGATGGGACGCCTGATCGGACTCGATCTCGGAACGGTACGAATCGGAGTGGCGATCACCGATCCCCTGGGTCTTTTTGCCCAGGGGATCGCCGTCTGGCGCGTCGATTCCGGCTGGATTGAAAACCTCAAGCGCCTGATCGCGGAATCCGCTCCCGTCGACCTGGTCGTTGTCGGACTGCCGCTTCGCACGACGGGCCTGGAAGGGCCTGAAGCAGCCAAAATCAGGAAAATGGCGGAAACGATCGCGGAAGAAATCTCCCCGGTTCCGGTGGAGTTCATCGACGAACGATTTTCAACAACCCGGGCCCACCAGATCCTTCTCGAAGGAAACGTGGATGCCCGCAAACGGCGAACCCGAGTTGACAAGGTTGCTGCCGCCGTTTTTCTCCAGGATTTCCTGGACCGCTGGAGGAAGGGAAACGGATGAAACCGGAACCGGAAATCGTCATGACCCCCATGCTGGAACAGTACTTCGCCTGGAAGAGGGCCTACCCGGACTGCCTGCTTTTTTTCCGTATGGGCGACTTTTACGAGATGTTCTTCGAAGACGCCCGGGAGGCTTCGCGGCTTTTGGACATTGCGCTCACCGCGAGGGACAGCGAGAAAAAGGTCCCCATGGCGGGCGTGCCGCACCATTCCGTGGAGCCGTACCTCGAAAGGCTGGTAAAAGCCGGCAGGAAAGTCGCGATCTGCGAGCAGATGACGGAACCGGACGGGCGGACCCTGGTGGAAAGGCGCGTTGTCCGGCTGGTGACCCCGGGGACCTACGTCCCGGAAGATGCGAAAGCGGAGGGACGCCTCGCGGCCATCTCGGAGAGAGACGGCCGTTTCCCCGTCGCCCTCCTTTCCCCGGGCTCGGGCAGGCTCGAGGCGGGAACCCTGGATTCAATCGGGGCAATGGGGCTCCTGGCGGCCTTCAGCCCGATGGAAATCCTCGTCCCGCAGCCCTGCCCCGAAACGCTCCGGACCAGGATCGCCTCCTCCCTGCCGGAAACCTGTCTCATTTCCGAAAAAGAGCGGGCCCTTTTCGAGCCGGGAGCGGGGGAAGCGTGGCTATGCCGGAAATGGAACATCCCCAGCCTTCGGGCCTTCGGCTTGGACGACGGGGATCCTGCAGCCGGGGCGGCCTGCGCGGTTCTCCGGTACTTCGAGGAAACCCAGTTCGGCCTTTCCAGGCACGTGATGCGCCTGTACCCCGTTTCAAGCGGGGACGTCCTGCGGATCGACGCCCAGTCGCAAAAGAACCTCGAGCTTCTGGAATCCGGCCCGGCTTCGCTTTTCGGCGTTCTGAACCGATGCCGGACCCCCATGGGGAAACGAACCCTCCGGGAATGGATCCTCCGCCCCCTCCTGGACCTGGACGCCATCCGCGCCAGGCAGGACGCGGTGGAATGGCTCAAAGACAACGCGAAAATCCGCGCGCGCCTCACGGATTCCCTCCAGCGTTGCAGGGACCTGGAACGGATCATCGGGCGGCTTTCCCTGAACCTCGGATCCCCCCTCGACCTGGCGGCGATTCGGGAAACCCTGTCAGAGGTGCCCGCAATTCTTGAGCTCGGTAGAAAGGGCCCGATCGAGATCTTCCTTGCGGGGGTCCCGGACCTGTCCGGGTGCCTGGAGGACCTCGTGGCGAACCTCGCTGAAAACCCGAACCGCAGCCTGAAGGACGGAGGGGTCATCCGCGCCGGAGCCGATCCTCAGCTGGACGAGTGGCGCTCCCTGGCGGGACAGGCGGAAGGCTGGCTTTCGGACTACATGGCCCGGGAACGGGAAAGGACCGGGATCCCCAACCTCAGGGTGGGGAACAACCGGGTCTTCGGCTATTACATCGAGATCCCGCGGTCGCAGCTCGAAAAGGTCCCAAAAGACTATATCCGGAGGCAGACGCTGGTTTCCGCCGAACGGTTCGTCACGACCGAGCTCAAGGAGTACGAGGAGAAGATCCTCAAAGCCGCGGAAGAGGTCCAGAAGCGGGAAAGCTTTCTCTACGAAGCCCTCCGGGAAAGAGTTCTCGTTCACGCCTCAAAGATCCAGGAAACCGGCCGGGCGATTGCCCGCCTGGACTGCCTGGCCTCGCTGGCGGATGTCGCCTGGGAAAGGCGGTACGTGAGGCCGCTTGTCAACGGCGGCGAGCGGATCCGGATTTCCGGGGGCCGACACCCGGTCGTCGAAACGACCCTTGGAAACGATCCCTACACTCCCAACAGCGTCGATCTGGACCGGTGCGGGAAACGCATGGCCATTCTCACGGGTCCGAACATGGCCGGCAAATCGACTTACCTTCGGATGGCAGCCCTGCTGGTGATCATGGCCCAGATGGGCAGCTTTGTTCCGGCGGATTCGGCGGAATTCGGGCTCGTGGACCGGATCTTCACCCGGATTGGCGCGCATGACGAACTGGCCCTCGGACGGAGCACCTTCCTGGTGGAAATGCTCGAAACCGCCCAGATCCTGAACAACCTCACCGATCGGAGCTTCGTCGTCCTGGATGAAGTGGGGCGGGGCACCTCCACCTACGACGGGATGAGTATCGCCTGGGCGGTACTGGAGTACCTCCACGCCAGGGAGGACTGCAGGCCCCTTGTCCTCTTCGCCACTCATTTCCACGAACTGACCGTCCTTGGAGGACGGTTCCCGGAAATCGCGAACCTCTCGATGGCAGTGGAGGAAACCGCTGCCGGAATCCGATTCCTTCACCGCGTCAGACCGGGGCCCGCGGACCGTTCCTACGGGATCGAGGTCGCCCGCCTGGCGGGGATTCCCGATTCGGTCGTCCTTCGAGCCCAGTCGATCCTGGAAAGCTTCGAGAAAAAGCCGAAACCCGATCTTCACGAGCGGGAAGCAGAACGCAGGACAAAGGGACAGCTTTCCCTGTTCCCATCAGCCGCGGAGGCCCTCCTGGACGAGATCGCCGCCCTCGACCTGGACCGCCTCAGCCCGCTGGAATCCCTGCAGCTGCTGTACCGCCTCCGTGACCGATGCAGGGAGGCCCGATCCTGATGGCGATCCGCAGGCTGCCCGACCACGTGACACACCGGATCGCAGCCGGGGAAGTCATCGAACGCCCGGCTTCGGTCGTGAAAGAACTTCTTGAGAACGCGCTCGACGCGGGATCAACCCGCGTGACGCTCAAGATCGTGCAGGGGGGGATTCTTTCCATCCTCGTGGAGGACGACGGGGCGGGCATCCGCCCGGAAGAGCTGCCCCTGGCCGTTGAGCGTTTCGCCACGAGCAAGCTGTTCGAAATCGACGACCTGGAAAGGATCACCACCCTCGGTTTCCGGGGCGAAGCCCTTGCAAGCATCGCAAGCGTCAGCCGCTTTGAAATCCGGAGCCGGCCAGCATCGCAGGAGGAGGGGGCATTCCTCCGCATCGAGGGCGGCAGCCCCGTCGCGGGCGGGGCTATCGAAACTCCGTCAGGGACGCGCGTCCAGGCCGATGACCTGTTTTTCAACCTACCCGCCCGCCGGAAGTTCCTGAAAAGCCCGCCCGCCGAACAAAGGCGGATCCTGAAAGTGATCCAGGAAACGGCGATCGTCTTCCCTGCGGTTTCCTTCCTTTTCGTCGCCGACGGGAAAACCGTCTTCCGCTGGGAAGGGGGAACACGCAGCGAGATCCTCAGGGCCGTTCTGGGAGAAACCCGCCTCCGGGAAACCCGCTACGAGAAAGGTGCCGTTTCCGCCGAGGTCTGGAGAGGATCGGCCAGGCCCGGTCAGCGCACCGAAATCCTCTCCTTCGTCAACGGAAGAAGGGTGACGGAACCCACGATCCGGTCAGCCCTCTTTTCCCTGGGACAGGAAATCGCCGGGGACTGGGTCGTTTTGGTCGATTGCCCCCCGGGGGAAGTGGACGTCAATATCCATCCAGCCAAGGCCGAGGTAAGATTCCGTAATTCCGGAGCCATCTTCGAGGCCGTTCATGGCGCAGCGAAAGCCCTTTTGGCCTCCGGCCCGGAGTTGCCCATCCGGAAGGAGCTTCCCGCCGAAGAGAACGCACCCGGCCTGGAAAGGGCCGCCCTGGCACTTCCCTGGCCGCGCGTAGCCACACCGAGGGAAGAGGAAAGTTCCCTTTCCGTAGAAACGTCCCCGCAGAAGCCTTGCGGGCCGGGTCCTGAAGCTGAGGGTGTCCGTTTCCTGGGGAGCGTTTCTGACGGGTTCCTGGTTTTTTCGGAGGGCAAAGACCTGGTTCTCGTGGATCCCCATGCCGCCCATGAACGTATCCTGTACGATCGCCTGCGGGAGGCCATGAAAAATTCTATCCCCTCACAGCGGCTCGGATTGAAAACGGAACTCTCCCCGAGCCTGGCTGCCGGAGTGGAGGAGTATCGTTTTCGCCTGGAGGAGCTGGGCTTCCGTTTCGAACGAGAGGACGAGGGGCTCCCGTCGCTGGAAGCCGTTCCGTGTTTTCCCGGTCTTGAATCGGTCTCACCGGAAGACCTTCTGAGAAGCGCCATCGCCGCCCTGGACGAAAACCCGGAAGATCCGCTGGATGTCCGCCTTGCCCGGCGCTGGGCCTACGCCGCCTGCCACGGGGCGATGAAGCTCACAGACAGGATCGGCCCGGACGAGGCCCTTTCTCTCTGGCAGCAGCTATTCCGGGGACAGAACCCGCAGACCTGCCCTCACGGCAGGCCGGCGTTCCTCCGCCTTGACGGTTCCGCCATCCGACGCCACTTCGGGAGGAGGGACTGAGATGCCCCTCGGCGGCAAATCCTTCCTCTGCGCCATCATCGGCCCCACCGCTGTGGGGAAGACACAGCTCAGCCTGGAGCTGGCCGAGTCCCTTTCGGCCGAGATCGTTTCCGTCGATTCGCGGCAGGTCTACCGGCTTCTGGATATCGGTACCGCCAAGGCGACCCGGGAGGAACGGGAGCGCGTGCCCCATCACCTGATCGATGTCGCGGAACCGACGGAACGGTTTTCAGCCTCCCGGTTCGTGGAACTGGCCGAGTCCGCGATACGGGAGATCCGGGCAAGGGGAAAGAACGTCCTCCTCGTGGGCGGAACGCCCTTCTATTTCCGGGCCCTCCTTTCGGGAACCCTGACAGGGGACCTTCCCTCGGACCCCGCCGTCCGCCTCCGGCTCGAAGAATCCCTTCGTTCGGAAGGCAAAGAGGCCCTTCACCAGCGCCTGCGGGCCATCGATGAAAGCACCGCTTCCCGGATCCACCCCAACGACGGTGTCCGAATTGTCCGGGCACTTGAGATCTACGAACTGACCGGCCAGCCCCCCTCACTCGCCTTCCGTACCCGGAAACCGATGGCGCCCCCCGCGGAGGTCCTCTACATTGGCCTGACCCGCTCCCGGCAGGACTTGCGCGAACGGATCGCCGGCCGAGTGCGCGCGCAGATGGAGGAGGGATTCCTGGAGGAAGTTGCCTCGCTCCTAAAGCGGGGGATCGACGAACGCTATCCCTCGATGCAGGGGCTCGGATACCGGGAACTCGCCGCCTCGCTCAGGGGGAGGATCGCTCTTGACCAGGCGGTGGAAAAAATCATCCACGCGACATGGGCGTTTGCCCGCCGGCAAATAACGTGGTTTTCCAAGTTCGAACCCGCCGTGTGGTATGATATGACTCGTTCCGAAAGCGTCTTCCAGGTGCGGGAGATCCTGAGGACAATCGCGGAGAGCCAGCGAGGCGGTCGGTGTTGAAAGTGACGGTGGCGAGACCCACGGGTCTCTGTTTCGGAGTCAGAAGAGCCCTTCTTGAACTCGAAAACGCGCTAAAGGAACACGGCAGGATTTACGGCCTAGGAAGCCCCATCCACAACCCCCAGGAAATCGAGCGGCTTCAGAACCTCGGCCTGATCGTCGTCGAAACCCCAGGCGAAGTCCCTTCCGGTCAACCCGCCTTCATCCGAGCCCATGGCATCTCCCCAGAGGTCCGCGATGGCCTGGCCTGCCGAACGCAGCTCATCGTGGACGGAACCTGCCCCTTCGTGAGGAACGTCCAGGAAAAGGCCGCCTTCCTGAAACAGGAAGGGTACCGGCTGGTCGTCGTGGGGGATGCGGCCCACCCGGAAGTCCAGGGAATCCTCGGATACGCGGGTAATGGAGCCTGCGTCGTGAGCCGGGTTTCGGACATCCCCGCAGGCCTGGAAAAGGGAAAAACCGGGGTCGTCTGCCAGACGACCCAGAAGGTGTCCGTGCTTCAGGATATCGTCCAGGCGCTCGCGGCCAGGGCCGCCGAGTTGAGGGTCTACAACACGATCTGCAGCGCGACCCTGGAGAGACAACGGGCGGTCATGGAGCTGGCACCCCGGGTGGACGGAATGATCGTCATCGGGGGCAGGAACAGCGCCAACACGGGAAAGCTCGTGGAAATCTCAAAAGGATGCGGGGTTCCCACGCTTTGGATCGAGCATTCTGATGAACTGGAGGGGGGATGGATCCAGGGCAAGGAAAAGATCGGGATCGCCGCCGGCGCGAGCACGCCGGACTGGCTGATTCAGGAACTGATTTCAACACTTGAGAGCGCACGGTCGCCAAGGGGGAAGGATTGAAATGGTCGAGGAAATGGTGAACGCGAACCACGAAACGAACGACGTCAACAAGGAAAGCATGGAGAGCATGTATGACGGCTATCTCAGCGAGGAAATTCACAAGGGCAAGGTTGTTGAAGGTGAAATCGTCGGCTCGACGGAAACGGGCTGGCTGGTGAACGTCAATTACAAGTGCGAGGGATTCCTCCCCCGTTCGGAATGGACCCATCGTGTCCTGGTGGACACGGCTTCCGAACCCCAGAAGGGCGACAAGGTCCGTGTCCAGGTCGTCAACGTCGGTCAGGGTGAGGAGGCCCAGCTGGTCGTGAGCCGCTGGAGGCCCGAGTTCGACGAGCGTTGGAGCCGCATCGAGAAGGAGGCCGCTGAGCACGAAACCCTTTCCGTGACCGGTCTGAGGAAAATCAAGGGCGGCCTGATCGTCGACTGCTGCGGCATAGAAGGGTTCATTCCGATTTCGCATCTGGCCCAGGAGGGCCGGGCGGTCAATCCCGGCCGTTTCGTGGGAGAGACCTTCAATGTCAAGATTCTCGAAAAGGAGCGGAACAAGAGACGCCTCGTCCTTTCCAGGAGAGAGCTGGTGGAGCGCGAGACTCAGGAACAGAGGGAAGCCTTCTACTCCAGGGTCAAGGAAGGAGACATTGTCGAGGGAACCATCAGCAGCATCACGTCCTTCGGCATCTTCGTTTCCCTTGGGAACGACATGGAAGGACTTGTCCACATCAGCGAGATCGCCTGGCAGCGAAACGTGAAACCCCGCGAACAGTACAAGCGGGGGGACGCCGTCAAGGTCAAGTTGCTGGGTATCGACCGGGAAACGAACCGCATTTCCCTTAGCATCCGCCAGACCCTCCCCGATCCGTGGGAAACCGTTTCCGAGCGCTGGCATATCGGTGACCGCACCACCGGCACCGTGACCAACCTCACGGATTTCGGGGCTTTCGTCGAAATCGAGCCCGGAATCGAGGGGCTTATCCATATCGGTGACCTGAGCTGGCACCGGATCAAGCACCCCAAGGAAGTTCTCCGGAAGGGACAGTCCGTTGAAGTGCAGGTCCTCGAGATCGACACGGAGCGCAAGCGGATCGGCCTCGGCTACAAGCAGCTGAACGATCCCTGGAACGGGGTGGAGGAACGGTACAGGCCGAAGCAGGACGTTCCCGTCAAGGTCGTCCGCCTCGCGGATTTCGGTGCTTTCGTCCAGCTTGAGGAGGGGGTCGAGGGGCTGATCCACATCTCCCAGCTGAGCCGCCAGCGAGTCGAAAAACCGGGAGATGTTCTCCAGGAGGGGCAGGAAATCGTCGCCCGCATCCTGGAAGTCAACCCGGCTGAACGGCGGATCCGCCTGAGCCTGAGCGCCATCGAGGACGAGCAGGAGAGGAAGCATCGCGAGGAGGAACGCAAGACCCGCGACGAGGAACGCCGCAAGCGCGGCCCTGAACCCCGGAAGACACATGAACCGGCCTACCAGCCCGACGACACCTCCGTCACGATCGGAGATGTTCTGAGGGATATTCTCGATTCCTGAAATATTGTCTTATAATGTTGTAAACGCCGGCCGCAACAGGAGCGGCCGGCGTGCCTCTGTTAAAAAGGAGGAATCCCATGAGCCTTCTGAAAGTCCTGGTCTACCCGGATCCGGCCCTCCGTGAACCCTCGAAGGAAGTGGAACGGTTCGATCAAGAGCTGGGGAATTTCATCCGGGACCTTTGGGAAACCATGCTGGCCTACGACGGGGTCGGCCTGGCCGCCACGCAGGTGGGCAAAAACCTGCGCGTCTGCGTCATCTCCTGGAAAGAGCATCGCCTGATCCTGGTGAACCCCAGAATTACAAGCACGGAAGGAGAGCAGGCAGGAGAGGAAGGATGCCTGAGCTTTCCGGGAATTTTCGAGAAGATCCGGAGACCCCTGAAGGTTCGAGTCGAAGCCGTCGACGAGGCGGGAAAGCCCTTTTCACTCGAAGCCGACGGCTTTCTGGCCAGGGCGCTCTGCCACGAAATCGATCACCTGGACGGACGCCTGATGATCGACCACCTCAGCCCCCTCAAGCGGGAAATCGTGAGGAAAAAGCTTCTCAAACGTTCGAAGGAGGAGAGGAGGAAGCCGTGAACGTCTGGTTTTTCGGCTCCGGTCATTTCGCGGCTCTCTGTTTCCGGGAGATCGCACCTTACCTGCGCTTTGAAAAGGTCGTCACCCTTCCTCCGTCCCCGGCTGGAAGAGGAAGGGCCCTTCGGCCTACCCCCCTCGAGGAGCAGGCCCGTAGCCTCGGCTTCTCCCCGATCCATTCTTCTCAACCCTCCGCGGATCCTGTCCTCCGGGAAGACATCCTGGCAAATCCGCCCGATCTTGCCTTGATCGTCGACTTTTCCCGTTTCATCCGCGAGCCCTTGCTCAACGGCCCACGCCTGGGATGTCTTAACATCCACCCTTCCCTTCTTCCCGCCTACCGCGGAGCCGCCCCGATCCAGCGTGCACTCATGGATGGGGCAACGCAGACAGGTGTAACGCTGTTCCGACTCGTGGAGAAAATGGACGCGGGCCCGATCCTCCTGCAGAAAGCGGTCCCCGTGGGGCAGGAAACGACAGCCGGCGAACTGTCGGAAATTCTGGCGCGGGAGGGTAGCCAGATTTTTTTAAAAAGCTTAGAATATCTCCGTGGCGGTTATGCAGAATACATTGCGCAGGATGAGAGTGCCGCGACTTTCGCTCCCAAGATCAGCAAAACCGAGGAGCGCCTGGCCTGGAGCGATCCCGCGCCGGTCGTGCACAACCGTGTCAGGGCCCTGAACCCGTCCCCGGGAGTTCACTGTTTTTTTTCGGGAAAGCGCCTGAAAATTTGGAAGACTCGCTCGATCGACGGCCCCTGCGCCAACCCGGGAAGGATAACGGGCTTTGAACAGGGATTTCCCGTGGTGGCATGCTCAAGCGGGGGGGTCGTCCTGCTCGAGGTTCAACCGGAAGGCCGGGGAATCCTCAGGGGTGACGAGTGGGCCAGGGGAAGCCGGATCAAAGAAGGAGACCAATTCGAATGAGCGTTGCCAAGAGGAAGGGGCACGATCTTCTGACAGGCCTGGGCGGTTTTTCCTGGGAGAAAGTGATTGCCGTCGTTGGAGCCCTCGGATCCGGGAAATCCGAATGGCTTCTGAACCTCGCCAATGCCTTTCTCGACCGCGAGGAAACGGTCACGGTCGCCGACGTGGACATCATCAACCCCTATTTCTGCATCCGGGAAGTTTCTTCCCTCCTGAAAAAAATGGGACTGTCGGTAATCCTTCCTTTCAAAGGAACACAGTGGTCGGATCTCCCGTCCATTTCGCCGGAAGTCGATCGGGCGTTTGACGCCCCGGGGAGGCTCCTGATCGACATCGGGGGAGATCCGAGGGGAGCGATGGCCCTGACCCAGTTCGCCCCGCGCATGGAACAGGCGGGCTACAACCTTCTGGCCATCGTCAACGCCTACCGCCCCCAGACCTCGACGGTCGAGGGAATCGAGGCGATGATCCGGTCGATCGAGAGGGTCAGCGGCCTGAAGGTCTCTGCCGTCATCAGCAACTCCCACATGATGTCCGAGACAACCCTGGACGATGTCCTGCAGGGGTATGAAACGGCACTCGCCGCGGCAGAGAAAATGGGGCTTCCAATCCTCTTTGTGGGAGTGCCCGAAAACGCGATGAAAGAGGCGGAACGCCGGTTCGAAGGCAGGAAGGTCAACCTGTGGCCGGTTTCCAGATACATCCTATTACCTTGGGAGAGGGGTGGCATGTGATGGCAAAGGGACGCGTCGGGGTCAACGAGGAACGATGCAAAAGCTGCGGTCTCTGCGTGGCAGCCTGTCCAATGAAAGTCCTCAGGATCTCCGACAAGATCAACAAAAAGGGCTATCGGCCTGTGGAGCAGTTCAAGGAGGGGTGCATCGCCTGCAGGATGTGCGCGATCACCTGTCCGGACGTGGTCCTCGAAGTCTTCCGGCTGGAAGACGACAAGGCCTGCAATGCCTAGAGCGAGGTGAACCCTGATGGGCAAGCGTTTCCTGATGAAAGGCAACGAGGCGTTAGCTGAAGCGGCAATTCATGCGGGCTGCAAGTATTTCTTCGGATACCCCATCACCCCCCAGAACGAAATCCCCGAATACATGTCCAAAAAACTGCCGGAAATCGGCGGCGTATACCTTCAGGCCGAAAGCGAGGTCGCAGCGGTCAACATGATTTTCGGGGCGGCCGGCACCGGGAAGAGGGTGATGACCTCCTCTTCCAGCCCGGGCATTTCCCTCATGTCCGAGGGAATCAGCTACATCGCGGGGGCCGAACTTCCCTGTGTCCTGATGAACGTGATGCGAGGGGGTCCAGGCCTGGGTGGGATCCTGCCCTCCCAGTCGGACTACTTCCAGGCGACCCGTGGAGGCGGACATGGAGACTACCGTCTCCTGGTCCTTGCCCCCAGCACGGTCCAGGAAGCGGTTGATCTCACGATGCTGGCCTTCGACCTTGCCGAGAAGTACCGCAACCCCGTGATGGTCCTGGCAGACGGTTTCATGGGACAGATGATGGAGGCCGTCGAATTCAAGGAAACCCGAGCGGAAGGACTTCCCGACCCGGCTGAATGGGCCGTGGGCTACATGAAGCAGCGAGGGAGCAGGGCCCTGATCAAGAGCCTCTACCTCGACCCCGAGGAACTGGAGGCCCACAACTGGAAGCTCCAGGCCAAGTACGCCCAGATGGCCCAGCACGAAAAGCGCTTTGAAGGCTATCTCATGGACGACGCGGAGATCTTGATCGCGGCCTACGGGACCGTGGCCCGAATCGCGCGCACGGCGATCAACGAATTGCGCGGAGAAGGCGTCAAGGTCGGACTTTTCCGCCCCATCACCCTTTTCCCCTTCCCCTACGAACCGCTGGAAAACCTCCCGGCCTCCGTCCGGCAGATTTTGACCGTAGAAATGAGCTGCGGACAGATGGTGGAGGACGTCCGGCTTGCGGTAGGCAAGGAGCGTCCGGTTTCCATGTACGGACGAGTCGGAGGCATGACGCCTTCGGTCGACGAGATCAAGGACCAGGTCCGAAAGGCCCTGGGGCGATAGGGGGGCCCTTCCATGAAAGAAACAAAGATTTTCGAGAAGCCGAAATCCATGATCGATGTCACGACCCATTACTGCCCAGGCTGTACCCACGGGATCGCACACCGGCTGATCGCAGAAGTCATCGACGAGCTGCAGATCCAGGAAAGGACCGTTGCCGTGGCGCCTGTCGGTTGCTCGGTCTTCCTCTACAACTACATCAATGTGGATTCCTACGAGGCGGCTCACGGCCGGGCTCCCGCCGTCGCCTCCGCCTGCAAGCGCCTTCTTCCCGACAGCGTTGTCTTTTCCTACCAGGGAGACGGCGACCTCGCTTCCATCGGGATGGCTGAAATCGTGCACGCGGCCAACCGAGGAGAGAAGATCACTGTCATCTTCATCAACAATGCCATCTACGGGATGACGGGGGGACAAATGGCCCCAACGACGCTGGTCGGCCAAAAGGCCACAACCTGTCCTCTCGGCAGGGACCCGAAGCTGGCGGGATACCCGATCCGCATGTGCGAGATGCTCGCGACCCTTCAGGCTCCCGCATACATCACCCGCGTGAGCGTTGCAAAACCCAAGTACACCATCAAGGCCAAGGAGGCCCTGACCAAAGCATTCCAGACCCAGATCGAAGGGAAAGGATTCTCCTTTGTGGAAATCCTCTCCACCTGCCCCACGAACTGGGGCATGCGCCCCGTGGATGCCACCAATTGGCTGGAAGAGCACATGATGCCCGAATTCCCGCTGGGCGTCTTCAAGACGCCGGAATAGAAGGGGGAGAAAGATCATGGCTAAGTTTCTGCGCGGTCTTATCGCTGCCGGATTTGGGGGCCAGGGAGTTCTGCTCCTCGGCCAGATTGTCGCACACGCGGCGATGAAAGAAGGGCGCTACGTCACCTGGATCCCGTCCTACGGGCCGGAAATGCGAGGGGGAACCGCCAACTGCAGCGTCGCGATCAGCGATGAAGAGATCGGATCGCCGGTCGTTCCGCATCCGGATTGCCTGGTGATCATGAACCAGCCCTCCCTCGCGAAGTTCGAGCCGGACCTCAAGAGTGGCGGAACCCTTCTTTACAACTCGGATTTGGTCACCTACCCCCAGCCCCGGACGGACATCCGGGTCGTTCCCGTACCCTGCAACAGCATCGCCCTGGAACTCGGGAACGAAAAAGTGGCGAACGTCGTGACCCTCGGGGCACTTGCCGCGGCAAGCGACCTGGTTTCGGTCGAAGGATGCAAGGAAACCCTCGCCGAGCTGATGGGCAAGAAGAAGGCCGCCCTCGTGGAAATCAACATGACCGCCTTCGACCGGGGGGTCGAAATCGCCCGGAAAGCGCTAGGCCAGTAGACGGGACATGGCAGGGGATTGGTCTGTCCTGCACAGCCGCAAGTTGTACGAAGGACGCATCCTCAACCTTCGGCTGGACGAGGTCCTTCTGCCCTCGGGCAGGCTCGCTGTCCGGGAAATCGTCGAGCATCTTCCGGCCGTGGCGATGCTGCCGGTCGCGGATGACGGAAGTGTCCTCCTGATCCGGCAGTACCGGGACGCCATCCGGCAGGAAATCCTGGAAATTCCGGCAGGGATCCTGAATCCGGGCGAGTCGCCCCGCGATGCCGCCCGCAGGGAGCTGCAGGAAGAGATCGGTTTCGACGCGGAACACCTGGAGGAGTGGGGGACGTTCTTCACGTCGCCGGGCTTCAGTGACGAGCGGGTGACGCTGTTCTGTGCATCCGGCCTTGTCGAATCGAGACTCGATCCCGACGAAGACGAATTTATCCGAATCCTCGCGGTTCCGAGGGAGGAGATCCCTGTTCTGCTTGACAGCGGCAGGATTCGTGACGCCAAAACTCTAGCCGCGCTGGCCTGGTATCTCGCAAAAAAATGAAATTTCTGCTTTACTTTGGGCAGGCGGTGTTCCGCCTGCCCTTTTTGTTTTCTGGAGGGATGCAAATTGCCCGGCGAACCCGAAGACCTTCTCAAGGCCTTTTGCGAATACCTCGAGTTCGAGCGCGGGGCCAGCGCGAACACGGTTGTCTCCTATCGCGCGGATCTGAAAAGCTGGCTGGCCTTCAGGAGGAAGTCAAACATCGAGGGAGAAGTCCCCGATTCCGCGGAACTCGCCCGCTACCTGCGGCATCTCGCCTCCCTCTCGAAAAGCAAGAGCACCATCCAGCGCCACGCGGCGGCTCTCAGGACATGGAAGCGTTTCCTGGAGGAAGAGGGTTTCCGGCAGCCGGATTCAGAAAGACTACCCCTGCCTGCAAAGGAAAGGAAACTCCCGCAGATCCTCGGAGAAGGTGAAGTCGAGCGGATCATCCAGGCCTGCGCTGGGACCTCCCCCATGGACAGGAGAGACCGGGCCCTCATCGAAACCCTTTACGGCTGCGGTCTCCGGGCAAGCGAAGCCTGCGGCCTCAGGCTTCCGGAAGTGGACTTTTCGGGTGGTGTCCTTCGCGTCACCGGGAAGGGGGACAAGGAACGGATCGTTCCCCTCGTCGGGACCTGTCGGGCCGTCCTTGAAAAATTCGTTTCCGAAACCCGCCCCCTCTTCAAGCCGGTCGGGGATGTCCTGTTCACCACCCGCTCGGGGAACCCCATGAGAAGGGAAGACGTCTGGCGCGTCGTACAGAAAAGGGGACAGAAGGCCGGGATCTCGTTGTCTCGGCTCCATCCGCACGTCCTCCGGCATTCCTTCGCCACCCACCTTTTGAGACGGGGGATGGACCTGCGAACCCTGCAGGAACTTCTGGGGCATGCCTCGATCGGCACGACGGAGCGATATACCCATTTCGATACCGAGCTGCGGGACATCTACGACCGCTGCCATCCGAGAGCTTAACAAGCACTGGAAAAAGGAGGAGAGTCCTTTGGAAAGCTACCCGGAAAAAGTTGAAGCGGCCCTCGCATGGCTTAAGGAAAGGGTACCGGACCGCCCACTTGCCGCCATCGTCCTGGGATCGGGGCTGGGAAGCCTGGCCGAGCGGCTGGAGGACCCGATGCCGATCCCGTTCGGGGAGATCCCGCACTGGCCGGTTTCAACCGCGCCCGGGCACGCCGCCCGGCTCGTTTTCGGCCGCCTGGCCGGGAGGAGGGTGGTCGTCCAGCAGGGAAGGGTCCATTATTACGAGGGATTTTCCATGAGGGAGGTTACCTTTTCTGCCCGTGTCTACGGGGCCTGGAAAATTCCCTACTACATCCCGACCAACGCCTCCGGGGGAATTCATCACGGCTTGAGGACAGGAGATATCGTTCTCGTCCACGACCACATCAACCTGCTTGGCACCAACCCACTCATCGGGCCGAACCGGGAAGAGTGGGGCCCCCGTTTCCCCGACCTGGTGTCTGCCTACGATCCCGAACTGCAGCTCCTGGCCGAGGAGGCGGCCCGTGAAAACGGAATCCTCCTCAAGCGGGGGACCTACGTGGCCTTCACCGGGCCTTCGTTTGAAACTCCCGCCGAGATCCGCATGGCCCGCATCCTGGGTGCCGACCTGGTGGGAATGTCAACGGTTCCGGAAGTGATCGTCGCCCGTCACATGGGAATGAGGGTCTGCGCGCTGTCCTGTGTGGCGAACCCGGCGGCGGGAATGACGGGGCAATCCCTCACGCACCAGGAGGTCCTGGATGAAATGGAAAAATCCTCGGCCTCGCTTCTGCGCCTCGTAGAGGGACTCATCCGCAAACTGGAGGAAGACCGTGCTTGACATGCCCCGTTTCATCGAGAACAAACGCGACGGCTTCGAGCATTCCCCGGAGGAGCTTCGGGAATTCGTCCGGGCCTTCCAGGCGGGGGAAATCCCCGATTACCAGATCTCTGCCTGGCTCATGGCGGTTTTGTTCCAGGGGCTCAGCCGGAAGGAGCTAACGGCCTTCACACTTGCCCTGGCGACCTCGGGCAGCGTGGTGACGTTCCCGGGTTCCCTGGCGTGCGTGGATAAGCACAGCACGGGAGGCGTCGGGGACAAGACCAGCCTTGTCCTGGTTCCCCTTGTCGCCAGTTGCGGCGTCCCCGTGGCAAAGCTCAGCGGAAGGGGACTGGGCTTCACGGGAGGAACCGTGGATAAGCTCGAAAGCATCGAAGGATTCAGGACCCATCTCACCCGGGAAGAATTCGTCCGCCAGGTGGAGACGGTCGGCTGCGCCATCAGCGGCCACTCGGAGGAACTTGCCCCCGCGGAAAGACGCTTCTACGAGCTCCGCGACGTCACGGGAACGGTTCCCTCGATCCCCCTGATCGCCAGCAGCATCCTGAGCAAGAAGATTGCAGGGGGGAGCCGCTCCTTCGTCTTCGATGTGAAGACAGGCAGCGGGGCCTTCATGCGGACGCTTGATGACTCCCGGGCCCTGGCCCGGCAGCTCGTGGATCTCTCTCTCGCTCTCGGGCACAGGAGCCTGGCGCTGATCTCCGGAATGGACCAGCCCCTGGGCCGCTGGGTCGGCAACGCCGCGGAGGTCCGTGAAGCCATTGACGTCCTCAAGAATGCCGGCCCCGCGGATACGAGAGACCTCTGCATCCGCCTGGGGGGCGCGATGGTCTTCCTGGCTGGAAAGGCGAAGAGCCTTGCGGAAGGAGAGGATCTTTGCCGGAAGGCACTGGCAGCGGGAAACGCCCTCGAACGCTTCCGAATGCTTCTCGAGGCCCAGGGGGGACTGACCCTCTGCATCGACGAGCCGGAGCGGGCCCTGCCTCTTGCCCCGGTCAAGACCCTCGTCCGCTCGGGGAAAAAAGGAATGCTGGCCTCCTTTGTAACCGAACGGATCGGGAACGCACTGCGTCACCTGGGAGGAGGACGGCGGAAAAAGGAAGATTCCATCGATCCCCAGGTCGCCATCGAGGTCCTGGTGAAAATCGGAGAAGAGGTTTCGCCGGGGGACCCCGTCTTTGCGGTCTACCGTCGCAATGGCCCCGAAGATCCCGCCGCATTGGCACTCCTCGAGGAGGCTTATGCGGTTTCGGAGTCGGCCTCCGTGCAGCCGATCGTCAGGGAGGTGATCGAACCTCTTGGAACCGGATGAGAGGAATCCCGGGGGACCCTGCGGCGGCCCTTCTGGCCGGGAGTACGGAACGGTCCGTCAAAAGGACCTTGTTGAGCTTGCGCCAATGATCCTGAAAATCGCCCGCGCCCTAGCCCCCTACGATGCCCGCTTGAGGGAAGACCTGGCCCAGGAGGGGTTCCTCGGCCTTATCCTGGCATCTTCTTCCTACGATCCTGAACGGGGTGCCTTCGAGGCGTTCGCCCGCCGATGCGCCCGAAACCGGATGATCTCCTTCCTTCGGAAACAGAAACCTTCCCATTCCCTCACGGAGGAAGAGATGGAAAACCTGGCTGTGGAGATTTCGCCTGAAGAAAGGATCGACCTGCACCGGGCAAGAAACTCTCTCTTCAGCCAGCTGAGCCCTTTTGAAATGATCTGCCTGGATGCCTATCTCTACACGGGGTCGAGTGCAGGCGCCGCAGAATTGCTGGGCTGGGAACCCAAAAAGGTTGAAAACGCCCTGACGCGAATCCGGGCAAAGGCGCGCCGCATCCGTGAAAATCCCTTTCAGGGAAGCGAGCCGGGTTCATCTGGACAGGAACCGGACCTTTCCCTACAATAGTCAGCAATCACGGAGGCGAGTGCTGTCTGGTGATGACCCCGGGCTTCAAACCCGGCGGGGGTGGCTTCAAGGCCGCCTCGGTGGGTTCGATTCCCACACGCCTCCGCCATCTGTTTTCTTGCGCAGCCTCCTTTAGGGGTTGCGCTTTTTTTTCTACCAACGGCCTTGATGTGCTACTCTTGGAAAAGATATGCTTTCCGGAGAGGGGATGCGGGATGAAAACCTTTTTTTCCGAGAAAAAAATCGAAGACCGTTTCGCGATGATCCTGAGCGAGATCGAGGATGATGTGAAACGCCTGGATCTTCCGGAAGTAGTCGAAATTGGCCGTCAGAAAACCATCGACTCTCTATACCGGCGGTACAGCATCGGACATATCGATGTAGACCTCACCCGGATGAAACTTTCGGAGCTGAAAAAAATCGAGGTGGGGCGCATGGAAAAGAACGGGCGCCCTGTCCCGGTCTACAAAAGCCACGTGATCCTCTCGATTCCCTACGTAGGCCCCGAATCCCTCTTCGATTACATCCCGACCCGCACGAACGGCCCGGCCCCGATGGGGGAACTTTCAGACGGCTGCGTGGTTCTCGCCATCCCCATCGAGAATGCCTCTGACCGGGCCCGCAGAGAAGTTGAATCCCTGAGCTTCTATGTCGACCAGATCAACCGCGACGCAAAGGAGTTCAACGAGCGCCTGATGGAGACCCTGGAAAGGAAACTGGAGGAACGCCGCCGGGAAATCGAAAGAGAACTCGAGGAATACCAGAAGGTCGAGGCGTTCGTCAAGGAACACAACAAGCTGAAATGGTCCTGAAACGATGCGAGCGTTCCGTTCTTGTCGACGTTTCCCAGGGAATGGAAGAATTCGTTTTTCCCGGTAACCCAGCCGTAGAGAAAAAGGGGCCTTTCAACCGCGTTCCGGGTAAAAACCGGGAGTTCGTCTACGATCTAAGCCTTTGCACTCAAAGCGGAACTCATATCCAGGGACCTCATTATTTCCTGGAGAAGGGAAGGACGATCGACCGCTTCTCTCTCGAGGACTTCGAGGGCCCCTGTGTTATTGTCGATCTTGAAAAGAGAGGCACCGACACAACAGCAGAGGAACTCGAACGCCTGATCAGGCCGCGGGAGAGGAAGTTGCCAGTCCTGATCCTTCGCACAGGGCACATGGAAGAAGTCCTTGCCTCCGGCGTTCTGGACTCGTCCAGGCGGCCAGGCCTTTCTCTCGAAGCAGCCTTTTTCCTGACCGAAAAAACTTCCTTCAGGATGATCGGGATTGACTCGGTGGGACTCGAGTCCCGGAACAAGGAGAATTTCGAGGTCAACCTGCATTTTTGCCGTCGAGGCATGCTGATTCTGGAGGGGCTCGTCAACCTTTTCGCGGTGAAGCGGCGCCATGCCTATCTCCACGCCTTTCCCCTCAAGCTGCGGGGAGTGGAGGGCACTCCCTGCAGGGCGGTTTTGCGTGTAAAACAAGGAGCCCGATTTGAAGGAGCGTGAGAGCGATGTTCCTTTACCTCGTGCGACACGGCGAAGCGGTCGATGAAGCGGTTAACCCCGAAAGGCCGCTTTCTTCGAGAGGAAATCAGGAGGCGGCCCTGACAGGGCAGTTCCTGAAGGCGATCGGCGCAAAACCGGGGCTTTGCCTCTGCAGCGACAAACTGCGGTCCAGGCAGACGGCCGAACGGATCGTGGAGGAGCTCCGGATTCCCGCCAGGATCGAACAGAGAAAAGGGTTGGCTCCCAAGGATTCCCCGGAGGCTTTTCTCCAGGAAGTGGAATCGTTTTCTGAAGACCGGCTCATCTCGGGGCACGCACCGTTTCTTCCCAGGCTTGCAGGCCTGCTGCTCTGCGGCCGCCCGGACGCGGACGCGTTTCCCATGGCCCCGGGAGGACTCATCCGGCTGGAAAGACGGGGCCGCGGGGCGTGGAGCCTCTCGCTTGCGATCTCCCCGGGCGAGATCGTCGAATTGCTTTAGGACCTGCAGGCTCCGGTCAAACGGCAGGCCAGCCTACTAAAGCGGTGCTGGACCCGATCGTTCCTCACGGCGATGCTCACGGCTTTTTTCGTCCCAACGATCACGGCGAACCGCTTGGCCCTCGTCAGGGCCGTATAGAGAAGATTCCGCTGGAGCATCAGGTAATGCTGGGTTGTCAGGGGAATAACCACCGCCGGGTACTCGGACCCCTGGGATTTGTGGACAGTGATCGCATAAGCCGGGATCACCTGGTCCAGGTCTTCGAAAGGGTAGGGAACCGCTCTCCCGTCGAAGACCAGGATGGCGACCTGCTCTTCCGGGTCGATAGACAGGATCCTGCCGATGTCTCCGTTGAAAACCTCTTTCTCGTAATCGTTTCGAACCTGCATGATCCGGTCGTTGACCCTGTAAAGCCTTCCGCCCCGGTGCAGCGCCTCGGCACCGCCGTTCAGGGCGGACTGCAGTCTTTCGTTGAGCGCCATTGCCCCCGCTTCTCCCTTGTGCATGGGGCAGAGTACCTGGATCTCCTCCATCGGATCGAGGCCATAACCATTGGGCAAGGTCCGGGTTACGAGTTCGCAGACTTTCATCGCGACTTTTCCGGGATCTTCTTCCTGGATGAAACAGAATCCCCCGGAAAATCCGCCCTGGCGGTCGAACACCGGCATCTGCCCGTCCCTGATCCGGTGAGCGTTGACCACGATGAGGCTCTCGCGGCTCTGCCGGAAAATCTCGTTCAGCTCGACGATCGGGACCTTTCCGGAATCGATGCATTCTCTCAGGACATTGCCGGGTCCTACCGACGGGAGCTGGTCCGCGTCCCCGACAAGAATGAGAGAAGCCTCGGACGGAACCGCGTCGAGAAGGCTGGCCGCCAGGTGCACATCGAGCATGGAGACTTCGTCAACGACCAAAAGATCGCAGTTCAGCGGGTTTTCGGCGTTGCGGGAGAAACTCCCGTCCTGGACCCGGTATTCGAGCAGCCGGTGTACGGTCCGTGCGGGATGACCGGTCGTTTCCTGCAGCCTCTTGGCGGCCCGGCCGGTCGGAGCCGCCAGGGCGACTTTCTTCCCCTGCCCGCGGTGGAGCTGGAGAAGGGCACGGACCAGCGTGGTTTTGCCCGTTCCGGGACCGCCGGTGATGATCAGGACCTTCTTCCGGATCGCCAGGCGAAGGGCTTCCACCTGCCTTGAAGAGAGCCTTAGAGGGAATTTGCGCAGGAACTCCCCGAGATCGCACTCCGGGTCGTTCCCGGGCGGAGGGAAGGAAAGAAGGGCATTCAACCGCGAGGCTACACGGGCTTCAGCCCGATAGGAGGAAGCCAGGTACACCGCCTGTTCCCCCTGGTGCTCCTCCAGGATCAGGTCTCCCCGGGCGACATTTCTGGAAACCGCTTCCCTGATGGATTCAGGGGGAGCCGAAAGGGTTTCGCAAGCCCGCGCGATCAGGTCAGGGAGGGGAGAATAGAGATGTCCCGCCTCCGAAAGGGTTCGAAGCGTATGGAGTATCCCTGCGTCCATCCGCTGAGGGAAGTCGGGTTTAAACCCCAGACCTGCAGCGATGCGGTCGGCGGTGAGAAAACCGATGCCCCAGACCTCTTCCGCAAGCCGGTAGGGATTTTCCAGGATCCTGTTGACCGTCTGTTCCCCATAGCGTCTCAGGATCTTTTCCGCGAGGGTGGTAGTAACTCCGGCGGAATAGAGAAACAGCAGGGTGTCACGGGCGGCGCTGCGGGCCTTCCAGCCCGAAAGGATCCGCTGCCGACGGGTCGGGCCAATTCCATCGACTTCCGCGAGCCGGTCCGGTTCCCGGTCAAGGATTTCGAGCGCCCTTTCTCCGAAGGCTTTGACGATCTTCTTTGCCGTCACCGGACCAATGCCTTTGATCGAACCGCCCCCCAGGTACCGCTCGATGCCGGCGGCGCTGGCCGGAACGGTCGGGAAACAGGACTGGACTTTGAACTGTCTTCCGAAGCGGGGATGGATCACCCATTCCCCGGCAATGGAAACCGTTTCTCCCGCCGCCGCGAAGGGAAAGACGCCGACGGCAGTGACCGGACCCTCGAGATTGGGCACGTTCAGACGGACGACACTATAGCCGGTTCGCTCATCACGGTAAGTCACATGTTTGATTTCGCCCTGCAGGGTGATTGTCCCGTTCGGCTTTGTGTTCATGCGGCCATTTTCCCACCCTGCCCGAGGCAGTACAAGATACGAGAGCGGAGGTCCTCGATCGAATGCCTGAGATCGTCTTTCACGGAAATCTGGAAGAACTCGTCCTTGGAAGGGCAAAACCGCCCCCTGTCTGGGCTTTCCCGAGGGCGGCAAAAGACCTTATCGAAACACTGGGGATCCCCCACACGGAAGTCGCCCGAATCGGAATCAACGGGAGGGATTCGGATTTTCTCTCCCCGGTGAGATTCGAGGACCGGGTCGAGGTCTATCCCCACACGCCTCCGAGACCTTCCCCCTGGAACCCTGACGGGAAATCGCCGAGGTCGCAGGAGGTTTCTTTCATCGCGGACAACAACGTCGCTGGAGCCGGGAAACTCCTCCGGCTGATCGGATTTGACACCGCAATCGATCCCCGGCTTGACGACCGGGATATCTGTCTCAAGGCCATCCACGAAAACCGGGTCGTCCTTTCGCGGGACCGGAATCTCCTGAAGCGGCGCATCGTGACCTACGGATGCCTTTTGCGGACCGAGGACCCCTGGAAACAGCTTGAAGAGGTGGTTCTGCAATACGGCCTGGCCCGCCTGGCGAGGCCCTTTTCCCGGTGCCTTCACTGCAACGGCATCCTGACCCCCGTGAGAAAGGAGCAGGTCCTGGACCGGCTTCTTCCCATGACGCGCCTTTACTACGATTCCTTCAACGCCTGCGACGGTTGCGGCCGAATCTTCTGGAGGGGCTCCCACATCGCTTTGATCCTGAAACGGCTGGGGCCGATCCTGGGTCCCTACCAGGCCTCGGAGTAAAGCCTTTCCGCATCGGCCTTTGTCACCGGACGCGGGTTGTTCTCAAGAAGCCTTACCTCGCGCATTGCGGCTTCCGCCATCGAGGGAATGGCCTCCCTGGGAATTCCGAGGTCCCGAAGGCGGGTTTTGACTCCGGCCTGGCGGATCAGGTCCTCTACGACCTCGAGAAATGCCGCTGCGGATCGATCTGAATCAGCCGGCTCGGCGACACCGAAGGCCATCGCCAGCCGGGCGTATCGGTCCCTGCAGGCGGAAAGATTGAAACGGAGGACCGGCAGCAGGAGAACGGCATTGGCGGCCCCATGCGGTACATGAAAGTGCCCGCCGAGGGGATAGGCGAGGGCATGGACGGCCGCGGTTCCCGCCATCGAAAAGGCGAGCCCCGCGATCAGGCTGCCGAGGGACATGCCCTCACGCGCTTCCAGATCCCGGCCGAAACAGACTGCGCGGGTCAGGTGCGCAGACAGATGCTCGCAAGCCATCAGCGAAAGGTTCTGGCTCAGCGGGTTTGCCTTAACCGAGAGGAAGGATTCGATACCGTGGATCAAAGCGTCCACGCCGGTATTCGCAGTGATTTGGGGAGGCAGGTCAAGGGTCAGGGAAGGATCCACGATCGCGGTATCGGGAATCAAGAACCGGCTCGCAATGCCCCGTTTCATTCCCTCGCCCGGAAAGGAAAGGACCGCGACCGGCGAGACTTCCGATCCGCTTCCGGCAGTGGTGGGGATCATGACTGTCCGAAGCCCTTTCGACGGCACGCGGTCATTGCCCGCCATGTCTTCGATCCGCAAGTCGCGGAGGGACAGGACCGAGGCGATTTTCGTGAAATCCATCGTGCTGCCGCCTCCGAAGCCGATCAGAAGATCGTATCCTTCCCGGCGAATCCGGTACACCGCCTCAGCCAGGATTTCCGCAGGGGGTTCGGGGGTGACCCCGCAGAAGACTCCGTATTCGACCCCCGCCCGTTCGAGCGGTCGCTTCACCGCATCCAGGATCGGTGAACTTCCAATGCTCGGTCCGGTGAGAATCAGCGGGTGCCTGCATCCGAGCCGCTCTACGTGATCGGCAACCGTCTCCACGGATCCGCTGCCGAAAACCACGGTAGTCGGAGCACTGAAAACAAATCCCTTCATGGTTTTTCCCTCCTGGCCGCTACGCGACGTTTTCCTCCGCCCCTGTCCTCCGGGCCGCCTTTTTCCTCGCGTCGTGGTTCAGGATGGTCTTCCTGACCCTCACGGAAAGAGGCGTGACTTCCACCAGCTCATCTTCCGCAATCCATTCCAGGGCCGTGTCAAGGGTCAGCCTCCGGGGGACGTCCAGGATGACCGTGTTGTCCTTGGTGGCGGATCGATGGTTCGTCACGTGTTTCTTCTTGGTCGGATTGCAGGGGAGATCATTCCCCCTGGAATGTTCGCCCACGACCATGCCTTCATAGACACGGTCCATCGGCGAAATGAAAAGGGTCCCTCTTTCCTGAAGGTTTTCCAGCTGGTAGCTGGTCGCCTCCCCGGTGTCCATGCTCACAAGCGAACCGCGGCTCCTGCCGGCCACTTCACCCCGCCAGAGGTCGTACCCGATGAACCGGGAAGACATGATCCCGAGCCCTCGAGTATCGGTCAAAAACTCGCTCCTGTAACCGATCAGACCCCGCGTCGGGATGTTGAACTCCAGCCGCAGCATTCCCGTGCCAAGGTTCTGGACGCTGGTGAATTCGCCCTTCCGTTTTGAGACCTTCTCGATCACGACCCCCTGGTGTTCTTCCGGAACATCAATGATCAGCTGTTCGATCGGCTCCAGAAGGTTCCCCTGCTCATCCCTGGCGGTGATGACCTCCGGCCTGGAAACGCAGAATTCCATCCCTTCCCTGCGCATCTCCTCGATCAGGATGGCCAGGTGCAGTTCGCCGCGCCCGGAAACCTTGATGCCGTCCGGCCGGCCGATGTCCTCAACCCGCAAGGCGACGTTGACCCGGGCCTCCCGCATCAGGCGGTCCCGGATCTGTCTCAGCGTGACGGCACGGCCTTCCTTGCCGGAGAAGGGCCCCGTGTTCACCAGGAAAAACATCGAAACCGTCGGTTCCTCGATCGTCAGCGGCGGGAGGACGACTTCAGGGATCTCTGCAGAAGCAAGCGTGTCCCCGATCCCGATCTCCTCCGGCCCGGCGATCCAGACGACGTCTCCGGCTCCGACCTCTTCGACCTCGACAAGCTGCAGTCCCCGGGAAACCCAGAGGTGCGTGACTTTGGCGCTTTCAGTGCCGCAGATCTCCCAGTTTTTGCGGTCGGGCCCCGTCCATGCGGTGCTTTTCCGAAGGATCGGATCCCCCGTCCTGATCCGCCCCTGCAGGACCTTTCCGCAGCCGATCCTGCCGATATAGTCGTTCCAGGCCAGCGTGGTGGCCTGCAGGAGGAAAGGCTTATCCGGATCCCCCGACGGGGGCGAAACGTTTTCGATGATCGTTTCGAAAAGGGCATCCATCCCTTTCCGTTCGTCCTTTTCCAGGTCCCGGACAAACCAGCCGTGAAGCCCCGATCCGTAAAGCACCGGGAAATCTGCCTGTTCCTCCGTCGCTCCGAGCTCGAAGAACAAGTCGAAAGTGGCGTTGAGGGCGCTCTGCACCGAGGCATTCGGACGGTCGACCTTGTTGACCACGACGATCGGCTTCAGCCCGGCCTTCAGGGCGCGCATCAGGACGTATCGGGTCTGGGGCATAGGGCCCTCATTGGCGTCCACCAGCAAAAGAACAGAATCCACCATTGAAAGAACCCGTTCGACTTCTCCCGAAAAATCCGCGTGCCCGGGAGTGTCGATGATATTGATCAGGATGCCCTTCCATTCCACCGAGCAATGCTTCGCCCGGATCGTGATGCCCCTTTCCCGCTCAAGCTCGTTGTTGTCCATGATGCGTTCTTCCACCTTCGCGTTCTCCCGGAAGACGCGCGCGGCCCTGAAAATGGAATCCAGCAGCGTGGTCTTTCCGTGGTCGATGTGCGCGATGATGGCGACGTTCCTGATTTTCGCTAGGTCTCTCATCTGACCGATCCTTCCAGATTGAAGTTTTCCCGGCCTGAACCGGACAAAGGATCATTATACTTCCAAGAGCGCAAAAAAAAAGCCGGAAGACCGGCAAAAGGCCGAACTTCCGGCACCCCTTCCAGCCTCAAAGTTTTCCCAGGATCTCGCCCCGTTTGGGAGCAAGGATTGCGGCAAGGGAAGCGATGTATTTCCCCTGGAAACGGGCCCCTTCCAGGTCAGCCTCGCCTGGGGAGCGCTCGCCGCTCGTCCCTGCGATCGTGGAGGCACCGTAGGGACTCCCGCCGACGATTCCCTCATTGTTCATCTGCCCCTTGAAGGCGTAGGGGAGTCCTGCAACCAGCATTCCATGGTGGAGCAGGGTAACGTGGAAAGTCAAAATCGTCGATTCCTGACCTCCGTGTTGCGTCCCGGAACTTGTGAAGACTCCCCCGATCTTTCCGACGAGGGCTCCCCGCGCCCAAAGACCACCGGTTGAGTCAAGAAAAGCCCTCATCTGGGCCGCCATGTTTCCAAAGCGAGTCGGAGTGCCGAAAATGACTGCATCGGCCTCCTCAAGGTCCGAAAGAGTTGCCACTGGAACGTCCTCGAAGGCCTTGCGGGCCTCCAGAGCTCCCATTTTTTCAAGCACTTCATTCGGAAGAGTCTCCGGAACACGCCTGAGAATCACCTCCGTGCCGGGAACTTCGCCCGCGCCGGAAGCGACAGCCTGAGCCATCCGGAAGACATGGCCGTACATCGAATAGAACAGCACGAGGACCTTCATCTTTTCCCCTCCCCACTCGTCTAATTTAGCTACCTGCTGCGTTCTTGCGTTTCAATGATATCATATGGCCGGATAAAAAAAGAAGGGGAAGGCCCCCGGGGGACTTCCCCGTTGGGTGCTTCGGTTGCGCGAGCCGAAAACTCAGATCTGCCTCTTCCACCGGGTTCCCTGGGGCGTGTCTTCCAGGATGACTCCCTGTTCGAGAAGTTCGGACCGGATCGCGTCCGCCCTCTGGAAATCCTTCCGCTTTTTCGCCTCGGCTCTTTCGCGGATCCGGTCTTCTATCTCCGCGTCGTTCAAGCCGGATTCCCGTTCCTTTCCAATCCCCAAGACACCGAGGATCTCATCGGCCTCCCGCAGGAAGGATTCGGCTTCGCACAGTTCCGCGAGGCCGGGAAGGGGCCTTTCCCGAAGAGCGCTGTTGATCGCCTTCACGGCTTCGAAAAGGGCGCCAAGGGCTCCGGCCGTGTTCAGGTCGTCCTCCATCTCGTCCCTGAATCGTTCCCTGTTCCTTTTGATCTCCGTCGCCAGACCCAAGGCCTCCTCGCCGCCAGCTTCCCCAGAGGCGATCGCTTCCTGCAGCGCCGTCCAGCAGTTTCTCAGGCGCTCCACCGCCGAGGTCGCCTGCCTGAGGGAATCATCGGAAAAGTTGATGGGGGAGCGGTAATGGGCGCTCAGCATGAAAAGGCGGATTGCCAGGGGCGAAAAACGCTTTCGCAGTTCCCGGGCCGTAAGGAAGTTGCCGAGGGATTTCGACATTTTCTCGTTGTCCATCAGGAGATAGCCGTTATGGACCCATGTCCTGATGAACGGTTTCCCCGTGGCCGCCTCGGCCTGGGCAATTTCGTTCTCGTGGTGGGGGAAGATGAGGTCGCTTCCTCCAGCGTGGATGTCCGCGGTTTCCCCAAGGTATTTCATTGCCATCGCGCTGCACTCGATATGCCAGCCGGGCCGTCCCGGCCCCCAGGGACTGTCCCAGAAGGGCTCCCCCTCCTTTCGGGCTTTCCACAGGGCAAAATCCAGGGGGTGCTTCTTTCTTTCGTCGACCTCGATCCTGGCTCCGGATTGCAGCTCCTCCAGCGTCTGCTTCGAAAGCTTTCCGTACTCCGGGAACGTGGCGACTTCGAAATAGACATCTCCGTCCACCGTGTACGCGTGTCCCGTTCTGACAAGCCTTTCAACCAGTTCGATGATCTCCGGAATATGCTCGGTCGCCTTGGGGTTGACCGTCGCCCGGCGGATTCCAAGGGCATCCGCATCCTCGTAATAGGCCTCGATGAACCGGTCGGCCAGTTCTGAAACGGTGATGTTGAGCTCCCGGGCCCGATTGATCATCTTGTCGTCGATGTCGGTGAAGTTCTGGATGTAGATGACCTTCATCCCCGTTGATTCCAGGTAACGGCGCATCACGTCGAACACGATGAAGGGGCGGGCGTTGCCGATGTGGAAAAAGTCATAGACGGTTGGGCCGCAGACATAAAAACGGACTTCTCCCGGTACGAGAGGCACGAATTCCTCTTTCCGGCGGGTCAGATCGTTGTATAGCTTCATGGGCATGCACCTCCGGGTTCATTGACTTGCTGGAGCTATCCTATACTATGCGGAGAGGGTTTTCCAGTTCGGAGGGCAGCCGCCCGTCCGGAAACCGGAGTGAAACATTGCCGATTGACAGTCTGAAGGACAAGATCCGAACGCTTCCCTCCCGCCCCGGGGTTTACCTGATGCACGACGAGCAGGGCCGCGTTATCTACATCGGAAAGGCAAAATGCCTGAAGAAGCGGGTAACATCTTACCTTCGCCATGACCGTTTCGCCTCCCCGCGACTGAAAAAGCTGACCGAATCCGTTACCGACCTGTCCTTTATCCGGACGGAGTCCGAAGCGGAAGCCCTGATCGTTGAATCCAGGCTGATCAAAAGATACCAGCCATTCTTCAACGTCGACCTCAAGATGGGGGAGCGGTACCCCTGGATCAAACTGACGAAGGAGCGCTTCCCCCGAATCGAGATCACTCGCTTCCGGACAAGTGACGGAGCGTCCTATTTCGGCCCCTTCACCCGGGTCTTTGAATTACGCCAGCTCCTCCGCCTGATCGAGCGCCATTTCCCGCTCAGGACCTGCCGCTTTCCTGAACCCGCTTCCCCTGTCCCGGGAAGGCCCTGCGTGAGGCACTCTCTCCAGCGCTGCCTGGCTCCCTGCGTGGGCAACTGCACGGAAAGCCGCTACGCCGAGGTGGTTGCAGACCTCTCGCTTCTCCTGAGCGGCAAGGTGACCGACCTCGTCGAAAGTCTCAGGCACAGGATGGACCAGGCGGCCTCAGAACTGCACTTCGAAGAGGCGGCCAGGCTCAGGGACACGATTCGCGCGGTCTGGCGGTACACCCGCCAGAAACGGAACCGGGTCCTGCCGGAAGACCTGGACAAGGACACATGGGAGGCCTTTCTGCGGCTGCAATCCCTCCTTCGTCTTTCTTCCGTCCCCTGGCGGATCGACTGTTTCGACATCTCCCACTTTTCCGGCAAGGAAACCTACGGAGTGGTCGTGGTTTTCGAACAGGGCATCCCGAACCCTTCCCTCTACCGCAAATTCGCCATCCGGGAAGTGGATGGGGTGGACGATTTCCGTTCCATCCAGGAAACCCTGCGGAGACGGTACATGCGAGCCCTCAAGGGGGACGACCCCCTTCCGCAGCTCATCGTCATCGATGGAGGCGGCCAGCAGCTCCGATTCGCATTCGAGACCCTCAATGAACTAGGACTGGAGGAAATCCCCGTTGTCGCGCTGGCAAAACAGGAGGAAGCGGTATACACTCTTTTTGACAAGACCCCGCTCATTCCGGGCAAAGAGGATCTTGCCCTTCAGCTTCTCCAGAGGCTGAGGGACGAAGCTCACCGGTTTGCCGTTTCGGCCCATACGAAAGGGCGGGACCGCAGGATCCGCAGGTCTGCCCTGGAGGATATCCCCGGAGTGGGAAAGAAACGGGCGGCAGCCCTGTTTGCAAAATACGGAAACCTTGGCCGGATCGCGTCGGCAACTCCTGAGGACCTGGCCAGATCCGTTCCGGGGATGGGAGTCAGCCTGGCGCGGAGGATCATTGAGCATCTGGAAGGAGCATCGGAATGAAAGAACCTGACAGGGTAGCCGACGAACGGTACATGCGAATGGCCATCAGCCTTGCCGAGAGGGGAACGGGGTTTGTCAGCCCAAATCCCCGTGTCGGCTGCGTTCTCGTGAAAGACCAGTCGATCGTGGGTTGGGGCTACCACAGGCGTTTCGGGGGCCCCCATGCCGAAGTGGAGGCACTCAAAATGGCGGGGAGCCTTGCTGAAGGAGCAACTGCCTATGTCAACCTGGAACCCTGTTCACATTTCGGGAAAACGCCTCCATGCGCGCCGCTGCTTGTAGAGGCGGGAATCGCCCGAGTGGTTGCCGGGATGCAGGATCCCAATCCCCTGGTGAACGGACAGGGACTCGCCTGCCTGGAAAAAGCCGGCATCCGGACATCCGCGGGAGTGCTCGAGGACGAATGCAGGTGGCTCAACCGCGGGTTTATCCGCCGAGTGACGCTGAACCGGCCTTGGGTAACCGTCAAGGCGGCGATGAGCCTCGATGGCGATATCGCCCTTCCGGGCGGGGAAAGCAAATGGATCAGCGGTCCCCTCTCGAGAAGCAAGGCTCACCTTCTCCGCTCTGAACACGATGCCGTTCTAGTCGGGGTGGGAACCATCCTGGCGGATGACCCCGAACTGACGGTCCGGCTCGTTGAAGGCCGGTCTCCTCTCAGGGTCGTCCTGGATACCTGCCTTCGGACCCCTCCGAAAGCGAAAGTTGTTGGAGATGGGCGATGTCTCGTCCTGGGAGGGGAAAACGCCCCCCCGGAGCGCGCCCGGGCTCTTGAAGAGGCTGGGGCTCGAGTTCTCCTTTTGCCGCTCGACGAAGCGACGGGAAGGCTGCCGGTGGACCGCGTCCTTTCCACCCTTGCTGCAGAGGGTGTCTCAATGCTTTTGATCGAGGGGGGGAGCTCTGTGATCAGCGCCTTCATCCAGGCCCAGGCGGTTGACGAGTATTCGCTTTTCCTGGCCCCGACCCTGCTGGGGCGAGGCGTTCAGCTCGCCGGCGAGATTTCCCTGGGAAGCATGGAGGACGCCATTTCCCTTTCGCCTGCTAGAATAAAGCAGGTCGAGGGGGATCTGTGGCTGGAGGTCAAACCCAAATGTTCACCGGCCTTATAGAGGAAGTCGGAACGATCCTCCGGCTCCTGCCTGCAGGAGATGTCACGGAACTGGAAATCCGGGCCCCGGGGATCGCCTCCTCGCTTTCCAGGGGCGATTCGGTGGCGGTGATGGGCGCCTGCCTGACGGTCACATCCCTCGGAAGGGATTTTTTCAGGGTCGAGATGATGGAGGAGACGGTCCTCAGGACAAAACTGGGCAGGCTGGTGCCGGGTTGTCCTGTCAACCTGGAAAGAGCCTTGCGGCTGGGAGGAAGGCTGGACGGCCATCTTGTGACGGGTCACGTCGACGGCATCTGCTTCCTGGAAGGAATGGAAGGAAAGGGGAAAACCCGTCTCGCGAGGTTCACCACAGGAAAGGACCTGACCTGCCTGATCGTTCCCAAGGGATCCGTCGCGCTGGACGGTGTCAGCCTGACCGTGATCGATGCCGATCCCCAAACCGGCTGTTTCTCCGTGGGCCTGATCCCTGAAACCCTCCGGAGGACGACGCTGGGCGGTCTTTCTGTCAAAGACCCGGTGAACCTTGAAACCGACCTGATCGCCAAGTACGTACGGCGCTTCCTGGCGCCGGCAAGAAACGAGTCCCGGCAGAACTCTTCCAGTGGAGAAATCACCTGGGAAACGCTCCGGGAAAACGGGTGGATGTAATTCAATCCTCAAGGAGGCGCAACGCTTGATCTACAAACCCGAAGGATCTCTTTTTCACCCCATCGAGGATGCCCTGGAGGACATCCGGATGGGCAAAATGGTCATCGTCGTCGATGACGAGGACCGGGAGAACGAGGGAGACCTCGTGATGGCGGCCGAGCTGGCGCGCCCCGAGGACATCAACTTCATGATTACTTACGCCCGCGGGCTTCTTTGCGTCCCGATCACCCTCGAACAGGCCCGCCGGCTGAAACTCGACCTGATGGTGAGGGAAAGTTCCGATCCTCACGGGACGGCATTCACAGTCAGCGTTGACGCCCGGGAGGGGACGACAACCGGGATCAGCGCCGCCGAACGGGCACTCACCGCGCGCGTCCTCGCGAACCCGGACTCCAGGCCGGAGGATCTGAGACGCCCCGGCCATGTCTTCCCCCTTGCCGCCAAAAAGGGAGGCGTCCTGAAGCGGGCCGGGCACACGGAAGCCGCGGTCGATATGGCCAGGCTGGCAGGCTTGCACCCAGCGGGAGCGATCTGCGAGATCATGAACGAAGACGGATCCATGGCGCGGCTGCCCCAGTTGCTGGAGTTCGCGGAACGGCACCGGCTCAGGATCGTTTCGATCGAGGACCTCATCCGCTACCGCCACTTGAGGGACAAGCTCGTCGAAAGGGTCGCCAGCGTCCGTCTCCCGACTCCGTACGGCGAATTCGTTGCCCACGCCTACCACTTCGTCCTGGACGAGAACCAGGACCTGCTGCACATCGCCCTTGTCATGGGCGATGTCTCTGGACAGGAGAACGTGCTGGTCCGGGTCCATTCCGAATGCTTCACCGGCGATGTCCTCGGCTCCCTCCGGTGCGACTGCGGGCCACAGCTCCACAAGGCTATGGAAATCATCCAGGAGGAAGGGCGGGGCGTGATCCTCTACATGCGGCAGGAAGGTCGAGGCATCGGCCTTTTCCACAAGCTGAAAGCCTATGAACTCCAGGAAAAGGGACTGGACACCGTGGAGGCGAACGTGGCCCTCGGGTATGATGCAGACCTGAGGGACTACGGGGTCGGAGCCCAGATCCTGGCCGATCTCGGCCTGAAAAGCATCCGGATCCTGACGAACAACCCGAGGAAAATCGTCGGGCTCCAGGGATACGGGCTCAAAATCACCGAGAGAGTCCCCCTGGAGGTCGCCGTGAATCCCTTCAACGCCTTCTACCTCCACGCAAAGCAGGAAAAGATGGGGCACATCCTGCATCTTGAAGAACCCCCGGCCGAGGCCGAGGGGGAATAAACGGCCGTATTCAGAGGGGAGAGATCAAACAGTGCAGACATTCCAGGGGAAACTGATCGGTTCGGGCCTTCGCTTCGCTCTCGTCATCTCCCGGTTCAACGAGCTGATCTCCGGCAAGCTTCTCGACGGGGCAAAAGATGCGCTCATCCGGCACGGGGTCAAAACGCAGGATATCGACGTGTTCTGGGTACCCGGGGCTTGGGAAACGCCGCTCGCCGTAAAGGAGATCGCCCTGGGGGGACGGTACGATGCCATTGTCGCCCTCGGAGCCGTGATCCGTGGGGACACCCCGCATTTCGACTATGTGGCGGGTGAGGTCTCAAAGGGACTTGCCCTGATTTCGCTCGAGCAGAGAGTTCCTGTCGCCTTCGGGGTCCTGACCACGGACAACCTCGAACAGGCCTTGCTGCGGGCCGGTAGCAAGGCCGGGAACAAGGGCAGCGAGGCCGCCCTCGCCGCTCTGGAGATGGCGGATCTCCTCAGGGAAGTCCGGCGCGGTTCGGAGGCCTGATCATGCTCGACCCCAAGCTGATCCGTGAAAATCCCGATTCGATCCGTCAGATGCTCGAGAACCGACGGGCCTCGTGGCCGGTCGAGGAGGCCTTGGCCCTGGACAGCCGGAGAAGAGAGCTGCTGGCCGAGGCTGAATCCCTCAAGGCCATGCGCAACGAGGGATCCCGAAAGGTCGCAGCGCTGAAAAAAGATGACCCCGAAAAGGCCGGGCTGATGGAAACGCTTCGCGAGGCAGGTGCCCGCGTGAAGGCGCTCGACTCGGAAATTGCAAAAGTCGAGGAACGGTTTGAGGAACTCCTCCTCCAGCTTCCCAACATGCCCCATCCCTCGGTCCCGGTCGGGGTGGATGAAAACGACAACCCTGAAATCCGGCGCTGGGGAACACCTCCCTCTTTTCCCTTTCCCCCCAGGCCTCACTGGGAGATCGGCGAAGCGCTAGGAATCATGGATTTCGACCGGGGGGCAAGGCTGGCGCAGGCCCGCTTCACGGTGCTCAGGAAAGCCGGAGCCCTTCTGGAACGGGCCCTGATCAACTTCATGCTCGACCTTCATACCCGGGAGCACGGATACGAGGAAGTGGCACCCCCCTTCATGGTCAACTCCGCCACCATGAGGGGGACCGGGCAGTTGCCCAAGTTTGCAGAAGAGCTGTATCGCTGTGAGGGTGACGATCTGTGGATGATCCCCACCGCCGAGGTCCCCCTGACAAACCTGCGGGCGGGGGAGATTTTGAAAGAGGAAGAGCTGCCCCTTTACCTGACCGCCTACACCCCCTGTTTCCGGCGGGAGGCGGGCAGCTACGGCCGGGACGTTCGGGGGATGCTCCGTCAGCACCAGTTCGACAAGGTCGAAATGGTCAAGATCGTCCATCCCGATTCAAGTTACAACGAGCTCGAGAAACTGACGAACAACGCGGAAAGAGTGCTCCAGATCCTGGGCCTGCCCTATCGGGTCATCTGCCTCTGCACGGGGGACATGGGATTCGCCTCGAGCAAGACCTATGACATCGAGGTCTGGCTCCCCTCGCAGGGGAAATACAGGGAAATCAGCTCCTGCAGCAATTGCGAAGACTTCCAGGCTCGCCGGATGAACACGCGTTTCCGTTCGAAGGACACCGGCAAAATCCGGTTCGTCCATACCCTGAACGGTTCGGGGATCGCCATCGGGCGGTGCCTGATCGCCATCCTGGAAAACTACCAGCGGCAAGACGGCTCGGTCAAGGTTCCCGAACCCCTCGTTCCCTACATGGGTGGACTGGAAGAGATCGTCTGAACGGAATCGAACCGATGGGCGCCGGTTTTTAAGGATTGCGTTTCTCATTGCCCCGGCCCCCAGCTGTTTATGGTAAAATGTCGCTGAAGACGGCCCTTCGGGGTCACTTTGTCTGTGCTTTCAAGAGGGAGGAATCCCATGTCGCCCGTTCTGGTTCAATGGAACGCTCTCGCTCAAATCGGCCTCATCGGGCTGATTTCGATTGCGGTTCAGCGTCTGCTGAGACGTTTTCTGGAGCGTGACCAGTACGATTACATGAAGGACATCCTTTTCGTAGCCTGCTGGCTCGTCTTCGGCATTCTTTCGGAGAGCCCCACGATTCGGCTGATCGTCTCCGCTGGGACAGGGGCATGCATGATCGGAATCTGCCAGCGTATTTTCAGAAATCGCGACCTGAGGTGGGCATTCCTCGTCCTGGGAGCCTTTATCGCGCTTTTCGGTCCCAGGATCTTTTTCATTGGACTGCCCGAGGGCCGCTACCTTTACTTGTCGCCACTCGTGTCGGTCATTGTCACCTCTCTCTGGATGGGACTCTTCCCCGTGCTCCTCCAGGAGCTCGACCAGGTCCCGGGGCTGGCGGGTTTTCTTCTTGCCACCTGCTGGAGCCTGATCCTCCTCGTCAGCTTCCCGGCAACGCATTCCTTCTCGGAATCCTTCTACCTCGGCGTGGCGGCGCTCTTTTTCCTCGGTGTCTTCTGGAGCCGCCACGGTCAGGTTTTCCGGAGGCTGGGAGAACCGCTGGCCGCCATGTGGGGAATGCTGGCCGCCAGCGCCTCAACGATCGGCGTCAGCAAGGGGGTTGCCTTCACCACGCTGATGATCCTGCCCATCGGCCTGTTCGCCCTGCCGATCATGGAGTTTTCCCTCCGGATCGTCAGCCGGGCCTTCGCTGTCACCCCCCAGGCGGAAGTCTCCCTGTACCGGAAACTGGTGGACAGGGGACTGGACCATCCGACCGCGGTCCGGATGGTCGCAGGCATCTGTTCTTCCCTGGCCCTTTCGATCGCCCTGCTTCAGATGGACCTTTACGTGCCTGCCGCGGTCACCGCGGCAGGAGCGATTCCCCTTTTCGTACTGCCCGCCCTTCGAAAGCTTTTCGCCCCGGCGAACCGGGAAAGCGGGAGAAATCCCTCCCTCTGGGGGATCCGGATCGACAATGTTTCCCTGAATTTCGCCGTTTCGAAGGTCAAATCCTGGATCACGCACGGCAGCCGGGGCTACGTGATCATTACGCCCGACGCCCTGGCAACGCTGAGAAGCCGCTACGACGGGCGATACCGCGAAGTGGCCCGGGAAGCGGATCTCGTTTTGCCTGACGGCATGGGCCTGATCCAGGCGCTCAAGTTCCTGGGCTCGCCCGTTCAACAAAGGATCCCCGGGGTCGAATTCGTCGAACAGCTCTGCCGCCTTTCGGCCTCCGAACAGTGCCCCGTCTATTTCCTGGGGGCAAAAGAGGGGGTTGCCAAGGCCGCAGCTGAAAAACTCTCCGCAAAGTATCCCGGGATGGTCGTGGCGGGAACTCACCACGGGTATTTCCGAAGGGATGAGGAAGAATCCCTCTGCCGAGAGATTCGGCAGGCCGGTACGCGCATCCTTCTCGTTGGACTGGGGGTCCCCCAGCAGGAATTATTCATCCGGAGAAACCTGGCATCCCTGGGGCATGTGGTCGCGATAGGTGTCGGAGGGAGTTTTGATGTTCTTTCAGGAAGACTTCGAAGGGCCCCGGTGTTTATGCAGAAGCTGGGACTGGAGTGGCTTTTCCGGCTCTGCCAGGAACCGAAAAGCCGTTTCCGCAAGGATCTTGGCCTTTTCCTGTTTGCGTTGCTGGTGTTAATGAAACGGTTAGGGCTTGACCGCTGGAACGGTGCGGAGGCGTCATGAAAACCGAAGCCCGCGAAATCATGCACAAGGACCTGACGGCCGTAACCGAAAAGGACCGCGTCGAAGACGCCCTTCATGCCCTCTATAACCAGCGCCTGTCCGGGCTTCCGGTCGTCAAGGAAGACTGGGTCCTTGTCGGTTTCCTTTCCGAAACGGACATCCTGAAGGCAGCTTTCCCGACCTATCTCGAATTTCTGGCACAAAGCTCCTTCCTGGACGATTCGGAAGGGGGGCTCGTGAACCGGCTTGCCACGGTGGCAAACCGCCTGGTTGGTGAACTGATGAACCCCCATCCCTATTTTGTCGAGCCGACCTCGAGCCTGGTCACCGTGGCGGACATGATGATCCGCAAGCGGATCAAGAGGCTGCCGGTGGTGGAAAACGGACGCCTTGTGGGGATCATTGACCGCGGAGCTTTTTTTGAGCACATGATGGAGAAGAGGACAAATGAGCGGACACGGTGAGGGCAGAGAAAAACATTCAGAAAAATGGCTGGCAGAACTGGAAATAGAGGCCTGCAGGGAGGAACTGGAGGCCCTTTTTTTGCAGGAGAAGGAAGCCCTCGAAGCCAGGCGCTCCGAAATCCTGGAGCGTTTGGACCTGATGGAGCAGAACACCCTTGCCGAGGTTGAGGCGGAAAAAGCCCTTGCAGATAAGCGCAGGCAAGAAATTCTAGCTTCCTTAAAAGACCACCTGGATAAACGTTACGAAGAATTCATCCTGAGACTCAACGCGGAAGACCGGGTTACGGAGCTTGCCGGGGAATGCATGGAAATGCTGCTTCCCAAGCCCACCCAAAATCGGGGGGGGTCCGTTTGATCCGAGAAATGGTGAGGCTCGCCGTCTGGGGGTTGACACCCCAGCGTCCTGAAGTCGTGGAAGCCCTGCACGATTTCGGCCTCCTTCACGTGGTAAGTCCGCCGGAAGCCCACACCCCTTCCAAAGAAGAAGAAGCCCTGAGGTTCACCCGTGCCAAAGTCCTCGGAATGCTGGAAGCCATGGAATGGAAAGATTGGGGCCTTCTCACGGACGAGATCGTTGACCGGGCTCGAGACCGGGTCGATCTTGGAATCGAGGGCGTAGTGGACGAAATCGACAGGAGCCTTGACGATTTCCGCAACAGGCTTGCGGTCCTCCTCGAAGAAAGGAGGCGTCTCAGCTTTTCCCTGGCAGAACTGAAAAGGGCCCACCAGGTCGTGTTCCACTTCATCCCCTTTGTTTCTGCCGAAGATCGGCCCGATTCTCATCTGTCCCTGTGGTGGGTGAAGAGCGAATCACTCCAGAAAACCCTCTTCGGCTTGAGGAACCAGCTGCAGAAGGAGGATACTGCGGAAGAGGGGAAAGAAGTCCTGCGCTACCACGTGCTGAACACGGAAAAGGGACAGTCGGTCCTGGCGGTCAGCACGCCCCTGGAGATGGAGGAAAAAGTCCGGGAATTCCTGCGTCAGCGGGGGGCAGTCCTGTGGAAGGCCCCGGAAGGATTCCAGCGTGAAACGGAAAGGGATTCCCTGCGGGCTGTGGAAGAAGGCCTGAAGGAAACAAGCGCCCGCCTGGAAGAGATCGCGGAGGAAATCCGCCGCGCAAGAGAGGAGTGGGGACCGAGGCTGGCCTCCCTCTATATTCTCCTGGACGAGAGGCTCGAGGAAACCCTCGTCGAATCCGGAAGCCAGACCCGCGGGGAAACCTTCCTCATCGAGGGGTGGATCCCGTCAGATTCCCTTGATACGGTTATTCCTCTGCTGAAGGAGCGTTTCGGCGACAACGTCCTGGTTCAATGGCGCTATCCTTCCTCGGAAGAGTGGCACCGGGTCCCCACTCTCCTTTCAAACCCCGCCGCAACACAGCCGTTCGAAATCCTGCTCAGGCTGATGCCGCACCCCCAATACAAGGGAATTGACCCGACCAGCCTTGTAGCTGTCTTTTTTCCCTTCTTTGCGGGCTGCATGATCGGAGACGCGGGCTACGGGGTCCTGATCGCTCTTCTGGGACACCGGCTTTCCAAAAGTACTGCGCATCCCCTCCTGCCCCCGATCGGGAAGATTCTCCTGTGGGTTTCAGGATGGAGCGTCGCCTGGGGGATCGCCTTCGGTGAAGTCTTCGGTGACCTGGGACACAGGCTTTTCCACATCAGGCCGCTATGGGTCGAACGATCCCACGCGGTCCTGCCCGTTCTGATCTTCACTGTCGCCCTGGGGGTCGCTCATATTTCCATCGGTCTTTTCATGGGGTTCCTCGACGGGCTCCGGAAAAAACACCGTCATCTCTGGATGGAGAGGCTCGGTTCCCTGATCGTTCTCTGCTCTCTGGTCGGACTTTTGCTCCTCGTTCGTCTGAACTTGCCGCGCCCGTTCTTTTCGCTCAACATCATCCTTCTGGTGATCGGAACGGCTCTTTTGCTTGTCGGGGGAAAGATCGGCGGAATCATCGAAACCTTCAGCGCCTTGGGCAATGTCCTGAGCTATGTCCGAATCGCGGCCATCGGGTTGTCCTCGGCCATCCTGGCGATCGTCGCCACGCGCTTTGTCGATGTACTGGGGCTTTCGTTCCTTGGGGTCCTCATGGCCCTGGTCATCCATCTCTTGAACTTCGTCCTGGCGATCGGCGGATCTGGCCTTCACAGCGCCCGCCTTCACTATGTGGAGTTTTTCAGCAAATTCTATCAGGGGGGCGGAAAGGAATTCCGGCCCTTCACAAGGAGGAGATTGTCTTGGAAAAAGCCCTCTTAGCCCTAGCAGCTTCACTGGCAATCGGAATTCCAGCCCTGGCGACCGCCTACGCTCAGGCAAGGATCGGCTCCGCCGGTGCTGGAACGGTTGCCGAAAAACCGGAAACCTCGGGAACCATGATCATCCTGGAGGCGATCCCCGAAACGATTGTCATCCTGGGTTTTGTCGTCGCCATCATGATGATCCTTCAGCTTGCCTGAAAAGCTCCCGGCGATGATCCGCGAACGGGTTGGAGAAAACGGCAGGGAAGCGCTCGAGGCTTTCAAACGGGCGGTCCGGCAGGAATATGAACGAAAGCTTGAGGTCCTGCGGGAAACGTTTGAGCAGGAGTTTTCTTCTCTTGTCGCCGCCCGGAGAATGGAGGTCGAGCGGAAGGTCCAGGAGGTCCGCGACAGGCAGCGGAACGAGTTCAATGCGAGGCTTGCCCTTGACAGGCAGGAAGCGGTCAGGAAATTCCGCAGCCGCGTCTTTGAAGCCATCGAACAAATTGTTGAACGTGCCGAAACGGAACTTGCCCATCGCCTTGAATCCCTGAGAAGGCAGCCGGAAGCATACGGCCCTGTTCTAAATTGCCTCGTGCAGGAGGCCCTGGACGTCCTTGCCCTTCCGTGTGCTGTCATCCGTGTGAAAACGGGAGAGGAAAACCTCCTCCGGAAGGATCCGCGGATCGTGAGAATCGAGGAATCGGAAGCGCTGGAGTGGGGCGGAGCCATTGTTTCCGAAGAAACAGGGACAATTCTTGTAGACAATTCCCTGCAAACGCGCTGGGAACGCCTGCGGCCGATCCTGGTGGAAAGCCTTTCCAGGCGGCTGGCACCCCTGGTCGAAGATGTCCAGCAACAACTCCCCGAATTACGAGTATCTTAATTCAAGGCTGCGGGCGCGCCTGGGGGCGTTCATCGAACCCTATTCGCTCAGGCAGCTTGCTCGTGGAACGATCCGGGAACTGGAGCTTTTTCTCCTTGATTCCGCCTACGCGGAAAGTTACCGGGCAAATCTCGTTTCTTCCGGGGCGTCTCCTCTGGGCCGGATTGAAACCGCTGTTTCCCTCGGAATCGCGAAACGAATCCGGGAAACCGTCCACCTTGCCCAGGGTGAACCGAGAAAGCTGATGAGGGTGGCGACTAACCGGTCGGACCTCCACAACGCGCGACTCGTCCTTCGAGGTTTGGCCCTTGGGCACGACCCCCTCAAGAAACCGACCTGGCATGCCTATGGAGAGCTTCGCCCCGATTTTTTCGATTCCCTCTGGAATTCGGAAAAGGTGGTCGACGCCCGCGAAAAATGCCTTTCAAACGGCGACCCACTGGCCCTGGCCCTGGGCGAGGCCCTCGAGGCCCGGCAAAGGGGGGAGTCGCTTCCGCTTGCAGAAAGGACCCTGCTGAATGCCTACCTGTCCCACCAGGACGGTTATTTCCGCAAAATCGGAGGAAGCGGAAGCAAAACCGCCCTTGAAGTCATGGGACGCTCGGTCGATCTATGGAACCTCGGAATCTGGTTCAGGAAACGCACGGAAAAGGGGAAGCCTCCCCACGAATCGATCCCGTTCCTCCAGTTCGGCAAGTGGCTTTCGGTCGAACGTCTCCAGTCCGCGGATTCAGTGAGAACCCTCGTCAGCGGCACCCCCTGGTTCGACGAAGTCCATAACCTCGGAACAGACCTAGACGCGGCCTCTCCACGGGTCCTGCAAAGGGAATTCAATTTCGCGTTCTGGCGGTGGCAGACGTTCCTTTACCGAAGGAACCTCCTCGGGTTCGAAGTGGCCGTTTCCTATCTTGCAAGGCTGCTGCTGGAATGGCAGAACATCAACATCCTGGCGGTGGGGCTCGCCCTCGGGCATAACCCCGAAGGGATTGCGAGCCGCCTGATTGACGTGACCGAAAGGGAGGGGACCAAATGGTGACCCCAGGGGCGGACCGCGCAATCGTCCTTGGAGAACAGATTTTTGTGGATCTTTGGGCTCTTCTTGGGTTCGAGGGATTCGTCTGTGAAGACCCCGCTTCCCTCGGTGAAATCCTAAAAACGTTTCTGGACGGGAGCGTTTCGCTGGTGGTCGTCGAACAGGACTGGTTCGAAAAAGTCCCGGAATTCGTCCGGAATCGATTGTCAAAAATGCAAAAACCGGTCTGGGTCACCTTCCCGGGCCTGAAAACTTCTCTTGGCTGAGGTGAGGGCATGGCAAACATGGGAAGGGTGGTAGGAATCTCCGGCCCCGTAGTCCGAGCTGCTGTCGCTTTCCCGGTCCGGATGTTCGAAATCGTCCGGGCGGGGAAGGAAGCTCTCCTCGGAGAAGTCATCCGGATTCGGGGCAACACCGTTGACATCCAGGTCTACGAAGAAACTTCCGGGATGAGGGTTGGTGAACCGGTTGAATTCTCGGGTGAACTTCTCTCCGTCGAACTTGGGCCTGGCCTTTTGGGAAGCGTTCTCGACGGAATCGGACGCCCGCTCGCCCGCCTGCGGGAGGAAGGTCTTTATATCAGCCGGGGAGCGAATATCAGAACGCTCGATGAATCGCGAAAATGGTTTTTTTCCCCGTTGAAAAAACCGGGCGATTCGCTCCGTCCGGGGGAAGGCATCGGCAGTGTGCCAGAGGGAACACGAATCCGGCACAGGGTCATGCTGGCCCCCGACAGCCTCCAGGGGCGCGTCGAATGGGTCGCCCCGGAGGGAGAAGTCTCCCTTCAGGACCTTCTCTGCCGCCTGGAGGACGGAAGGGAAATCCGCCTTTCACACCGGTGGGAGGTCCGTCGGGGGCGCCCTTTCAGCCATCGGCTTCCCTTCAACAGGCCGCTTCTGACCGGACAGAGAATTCTTGACACGCTGTTTCCCATGGCTCTCGGCGGAGCCGCAGTCATCCCCGGCGGATTCGGAACGGGCAAAACCGTGACGCAGCAGTCCCTGGCGAAGTGGTGCAACGCGGACATCATCGTCTACATCGGCTGCGGTGAACGGGGGAACGAAATGACAGAGGTCCTCGAGGAATTCCCAAGCCTCATGGATCCCTACTACAACGTTCCCCTGATGGAACGGATGGTCCTGATCGCCAACACGTCGAACATGCCCGTTGCCGCACGCGAAGCAAGCATCTATCTCGGCATGACGATCGCGGAATACTACCGGGACATGGGGAACGCCGTGGCGATCATGGCGGACTCCACCTCGCGCTGGGCAGAAGCGCTGCGCGAGATCGGAGGCAGGCTGGAGGAAATGCCCGGAGAGGAAGGGTACCCGGCCTATCTCGGAACCCGGCTTGCCCAATACTACGAAAGGGCAGGGAGAATCCGCACCCTGGGAGATCCGGAAACAGAAGGATCGATCTCGGTCATCAACGCGGTCAGTCCTCCAGGCGGGGATTTTTCCGAGCCGGTAACCCAGTCCAGCCTGCGGCTTTCGGGCGCTTTCTGGGCTCTTGACAAGTCCCTGGCGCAGCAAAGGCATTTCCCGGCGATCAACTGGCAGAACAGCTACACGCTCTACGATGAATCCCTCTCCGGCTTTTTCAGGCAGGAACTCGGAGAGGACTGGAAAACCCTGCGGTTTTTCCTTTCCGAAAAGCTCTCGAAAGAGAAAGCCCTGCTGGAACTCGTTCAGCTGGTGGGAAGAGACGGTCTTTCCGAGCAGGACAAATGGACCCTGAACCTTTCGGAACTTTCCCGGGTCGTCTTTCTGCAGCAAAATGCTTTCGACAGTGCCGACGCTTTCTGTTCTCTGCAAAAGATGAAGGGCCTCCTCGAAACGTTGCGTTCACTGGACACCCTTGTCTCGGAGAGGCTCGCCCAGGGCGTCCTTTTTGAACAGCTTGCGGAGGTTCCTTTCAGGACCGGCCTTTTCAGCCTCAGGGCAATCCCGGACCCGGAATTCTCTTCCAGCGCAAGGAAGTGGCTGTCGGAAATCCAGGAAACTCTACGTTCAATCGAGGTGGTCGTCCGATGAACCTCTACCGGGAAGGATACCGTTCCGTTCAGGGGATCGTGGGCCCTCTCCTGATGGTTTCGGGCGTCAGGGAAGCGGGCTTCGGAGAAAAGGTCCTGATCGAGACCCCGGACGGAAAAAGGACCGGCCAGGTCCTGCAGGTTGACGGTGACCTTTGCGCCATCCAGGTTTTCGAGGGGACGATGGGTCTCTATTCGGGGGGGACGACGGTTTGGCTGGAAAGGGACATCGTCCGCATGCCGGTCGGCCTTTCTCTTCTCGGCAGGGTTCTCGACGGTCGGGGTCGCCCCGCCGACGGGAAGCCGCTCGGTTTTATCGAAAAGACTCTCCCGGTGAACGGCCTGCCTCTTAACCCGGTTGCCCGGACAAGCCCCAATTCATTCGTTGAAACAGGCATCTCCACGATCGACCTGATGAATACCCTCGTAAGGGGGCAGAAGCTGCCCATCTTTTCCGGGGCAGGATTGCCGGCAAACCGCCTGGCCTCACAAATCGTGCGGCAATCGAGGGTCCCTGGAAAGGAAACCTCCTTTATCGTCGTTTTTGCAGCGATCGGCATCACTGCCCGCGAATCAAGGGAATTCCTCGACGATTTCGAAAAGACCGGTGCCCTGAACAACGGCGTTTTTTTCATCAATCTTGCCAGTGATTCGGCCGTCGAGCGTCTTCTCACACCCAGGCTCGCCCTGAGCGTGGCAGAGTATTTCGCCTTTGAGAAGGGATACGATGTTCTTGTCGTGATGACTGATATGCTGCATTATTGCGAAGCGTTGAGAGAGGTCAGCGCGGCGAGGGAGGAAGTCCCGGGCAGAAGGGGTTTCCCCGGCTACATGTACTCGGACCTTGCAAGCCTCTACGAAAGGGCGGGATGCGTGCATGGATGCGGGGGCAGCGTGACCCAGATTCCCATCATCACGATGCCCGACGACGACATGACCCATCCCGTCGTTGACCTTTCCGGCTACATCACGGAAGGACAGGTCGTACTGGACAGGAACCTTCACGACCGGGGAATCTATCCGCCGGTGAACGTGCTCCCAAGCCTGAGCCGATTGATGAACAAGGGGATCGGAAAAGGACGGACAGTCGCAGAGCACCGTTCCATGGCCGACCAGCTTTACGCGGCCTATGCCCGATCCCGGGAACTTGAGCGGCTTAAGCTGATCGTGGGGGAGGAAGGGCTTTCCGCGCTCGAACACCGCTACATCCAGTTCGGAACCGCTTTCGAAAAGAGCTTCGTGAACCAGGGGGAAACCCGGAGGAGCCTCGAGCAATCCCTCGAAAAGTCATGGGAGACCCTGGCGCAGCTGCCTCCTTCTGAACTTTACAGGCTACCGCGGGAACTTGTCGAAAGCCGGATGGGCGAAGATGGGACCCTCAAGCCATGAACAGACCTCCGACGAGAGATCAACTCCTGTCGCTGCGGCGTCAGATCGTCGTCGTCCAGTACGGCAAAATGCTCCTGGAGAAGAAGCGAGACGCTCTGATCCGGGCAATCGAGGAGGATCGACGACTCTTCCGGGAGATCGAAAAGCAGTTCCTCGACCTTTGCGGAAAGCTTTCTTTTTCTTATTCACTTGTCCGCATCTTCGACGGGAATTTTGCCCTTCGCGTTCTGAAGCCGGTATCTCCCCCCCTCGAAATCCGATCCACTTTCCACGTCCTGGTGGGGTGCCGATACCCACAGTTTCAAAGCCCCTATGAAGGCCTCGCGGCCGAATCGGAGGGTCTGGCCTACGACCCCGCCCTTGCATCCCTGAACCTGGATGACCTGCTGAAACTTCTGGAAGAAGGGAAGGGCCTTGTCTGGGAGTTCATCAACAAGAAGGCAAAGCTTCAGGCCCTGGACAGGGAGTTGAAAAAGACCCTTCAGAAAATCAATACTCTTCAGCACATTCTGCTTCCCTCCCTCGGGAGGGACCTGAAGCGGATCCGGGAAACCCTCTCCGAAAGAGAGAGACAGGAGCTTTTCAATATCAAGAAGCTCCGGACCCGGATGATTCGCAGGCAGGAAAAATCCAGGCCTGAAAGGAACTTCCAGCGATGTTCACCGAGCCCTTCAAGCCGGGTCTCATCCTGAAACTGCGAAAGGCGCATGCCTGCGGAAGCGAAAGGTGGCGGGTCGTAAGCGTGGGAGCCTTGCTCGAGCTGGAATGCCTTGGATGTGGAAAGAGGCGGACCTTCGATCCGCTCGAACTCCGGCGCCTGGTGCGCAAAAGCGAAAACCGGCCTTGAAGCTGCTTTTTCTTAGTGTCGGCAGGATGAAGTCGGAACCGCTCACTGCGGTTTTTTCGGAATACATTCGGCGGATTTCCCGCTATTGCCCTGTTTCCTGCGAAAGCGTCCGGGAGAGCAAGGCCAAAGTCCCCGAGATTACGCGCGAAGAGGAAGGAGAGCGCCTCCTGCGTCTGATCACCGAACGGGATACTCTAGTGCTCCTGGACGAACGTGGAAAAATGATGTCCAGCCTTTCCTATGCCCGATGGTTATCGAATAGAATAGAATTATCTGGAGGACGTCTCTGCCTCCTCGTGGGCGGGGCCTACGGAGTTTCTTCCAGGGTGCGGGAAAGGGCGGACGAAACCGTCGCGCTTTCCTTGATGACGCTTCCGCACGAACTCTGCCTCGTGATCCTGGCCGAGCAGGTTTACCGGGCCTTTTCGATCCTGATGGGATCATCCTATCATCATGAGTGATCATTGGAACTAAAGAACGAGGAGGGAATAACCGTTGAAATTCGACAAGATTCTTAAGCAGGCGCAAAAGATGCAGGCGGATATGGCCCGGATCCAGGAAGAACTGGCCAACGAGCGGATCGAAGGGTTGGCCGGGGGAGGTATGGTCAAGGCCACCGTTAACGGTCAGGGAGACATCCTCGAAGTTCACCTTGAAAGGGAAGTCATTGACCCGGAAGAAAAGGAAATGCTGGAAGACCTCATCGTTGCTGCGATCAACGATGCGGTGAGGAAAAGCCGCGAAGTCGCGAGCCAGCGCATGAGCGGCCTCACGGGCGGCATGGGCTTCCCCGGGCTGATGTGAGGGGAAAGGGAACCGGCTTGTCCACGCCTTCTCCAATCGAAAAACTTTCTTCACTGCTGTGCCGCCTTCCGGGGATCGGAGAAAAGAGTGCCAGGCGGATCGTTTTTCACATGATGGCGCAGCCTGAGGAGTTTTGCCGGGAATTCGCCGAGGCGGTCCGCACGCTCAAGGAACGGCTTCATCCGTGTCCCGAATGCGGGAATTTCACCGAGGAAGATCCCTGTCCGATCTGCTCCGATCCCTTCCGGGACCGGACGGTGCTTTGTGTTGTCGAAACCGCGGAGGATCTTGTCTGCCTGGAGCAGGCCTCCGTTTTTGGCGGCCTTTATCAGGTTTTGGGCGGACGGGTTTCCCCGATGGACGGGGAAGAAATCGCTCCCCGCATTCTGGAAAACCTTCAGCGCAGGATTCGTGAAAACGGCGTAAAGGAGGTCATCATCGCGACGAACCCCTGCGTCGAGGGGGATTTGACCTATTTTGCCGTTGTTGACGCCCTCAGGGGAAGCGGAGCCAGGCTTTCAAGGCTGGCGTACGGGTTGCCCGTGGGCGGCAGCATCGGTTACGCGGATCGCGTCACCCTCCACGCCGCCCTGGAAGCCCGCAGACAGGTCAATGACACGAATATTTAAACATTCTTCGCCAGGAAGGGAGTGAGAACATGGCAGAAGGGTTCGGCAAGATCCTGAAGGCGGGAACGCGAGTTCTTTTCTCGCTGCTTGGAGGTGTTGCCGGCTACCAGGTCGCGCAGATCATCCTGCGGCAGGGTTGGTGGAAGGGGGGGTCGATGAGCCACATCATCGCAATCAACCTCCTATTCATTGGAGCTCTGTCACTAACCGGCTTTATCCTCAGCATCTATTTCGTAAAAGGGCTGGTCTTCATCGGGACTTTTTCTGAACGCCAGCTCCAGACCAAGAGCTGGCACGATCTTTCCGTTTCGGTGATCGGGCTGATCGTGGGACTCCTTGTGGCAAACCTGATCGCGCTGCCCTTTTCCGGCCTGCCCGCGGTCGGCAGCTACATCGCGGTTCTGCTTAACCTGACACTCGGGTACCTTGGCGTCCGCATCTTCTCGAGGCGTCGGGATGAGATCCTGAACATGTGGTCCTCTCTCGGGGGTCTGAAAGGCAAGCTGATCTTCCGCGGGAAAAAAGGGAGGCAACCCCCTTCCCAGGGCCAGCAGGAGGACCTTTTTCTCGAGGAAAGCCGGGAAACGCCTCCCAAAATCCTCGACACAAGCGTCATCATCGACGGAAGGATCCTGGACGTCGCAAAGGTCGGTTTCCTCGAAGGCCCGATCGTCCTGCCCCGGTTTGTGCTGACCGAACTTCAATCCGTGGCGGATTCCACGGATCCGAGCAAGCGTTCCAGGGGACGGCGAGGGTTCGACGTCGTCAGTGAACTTCAGAAACTCAGGGAGATCCACGTTCAGGTTCTGGAGATGACCCTCAAAGACCTGGGGCTGGAAGCTGTTGACGAAGCTTTGATCGCTTTGGCCAAGCAGGTGGGCGGAAAAATCCTCACAACCGATTACAACCTGAACATGCGCGCCCAGGTCGAAAAAGTCGTAGTTTTGAACGTCAACGACCTGGCCAATTCCCTCAAGCCCGTCCTCCTTCCCGGTGAGAGCCTCGTCGTCGAGATCCTGAGAGAAGGCAAGGAACCCAACCAGGGAGTCGGATATCTCGAAGACGGAACGATGATCGTCGTTGAAGACGGCCAGCGTCATATCGGAAGAAAGGTCGAGGTTTTCGTCACATCTCTCCTGCAGACATCGGCCGGCCGGATGATCTTCGGCCGGTACGTGCGGGAGGTCCAGCGTTGAGAGCAGGCGTTTCCTTCATCCTCGTCGCTGCCGGAAGGGGCACCCGCTTTGGCGGAGTCCAACCCAAGCAATACAAAACCCTGGCCGGGCGTCCCCTCTGGAGGTGGCCCGCGGAAACTGCCGGTGTTCTCTCGTCGAAAGGTCTCGTGGACGAACTGGTTCTCGTTGTTCCCCAGGAGGACCGGCAACGCTTTCCCGGTGAAATTTCCAACCTGGAGGTGCCGGTCACCTTGGCAGCGGGAGGAAAAGAAAGAGCCGATTCGGTGATGAACGGTCTGATGGCAGCCCGGGGCCGGTTCGTCCTGGTCCATGACGCGGCGCGGCCCCTGGTGTCTGAAGGGCTTTGCCGGAAATTGATCGAGGAGGCAAGGAAAACAGGAGGCGCCATCCCTGTGCTGCCCGTTTCAGACGCCCTGAAGCGCATCCGGGGGGAAACGGTCCAATCGGTCGACCGGGAAGGGCTTTTCCGGGCCCAGACACCTCAGGCATTTGAACGCGAACCCCTGATGGCCGCCATGGCCCGCTTCGGATCCGGCGCGGCGGACGAGTCCGAAGCCTGGATCGCTGCCGGCAGGCCGCTTTCGTTCGTACCGGGAGAGGGAGCCAACTTCAAGGTAACCTTTCCCGAGGATCTTTTCCTGGCGGAGAAGATCCTTTCCGGAACCGCGGAATGGAGATCGGGGCACGGATATGACGTGCATCCCCTCGTACCGGGAAGGCCGCTCGTATTGGGGGGAATCCGGATCCCTTCCCCTTTGGGACTCGAGGGACACTCGGATGCGGACTGCGTCTGCCACGCCGCTTCCGATGCCCTCCTGGGAGGTGCTGGGCTGCCGGACATCGGGAGTCTTTTTCCCGCGTCCGATCCCAGGTACAAGGGCTTCTTCAGCCTCGACCTCTTTCGGAAGGTGTCGGAAATGGTGAAAGCCGAAGGATGGAACGTCCGATGGATCGACATCACGATTGTTGCCCAGGTTCCAAGGCTGGGGAAACTCCTCGGCCAAATGTGCGCCTCACTGGAGGAAGCACTGGGGCGTTCTCCGGAAAACCTTCGCCGGATCAACATCAAGGTCAAGTCCGGAGAAGCCGTCGGTCCCGTCGGAGAAGGAAAGTGCATGGAGTGTCACGCGATCGCGACTCTTTCTAGAAGGATCTGACGGCAGAGCGAAATTTACCGTTGAAACTTGCCCCTGCGGGATTTTTCGGTTAGACTTCCGCAAAGCGTCCACCGGGAGGTGCGAGAATCGTGTTGGAGAACCGCTTTGTTCCATATGAAGGATTCACTTTTGACGACCTGCTTCTTGTCCCGGACTACAGCGAAGTCGTCCCGGCGATGGTCGATGTCCGCAGCTGGATCACACCGCAGATCCCGCTGAACATTCCCCTATGCAGCGCTGCCATGGACACCGTCACCGAGGGAAGGCTGGCGATCGCCGTCGCACGTGAAGGAGGAATCGGAATCATCCACCGGAACATGACCCCCGAAGCCCAGGTCCGTGAGATCGACAAGGTCAAGAGGTCGGAGTCGGGTGTCATCGTGGATCCCTTTTTCCTTCCCCCCACCGCTGCCGTGCAGGAAGCGGTCTCTCTCATGGAGCACTACCACATTTCCGGGGTTCCGATCGTCAATGAAAAGATGCAGCTCGTGGGGATCATCACAAACCGGGACCTGCGGTTCGTCACGGATTACACCCAGCCTGTCCTGAATATCATGACAAGAGAGAACCTGATCACCGCCCCGGTTGGGACCACGCTCGAGGATGCCAAGGCCATCCTCATGAAGCACAAGGTTGAAAAACTGCCGATCGTGGATGCGAACGGGATCCTGAAAGGCCTGATCACCATCAAGGACATCCAGAAGGTCAAGGATTTCCCCAACGCCTGCAAGGACGTTCACGGACGACTCCGTGTGGGTGCCGCCGTCGGAGTGGGCAGGGACGTCCCCGAGAGAGTTGAAACCCTCGTGAAAGGCGGAGCGGACCTCATCGTTGTCGATACGGCTCACGGGCATTCCAGGTCCGTGATTGAGACCGTCCGGCAAATCCGCAAAAACTATCCGGATCTTCCGGTTGTCGCTGGGAACATCGCCACCGCAAAAGCGGCGGAGGCCCTCATTGAAGCGGGAGCGGACGCCGTCAAGGTGGGCGTCGGTCCCGGATCGATCTGCACAACCCGGGTGATCGCCGGCATTGGGGTTCCCCAGGTCGCTGCCATTATGGAAGTGGCTCCGGTCGCGCACCGTTTCGGCAAGAAGGTGATCGCAGACGGGGGGATCCGCTATTCGGGAGATGTCGTCAAAGCCCTGGCTGCGGGCGCAGACTGCGTCATGATCGGCTCCCTTTTCGCGGGAACGGAGGAAAGCCCCGGCGAAGAAGTCATTTACCGCGGGCGCTCCTATAAAAGCTACCGGGGAATGGGCTCGCTGGGAGCAATGAAGGAAGGCTGCAGCAAGGACCGGTATTTCCAGGAAGGGGTCACGGAAGAAAAGCTTGTTCCCGAAGGGATTGAGGGGCTCGTCCCCTACAAGGGGACAGCCGGCGCGGTGATCTTCCAGCTGGTCGGAGGGTTGCGCTCGGGAATGGGATACGTGGGTGCCGCAACGCTCGAAGAACTGCACCACAAGGCCCGTTTCGTGAAAGTGACGGCGGCTTCCGTTAAGGAAAGTCACCCGCACGATGTCGTCATCACGAAGGAGGCCCCCAACTACTGGGCTGAGTAAAATCCTCCGGCTCCCGGTATGGGAAGACGCTCCTCCCTTGAACCCAGAAGGGAAGGGTGTTATACTTCTTTTCGCGAATCATTCCGTGCAGGACGCGTCGAAGAGTGGGCCCCGCCCACTCTTCGTTTTTTAAGAATGGAGGGGACACCGTGAACCCGAACAGGGAAAGGCGGCTGAAGCTCTCCAGAGCCCTGGAGGAGGCCATCGGCAAGGCAGGGTACGACTGCCTCGATGTCACGCTCACCCATGAAGGGGGAAGATCGATCCTTCGCGTCGTTATCGATTCCCTGGGCGGAATCGGCGTGGAGGACTGCGAAAAGGTTTCCAGAATCCTGAACGGGATGCAGGACGAAATCGAGCCGTTCTTCAGAAGCAGGTATTACCTGGAGGTGAGTTCGCCAGGGCTGGAACGGCCGCTGAAAAGAATCGAGGAATACCGGCGCTTCCAGGGAAAGATGGCAAGGGTCCAGCTCAGGGAAAGCCTGAACGGACAGAAGAACTTCAAGGGGAGAATCCAGTCCGTGGAGGGGAATTCGATCTCCCTTCTCACCCACGAAGGGCAAACGATTGTTTTCCCCTTCGAAGCCGTCCGAAAGGCAAATCTTGTCTACGAAGACAACGCATAAAAGACCAGAACAGGGGTTTTGAGGAGGCATGACCATGCAGCTCGGGAAAGATTTTATCAAGGCCTTGAAGCAGATCGAACAGGAAAAGGGACTCTCCTCCGAGATCATCCTTTCCAGCCTGGAGGCCGCACTCATTTCGTCCTATCGGAAACACCGGGGAGGCAACCAGAACGTCGAGGTCCACATCGAACCCGAAAACGGGGCGATGGTGCTCTACGAGGTGAAACAGATCTGCGAAGAGGTTACGGATCCGGACACCCAGATGACCCTTGCGGAGGGAGAGAAGATGGGGTTCCCGGACCTCGCGGTGGGGGACCTTGTACGAATCGAGGTCTTCCCTGAGGATTTCGGGAGGATTGCCGCCCAGACGGCCCGGCAGGTCATCC